>Ga0075428_100001341_pt1 | contig 26123 bp, 31 predicted proteins | sample RhiMetdeltSRZDD2_FD_75291 | JGI IMG/M metagenome (GOLD analysis project Ga0075428, IMG submission 75291) | Populus rhizosphere microbial communities from Tennessee, USA - Rhizosphere MetaG P. deltoides SRZDD2 | ecosystem: Host-associated > Plants > Roots > Rhizosphere > Soil | place: USA... | reverse complement strand
AGCGCCCACCGCGCAACCGTGTGCTCAACTCCGACACTTTCGCCACCGCCGCCGCCGTCCTCGCCATAGTGGCCCACGCCTACTGACAGCAGGCCCGCGCCCTCCAGCCCGTGCGCCATGCTCAGGTCGCCGGTGTCCTGCAGGCGCAGTCCGAGGCTCTTGATGAACGCAGACACGCTCGCTTTGGCCTGCGCGTCATCGCCGGCCATGAACACATCCAGCCGGTTATACCGCCCGTGGCGGATTAGGCGACGGGAGCAGCCGGGTGAACTCCACAGGGAGCTGCGACATGAAGTCGTGGAACTCCTTCCAGTCAACCGCCTCCCGCAAGGTCAGCAGCACCGCCTCCACACCGGTCAAAGTCTCGGTCTTGGTCAGCCCAGTGCGGCTGCTGACGCGCATAATCAGGTCATCCAGGTCGAATCGCTCCGGACCTTTGGTTTTCCATCGCACTGAGTCGGCAAGCTCCTCGGGGAGCTGTCGGATCAGGTGCCGTACCTCTCCGGCGCTGACTCGCATCGCCAAGGCCTCGAGCACCGTGCGGGTCAGATCGGCTGCCTCCCCCTTCGACAGCATGGCGCGCTCGGCGACGTCGCGATAAAACTCGTGGGCATTCATCGGATCATCTCCAACTGTCTGTTCCACAGAACGGCGGCTTTCCCGGACAATGCCCGCTTCTGCGTTGCGGCGCACCAACCTGTGGTTAGTAAGAGTCGATGGACCACCTGTTCTGGCAGATCGAGACCGCTGCAAAAGGCCCTCAGGTCTAGCGAGGCCGACAGTTTTCGCACCTGTGTGTCCAAGACCGCAGGCAGCGTCAGCGGCAGCATGTCGACGAAGACGGTCGGATCATCAAGGAGGTACTCCATGGCTCGAATACTGATCGTGCTCTCCGGCAGCGATCACTGGACGTTGTCTGACGGCACCCGCCATCCCACTGGATTCTGGGCCGAAGAATTCGTCGAACCCCACCGCACCTTCCGCCACGCCGAGGTCGACGTCGACATCGCCACTCCGGGTGGTGTCCGGCCGACCGTCGATCAGGTCAGCCTGGCGCCCGATCGCGCTGGCGGCGAAGAACGCGCCGCCGAGCTTCGTCGCTATTTGGAATCGCTGGAGGACGAGCTCGCCGCCCCAATGTCGGTGGAGCACGCCGCCGACAACCTGGGCAACTACGACGCCGTCTTCATTCCGGGCGGCCACGGGCCGATGGAAGATCTGCCGGACTGTCGACCTCTCGGCCGAATTCTGGCCGATCTGTTCGATACGGGACGAGTCGTCGCTGCGGTATGCCACGGGCCGGCCGGACTGCTGGCGGGCCGCCGCGAGGACGGCACCTGGCTGTTCGCCGGCCGACGGCTGACCGCCTTCACGAATGAGGAAGAGCGCCAAGCGGGTCTGGCCGACCGTGCCAAGTGGCTACTGGAGACCCGACTGCGCGAGGAGGGAGCGGACTTCGATCAGGGGCAGCCCTGGAGTTCGCACGTGGTGGTGGACGGGCGCCTTGTCACCGGCCAGAATCCGGCGTCCTCGAAGCAGGCGGCCGAACGCACGCTTGCCGTCCTCATGGCGGCACAGTCCCCGCGGTCGTTCGAGTGAAGGAGCCACAGATGCATGTTCGGTACACGCTGATAACCGCCGACCCTGAACGGATTGACGACGCCGTCGCATACCTCGCTTCTGATGGCCGATCGCGCCTTGAGTCAGAACCTGGCGCGAAAGGAATGTCGCTGCAGGTATCTCCCGACCTGGCCGTCGCGGTCCTCGAGTCGTTCTGGGTCTCACACGACGCCATGCGAGAAAGCGAACGCGTAGAGGCCGGTGTCCGCGACGAAGCGATCCGTCTTGCGCTCGGTACCGCCTCGGTCGAACGCTTTCGGAGGGCGAGCGTGACTCGGGTGGGGCGAGAAAAGGGCGGAGCCGGCGTGCGCCACACCGTCTATCAGACGAATCCGGCCGCACTCGACGAGGCGATCGCCGGATATGAAGACACAGCGGTGCCCTGGCTGACCGAAACCGACGGGCTCGTCAGTGCGGCCCTGCTGGTCGATCACCGGTCTGGACGACAACTCAGCCAAACCATTTGGCGCGACATCGACGCGTTGGTAAAGAGCCGTAGTCCTGCCGCAGCGATCCGGGTGGACGCCGTCGCGGCGACCGACAGCGCCGTAGTCGCACTCGAGGAGTACGGGTTGGTGTTTCGGTCGATCCGGACGGAATGATCGACATCGCGAATGCGACAGAGCATTACGTCCCAGGAACGCATTGATTGTCACCATCGGGCGAGTGCCGCTCCGAGGAAGTAGTGCGCGCCGGGCTACTTCCATGCGCCAGGCCCAGGTTGATGGCGGCGCGTCCCGGAATTACGACCGAAGAGCCCGCTGAGTTGAAACGCTTGAGGCTGGAGAACGCTGAATTACGAAGGGCCAAGCCGATTTTGAAGACATCGTCGGCTCTCTTCGCGGCGAGCTCGACCGGCCAGACTCGAGACACCCTCAGTGGCCCGGGCTTGCTGCTGGATGAGGGTGCCGGCCGTGGCGCGTGGTGCTCGGGGCGAACGGCGCGCTGAGGGCGGGCAGGATGTGCTGGCGGTTGACGATAAGGGCGGGCAGCGCGATGGCGGCGTAGATGCCGCAGAGGATGAGGCGTCCGGCGGCGAAGATGATCGCGATGATGAATTTGGGTGCCTCCGAGGCGAGTGGGGCCATTGCACCAACAGGAACTTGTCGATGCCGAGTTGGGTGCCGGCGTCGATGAGGCTGTTAGCGAACGGTTTTGCGCACGCGAGGATGATCGCGGCCGCGACGACGAACATCGCGACGACGGTGACCCGTCGGGCGCGGTTGGGCAGCTCGCCGAGCGCGGCGGCCGCGCCGATCAGGTCGGGTTCTTCGACGTCGCCGCGGGACAGTTTGTATAGGTAGAAGCCGAACCAGGCCAGCAGCGCGATGCCGAAGATGAGGTGGATCTGTCCGGTCGCCAGGATGAGGAACGCGGCGACGCCGGCGATGAGCAGGAAGCCTAGTTCGACGCGGTTGCTCGGTTCCAAATCAAGCGCCCGAGCAGCTTTCCCGGTGGCTTTGCGGGCGACCGCGACCAGGCCCGCCCGCGCATCCGATGGTGCGGCCGCTACGGCTGAGAATCGCGTGTGCCTGCGGTATTCGGGTCGCTCCCGACGCCGTGGCGAGCGGCCCACAGCGCGGCTTGCGTGCGGTCGGTCACATCGAGTTGCCGGAAGATCTGCGTCAGGTGTGCTTTCACGGTTTTCTCGGTGATCAGCAGGCGTCGTGCGATGAGCTTGTTGGGCAGACCCTCGACGAGCAACTCGAGCACCTGGCGCTCGCGCGGCGAGAGGCGGTTGAGAGGACCCGACGCCGGCTTGGCGTCAAGTACGGTACGCGCGACACGCGGGTCGAGTGGGGACTCTCCGCGCGCCGCCGCGCGGATGGCCTCGCCGACCTCCTCGGCATCCACATCCTTGAGCAGGTATCCAGACGCCCCAGCGTCCAGCGCGCCGATGATTCGTGGGCGGTCAGAAAACGCGGTCAGTACCACCACCGCGGTCTGTGGACGCTCGGCCATGATGCGCTTGGTCGCCTCAATCCCATCCATGACCCGCATGTCGAGGTCCATCAGTACGACGTCAGGTAGCAGCCGCGCGTGTTGTTCGACGGCCTGGGCGCCATCGGCGGCCACGCCGACGAGGGTGACCCCGTCAAGCGCCGATATCAGCCGGCCCAGGCCGTCGCGGATCACCCCGTGGTCGTCGGCGAGCAGCACACGAATCATCAGGCCGGAAGCTCCAACGTCACCGTCGTCCCGGCGCCGGGCACCGAACGCACATCCAGCGTTCCATTGGCCTGAGCGACGATGTCCTGCAGCAGGCTCAGGCCGAGGTGGCCCTCGCTGCCGCGTCGCTGGCGCTCCTGAAGCGCGAAGCCTGAACCGTCGTCGGTCACCACGAGGCGGGTGCGGCCGGGCTCACGCATGACCGAAACGCTAACCGCCGATGGGTGAGCATGAGTCTGAGCGTTGCGGATGGCCTCACGCGCCACGCGGTAAACGAGTGCGTCGGCAGGGGCCGAACCCGCAGCGTCGCCGCCCGCCGCTTGGCCATGGCCAACGGATGCTTCCGGTTGCTGCATCTCATCCACCTTCAGTGTCGTCGCGATTCCGCTTGCCTGGAGCGGACTCAGCAGATCGCTCAACGCGACCCGCAAACCTGCTGCCTCGAGATTGGGCGGGTGAATTTCCAGCAGCAGGGTCCGCAGATCACGCACGCCCTGGCGCAGGGTCGCCGTGGCCGCGCGCAGCACCTCAGCCTCGGCATCAGCGCCACGTCGCTGGGCCGCGGCGGTCAGCGGGGCCAACCCGAAAGCCACTCCCGCCAGATCCTGAACCACGCCGTCGTGCAGGCCAGAAGCGATTCGCCGGCGCTCTTGCGTCGACGCTTCGACCGCGTTTGCCAGCAACTCCTCCCGCTCATGGTGGCCACGCTGCAATCGCCGCGCCAACGTCCACGCCAGCGGCACCTGAAACAGGAGCAAGACCACCACACCGCCCATCAGTGGCGGCGCGAGCGCAGCGAGCAGCCGCGCTCCGCTCGCACTGACCGAACTGAAGCGCTGGTAAATCTCAAACATCAGCGCAGTGCCGTCGGGCGTGTGAACGGTTGTGTAGGCCTCGAGCAGCTTGCCTTGCGGGCGTTCGTAGCGGTTCTCGGGCTGGTTGAGGTCGCTGAGATGGGCGTCAGCGTCACCGCTGGCGAACAACGCACGCTCCTCATTACCAAGCGCGAAGCGCGTACCGATCAGCGCGGGCTCGTCGGAGTACAGAATCGTGCCGTCTTCTGTCCACAGCTTCACACGCACGATCGAGTCGGTGAGCACCTGGCTGGTGACGAGGTCGTCGAGACGGCGGATCGCCTCGGGCTCGCCGCGCAGGATTCCGTCGCTCAGTCCGGCTGCCTCGACGAGACGTCCCTCGGAGCGGACACGCTCGCGCGTGTCACCAGTGGCCTCGGCGATCGCGACGCTGCGCAGCACAAAGAAGCCACCAACGATGATGACGGCGATGGCCGCCAGGCTACCGACGACGAACCGTGCAACCGCAGCATGAATGCGAGGCGGGGCAGCTGCGTTTCCCACACGCTGGCGCCGACGAGGCCGTTGCCGGCGCCAGCGTGTGGTGCATCGGTCCAGCACGAGCCCACGATAGTTCCGCCGTGATGCCGCCTGGCACGAACCGCCGGACCTGCAGTTGGACCTTGGTCTTACGACCTTGGTCGCACGACGAAGGTCCACTGGCGATTTCGACCATCACCTTGCCAGGGTTGTTTCACATCGTTCATACGAAAGGAACACACCATGCGTACTCGTATCGCTGCTCTTCTCATTGCCGGTCTCGCCGTCGCGGGCGCCCTCGGCACCGCGGGCGTGGCAAGCGCCAAGCACGGCGCCGACGACCCCGCCGGCCACATCCGGCACTCACAGGGCGCCGACGACCCCGCGGGCCACAACCGCCACGGCGGCGGCGCAGACGACGGTCCGAACCACCACTGACGGCACAGCGCCGACTCTCGTCATCCTCGCCGCACATCCGGTTGCGGCGAGGATGACGAATCTTCCTGCCACCAGGCAGCCGCTCGACCGCAGTCTGAAACCGTCAGATCAATGGGCGAGATACCCATTAGTTCTGGCATGCAACCGCTCCTCCGGCGGATCCGCACCAGCCTGTGGCTGGTTGGACTGTAGTTGTTGCGGGAAGATGCATTACCGGATTTCGACGATGAGTCGGCGAACAGAACGGGCCTGACGTGGCGCTCGCGCCGTGGTGTGGCCTGACGGGGATGTTCAGATCCGCGACGCGACGACGAGGAGGCGCTTGCCGACGCGGGGTGTGAAAGTCCAACAGAATCAGGTGTCGAGGAAGTCCCAGTCATCACCTACTAGCAACCAGCGCAGGGCCGACAGCTTCCCATTCATCATGCCAAGTTCATACTCATCGAATGGACCGAGATTCTCGGCGCCGTAAGTCTTTTCGACTCGTTCACGACCGGGCCCCGCGATGCGGCGGTGCGCCTCTAACTCCTCGTCCTTGCCACCAGCGAGCAAGTCCCGGTCGCGCCTCATAAACCGCTAGTACCAGGTCTTGTCTAATAGCTCCTTTTCGGCGGCCAGGATCTGGTCGAGTCCTCGCGGGCAATCGGCAAAGTACATCTCTCGGCAATGAGTTCGTCGAGGTAGTCGCCCAACGCGTCGCGGAGGCACTGTTCCAGTCCATCGACCCCGAGCCCGTGTGTCGAGTGGTCAGCCGCAAACGCGTCCGCCAGATCGTCGTGTGGATCCGTTTGTCGGCTTCTGCAGCCGAGAAGTTCTCGCAGTTTGGACGTGACGCAGGCGTAAACCCGCGGGCGACGTGTGGTCGCACCGGGGCAAGTGCCGCAGACTCATCCTTGTCGCACAGAGTCCAAATATGGCTGGCGCGGGCTGTATTCAACCGCCGAAGGAGCGGTGTTGCCGTGTTGCGGCGACAGGCATTCACCCGTGTCGGTTATCTCGGCGCATGACCGCCCCAGATCGGGATCAGCGGCGGCCACCGGAGACGACCAGATCGACAGTGCCGCGGCCAGGGTCAGCAGCGGGATGATGTGATGAAGTCTCACTGCCACGGTGACTCCTTGCCGACGGGCTGGTTGAACATGCCATCAGCATTCCACCGCGCCGGCCGCAAGTCGTCGCGGTTATCAGCAAATAAGCCCCGGGGGTAACCGGAGGTCCGGTTTCCCGATAGCACCCAATGTTGTTCAGCTGGAGGCAGCGAGCAGCCGTTGCACCTTGAGCCCGACAATGACGGCCCCAAATCCGAAGCCTAACAGTGAATTTCGACCAAAAAGGACTCGTGCTCGTCATCACGGGCCGGCCCTCGACGGCAGCAGCGGGCGTAGGCGCTACGCATATAGGCGGCAGCGTCCGATGAGGATTTCGGCCAGTCTCGTCGGCCCACTGATCATCGGATTGTGACACGTATCGACTGGGATGACGGCATCGAGAATCCGGTTGGGCCGATCCGAAGTCCGCAGCCGCCGCCGCCGGTACGTCAACGTCGTGGCATGAAACGCCCCGGCGGTGCCCGCCCGCCCGCAGGCCGCCTTCCACCGCAGATCGAACATGACCGCATCAACCGTCTCGGCATCCGACAGACCGTGCAAGGCCTGCAGCGTAATGACGCTGGCCATCACACCGCGGGCACACTGGCCGGCCCCCGGAAACGCAAACACACTGCCCGCCTTGAGAAGATGCCCCGCTACCGATTCCGCATCCAGCAATTCGCGCTGACTCTGCGATCGCCCCTGCACCCCAAAATCATCGCCAAGTACCACAGCCAACAGGGCGACCGCCACGGCGGATAATTCAAGACACTCCCAGCCGCCATCCTCCCCAAGCCGAGCCTTCCCGGACCGGTGGTGACCACCGCCGAGTCCTCGCCGCGATCACCTTCCTCGAGGCCGTTGACGGCAACTCCACTCCTGTCCGTGGAGGCTGACTGCTACCGAGGCTTCCAGGTAGCGGGAGGTCAAGGACGGGTGGCAGTGAGGACGACATTTATGTGTTCGAAGACGACTCTGGATTACGTCATACAACGGCATCAAATAGATGTGAGATGGAAGAAGAAATCACAATGCAGATCAAAATGAACCGCATCGCCCCGCTGGTGGCGGCAGGGGCTGCCGCAGTGGCGATCGCAGCCGCACCGTCGGCGGCGGCCACCACACTCGCGACCGGGTCGACCGTGAATCAGAACCCGGGCAATGCCGAGATTACCGCCGAGCCCGGCGCGGCTGCGTCCCACGCCGCCCAGCTGCAGCAACCATTCGGCGGGGATATGGGCGCCCTGATATTCCACCACGGCGGCCCTGGAGCCCACTGAGAACAACCGTGCACTCAGGGCGGGAGCTTCAATCGCGCCCTGAGCGAGGTTGTCCCGGGTCTACTACAACTGGGGGTGGCGGCCCCCCCGAAACCGCCCTGGCTGAACTGCTTTCGCGGCTCTCCCCGCGATGGAGGTGGTGGCGCTGATGATCGACGGCGTGCACTGTAGGTCGTGATCGGCTTCGCGACCGCCTCGCCGTCCGGGTGTCATGACGCCGACGTCGCAATTCACCGCCAATGCCGAGTTCGTTGCGCAGCTCGGCCAACGACTGGACCGCCGTAACGAGCGTTCGCAGGACCTGCTGGGACACAGGGCTGCCTTTAGCGCTGCCGGGCACAGACCCATAGTCGATTTGGGAGCGATCGAGGACGATCCTGAAGCGTCGCACTACGAGAGGCCATGTCTCGTCAGCGCTGCCCTCCACCGAGAGGTCATACAATTGCGCAATTCGATACCTACTGGCATCCATCGCCAGGCCCGCGGGACGGTCCGCGATCCCCTAGCATGAACGGGAAGAGCTTGTTCTCGAACTCATTTGGTGTCAACCGATTCCGGTGATACATCGCCAGAATGCCTGTGGGCGCCCGCCCGGACGTCGGTTGAACGTCAAGGGGAGTGGCGTATAACGTGCGCCAGCGAGACTGCACCAGACGCACCGCACTGCGCGAAATGGTCTGTCCGATGGCACGTGTGCGCGTCTAGACCCGCCGCTGGATGTGTTGCAACAGTCGCCGCGCGAGTTGTTCCTTGCCGAAGTACCGTGCGGTCTCGAGTGCGGAGGGCGAGCCTGCCATCGGATCGGCGTCCGCTGACAGCAGCAGGTCGATGATCGTGGTGTCGTTTTTGAAAACGGCGCCTGCCAACGGGGTTTGTCCTCGATTGTTGGGTCGATCAACCTCGGCGCCGCGCGCGATGAGCGCGGCGACGGTCGACTCGTGCCCATGATAGGCCGCGAGCATCACCAGGGTGTCGCCGTTGGTGTTGGTGAGGTTCACCGGTACGCCCGCGTCGACGTATGCGGCCAACATTTCGGAGTCGCCACTGCGAGCCCAATCGAATAGGCGCGCCGCCAGGTCCAGGACCTCGGCTTCGAAGGTGGCTCTGGGATCGTCAATCGCGTTGTCTGCCATATCGACTCCAAGCTCGTCAGCGTCGGCTGCTACAGCGCGCCGAAGGCCTCACACGCCTTGCGCACGCCTTCGCCGTAGGCGGGGTCAGCCTGGGTGCAGTTGGCGATGTGCAGTTCGACGGTCTGGTGGCGGGCGCCCTTGATGGCGCGCGCGGTGTTGTCGAAGAGCCGCTGCTGCTCCTCGCCGGTCATGAGCCGGAACAAGTCACCGGGTTGTTCGAAGTAGTTGTCGTCGTCCTCGCGGAAATCGAAGTGATCCGCGGTGGACCCGATCGACTCAGCGGGGTTGGCGTAGGCGGGTTGCTCGGCCCAACGGCCGAAGTTGTTGGGCTCGACACCCGCCACCCCGCCCTGGTTGCCGTCCACCCGCATGGCCCCGTCGCGGTGATAGGTGTTGACCAGCTTCGCGGCACGCGGGTAGTTGACAGGGATCTGGTGGTGGTTGACGCCCACCCGGTAGCGGGCTGCGTCCCCGTAGGAGAACAGCCGGCCCTGCAGCATCTTGTCCGGGCTAAACGAGATCCCCGGGATCAGGTTGGACGGAGTGAACGCGGCCTGCTCGACGTCGGCGAAGTAGTTGTCCGGGTTGCGGTTGAGCTCGAACTCTCCGACCTCGATCAACGGGTAGTCCTTCTGGCTCCACACCTTGGTCAGGTCGAATGGGTGAAACCGGTAGGTGGCCGCGTCTGCTTCAGGCATCACCTGGATGTACACAGTCCACTTCGGGTAGTCGCCGCGCTCGATGGCGTCGAACAGGTCGCGGCCGTGGGACTCGCGGTCGCGGCCGATCAGTTCCGTGGCTTCGGCGTCGGTGAGACACTCGATGCCCTGTCGGGTGCGGAAGTGAAACTTCACCCAATGCCGCACGCCGGCGGCGTTGATCAGGCTGTAGGCGTGTGAGCCGTAGCCGTGCATGTGCCGGAAGGAGCGGGGGATGCCGCGGTCGCTCATGGTGATGGTGACCTGGTGCAGCGATTCGGGCAGGTTGGTCCAAAAGCCCCAGTTGTTCTCCGGGTCACGCAGATTGGTGCGCGGATCGCGTTTGACGGCGCGGTTGAGGTCGGGGAACTTCAGCGGGTCGCGGTGAAAGAACACCGGGGTGTTGTTGCCGACCACGTCCCAGTTGCCTTCAGTGGTGTAGAAGCGCAGCGCGTAGCCGCGGATGTCGCGTTCGGCGTCGGCGGCGCCGCGTTCGCCGGCCACCGTGGAGAACCGGGCGAACATCTCGCAGCTGTTGCCGACCTGGCTGAAGATCGCCGCCTTGGTGTAGCGGCTGATGTCGTGGGTCACCCGAAACGTGCCGAAGGCACCCGAACCCTTGGCGTGCATGCGCCGCTCGGGGATGACTTCGCGGGCGAAGTGGGCCAGCTTCTCGATCAGCCACAGATCCTGCAGGAGCAGTGGGCCGCGTGGCCCGGCGCTCATGCTGTTCTGGTTGTCCGTGACGGGGGCTCCCGCCGCGGTGGTCAGCGGTTTGGTGCTTTCTTCGAATGCCATTTCTTCTCCGTGGTGGTGGGTGAGGCGTTAGGTCAGGGCTGATTGCAATGTCGCTGAGCGTGGGTCATCGCTGCAGCATGAAGAGCGACATGTAATCCACAGATCCCGACACTGGATGCGCTGGGCCGCCGTGGCTCAAATAGATGCTGCCGGAGCGCATTTCACTCGGGTCGGTTGTTGTTGCGGATGATACCGACGAAATCGTCGCGGACCGACAGCTTGAAATCGGATCGTGGGCGGGGGCGGCGCGTCGGTGACTGTCCTGATTGGCCATCAGAACCTCGTTCCCCATCACGAACCAGAAGCTGCTGTCGCACGCGGACGTAGGCACATTCCACCTTTGTTCATCATCATTCCTTTTCGTGCTGGTTGAAGTTTGTGACCTGAGTCGCCCTATTTGTCGTCGGGGTTGAGCGCCAGGAAGGTCAATCCGGCGGTGGCGCCGGCGATGATCTGCGCCACCAGGTACACCCACAGCGTCGGCCAGGCGAAGATTCTCATCACGCCCCCGGCGAAGGTGACCGCAGGGTTGAACGCGCCGCCGGAGATGCCGCCGACTGCGACCGCGCCGGCCAGCACCGTGAACCCGATCGCCAAGCCGTAGAAGGAGTTGGTCGGGTGGTCTTTACTGGTCGCCACGTTCAGTACGACGTAACAGAGCGCGAAGGTGAAGAGCAGCTCAACGACGAACGCCGCCGACAGGGCGGGGCCGTTAAGGGACAGTGTCGCCGCGGCGGCGGTTTGCGTCGGATCGATGACCGTGCGGACCAGGACCGCCGCGATCAGCCCGGCACCGATCTGGCTCAGCCAGTATGCGAGCGCATCGCGTAGACCGATCCGGTGGCGTATCAGTGCCGCCAGAGTGACTGCGGGGTTGTAGTGCCCGCCCGAGAGGTGGCCGCCGGCATAGATCATCACCATCAGTGCCGCGCCGATGGCCAGTGGGGCCAGAGGGCTGTGACTGCCTACGGCGGCGCCAATGGTGAATACCAGAAAGAATGTTCCGATCGCCTCGACCACGTACTTCACCGCTGGTCGAGGGCCGGCCGCGATGACGGGTTCAGCGGGCAGTTGTTGAGTCGAGGCGTGAGATGTGATGAGGTCCATGGCTTTCCACAGTCGTACTCCCCGCGGCATTAGTCGTCACAGCTAACAGCCGACTATCCGTACCGCTACCACTACTTGTGGTCTACCCGGTGGCGGTAACGAGACTAGAGCTGCGACCGGGGCCCGTCGACGGTTGACGCGTGCGGCAAACAGCGGACGACCGGCACGAGTTGGCGGTACGCGTCCGGGACTCCGATCACCGCCCGCAACACGGCGCGGCCGACGTGGGTCCCACCGATGCGTGCGCTGAGCGCACCCGCCAGCCCCAACGCGATCAGCACGGCGACGAAGGCCACGGGAAGCCGAAACATCGCTGGTGGCAACCTAATAGCGGGCAGGCTTACAGCGATCAGACCGTGAACGGCGCTGCAGTCGCGGCCGCCGCCTGCGGAATTTGGCGAAATCGTCTGGGTCAAGCAGTAATTCGACCCGACATGGGCCAGCGCATCATGGGCCGTCAACCATCGACACCGCGCCGGCCACCAAGCCCCCGGCCCAGCGGTGAATATGGGGCCACGCCCGCCGTGGTGGCCCGCGACGATTCCGTCGTTCGCGCGCAGCACCGCCGCCCGAATCCAATTAAGCCGACGGACAACTCTGCTGCGGGTTCGACGGCGTGGCGCGAATCGCGGTTTCGAGCCGCGTCGCCCGTGCCCCCGGCAAAAATCCGGCCGGGGCGGAAATTGCGTACCGTCAGCCGTATACGACTCCCAACCCGACCCCGGACCCGTCCCGCTAGCCAGCTAAGCCTTACCGCACTTACCACTTCGTCGGCTGCACCGGCAGGACGTTCAGGTTGAACTTAGGAATCGGTAGTACATTCGGGCTCGAATTTCACCGCCAGAGGGAGAAAGACATCACAACCGTCAACGGCCTGCCCAGCCATGTTCTTTTAGTGCACTTCATCGTCGTACTGGCCCCAGTGACAGCGCTGCTGGCCATCCTGTGCGCTGTGTGGCCCGCAGCGCGGCGCCGCCTGGTGTGGCTGGTGTTGGGACTCGCCGTCGTCAACGCTGCGCTGACTCCCATCACCACGCACGCCGGTGAATGGCTCGAGAGCCGTGTCGGTCGCTCACCACGACTGCACACGCACACCGAACTCGGCGACACGATGATCTATTTCTCGATTGCCCTACTCGTCGCCGCGATGCTGCTGGCGCTGCTGCATGTGCGGGCCAGCCGCTCAGGTTCGGTGAATACCGTTGCCGCGGTTGCTATCGCGGGTGTGGTCATCGCCGCGAGCGTCGGCACGACGGTGCAGGTCTACCGCATCGGCGATTCGGGGGCGCAGGCGGCGTGGGGCGACACCGCAGCCGCGACCACACCTTGACGCGTGCTGCTGCAACACCGTTGACGGTGGGCGCGCGGTGTCACGCACCGAGCTGGACGCCGTTGGGGGTACCGACGCCGCGACCGATCAAGTAGACGAGCAGCGCCGCGTCGCCCCCAATCGACAACTGTCGCATCCCCGATCGCAGGCCGCCGCGGCCGTCGAAGACACCGATCACCGCTCCGACGGCGAACAGGGCGAGGCTCGCCAAGACGATCGCGGCGATCAGCGCCGCCGAGCCCGACGAGAACATCTACGGCAGTACGACCACAACCGCTCCCGCCGCGAACGCACCGAGACTGGACAAGGCGGCCGACCACGGCGAGCGCGTCGTAACCGGTGGAATGCACCTTTGCCGGGCCGTCGACACCGTCGTTGGCAACGTCGACGCCGAACCCGGCGGCCCTTAGACCCGCGTCGTTTCGTCTTCGATCATCAATACCCGCATTGCCAGCACGCTTTCGTCCGTCTGGGCCGGGGCGGCGGACTTGGCAGTTGCCGAGGCCGCCGCCACCGGCTCTAACCGCCCGGCGGGGCGGGGGCTGGCGGGGTGTCCGGCACTTCGGGGCCGTTCTGGTCGCCCTCCTGCAAATTGTCAGTATCGCCGGCCTGTTCCGCGTCGGGGGTGTCGCCCGGCTCGGGGATGTCCACCACGGTCGGCGACGGAGGGGGCAAGGGGGGCGCCGCGTTGGCGACGGCAACACCGCCGCCGATTGCAGCGGTAGCGAGCGCCGCCCCCAGCGCAGCGAGGATCTTGTTCTTCCGATTCAGCATCGTGCATTTCCCTTCTCATCACGCAGCCAGATTGGGCTGCGACTCCCACCCTGCAGACGCGACATTGTGGGGTCGCTGAGCGCAGCTGAAGAGCGTCACAGCCGAAGCCGCGCCTGTGAACGTTCTCAGATTCCGAGTGTCCCCGCGTCCCGCGACCAACGGCATGGGGTGCACCGCGCATTCGCGGAAACCTCGCCCCGCGCAGTATCGGCTGGAATTCGACGGCGGTTCCACGATTGCAGTTCGGGGCAGGGGACTGATCGGACGCTACCCGGTCGCGGCGGCGGACAAGAATGTCGAACACCTAGTCGCACTCGCCGACGACACAATAACGATGTCGAGGACGCATCTGGAATTCGACATCGGCGAATCCGGACTGTGGGTGCGAGACTGCGCTTCCACCAACGGTTCTCAGATCGAGGTCGACGGACATCGCACTGCGATGGAACCGGGTCTACCAGTGCACGCGCCCTCGGGGTACACGATCCACATGGGCGGCCGCCGAGTGAAAGTGCTTACGATACTGAGCCACTCGGCGATCGATCCGCAGATCAACTGGGGTGTGGCCACCCACACCGGAATTGTCTGCGAAACCAATCAGGACGCATATTGCACCACCCCAACGATGTGACAGTGCTGATCATCGACGCCACCGAGGTCGACGGGTGAATCCGGCCACCGGGTAGTGGCCCCACCCGGCTGATGGGAACCGCCGCTGCGCCGGACGGGTGCACTCCGATGCTGTCACCAACCGACTTCGGTGCGGTCGCCAACATCAATAGCGGGTGCACCACAAGGCGTCAACAGCTGAGCGCTTGCGATGTCGGGCAGACTGACGCTGTGGGTGATGCTGGCAGGGGCGCCGAGGAGCCGGCGGGGTCCGCCCACACGGACCCCGATCCGGCAGGCTGGTTGCTGCTGGTGTATCGGATCCCGTCGGATCCCACCCGGCTCCGCGCGACCGTGTGGCGGCGGCTCAAATCGCTGGGCGCGGTCTATTTGCAGAATTCGGCGGCGGCGTTGCCTGCCACCGACGGCGCCGAACGTGCCTTGCGCAAACTTCGTCGAGAAATTCTGGAGATGAACGGCTCGGCCGTACTGCTGTCCTGCTCGGCAGTGGCCGGCGAGCAGGACGTGGTGGCGCTGTTCCAGGCCGCCAGGGACGACGAGTATGACGAGATTCTGGACAAGTGCCGCGACTTTCACGCCGGTCTGGACAAGGAATACCGCGCCAACCACTTCACGTACGGCGAGCTCGAGGAGAACGAAGTCGAGCTGGTGAAGCTCAAGAACTGGTACGCCAAGGTTGCGGCCCGTGACGTGTTCGGCACCCGCAACCGTGGGGCCGCCGTGGAGGCGCTCGACGCGTGCGAACAGGCTTTGGAGCGTTATGCGGCACGCGTATATGCCGAGCAGGATGAAGGTGGCTAGGCGGCTCAGCGGCGGCCGCGTGTCGCGCGGAAGACGCTGAGGGGCAAGAGAATTGCGACGGCCACGACGATGATCCACCACACTGGCGCGTCCGTGCTGCGGCTCACCGCGAACGTGATCGCCAACGCGAGCGCTACGCCAAGCGCGACGACCCAGTCGTCGCCGATGATGAAGTCGTACCAAAACGCGCCGAACGCGCGGATTCTGCGGATCATGAACGTGTCGCTTCCTCGGTGATTGCCGCGTCGGCGTTGACCGGCGAAGCGATGGCGGCCTGTCGCCGGAACAGCGCCACCAATGCCAGCGCGTACAGCGTCACGGCCGGAATCAGCACGAGCAGCGCCGCGTCGTCGAGCGGCCAGTGCGCACCCGCTCCCTCGGCAGCCCAGAACATCCCGAACGCGATCAGCATGACCCCGACGATGAACTTCATGCTGTTCTCCGGAACGCGGGACAGCGGTGCCCGCACCGCGAAGCCGACAGAGGCCACTACCAGCACAGCGGCGACCGCGGCGGCGGCGGCCAATGGGATGTTGTGCTGATTGGCCCCGAAGGTCAGGGCGATGAACGCCGCTTCCAGGCCCTCGAGCACGACGCCCTTGTACGACAGGGTGAAGGCGTACCAGTCGATCGCCATGCCGCGACGCTTGGTGCCGGCCTGCCGGGCAGTGGCCAGAGTGGCCTCGAACAACATCGCCTCGTCGTGGGGCGCCTTGTGACCACTGGCGCGCAGGATCGCCTTGCGTAACCACTGCAGGCCGAAGACGAGCAGTACCCCGCCGACGAACACCCGCAACCCGTCCAGCGGAATCGCGGATAACGCCGGTCCGAGGGCGGCGACGACCACGGCCAGCGTCACGAGTCCGGCCAGCAGGCCGGTATTGGCGGACCGCCAATCGCGCGCTGTGCCCGCCGCAAGGATGATCGTCAACGCCTCGACCGCTTCGACCGCGCACGCCAGGAACACGGCGAGAAACAGGGCTGTGTTAGTCACAAAGGACTCCTTGCCGCCGGATGCGGGTGCCACGCCAGGCTCGGCGCCGCGGACAGGTCAATTGTAACAGCGGTTAGATACCACACGTAACGGAGGTGACAGAGCGAGTGCGACGTGCAGATCTGCAGCGTCCCCACGGGACGAGGTGCGGCGCATCGCCACCGCGAACATCAATTAACCAGAATCGCCGTGCGATGGGTGTTTTCGGCGGTGCCTCACCTAAGCGAGGTCAGTAGCGCGCTGAGAGTCTGCGTCTCGGTCGCGGGGTCGGGACTGCTCGCCCGCAACGCCGTGAGGACGTTGTCGATCTGGCCGTCGAGGACGGTCCAGGCGATGTCGTCCATGGGCTGCAGAGTCGGCTGATCGTCGTCCCACGCGGTTTCGAGATCCTTGATCCGGGCCGTCGCCCCAGACTGGTCGCCGGCCCGCACCTGTGCGAGCGTATCCGCAGCGATGGTGCGGAACTTCGCGACCTCCGCCGGCGGGAAATTAGCGGTCGCCGATTCCCCTGGGGCGAGTGTCACGGTGACGGACGACCCGCCGGATTCGTTCTCGCTGGCCGTCGCGGTTTGGTGGGGCTGTCCCGCGGCCCAGACCAGCAGGGTGCCCGTGGCGGCGGCGACAACGGCGTAGTACCCGAGCATGATCCGCTCACGGGCCGCATTCTTGGTTGCGGTCCGCGGGCGGTTTTGGTCGGACTCTTCGATCACATCGGCGCGCGTGCGCGTCAGGTACAGGACAATTGCGAGGATCGCGGTGAGGAAGATCGCGCTGGTGAGGGCAACACCCAAGCCGAGGCCCCGTTGGTCCGACGGGAAACCCAGCCAGTCGCCGAGGTTCGCACCCAGCGGGCGGGTCAGAATGTAAGCGAGCCAGAAGGACAGCACCGCGTTCGCGCCCAGCCGCCACCCGATCACGATCGCAACGATCAGACCCGCCGGCAGCAGCACCGACGTACCAGGTCCCCAGCCGGTGAGCTCCAGTATCCAGTCGCCAGCCGCTGTGCCCAGGGCGAAGGTCACCAGGACTGCGAGCCAGTAGAACAACTCCCTCGGCCGCGTGACGATGCTGTGGATCGACAGCGTCCGCTCGCGGGCGAACCATACGCCGAAGACGATGGCCAGAATCACCGCGAAGACGCTCGTGCTCAATGCGAGTGGAACGCCGAGATCATCTGTGAGGATGTCGGTGTAGAGCGTGCCGGTCACGCTGAGCAGAACGACCGTCAGCCAGTAGACGAACGGCACATAGCGGTTGAGGCTCAATTGCCATCCCAGGACAGCGGCGAGGACGACCGTGAAGATGACGGAGGTCTGGGTCAGGCCGACGCCCAGAGTCATGTTGATCCAGTCGGCGAAGCTCTCACCCACCGTGGTGCAGAGGATCTTGATGACCCAGAACCACACAGTGACTTCGGGCACCTTGCTCAGCAGCACACGCGAGGTCTTGACGGCGTCGGAACTCGTTGTTTCGCTCACGACGCGCGACCATAGAGACGCGTTGCTGAGCGAACGCTGAGAGGCAATTTCGGTCAGATTGCGAGCGGCACGACCTCCGAACACACCCAGCCTGCGGGGCGGAGCGGCGAGGAACTCAGTGCCTTCTCAGCTGGACGCCGGACACTCGGGGAGGTCGGAAGGAGTGTGCGGTGTTCGCAGGCTTGCTTGGAATTGTTCTGTTGCTGTTCGAACTCGTGTTGATTGCCCGCATGGTGGTCGACTGGATCGGCGTGCTGTCCCCGGTCGGCGGCCGCACCGGGCTCTACCAGGCCCGCCGGATCACCCATGGCATCACCGAGCCCGTGATCGCCCCGGTCCGGCGGGTGTTGAAGCCGGCGCGGTTCGGGTCCTTCTCAATTGACCTGGCATTTACCGCGGTTTTCGTGGCCGTGATCGTCCTGCGGACCTTCGTGGTGCCGTTGATTCCGTTCTGAGGCGGCCAGCTGGGGTCCACGTTGGGCCGGTCCAGGCGCTCTTCTGAACACGAGAGTGTAGCCTCAACGCCGTTGCAAGAGGGGGTCTTTCGACCCATCGGAAGGTCCCGGTGTTCCCACACGACGTTGCCAGCCTTCGTTCTTAGCGTGGTGGTCGTGCGGTGGAGTGGCTGGACAGTCAGGAAATCCGCCAAGCGGGCTGTTCAATCTTAAGCGCGCAGTTGTGATTTCGCTCATATAGCGTATGTCGTTCAATTTGGAGGCCCGACGGTACAACACTGTTTGTTTGGGCTGCCACGCGAGCGTGTCGAGCGTGTCGAGCGCTGAGCCGATGGGACACCTGTGGTGCAGGCGGTGACCGCGAGTGAGACGGCGGCGGCGTGCCCGTCGTGGGGGTGTTCTCCACGGCGGTGAAGGGTCAGGTGAGCACCTCGCCGCGCGACATTCGCTATGGGGAGAATCGAATCGTAGTGCGGTGGAACAAGACCCGCTGCCTCGCCCTGCACCGGCTGGAAGTAACGAGACGACCGACTTCTACGAGATCATCGTCGAACGCCACCGCGCCGCATCGACCGTCATCACCAGCAACCGCGAACCACCCGAGATCCTGACCATGATGGCCGACCCACTGCTGGCCCAATCGGCGATGGACCGACTGCAGTCAGCAGCCTACGAACTCGTCGTCGAGGGCGAGTCCTACCGGCAACGCCAGAAACCAGGGACGCGAAAGCCGGCCCCTCCGAATACGTCGGATTGACCGGCAACCACGCCTTCGGCCACTATCAACGCACGGCCGACAACCGGAACGACCCGGTCCCATGCTCATGGCAAACCAGAGGTCCCATCACCCTGGCAGGCGACACCACGTAACCGATGGACTCGGCGTCTCCGATCACGACCGGGCCACGTTGTGGAGGCGGGCTCGGCGGCGACGGATATTCGTGACACCGAACCAGATCGCTGCGACGCGGGAACAGAGGATGGCGAGCGCGGAGCGGATCCGCCAGCACAGCGCCGAGCTGGCCGCGGTCGCCCGCAGCATCTAATGGCCGTCACTCCCACGACTAAAGCGACCGGGGTGGCTGGGCCTTGGTTTCACCACTGTCATCACCCGCCGTGAGGTGGCCCTGCCCTGCGCTACGGCTTCCCACCTGAAGCATCCGGCGAGAGAGGACTCACCAATGCACGAGATCAGCACACGGACACGAGTTGGACGGTTGGGCGACGGTGCTAGCTGACAATCACGTTCGCCCACGACTCACCGGGCCCGGCAGAACCGGAGGCGAACGATGATCGAGGCAGTACTCCCCTACCGCGCCATATCACGTCCAACGCAGCGCCTCTGCATGCCGGCAGGTAGGGGACGACTGCAGATCATGGCGTGTTGATGGATGCTCAACGGATTTTCAACTGTGCTCAATGGATTCACAGCGGAGGTGGGTGAGGCTAGTTCTGTACGGGCAATTACACATGATCGAGCACTTCAAGGAGAACCACCATGGGAATGAGACTGCAGTACATCACACCACTGTTGGCGGCCGGTGCTGCCGCGGTCGCGATCGTCGCCGCACCGACGGCGTTCGCAACAGATCAGCAGTCCTGCAACGGGAGTGGCTCGGGAACTGTCTGCCTGTCGCCCGGCAACGTTCCGATCAAGACTTCCCCGGCCGATTTTCAGCACCACCCCTCCGGAGATATGCCCGTTCTGACGGTACAGGACTTCGCGCTGGCCCTCGCCCTGGTGACGTGAACGGGCGCACCCCTACGCAACATCGCAACCATCGAGGCACCGGGGCCAGCCGCTATGGGAGCACCGCGGTCGAGCGCGGCTGATCGCAGCCGTATTGGCCCCGATGGCCGTACCTGGGTGGAGGGCAGCTTGGCACAGAGCAGTCCTCTCGCGCACGCGCCGAGGAACAGCGCATTGCCGAGTTAGCCACTCTGACAAAGGAATCAACCTCGATTCGAGAATAGGGATCAGCGGGCGGATTTCACATCCATGCCTTGCGCGACGAACGGCGCCGCGCCCTCGCCGCCGAAGTTCGATGCCAGCGACGAGGATGCGGTACCCGTGTCCCACGCACCAGCTCAGTGGTGGAAGAGCAGGAAGGCCTGGTCTCCGTAGGGGTGAAACTGACCTGGGGCGCGGGGGCCGTGATCTGAACGTTGCCGGGAGACTGTCAGACGGTTCTCGAGCCGCTCCCGTTGCAGGACTGATGATCTGCTGCGGAAGCCGTCGGTGCGGCCATCGCGACCGCGGCAGCAGTCCCGCCCAGCAGCGGTGTGATGTACTTGTTCACCTTCATGGACATGGCTGCACTTCCTAAGTTTCAAATTGCCTAGTTTCGCCACGAGGTTGCGACGAGAGCCCTACGAGGACAACGTCGCCCACGACCGCTCAGAACTTGCTGAGTCCCGCTGAACACTCACTCAATCCGCCGTGGGCGCGCCGCCTCCGCCGCGTGCACCGACAGTGGTGGAGACCCCGAAACTCGCGGACAGCGCCGAATGTGCTGGGGGGTGCGACACGGACAACATTTAGGAGGGTGACCACAACGTTACGGAGGATCCGGCCGATTACGCGCCTCTCCACTGCCCTCAGCCTGAGAGTATTTCTCTGTGGACACGAGCGCCGCCGATCGGCCGGAACCGGCCAGAACCGGGGTGACGCCTCTGCTTGTGTTCTGCGACGCCACCAGGGCGGACAACGAAACCCGTTCTTTCAACGATTTCACAGCGTCGGCGGGCCACGATGATGGGTATCACGTCGTGCTGGATGATTGGGGTTAGGGACGACGGGGCGCTGCGATGACATGGCGGCCTTGGGCGCACACCGGGAGGTTCTGATCGTCGGCCGGCTCAACCCGATGCATGCGAGCGTGCGTACTCGCTCGGCGCTGGCCGCCGCGGTGGTGATGACACTCAGTCTTGCCATCGCCGGTGGTGTCCTGCTGCTGGTGCTCTACCGATCTTTGGAGTCCACCGCTCAGGGTGCGGCCGCGGCCCGCGCCGAGCAGATCAGCGCGCAATTGCGCACTGATACGCCCCGGGAGGTGGATCCGTCGTTGTTGGCGACCGACAGCCAAATCGGTGCGGTGCAGATCGTGGATGCCACCGGGACAGTGCTGGCCGCCTCTAATGGTGCACCCCAATCCCCTTTGGCCACCCCGTCGTTGCGCGACGGGCAGGCGCGCAGCGTCGGACGGGTCGAAGATCGCGCGGCTGGCTTCGACTACTGGGTGTCGGCCCGTGCGACCGCAGTTCCAGGCGGGTCGGTGACCATTCTGGTCGGCGCCGACCGGGAACCTGTTGAATCCGTCGTCACCAAGGTGGCTGCCCTGGTCGCGTTCGGTTCACCGGTCATCATCGCGTTAATGGTCGTGGGCACCTACCGGCTGGTGGGGGCAGCGTTGGGACCGGTCGAAGCGATCCGTTCCCGGGTGGCGTCGATCTCGAGCACCGATCTCGCGCAACGGGTGCCGATCCCGGCCACCCAAGACGAGGTCGCCCACCTTGCGGCGACGATGAACGCCATGCTCGCCCGACTGCAACGCGGCCGCGCCGCCCAACACCGGCTGGTCAGCGACGCTTCCCATGAGCTGCGCAGCCCACTAGCCACAATCACCGCCGCACTCGAGATGGCGTCTGAGCGGCCCGAACTGATGGACAACGAGCTGATCGACGAATCCCTGCTGCCCGAAGCGCACCGCATGGGTCAGCTAATCGAGGATCTACTGTTGCTGGCACGCTCGGATGAAGACGCGATAGAGCTACGCCGCGACGACGTCGACATCGACGATCTACTCCTGGCCGAGGCGAGCCGGCTACGCGCCATCGGATCGGTCCACACCGTCACCCACATCCAGGCGTGCCGCGCCGTCGGCGATCGCGCCGCCCTGGCCCGAGTGATCCGCAATCTTGTCGACAACGCCGTGCGGCACGCCTCCAGCACGGTCACCATGGATTGCCGCCCCGAGGCAGCTCACGCGGTCATCACGATCGCCGACGACGGACCTGGTATCCCGGTGCAAGACCGGGCACGGGTGTTCGAACGATTCGTTCGCCTCGACCCCACCCGTACCCGGTCGTCGGGGGGATCGGGCCTCGGTTTGTCCATCGTCGAGCAGATCGTGCGGTCTCACCACGGCACCGTCGCGGTGGGCGACGCGGCCAACGGTGGCGCGGTCTTTACCCTCACACTGCCACTGGCACAGCAGGACTCGGCCGGCACAGATTTTCAGGCGGGATCGCTTCGGAGTCGGTAGCCGGCCCCACGCACGGTTTCTATGGTGACGACGCCGAACGGGACGTCGATCTTGCGCCGCAGATAGCCGATATAGACCTCGACGACATTGTCGTCGCCTTCGTAGTTCGAATCCCACACCGACCGTAGGATTTCGGACTTGGAGACCACATCTCCCTTGTTGCGTAGAAGGAATTCCAGCACGCCGTACTCACGCGGAGTCAGGTCGAGCGCGGTCTGGCCGCGGGTCACCTGTCGACGTGCCGGATCCAGCGACAGGGTCCCCGCGGTCAGCACGGTCGGGCGTTCGGGGGCGCCGCGTCGCAACAGGGCACGCAGTCGCGCCACGAGGACCACGAAGGAGAATGGTTTTGTCAGGTAGTCGTCGGCGCCGATGTCGAACGCGTCCGCCAGGTCGTATTCGCCGTCCTTGGCCGAGAGCATCAGGACCGGTGTCCACACCTGACGGGTCCGCAACTGGCGAACGATCTGATATCCGCTGAGCCCGGGCAGCATGATGTCGAGCACCACCACATCGAAATCTCCCGTCGCGGCGGCCGCCAAACCGTCCACGCCGTCGTGTTCGACGTCGACGACGAATCCCTCGGCGGCCAGGCCGCGACGCACCGTCTCGGCCAGTCTGGATTCGTCCTCGACCAGCAGAACCCGCACGACTCACCTCCATCTCCGCCTCATCTACCCGGTGACCAGTAGAGCAGAATCCTGGGTGGGCAGCGATGGCTCCTCAGCGTCTCCACAGCCACCGGACGCCAGGCTGTTCTCATGTCCGACGTCAGAGCCGCCATCCTGGACAGGATCTGGGACGCGATCGCCGGCCCGGCTACCGCGTCGACGTTTATGACCGTGCTCATCGTCGCTGCCTTCGTCCTCGGTGCCCAGGTGCTATCCGAGCACCGGCAGGTCGCCGCTGCCCTGCGCGTCGCGGGGCTGCTCACGGTCCTGACTGGACTCATGCTCGCGATCCACCGCCCCGGATGGGTCACCGAACTCGACACGGCGACCGCGTCCTGGGTGGTCGCGCACCGATCCACGGGGTTCGACGTGGCCGCGTTGGTGATCAGCGACCTGGGCAGCCCGGTCGCGACCGCGGCCGCCGCACTGATCTGCGCGGCGCTGCTGTCCTGGCGGGCCCGGTCGAGGGTCCCGGGCATCGTCGTGATCGGCACGGTCTCCGCCGCGGCGCTGGCCAGTACCGCACTCAAAGCGGTGGTCGATCGGCCCCGGCCTCCGCTGCAGTGGCTGGTCCTCGAGACCGACCCGTCGTTCCCGTCCGGTCATGTCACCGGCACCGCCGCGCTGCTCGGCATCACCGCCGTCTGCGTGGGGATGGGTCGCAGCCGCACCGTACGGGCCTGGCTGGCGGGTGGGGTCGTCACCGGCGTGCTGGTCATCGCCGCCACCCGTCTCTACCTCGGTGTGCACTGGCTCACCGACGTCACCGCGGGGGCGATCCTGGCCGCGGTGTTCGTGACCATCGGCACCACGGTGTTCGCGGCTCTGCACGACCGGTCGGGCCAACACGACGCGCCGCCGGTCGCCGCGTCAACCGGCGAAGACCCACCGGTGACGACGTTCGGCGCCGGGCTCATAAACCCCGCCACCCCGATCGCAGCGGACAGTCACGGCGTGCCCTCGGTGCGCTCGCACGACATGTGTGAACCGCACCTGGAGCGGAAGTCGTGAGAAACCCCACCCGCACGTTGGCGGTTGTCGCGGCGGTGTTGGCCACAGCGGCGGTGCTCGGCGGGTGCGGGGCCAGCGGGACCGCCCCGTCAGGCTCGGCCACCCTCAGCAGTACTACTGCCGCAGCGCCGGCTCCCGAGACCAACCCGGCTGGCGACATCCCCGACAACCAGGCGTTCGTGCCGTTCACCCCGCCCACCGGCCTGTTCACTGTGTCGGTGCCCGAAGGGTGGGCCCGCAGCACCGACGGCGCCGCGACCATCTTCACCGACAAGTTGAACACCGTGCGTATCGAGACACGCGCTCGCGCCACCGCCCCTAATACCATGTCGGTCAGTGTCGACGAATTACCGGCCATCGCGTCGTCCACCCCTGGTTACCGTCCCGGGACGGTAACTGCGGTGCAACGCAAGGCCGGTCAGGTCATGCTGATCACCTACCAGGGCGCCTCACCCCCGAATCCGGTCACCGGCAAAACCGGGACCGACGCGATCGAGCGCTACGAGTTCTGGCGCGACGGCCGCGAAGTGATCCTGACCCTGTCCGGCCCGGTCGGCGCCGACAACGTCGACCCGTGGCGGACCGTCACCGATTCCCTGCAGTGGCGGTAACAGCAGAGCCGGCGACACCGCCGGCGCTGGAAGCCCGGTCGCTGTACCGGTTCTACCGTGCCGGCGATGAGGAAACCCTTGCGCTACAAGGGGTGTCGCTGAAGCTGGAGGCTGGCGAGTTCGTCGCCGTCGCCGGACCCTCCGGGTCGGGCAAGTCGACGCTGCTGGCATGTCTGGCCGGCATGGACAATCCCGACGGCGGCAGCGTGCGCATCGCCGGCCAGCGGATCAGCCACCGCCCGGAGCCCGAACGGGCCCGGATCCGGGCCCGTCACATCGGCATGCTGTTCCAAAACGCGAACCTGCTCGACCACCTCACCGTAGCGCAGAACCTGTCGCTGGTGCGTTCCCTGGCCGGACGCGCCCACCGGGCGGATCGGCCCGACCTACTGAGCCTGCTCGGCCTCTCCGAACGGGCCGCTGCCTATCCCGGCCAGCTCTCCGGAGGAGAACTCGCCCGCGCCGGACTGGCAATCGCGCTTGCCAACCAGCCCGCCGCGCTGCTCGCCGACGAACCCACCGGTGAACTGGACAGCGTCACCGAATCACGGGTACTGGACCTGCTGTCCGTCGCCGCGGCCGGCGGCACCGCGATCCTGGTCGCCAGCCACAGCCCCGCGGTCACGGCCGCCGCGGCACGCGTCATACGCCTCGACGACGGACGGGTGTGCTGATGACCAGAAGTCGCGGCGAGCAGGAAGCCGTCATCGACGCCACCGCGAAACCGCCGGCCGTCGTCGAGTGCACCAATGTGAGTCGCATTTTCGGCTCCGGTCCCACCGCGGTGCACGCCGTGCGCGATGCGACCTGCCGCATACCGCCGTGGGCGCGCATCGCCGTCACCGGACCATCGGGATCGGGGAAATCCACCCTGCTGCATCTCATTGCCGGACTCGACGCCCCCACCGCCGGATCGGTCCGATGGCCCGCACCCGAGGACAGCCCGCGCGCGACCGCGATCGGCATGGTGTTTCAGGGCCCGAGCCTGCTGCCCAGCCTCGACGTCACCGAGAACGTCGCCCTCCCAATGCTATTCGCCGGGCAGGCCCACGACGCGGCAGTGAGCCACGCACACGCGGCACTTGACCTCCTCGGGATCGGCGACCTGGCCGCCAAACTGCCCGAGGAGCTGTCGGGAGGCCAGTCGCAGCGGGTCGCGATCGCGCGGGTGCTCGCCGCCCGCCCAGCCCTAATTCTCGCCGATGAACCCACCGGGCAATTGGACCATCACCATGCCGACAAGGTCATCACCGTCCTGCTGGACACCGCGATTTCGATCGGCGCCGCGGTGATCATCTCCACCCACGACCCCGCCGTGGCCGCCCGGCTACCCGACCACTGGGTGATGGTCGACGGGTTCCTCGACACACATCCCAACACCAATGACAGCAGCGCGCCTTGATCGCGACCTGGACGCTCGGGCTGCTGCGGCGCCGAC
>Ga0075428_100001340_pt1 | contig 26143 bp, 19 predicted proteins | sample RhiMetdeltSRZDD2_FD_75291 | JGI IMG/M metagenome (GOLD analysis project Ga0075428, IMG submission 75291) | Populus rhizosphere microbial communities from Tennessee, USA - Rhizosphere MetaG P. deltoides SRZDD2 | ecosystem: Host-associated > Plants > Roots > Rhizosphere > Soil | place: USA... | reverse complement strand
CAGACGCCGTATTTGCGGGCGAAGGTCGAGGTGTTGAAGGACGTTGTTGCGCTGGAGGATGTGGAGCTGACGGCGCTGGCGCGCAACGCGCACCATCAATTCCAGGAGATCATCAAGCTGACGCCGGCGCTATCGGACCAGGTAAAGATCGCGGCGTTGAACACGCAGGCGCCGGGGAACTTGAGCGATCTGATCGCGGGGAATCTGAATTTGAGTCTGGAAGAGCGGCAGGGGCTTTTGGAGACCGCGGACGTGAAGCAGCGGTTGCAGCGGCTGCGGCCGTTCATGGATCGCGAGATGGAAGTGCTGATGCTGAGCACGAAGATCCAGAACGAGGTCACGAGCAGCATGGCGAAGAGCCAGCGGGATTTCTTTTTGCGGGAGCAGATGCGGGCGATCCAGCGAGAGTTGGGCGAGGGCGACCCGACGATGACGGAGGTCAACACGTTGCGGGAGCAGGCGGAGAAGAACGGGTTGCCGGAGGAAGCACAGAAGGTGGTGGGAAAGGAGTTGGAGCGACTGGGGCAGATGTCGCCGGCGGTGGCGGAATACGCGATCACGCGCAATTATCTGGATTGGCTGATCAATTTGCCCTGGAGCAAATCGACCCCTGATACGCTGGACATCGAGGCGGCGACGCGGATTCTGGACGAGCAGCATTACGGCCTGGAGAAGGTGAAGGAACGGCTCCTGGAATTCATCGCGGTGATCAAGCTCAAGCAGGATTTGAAGGGGCCGATTTTGTGTTTGGTGGGGCCGCCGGGAGTCGGGAAGACGTCGCTGGGGAAGAGCGTGGCGGACGCGCTGGGGCGGAAGTTCGTGCGGATGTCGCTGGGGGGAGTGAGAGACGAGGCGGAGATTCGCGGGCATCGACGGACGTATGTGGGAGCGTTGCCGGGTCGGATCATTCAAAGTTTGCGCCGCGCGGAGAGTCGCAACCCGGTGATCCTGCTGGATGAGATTGACAAGATTGGATCGGATTTTCGGGGCGATCCCGCGTCGGCGTTGCTCGAAGTGCTGGACCCGCAGCAGAACAATACGTTCGCGGATCATTATTTGGATGTGCCGTTCGATCTTTCGCACGTGCTGTTCATCACGACGGCGAACTGGCTGGACCCGATTCACCCCGCGTTGCGCGACCGGCTGGAAGTGATCAGCCTGCCGAGCTACACGGCGAGCGAGAAGTTGCAGATCGCGAAGCGGTATCTGATTCCGCGGCAGCTCGACGAGCATGGTTTGCAGCGCAAGCAGGTCAGGATCGCGGACCAGACGGTGCGGAGGCTGATAACGGAATATACGCACGAAGCGGGGGTTCGGCAGCTGGAACGGGAGATTGCTTCGCTGACGCGCAAGGCGGCGCGAAAAATCGTCAGCCACAACGGGGTGCCCGATGAGGCGATTGCGATTTCGCCCGAAGCGCTGACGGATTTTCTAGGACACCCGAAATTTATCGCCGAAACGAAGGAGAAGATCACGGACCTTGGGATCGCGATGGGGCTGGCGTGGACGCCGGTGGGGGGCGAGATTTTGTTTATCGAGGCGACGCGCATGCCGGGCAAAGGACGGCTGATGCTCACGGGCTCGCTCGGCGATGTGATGAAGGAGAGCGCGCAGACGGCATTGAGCTATCTGCGCAGCCAGGCCGCGGCGCTGAAAATCGATTCGGGCGAGTTCGACAAGTTCGACATTCACGTGCACGTGCCCGCTGGTGCGACGCCGAAGGATGGGCCAAGCGCCGGAGCGACGATCGTGGTCGCGCTGGCGTCGCTGTTTCTGCGGCGGTTGGTGCGGTCGGACGTGGCGATGACTGGTGAGATCAGTTTGCGTGGGCGTATACTTCGCGTGGGGGGGATCAAGGAAAAGGTGATGGCCGCGGCGCGGTCCGGTTTGAAGCAGGTGATTTTGCCGGACCAAAACCGCAACGATTGGGAGGAAGTGCCGAACGAAGTGCGCGAAAAAATGGAGGCGCATTTTGTGAAGAATATCTCGGACCTCATCGACATCGCGCTGCGTGCCAACGCGACCGGAAAACAGGAAAACAAAGCTCCTGTAGCCGGAAAACAAGAAAGCAGGAGCCGTGCACTTACGCCCCGTCAACAAGTCAGCGCGTAGAGTGACGGAACTCGCGAAGCGTCGTGGAGTCCGCCAGTGCGCTGGCGCTTTGATTTGTTTCCTATCGGTGAGCCTGGCATCTTTCACTTTCGCTGAACCCACGCTACCCGCCGGAGCGGACCCGGTTAAAGTCGCGCAGGACCTTGTGGCGAAGCTGCGCTCCGCGACGCCGCAGGAAAACAGTGTGATTAACGGGATGCTGACGATCAAGCCGAAGGAGGGCGAGCCTCGAAAGGTGCCTGTGGAATGCACAATCCGCGTCGAAGCCGACTTCTGGCGCTCGAGTTACCAGACCTACGGCAGCAACGGCGTGCCGGAGCGCGCGGTGGTCGTGCACCGGCGAGGCAAGCCGAACGAATATCTTTACGCGCGCGGCACAAATGTGCCGAAGCCGCTGGCGCCGGCGGCGATGTATCAGCCGGTCGCGGCGTCGGATTTTGCGCTGCCCGATTTCGGCATGGACTTTCTGCACTGGCCTTCGCAACGCATCGTGAAGACAGAGATGATCAAGAGCCGTTGGGCGAATGTGTTGGAAAGCTTGAATCCTGCAGCTCCGGCGGGCGGCTATGCCAAAGTGATTTCGTGGCTCGATAAGGAATCCGGCGGGCCCCTTAAGGCCGAAGCGTTCAACGCCCAGGGCAAGCGAGTAAAAGAGTTCGAAATTGGCCGGGTAAAAAAAGTCGAAGGCGAGTGGCAGCTCAAAGACATGCAAATCCGCGATCTCGTCGATGGCTCGCGCACAACTCTCGAATTCGACCTCCGCAGCCGCGATCTGGAACCGGTTGGGGCGGCGAGATAACGTGTGACCGGGAAGCGTGCACCTCTTAAGCCATGGCAGTTTTGCGTGTGGACTCTTTGCGTCACGCTGGGTTTCGCCTGTTGGCTGTTTCTTGACCCCGCCTGGACCTTCCTCGGCATGCTCCTCTTTTCTGGCGCTTTCTGGGTGCTCATCAGCCGCGAAGAATACGTCGCGCCCGTCCCGCGTAAGCAGGTGATTTGGATTTTTCTCGGCATCGGAGTGGTCGCCCTCGCCATTGTTGGACAGAAGCTCTGGTGGCCGGGTCTCAACGATCTGGAGAAGTGGGTGCGAAACCCGGCGATTGTGATTCCCTTCTGGGCTTTAGTCGTAGGGCTGAAGTTCCTGCTGTGGAAACGCTGCCGCGCGACGTGTCCGCAAAGCTAACCGGGCTCCCGCACGACTCTGCAATTCGACCTCAACGAAGTTTATCTTCGATCTGAGCAGCAGTTATGCCTCGCACGAGGATTTGTTTGTGGCGGGAAGTCGCGCCGCGGAGGAGTTCGAGTTGGTTGCGGGCGCAGCCGAGGATTTCGGCGAGCAATTCCAGGACGGCTTCGTTGGCGGCGGAATCGACCGGCGGGGCGGTGACTTTGATCTTCAACTCGTTGCCGATTAGACCCGCGATTTCGCGGCGCGCGGCGCGCGGCTGAACCTTTACTGAAATGCACACACCGTCAGAGCGCTCTTGAAGATACGGTGGCATTGACGTCCAGGGTAACGCTTGCCAATCGAAACGTCACGGTGCGATCGAGTACAGTCTGGCCATTGGAGCGCGAGCGGCCTCGCTCGCCTGTTGCGGGCAGGCCAAAAACGATGCGAGCGAGGCCGCTCGCGCTCCAATGGCCTTTCGTGATCACGCCAAAGCTTGACCGGGTTGGCGATTGCCACTAAAGACTCGCGTGCACACGGACGTTTTCACTGACAGCATCGGCAGGGTTGACGTATGAAATGGTTTTTTCACCAGGTCGTACGGATTCAGTTACAGACTCCTTACGTCGTCTGCTACAGGGAAGTATGAGGTGGTTGCTGCGCCAGCTTCTGCGGTTGCTGTTTGGGTTTCGCGCCTACAACGAGGAAGTGCTGAACACGCCGGGGCCGGTGCTGTTGATCCCGAACCACGTCTCGTGGCTGGATTGGCTTTTTCTTTACGTGTGCGCCGGCGAGGAATGGAAATGCGTGGTTTCCAGTGTCTCGGCGCAGACGAGTTGGGTGCATCGCAAGATCATGATCAACCGGCGCACGTTTCCGATCGACACGAACTCGCCTTACGCGGTGAAGCGCATGGCCGAATACCTGGAAGGGAAGGGCCGGCTGGCGCTGTTTGCCGAGGGGCGGCTGTCGCGCACCGGCACGTTGATGAAGCTGTTCGAGGGCACGGGATTTCTGCTGCACAAAACCGGCGCAAAGGTCATCACGTGCTACTTGCGCGGAGCGCATCGGCTGCCGTTTTCGCCCAATGCAAACAGGAAGCACCTGTTCCCGCGCGTGAGCGCGCATTTCAGCGAGGCGGTCACGCCGCCGCACATGCACCACATGAGCACGGCGGACGCGCGAACGCATCTCACGACGTGGCTGCGCGATAAGCTGGTGGAGCATCAATTCGATACTGAGATGGCCTTTGGGGCGGGCAACGTGCTTGAAGCCGTGGCCGCGCGTGGCCGCGAGTTTCCCAAACGTGTGGTGCTGGCGGACATCAACAACCAGCGGCTGAGTTATCGCGTGTTGCTCGTCGGGGCGCGGTTGCTGGCGAAAAAATGGGCGGAGCTTTCGGGCGGGCAGCGGATCGGCGTGCTGTTGCCGAACGTGAACGCGATGCCGGTGGTGACCCTCAGTTTGTGGGCGGCGGGACGTGTGCCGGCGATCCTGAACTACAGCACGGGGACGCCGGTAATGCTGGCGTGCGCGCAGCTTGCCGGGTTGAAGCAGATCATTACGTCGCGCACGTTCCTTGGCCGCGCGAAAATCAACATCGCGCCGCTCCAGGAGGCTGGCATCGAAATCATCTACGTGGAAGACGTGCGCAAAACGATCACTCCGGGGCAGCGTCTGGCTGCTCTCGTCAGTGAGACATTGATCAAGCCTGCGTTCGAGTTCAGCCAGGCACCCGAAGACACTGCGGTCATTCTGTTCACGAGTGGCTCCGAAGGGGTGCCGAAAGGCGTCGAGTTGAGCCATCGCAATTTGCTCGCGAACATCCGCCAAATGCTGGCGGTGATCGATCTCGTTGACACGGACCGGTTCTTCAACGCGCTGCCGCTATTCCACAGCTTTGGGCTGACGGTGGGAACGCTGCTGCCGCTCGTGCGCGGGCTGTTCGTCTTTCTCTATCCTTCGCCGCTTCACTATCGCGTAGTGCCGACGGCATTTTACAACCTGGACTGCACGGTCATGTTCGGCACGAACACGTTCCTGAACGGCTACGCGCGCAAGGCGCATCCGTACGACTTTCGCGCGCTGCGTTATCTCTTCGCCGGCGCCGAGAAACTGCAGGAAGCGACCGCGAATGTCTGGATGCGGCGCTTCGGCGTGCGTGTGATCGAAGGCTACGGCGCGACGGAGTGCAGTCCGTGCGTGACGGCCAATACGCCGATCGCGCCGAGGCACGGTGCGGCGGGACGGTTTCTGCCGTGGATCGAGCATCGCCTGGAACCGGTCGAAGGCGTAACCGAAGGCGGACGTTTGCACGTGCGCGGACCGAACGTCATGAAGGGGTACCTCAACGCGGATGCCAACGAGCAATTCAAAAAGCTCGGCGGGTGGTATGACACCGGTGACATTGGGAAGATCGACGAAGACGGATTCCTGTTCATCCTTGGCCGGCTGAAGCGCTTCGCGAAGATCAGCGGCGAGATGGTGAGCCTGACCGCGGTTGAGGAAGCATTGGCGGGCGCATTTCCCGAGCACGGGTTGCGTTGTCAGGTGGCAATCATCAGCAGATCTGACTCGGACAAAGGCGAAGTATTAATCGCGGTTACGAATGAACCAAAACTGAAGATCGAAGAGATTCGGGCCGTGGTTCGCGAAAAGGGTTTGCCGAATATAGCCGTGCCGCGCGAACTGAAACTCCTCAAAGAAATTCCGAAGCTTGGCACGGGCAAAACGAATCATCGGGAATTGGAGAAATTGGTGTAGGAACGAGTTCTTTTAAATTGACGCTGGTCAGGTGCCGATGGTGCTGCGACGCGAGGACGCCCGCGCTCCTAAGGGGCGAGCGAACCTGTCGCGAGTTCTGCCGGATTGAACTCTGCATCCTCGGGCCACTGGTTGAGGCTCAACCAGTATTGGGAAATGGCTGCAACGGTTTGATAGAGCATGTCCAGCGTCGGCGGCTTCACCAGATACGAATTGCTGCCGAGTTTGTATGCCAGCTGAATGTCGCCGACGAGCCGGGAGGAGCTAAGAACGATTACCACAGTGGACCGAAATTCCGGTTGCGCGCGAATCCATTCCAGCACTTTCAGCCCGTGCATCTCGGGCATTTGCAGATCCAGGAGAATGAGTTGCGGCAGCGGAAACTCCTGCCGATTGCTGAACTGGCCCACGCCCTTCAAGTATTCGATTGCTTCCTTGCCGTCTTGGGCGATGTGAACGCAATCAGTGATGGCTGACTTGCGAAGCGCGCGCTGCATGAGCAGGGCGTCGTTCTCGCTATCTTCGATCAATAGAATGGCGTGCCTGGCCAGCGGTTCCATATCGATCCTCCCTCACGCTCTGGAGCGACCCGCAGAATGCGCCGAACGCCCTCTCTGGGACGGCACTTCGACTTTCGCGGTGCGTGGTCTGCCGACCTTGCGGCGCCACGCGCGCACAATTTCTTCGGGCAGGTTCAATTCGTCTGAAAGCTGACCATCGCGTTTGGCCCAGTCAACCAAATACCAGAAGAGGTGTTCCTCCACGACGTTGCCGCAGCGGTTGGGCTTCACCCGGCTCAGCCAGATAAACCAGCCATCCTCTTCCCGGCTCAGGATGAGGCCGTCTTTGCGGAACTGGAGATGGCTCTGATGCTCGGTGCGGCAGCAGGGACAGCGCCCGGAACGGTCGAGATTGGCGGCATCGGCGCTGACTTTCTCGACGGTCAAAATCTGGGCGTCGAAACGCTCCTGGCACTGCCGGCAGGTTACACTGCGGGATTCATCGATCAAATCGATGAGAGCGGACGGTCCAAATTTTGTGCGCACGCGCCGGCAGAGAAACCGCCCCGTCAATTGGGAAAGCGCGACCCGAGTAGCGGGCGAGCCCGCCGCCGGATCGACTGGTTGATACGCAATCATTGAGGCATCTTACCTGCCTGAAAGACCCGGCAAAATTGGGGTGCTAAACTCAAATCGCATGGGCTGTTTGTCTCCCGACGAAGCGCGCTGGTTGCGCAAGCCGTTCTGGCGCCACGGGTTTGGACAGTTCGGGCCGGAGGCTGCCCAAACGGGCGATCTGGCTCGCGTTTTGCTCTTACGCTGGCGGCTGTGCGATCCTGCACGGCCTGCTATGAATATTTTTCAAGGCAAGAGGGGCACGGTTTCGCTGGGCATCGCCACCGCTCTGCTGACGGTTGTGGTGGTGCTGCTGTGGCAACAAAACCGCAGTTTCCAACGTGCTTCAGCGTCCGTCGCGCACAACCATGAAGTGCGGGCGAATTTAGCCCGGCTGCTTTCCCCCGTGCAGGACGTGCAAACGGGTCAGCGTGATTATCTGCTGACTGGCGATGCGCGGTTCCTTGCCGCCTACAATTACGGCGTCTCTCTCATCGAGCCACAATACGAACGCGTGCGGCGACTTACAGCCGACAATGCTCAGCACCGATCGGCGCTCGCCTCCCTCAAGTCGTTGCTCGACCGGCATTTGGCAACTGCCAAAGACAGTATCTCATTGCGAGACACTGCGGGTCTGGAAGCGGCACAGCGCGACGTATTATCGGGCAAAGGCACAACCACCATGGATGGCATTCGCCTGGCCATCCACGAGATGGACCGCCTCGAAGCCGCGGGGCTCGTCCGGAACACGCGAGCGGTTCGGAGCGCGCAGACTTCGATCAATTGGCTGTTCATAGTGTTAGTGGCCGTTGTGGCGTTCTCGGTTGCCGCGGCGCATTTCACGCTGGCCGGCGAACGCCGCAGGACTCGTCTTGCCGAAGGTCAAATCGGCGCCGCACAGAATGCCGTGGCCGCGGCCCACGAGGAGCTGCGCAACCGCACGGTGATGTTGCAGTCGATCCTCGATAGCATGTCGGACGGCGTCGCCGTGGCCGATGCGGAGCAGAAGCTTTTGATGTGTAACCCCGGGGGGCGGCAAATCCTGGACCTGAGCGCGCAGGACACAAACGGCGCGCAGGGAGATGTTGGCCACGGGTTGTATCTTTCCGATCAGCAAACCCCGCTTCCGCAGGAGCAGTTTCCTCTGACGCGCGCGGTTCGCGGCGACACGATTGCAGGCGTGGAGATATGTGCGCGTGACGCGACGCGGGCGACCATTCAATGGTTCAGCGCTACCGGCGGACCGCTGCGCTCGGAGAACGGAGCGGTCATCGGCGGCGTCGTCGTGTTCCAGGACGTTACCACGCGCAAACTGATGGAGCCGACGCACTCGCAATTGGTGCACCAAACCGAAACTGAAACGAGCATGGTCATGCTGGAGGACGAAATCCCGGATGTGTTCGTTTCGGACGTCAAACCCTCCGCAGCGAAGTCACGCAACAACAAAGCTGCCTAGGCTCGCCGGCTTCAAAAGCCAACGCGTATTCGATAGAAACGTTGTGAAGCGCTCCCGGGCGCATCGGTCACGCGCATCGTCTCGCCATTGCGTCCAATACCATTGGTGGAAATCAGCGATTGCCATTGTGGTGGCAGGTTCGTGCTGTATTGCACGAGGTAAACATGGTTCGTGTGCAGACTATTCCAGGTTATCTCTCTATCGCCACCAGTCAGGGGGGTGATGCGCAAATTGACGACAGAGGTGCGCGCATACTCCAAATCTCCAAGCGTTGCGGCTCGTGTTCCAAAATACGTTACCGGCAACGTGCTGAATTCACCACTCAGATTCTTGATCCCTCGATCAATGGAAAGACCGCGATAAGCGTTCAATGCGTTCGTGCTATTAGCGCCAACAATACGGCCAAAGACTGTGAAATAACCGTCAGGAGTCGCTGCATCGAGAAATGAATTGTCGTTGAGGTTGAAAAAGAATTGCGAGCTGGCCGAGTTCGTATCCCCAGCCACTTTTGCCATCGCGATCGTGCCATAGGTGTTGCTGAACCGACGCCCAACGCCAAATTCGTTCGGGATGCTGCCAAAGGTTTCGATACGGTCGATCTGTCCATTCGTCGTCACGAAGAACCCGCCGCCCTGCACGACAAAGTCCGTGAAACCGGTTTGCTGGTTGGTAGGGCACCGGTGAAAAAACATCCCCTCGTATCGTCCGCTTTCCACGTAGCGCAGAAAGTTTCGAACGGTAATCGGCTTGTCCTCATCATAGAGCTCGACGTCGATATCACCCCAGAAGGTGCGAAACTGGACGTAAGTGCCCGCGGAAAGCGGAGCCGCGAATGACGACAGAAGGAGCGCGATGACAATGAATCGGAAAATCACGCGGTTATCTTACGTTATCGCGCGAAGGGTTCAAGCTTTCGGCGCAGGTGGCCGTTGTTTAAGAGAATGCGATAGGTGTAATCTCCCGGCACCGCTTCGTGACAAAAGTCGCCGCCGGCGCATTCCAGGATCAGTCCTCCCGCGGCGATGTCCCACAGGCGCAACCCATATTCGATGTAGGCATCCATGCGGCCGGTGGCCACGTAAACCGTTGCCAGCGCCGCCGAACCCATGATCCGAACTTTGCGCACCTTGTGAAGGAGTTCGGTCAGTGTCGGAATCATGCGATCCAGAGTTTGGGTATGTTTCGCGAACCCGACCGCGACGATTGCCTCGTCCAGATTGCGCCGTGAGCTGGGCTTGATCGGGCGGTTGTTAAGTTTCGCTGCAGAGCCTTTCGTGGCTGTCCACAGTTCGTCGCAGAACGGGTCGTACACTGCGCCCACCAAAGACTCGTAATGCTCTTTGGTTTGCGCGCGCCGCTGAAGCGCAATCGACACGCACGCGTGCGGGATGCCGTAGGTAAAATTGACAGTGCCATCGATGGGATCTACCACCCAGCGGTATTCAGCCTCCGGGTCGCCGGTGATGCCCTCTTCGCCGAGAATGGCGATCCCAGGAAAATCTTTGCGCAAACGCCGCTCAATGGCTTTTTGGCAACGCACATCCAGTTCGAGCTTGATGTCGTGCTGCGTGGCTTCGTTGACCTTCTTGGTGAGCCGAAGGTTCTTCCGCATGATGGCTCCCGCCAGTCTGGAGGCTGCGACCGCGGTCTTAAGCGCGGCTTGGAGGTGCTTGCCCGTCATAAAGAGCGCGAGAAGCTAGGCGAGGGGCGGCTTGGGTGCAACGGTTAGACAGCAGCGGAAGCAACCAAATAATTGCTGCGATTGTAACAAGCCTTTGATAATCCGCGAAGAACCCGGGAACACCCCGCCCGTTTTTCGTTCTGGAAACTCTCGCTCGAAAGTGCTGCAATAATTAGACGCATGAACAGCCCCTGGCCGTTCTTTCGCTCGTGTGCGCGCATGCCTGGCGCGGCGGCTCTGGGATTGTTTCTTTTGGTCCCGGCGGCCCGGCCCCTCTTCGCGCTCGAGTTGCCGATGCGCGGCTATTACCTGGAAAGCTTCAGCGCGGAAAAGGGGCTGCCGCAGAACTCGGTCACCGATGTGTTGCAAACGCGGGATGGCTATCTCTGGATCGTCACGCCCTTCGGTCTGGCGCGGTTTGATGGTGTGGCTTTTAAAGTATTCACTCCCGGCACGACGCGGGGCCTGCGCGAAAACATGTTCACGGCGCTGGCCGAGGATGAACAAGGCGTTCTTTGGGCCGGCACGCGAGATGGTTTGTTGCGTTACGAGCACGGAAGGTTCGAGCGCCTGGACCAATCGCACGGTCTTCCCCACGTGCGCGTTGACAGCCTTCGCAGGCGCCGCAAAGGCGGAGTGTGGGCTGGGACCGCCGACGGAATAGCGCGAGTGTCTGGCCGCAAAGCTGTCCTGGTTGTAGATAACCCCAGCATCCGGGCTCTCTTTGAAGACAGCGCCGATCGGCTCTGGTTTTCGGTGGATTCAGGCGTCTTTATCCGGAACGTAGCAACTGGCGAAACAGAACCTGTGTTGAAGGCAGAACGCCACCACGAGGGCCGGGTAACAACTTTTTGCGAAGATCGTTCCGGGACGGTCTGGTTTGGCAACAAGTACGCGTTGCACCGCTGGCGTGATGGCGAGTTGAGCCGCTTCCCGCTCTACGGCGAGGACATTCCCCTGCGCATGGCCGATGACCGATCTGTTCGCTGTATCATCGAAGGGCCGAACCCGGGAGAATTGTGGGTAGCCCTGGACGGCAACGGGGGGCTTTACATGTTTCGCGACGAACAATGGCTCAAAGTAGGCTCCTCGGAACGGCCCGAATTGCGGCGAGTTCGTTATTGCCTCAAAGACGTCGAGGACAACCTTTGGTTGGGCACCGACACTCAGGGTTTGCTGCGCCTCAGGCATCCACGCCTTCAGGTCATCGGCAAGGAACAAGGTTTGCCGAACGACTGCATTTGGTCGGTTTACCCCAGCAGCAGCGGTGGAATTTGGGCGGGGGGCGAGGAAGCATTCAGCTGCATTCGGCCGGACGGACAAGCCCACGGCAGCCGTCCTCCTGAGCCGTGGAATGAGGCGACCATCCGGTCGGTCGTTGAGGCCAAATCGGGAGAGATCCTGTTAGGGGATCACGCCTACGGCCTGTACCGCTATCGCAACGAGACATTCGATGTTACTCCGATGCGTGGCTACACCAAAACGGTTTACGAAGATCGCTCTGGCACCGTCTGGGTCGGCACCAGCGAAGGGATGGCCCGCGTGCGGGGCAGCGACGTCCGTCATTACTCGATGGCGGATGGGCTTTCCTACCGCGATGTGCGCGCATTCCTCGAGGACCGCAAGGGCCAGCTTTGGATTGGCACCTACGGCGGTGGCGTCTGCGTCCTTTCAAACGAAACTTTTCGCAAGGTTACTGGAATCTCCAGCCACAAAGCATGGTCCTTTCACGAAGACGCAGATGGGGTTATTTGGATCGGCACTGACGCGGGCGTAAACCGTTATGAAAACGGTTCCGTCTTTGTGCTGACGCGCAAGCATGGGCTCTTCGACGATCTCGTGAACCACATCGTTGAAGATGACAACGGAATGTTTTGGATTAGCTGCAATCGCGGAATCTACAAGGTCAGTCGAAAGGAATTGAACGACGTGGCCGCAGGCAGGCTCAGCCAGGCCGGCTACGTTGCCTATGGCGAGGCCGACGGCATGCTCACGTCTGAAACCAACGGTGAGCATCAACCCGCAGGATGCAAAAGCACCGATGGACGGATTTGGTTTCCGACTCAACGCGGCGTCGTCGTCATCGATCCCAGGACGGTTTATCGCAACGAACGCGCGCCGCCTGTGATCATCGAACAGGTGACGGCGAAGCACGGAGTTGTTTTTGGCGCCAATCCGGAAGTGATCGACGCCCCGACGAATGATCTTGTGCGCACAGAGCGAGCCAGTGGCACATGTCGACTAAAGCCTGGCCACGCCGACGTGTTGGAAATCCGGTTTACTGCGAACAGTTTCGTCGAGCCGGCGAAGGTGCGCTTTAAGCACCGGCTCGAAGGGCACGATTCGAGTTGGAGCGAACCCCACAGCACGCGCGTGGCCCATTATACCAATCTTCGGCCGGGCAAGTACCGCTTCCAGGTCGTCGCGTGCAACAATCACGGTTACTGGAATGAGGGCGGCGACGAATTCTCGTTCTTCGTGGCGCCCCATTTCTACGAGACATGGTCGTTTTACAGCCTTTGCGCCGTGGGACTGGTTACTGGCGCGGCTGGGGTGCAGGCCTTTCGCTTAAGGTTGCAGCGCAAGATGCTGCGCCTGGAGCAGCAGGAAGCTCTGCAGCGCGAGCGCGAACGCATCGCCAGAGACATGCACGACGACCTCGGCGCGAACCTGACGCGCATCGCGATCCTGAGCGAAGTCGCCAAGCACCAGGCCGAAAACCCCGACCAGGTCCGCACTACCGCCAAAACAATTTCCGACACTGCCCGGCGCGTGGTCGACAACATTAGCGAGATCGTTTGGCTCACCAACCCAAAGAATGACAGCCTCGACAGCCTGGTGGGTTATCTGCGCGCTTATGCCGCGGAATTCTTCGAACTTTCTCCCGTCACGTGCCGACTGGATTTCCCGAATCGCGTGCCTCACATTTCGGTTCCCGGCGAGTTGCGCCGGGACATCCTGCTGACCTTCAAGGAAGCGCTCAATAACGCCGCCCGGCATTCGCAGGCTCGCGAGATCGTCATTACGTGCGAACTCGCCGAGCAGGACTCTACGGGCCAGCGCTTCACGCTCATGGTCGCCGACGACGGCAAGGGCCTGGATGAAGCACAAGTGAATGCGACGAACAATGGGCTGCGAAATATGCGTGAGCGGCTTTTGCGGCGGGGAGGGTCGGTGGAGATAGCATCCAATTGGGGCAGAGGCACTTGCGTCTCAATTGCCGTCATACTTCCTCCCCAGTCATCTACTACTTTCATGTGATTGACGGAAATTCGAAAACTAAGGGATAGTGCTCGCTACATGGCCGCGACAGAGAGTTTGCCTGAGCCGACCGTTGCCGTTAACACGATTAAGGTAGCGGTCGTGGAAGACGATTCTGACGTTTGCCATGGATTGGCGATGCTCATTAACAGCGCGCCGGGATTTACCTGTGTGGCTACGTGCCATAGCGCTGAGGAGGCTCTCGTCGGGCTGCCCGAAAGGCAGCCCGACGTTATTTTAATGGACATCGGGTTGCCCGGGATGTCGGGCATCGAGTGCATCCGTAAGTTAAAGCACATTCTTCCGCGCACGCTGGTGATGATGCTGACGGTGTTTGACGATCACGACCGCATTTTCGAATCTCTCAAAGCCGGGGCTACGGGTTATCTTATCAAGAAGACCGCTCCCGAGCACATTGTGCGCGCGATCCGCGATTTGTGCGCCGGCGGGTCGCCCATGAGCAGTCAGATCGCTCGGCGGGTGGTCGAGGAGTTTCAACGCCCGCCCCGGCAGAGCGATGCGGCTTCCCAGTTAACCGGGCGAGAGCAGGAAGTGCTGGGTAGACTCGCGCAGGGCTTTCTCTACAAGGAGATCGCCTCCGCCATTGGCGTGAGTTTGGAGACAGTCCGCACGCACGTCCGGAATATTTACAGCAAACTCGAAGTCCGCTCGCGCACCGAAGCGGTCAACAAAGCCTTTCCGGCGAAGCACCGCTAAGTGCCGGACAGGGTTTCGAGCGCGCGCTCTATTTGCTGCAGTTTCGCCTGCCAGTCCGCCAGGCGCTTCTGGTGTTCCAACAAGACATTGGGCGGGGCTTTTTGCACGAAGGCGGGACTATTCAGCTTTGCTTCGACCTTTTCGACTTCGGATTTGTATTTGTCGCGTTCACGCTCGAGCCGGGCTCGTTCCGCGGCTGGGTCGGCGAGCCCTTCCATGGGCAGATACAGTTCACCGAGTTGCGCCCGTACGGCCGGCGTGCCTTTCGGCGGTTGGTAATCCGGCGCCACCACTTCCAGTTGCTCCGCGTTGAGCAACAGTTGCAGCACCTTGATGTCGTGCGACGGGACGCCCGTTGCGGGTTTGAAGATGAATTTTACTTTTTTGTTGGACGCAATGTTCCGTTCGCGTCGCAGGTTTCGACCTTCCGTCACGAGTTGGTGTTTCGAATTGACGAAATCCACGTAGCAATCATCCAGGCTGTAATGATCGCGGAAATCGTTGTCGAACGGTTTGGGCCATGGAGCGAACATGATGCTGTTCCCTCCCTGCGTCTCCGGCATCTCATCGTGATAACCCATGCCGTGCCAGAGTTCTTCCGTGATGAACGGCAGGAACGGATGGAACAGCCGCAGTGTGTGGGACAGCACGAAGTCCATCACCGCGAGCGTGTTCTTCTTGCGCCCTTCGTCGGTGCCCTGTAGCACCGCTTTCGACGACTCGACGTACCAATCGCAATACTCGCTCCAGAAAAACCGGTAGAGCGTCTGAGCTGCTTCGCTGAACTTGTATTCCTGCAGTGCCTCGGTGAGCTCGCGAATCGCAATGTGCAGCTTGATCAGGATCCACTTGTCGTCGCTGCCGAGACGGTTGGTATCGATTTCGCCCTGCACGTCGCCGCCCTGCATCTGCCGGAACCGGCACGCGTTCCACAGCTTGTTGCAGAAATTGCGCCCGAGTTCGATGTGCTGCTCGTCGAAAAGCAAGTCCTGTCCCAGGGGCGCCGAGCGAATGATGCCGAAACGCAACGCGTCGGCGCCGTACTTCGAAATCAAATCCAACGGGTCTGGCGAATTGCCAAGGCTCTTCGACATCTTCCGCCCCTGCTTGTCGCGAATGATCCCGGTGAAGTAAACGTGGCCGAACGGCTTCTCGCCCATGTACTCGTAGCCGGCCATGATCATGCGGGCAACCCAGAAGAAAATAATGTCCGGCCCAGTCACCAGCGCGCTCGTCGGATAAAATTTCTGCAGCGTCGCCGTTTTCTCCGGCCAGCCCATCGTCGCGAACGGCCACAGCCACGAACTGGCCCACGTGTCCAGCACGTCGGGGTCCTGTTCCCAGTTCTCGGCATCCTCGGGCGGCTCAACTTCGCAATAGACCTCCTGAGTCTTCTTGTGATACCAAACCGGGATACGATGGCCCCACCAAAGCTGACGTGAGATGCACCAGTCTTTGATGTTCGTCATCCAGTGCGTGTAATCCTTAGTCCAGCGCTCCGGGAAAAATTTGATCTCGGTCGACGCCACCGCTTCGGTGGAGCGCTTCACCTGGGGATAACGCAGAAACCATTGCTCGCTCAAATACGGCTCAATGGGAACGTTACTGCGCTCGCTGTATCCCACTTTGTGCGAGTAATCCTCTGTCTTGAGTAAGAACTTTTGTTCGGTGAGTTGTTGCACCACCGTTTCGCGCGCGGCAAAGCGGTCCAATCCCGCAAACGCTTCCCCGGCTTCCTTCGTCATTTTGCCATCCGGGCCAATCACAACGGTGAACGGCAAATCATGACGCACCGCCATTTCGTAGTCGGCCGGATCGTGCGCCGGCGTGACCTTCACGCAACCTGTCCCGAATTTCGGGTCGACGAGTTGATCTGCGATCACCGGAATGGCTTTGTTGCGCAACGGCAGCAGCAGCTTGCGTCCGACCAGTTTTTGGTAACGCTCGTCAGCGGGGTTCACCGCCACGGCTTCGTCGCCCAGCATCGTTTCGGGCCGCGTCGTGGCCACGACCATGGCCTCCGTTGCCGAAGGCGTGCCATCGTCACTGAGCAGCGGGTATTTCACATACCACAAGTGCCCTCGCTCCTGCACCATGTTGACTTCCTCATCCGACACCGCGGTTCGCGCCACTGGATCCCAGTTCACCATCCGCTTGCCATGGTAAATCAGTCCCTTCTTGTAGAGATCCACGAACACCGTCTGCACGCAACGCACGTACTCTTGATCCATCGTGAAGCGCTCGCGGCTCCAATCGCACGAGCAGCCCAGCTTCTTGAGCTGTTCGATGATGATTCCCCCATGCTTTGCTTTCCATCCGTGGACGCGGTTGAGAAATTCCTCACGGCCCAGATCGCGCTTCGATTTTTTTTCTTCTTTGCGAAGTTGCCTGTCGACGACGTTCTCCGTTGCGATGCCGGCGTGATCCGTCCCGGGCAACCAGAGCACTTCGTGGCCCGACATCCGTGCTTTCCGCGCCAGAATGTCCTGGATGGTGTTGTTCAGCACGTGACCCAGCGTTAGCACGCCCGTGACATTCGGTGGCGGTATGACGATGGAATACGGCGGCTTGGGCGACTTCGAGTCAGCAACGAAGAATTTGTTGTCCAGCCAGTACCGATACCAGCGATCTTCGACGGATTGCGGTTCGTATGCTTTGGAGAGTTCGGACATGACGTGGAACCTCAACTTCAGCTCTTGCCGAGCCGATACTCGATGCTGTCGACGAGGGCCTGGAGGCTCGCATCTATGATGTTCTCGCTGGCTCCGACAGTGCCCCACTCATGTTTGCCATCGCTCGATTCGATTAATACGCGCGTTTTAGCTGCCGTGCCGGTGCCGGTGTCGAGAATACGCACCTTGTAATCAGTGAGCTTCACATCCGCCAGTTGCGGATAGAAACGCACCAACGCAGTCCGCAGGGCCGAATCCAGGGCGTTCACCGGGCCATCACCTTCCGCCACGGTGTGAGCCGATTGATTTCCCACGCGCACTTTGATCGTCGCCTCGCAGATAGACGCACTGCCGTCGCGCCGCATGGAAACGTGGTACGCGTCCACCACGAACGGGGGCTCCTGGTGCTTGAGGATTTTTCGAATGAGCAATGCCAGCGAAGCCTCCGCGGCTTCGAATTCATAACCGGCGTGCTCGAGGTCTTTGACCTTGTTTACGATCGTCTTCAGCTCCGGCATTTCCGGCGATAGCTTGAAACCGAGTTCCTGCGCCTTCAGCACGATGTTGCTCCGGCCGGCCATGTCGCTCACGAGCACACGCCGGTGGTTTCCTATCGCCTCGGGATTGATGTGCTCGTAACTGTGCACCACGCGGTCCACCGCGTGCACGTGCATGCCGCCCTTGTGCGCGAACGCCGTCGCGCCGACCCACGGTTGCCGCGGATCGGGCCGGATGTTCGCAATCTCATCCACATAATGCGAAAGCTCCTTGAGTTTGGGCAGGGACTTTTCCGGCAGGCATCGCAACCCCATCTTCAACTGCAGATTCGGAATGACACTCACCAGGTTGCAATTGCCCGTGCGTTCGCCATACCCGTTGATCGTCCCCTGCACCTGCGTCGCGCCCACTTCAATCGCGGCCAGCGCATTCGCAACGCCAAGCCCGATGTCGTTGTGAGTGTGGATCCCCACTCGCGCGTTGAGCCTGCCCTTGGCGGCCGCCGTGATCGACGCAATGTCCTTGGGCAGACAACCTCCATTGGTGTCGCAAAGTACAATGCACTCCGCGCCCGCTTTTTCCGCCGCCTGCCACGTCGCCAGCGCATAGTCCGGTTCGTTCTTGTAACCGTCGAACGAATGCTCCGCGTCGTAGAACACGATCTTCCCGTGATCTTTGAAAAACTTAACGCTGTCGGCGATCATCGCCAGGTTTTCATCAGGCGTGGCGCGCAGCACCTCCGTGACGTGCAGCAGCCACGTCTTCCCAACGATAGTGATCACGGGCGTTTCGGCTTCCAGCAACATCCGCATCTGCTCGTCATTCTCGACCGCAACGCCCTTGCGCCGCGTCATGCTGAACGCGGCCAACTTTGCCGTCTTGAAGCTCCGGCGTTTCGCCTGCTCGAAAAACTCCATGTCCTTGGGATTCGAGCCCGGCCAGCCGCCTTCAATGTAATGAATTCCGAAAGCGTCGAGCCGCTCGGCAATGCGAATCTTGTCCGCCACAGAGAAATTGATCCCCTCACCCTGGCTGCCATCGCGCAGGGTTGTATCGTAGATTTCGACGTCCGGTTTCATCGTGCCCGCACAGGCGGGAACGAATTTCTACGCCAAAAACGGCCTTTGCGCAAACCTCAACTAGCTGGCAGGCCCGGCTTCTGGGGCGCTCAAAAAGGTTTTGCCAAAGGAAAGTAGATCGCCCAACGTTCAACGTAGGGAAGGCGTTATGCGCCGCGAAACTGTCATTACGGGATTGATTTGCCTGAACCTCGGTCTGTTGGCCGGCTTGGCTTACGTATGGAAACAGCGGTCGGTGGGGACGGCGGGTTTACAAGGCACTACCAATCAGGAATCCGCGGCGGCTTCGGGTGGCCCACGGGTTGTTACACGGAAAATTCAATCGCTAAGTTCGAGGCCGCGGACCCCCGGCAAGTTCACGTGGAGACTGATCGAAAGCACGGATTTCAAGCGATACATCGAGAACCTTCGGTCCGTCGGCTGCCCGGAACAGACGATCCAGGACATCATCATCGCGGAGGTGAACAAGCTTTACGCCGGAAAGGAAGCGGCGCTGCGGTTGCGGCCAGAGCATTTGAAGCCGTGGGAGATATTTGGCGCGGCGAATTCGGCGAATCTGGAACGGGAGCGCAAGTTCCGGCAATTGATGCGCGAGAAACGGGCGTTGTTGAAGGAGTTGTTGGGCATCGATGTGCCACAGGAAATACCAAGTATTTGGACCAGGGGGAGAGATTCGGAGCAGGAAGCAGCTTACGCAAAGTTGCCGGAGGCAAAGCGCGATCTGGTGCGCAACATCCAGGACGAGCTTTTTGAGAAGCAGCAGGAACTCCAGGGGCGCACGATGGGATTTTGGGAACCGGAGGACCAGCAGGAGATGCAGCGGCTGCAGAAGGAGTATCGCGATGCGCTGGGGCGCACGTTAACGCCTGACGAATTGCTGGACTATCGGTTAGCCACGTCGCCAATGGCGCGAGGGCTGCGGTCAGAACTCAGCGCATTCTCGGCGAGCGACCAGGAATTTCGCGAAATCTTTCGCGTGCGCCAGCAAATGGATGACATGATGATGGACCTTTCGTCCGAGAACAACCCGGAAGCCAACCGCAAGCGCAGCGAAGCCCACCAGGCGACGGAGCAGCAGGTCAGGACGATGCTCGGCGAGGAGCGCTATGCGGAGTACCAGCGGTCGCGCGATTGGCAGTACCGGAACCTGACTCGCCTCGCGAAGGAAAACGGTTTGCCGCCCGACACCGCTGGCAAAGCGTACGACATGAACCAACTTGCGATGCAGGAAGCTGGCAAAATTCGCTCGATGCCGGACCTCTCGCGCGAACAGCGAGACGAAATGCTGCGGCAAATGCAGGCGGATCTGGACAACACGATGGGCCAGTTGCTCGGCCCCGCTGTTTACACGCGGTATCAGCAGAATTATGGCGGGTCGAGAATCTATTCCCCGCCTCGGCCGCCTTCTGCGGCTGCGCGGCCTGTCCCCCTGATCCGAACCGAAAAGGTCATTACGGTGCCTTAGTTATGCGCCATAATATTGTCATTGCCGTTTTGTGCGCCGCAGCGGTTGGGCTTTCGGCGGCGATCGTTACGGCAAAGCGAAAGCAGCCGACGGCTGGAGCGAGTGAGTCGACCGCGGCGCAACAAAATCAGCCGCAGGTCTTCGAAGCGGCGGTGAAGTACAACACCGTGAAGGAGCGGTCTGCGAGCGGTGCGGCCGCGATGCCGACGTTTCATTGGTCTGAAGTGGAGTCGGCCGACTACAAAGAATACATCGCGAAATTGCGAGCGGTGCAATGTCCGGAAGAAACGATTCGGGATATTATCGTGGCGGACATCAACAAGCTTTATGCGCCGAGGGAAGCGCCTTTCAAAGGGGTGATCGAGGCGCCAGAGGACAGCAGTGGCGATTGGCATGCGGACCGCCCGCGCCGGCAAACGAACTTTGAGCGACGGAAACAATTACACGCGATCCAGAGAGAAAAGAACGCGTTGCTCAAAGAGTTGCTGGGGATCGAACTGCCGCTGGAGCCGTTGCGCGGCCGCGACGACCGCAGCTACGAGTTGTTCGAAGCAGCGTTCAACGCGTTGCCTGCGCACAAGCGCGACACGGTGCGCGAAATACAGGAGAATTACTGGCAGATGTCCGACGCATTGAAGGACAAATACGATCACAAGCGCACGCCGGAATACCTGGAGGAATACCGGCAGATCAATGCGGACCGCAGAGCCAAACTGGAGCAGGTGCTCACGCCGGTTGAACTGGAGGACTACGACATGCGCCACTCGAATGTTGCGCGGAACCTTCAGAGTACATTGGAGGGCTTCAATCCGAGCGAGGAGGAGTTCAAAGCGATTTATCGAATTCGCAAGGCGATCGAAGAGCCGCACGGCGGGCTCATCGGGATTGTCACGCCGGTGGACGCGCAGGGCAATCCAATTGCGTCGGCGCCGGAGTCGTCAGCGGACCGACGGCAGCAGATCACGGAACAGATCAAGGAAGCGTTTGGTCCCGAACGCGCGCGGGAGTACGAACTGTCGCAGGACAGCACGTATCGAAGCCTCACGATGCTGGGGCAGCGCTACGGCTTGTCGAGTGACGTGGTCAAGCAGGGCTACGATTTGCAACAGAGCTATCGGACGCAACAGCAGGAGCTAATGAACAATCGCTCGCTCTCCAATGAGGAGCGAAATACCGCGCTGAAGCAGCTTCGCGACAACCACTTCAACCAGTTCTCGAGCGTGGTGGGTGAACGCGCGGCGAAAGCGTATCAACGCAGTCGCGGGGAGTATTACCAGTAGAGGTAGGGGCTCCGCCGCCGACCGCTTCGTTTCAAACGCCAGCCATCGGACAGACGCACGCCATTGGTATCTTCCGCGGTCGGCGCGGAGCGCCGACCCTACCTTGTTTGGGTTGACGTGAGTCCCCCGCTCGGGTACGCCGGACGCATGAGAAATTCCACGTGTGTCATTCTTGGCCTGGCGTTTTTGCCCCTCGTTGCTTTAAGCGCGCAACCCAGGTTCAAGGCGGTCGAGATCGACAAGACAATTGAAATTGGCTACGGCATCGCCGCCGCCGACGTGAATGGGGACAAGAAACCGGATCTTGTTCTCGTCGATAAGGCGCAGATCGTTTGGTACGAGAACCCCTCTTGGAAAAAGCATGTCATTGCCGAGAAACTCACGCCGCGGGATCACGTGTGCATCGCCGCCGCGGATATCAATGGTGACGGCAAAGCGGAGATCGCCGCAGGTGCGGAGTGGAACCCGGGAGATACAGTGAACAGCGGCGCGGTATTTTACCTCGTGCCGCCGGCGGACCGCACGCAAAAATGGGAGCCCATCAAGTTGCACCATGAACCCACGGTCCACCGCATGCGCTGGGTGAAGAATGCTGAAGGCAAGTTCGACCTGGTCGTAGTGCCACTCCATGGACGTGGAAACAATGCGAAGGCCGAAGGGGCGGGTGTGAAGATTCTCGCGTACCAAATGCCAGAGGATCCAAAACAGCCGTGGAAAACGGAGTTGCTCGATGAAACGCTGCACAAAACGCATAACTTCGATCCGGTGCAGTTGGACCGCGACCCGGCCGAGGAGATTCTCGTTGGGGGCAGGGAAGGTCTGTTCATGCTGGACGCAGCGTCGCGAAAGCTCTCGTTGCTCGGCACCAACGCGATCGATGGCGCCGGCGAGGTGCGCGCCGGGAAGGTGGGCGGGCGGCAGGCTTTTGTTGCCACGGTTGAACCGATGCACGGCAACACGCTGGCGGTCTATACCGCACCTTTATCCTCCGAGCATGCCGACGCGACGTGGCACCGTACGGTGCTCGACGAAAGTCTTATCGACGGTCACGCGCTGGCCTGCGGCGACCTGATCGGCCAGGGGCGCGACCAGATTGTGGTAGGTTGGCGCGCTATGAACCGGCCCGGCGCGAAAGTCGGGATCAAGGTTTTCACTTCGGAGGACGAGAAGCTAACCAAGTGGACGCCGACGGTCGTGGATGATGGTGGCATGGCCTGTGAGGATTTGGTCCTCGCGGATCTCAATGGCGACGGAAAGCTGGACATTGCCGCCGCGGGCCGGGCGACAAAGAACGTTAAGATTTACCTCAACGAAAGCCAGTAAAACCCGGGTATGGGGAAATTGCTGCGGGCGAGGACGCCCGGGCTCCTGCCGATAAAAAATTAGCGGGCTCCGGGACACACAGATACAACACCGGAGCCCGCTAGCCTTCGTCAAAGAAACCGACTTTGGCACGAAGGGCGATGGTTACAGCGTGCTGGCACACACGTGCACACGACCGCAACCATTGGGATACGCTATTCATAGCACTCCACTCCGGTGTAACGCAAGTGCCAATCTCATTCTTACATTTTTTCCACAACGGGCTGAAAGAATCCGCGTGCCGGGCGCGTATTAGCCAGCAGGGCCAATGGGTGACGCAGGGTGTTTGGGGGATAGCTCAGCCACGGTTCGCACCCGCCGTGGCTGATTGCTTTTGCAAAAAAACCGGCGGGGAAGTAAGCGCATCTTCCCCGCCAAACCCAACATAAAAAACCCCCTCGCATCCAATTAACGGCGGCCGGGGAAAGTTCTTTCAAATAATCGCGCCAAAGTATCGTGTCGAATTCCCGGCGGGCGTTAGCCCAGTTTGATGGCCCGGCCCTTTCGGATCGACTCGTAGATTGCCGTCATGATCTTCACGTCCCGCAAGCCCTCTTCGCCGGGCGCTCGCGTTGGCTTGCTATTAATGATGCAGCTCGCAAAGTCGTCCATCTCGGTCGCGAAATGGTCCACCTGTGGAAAATCCATTTCGCCTTTGTTGGAGCGTCCCTTTAAGCCGCCGTAGCTATAGGCGGGATCCAGTTCGAACCAACCGGTCTCAGCCGCCGCGAAAAGCCTGTTTATTCCCCCGACAAGGTAAGTAGTGCTGCAGTTTGCCACCACGCCGCTGGGGAAGCGCATCGACCAGAGGATCGATTCGTCGACTTCCTTGAATTTTACTTTGTCGGTTTTTGTTTCCGTGGCGAAAACTTCGATTGGCTCCTCACCGGAAACGTAGCGCGCGCCCTGCAGAGCGTAGATGCCCACGTCCATCAATGCGCCACCGCCGGCGAGATCGTACCGCAACCGCCACTGTTTCGGATCGCCGATTCGAAAACCGAAACTCGCCTCAATGATTTTGACCGCGCCGAAGACTTTCTCGCGCGCCAATCGCATCACTTCGAGATGGTGCGGCGCGAATTGGCAGCGGTAACCAATGGCAAGCTTCCGTTTGGCTTTTTGGCACGCCTCGATCATCTGCTCGCATCTTTTGGCAGACACCTCCATCGGCTTCTCGCAAAGCACGTGTTTGCCGGCTTTGGCCGCGCGAATGGTGTATTCGCCGTGCATCGCATTGGGCAACACCACGTACACAACGTCGATCTCGGGGTTATCGGCGATGCGATCAAAGGTCTGGTAGTTGTAGATGTTCTTGCGCGGGATGTTGTATTTGTCGGCCCAAATCTGTTCTTTTGCGGGCGTGCCGGTAACAATTGCCGCCAGCCGGCAGTGCTTTGTTTTCTGCAGTGCTGGAGCGATTTGGTTGGTGCTGAGACTGCCCAGCCCGACGAGAGCGAAACCGAGCTTTTTTCCTTCCTGGGCGTGGGCGGTAAGGGAAGCAGCCATGGGCGCAGCTATAGCAGCGGCGCCAAGCCGAATCGAGCGATCAATGAATTCACGGCGGGAATGCGGTGTTTTCATAATGTCAACGCGTGGGTGAATAATCGGTTGGTGTCATGAAAATCGATGTGACACCGTTCGTCGCCAGCGTGAGCGAGCCGCCCGCCTTCTCCTCGGATGCTTTGCGCGCAGCAACCCAATCCGGGTCCTTTCGGAAATTGTCGAACGACTCAGCCGCAGCTTCCCGGCTCTTGTGAGCCAGGATATAGATCAGCGTGTTGTCCTTCCCCTGCTTTGGGTCTAGCGGCGTCCAATAGCCGAAATTAGTCATGCCATGTTTTGAGAATAATTTGAGAGTGTGGTCGCGGAAGCGGGCATTCAAATGCTCGAGCCGGCCGGGTGGTGTCTTGTAGATGCGCAATTCAAAAACACGCGGCTCGCTCGCTTTCGCAGGCTTGATCTCCGGTGAGTAATCCGTTGCCTCCAAGTACGGATTCTCGACTTTGGTCACGAGCGCCCCGTCGGCCTCCGAAGCTTTGAACACCTGCTGCCACTCCGGGTCATCGAGAAAGCCCTGCCAGGATTTTTCGCGCGCTTCCCGACTCGGGTACGCCAGCAGAAATACGATTTTGCTTTCGGGCTTTCCATCTTTGTCCATCGGCACCCAATAGCCGATGTTCTCAATCCCGTGTTTCTCAAAGAGCTTCAGCGTATGCTGGCGGAAGCGGTTGTGGAGGTCTTCCAGCTTGCCGGGCGCGGCGGTGTAGGTGCGCATTTCGAAGCACCGCGTGTCTTTGGCTGAGCTCATAAAGCAAACGAGCAAGGGCAGAATTGCTGCGAGGAATTTTTTCATATTGAGCAGCGCAATGCGACCGCCAATCGCGTGCAGTGTCAAAGCAAAAATTGGCCAGAGGGGTCGAGTATCGCCACCACAGCGTGCTTTACACGGAGCGATTCCATAGCTCTCCTGTGTCCTTTCAGGCGGCAAGAGACAACAACGCATGCGAAGCCTTAGTCATCTTTTCGACAACAACAAAGCGTGGGCACGGCGCATCCGGGAGCAGGACCCGGATTTTTTCCTCAAGCTTTCGCGGCAGCAGTTTCCCAGCTATCTGTGGATTGGCTGCTCGGACAGCCGCGTCCCAGCAAACCAGATCGTCGGCTTGTTGCCGGGCGAGTTGTTCGTGCATCGCAATGTTGCCAACCTGGTCGTGCACACCGATCTGAACTGTCTCTCTGTGATGCAATTCGCCGTGGATATCCTGAAGGTGCGGCACATCATTGTATGCGGGCATTACGGTTGCAGCGGCGTGCAGACTTCCCTGCGGGGCGATCGCATTGGATTAAGCGACAACTGGCTGCGTCACGTGCAGGACGTGCGAGAGAAGCACGCGAAATTTCTCGCGAGCGTCTCGAACGCGGAAGCTTCAGATCGGCTTTGCGAACTCAATGTCATCGAGCAGGTTGTTAACGTTTGCCAGACAACCATCGCGCGCGACGCGTGGGAACGCGGACAGGAACTCGCGGTGCACGGCTGGATTTACAGACTGGAAGATGGCTTTTTGCGCGACCTGAACATTACGGTGGCGGCCGCAGGCGAGGCGCATGAAATCTATTCCGCGGCGGTGGCGAAGTTGGGAGGGTGAGCAAAGTCAGCCCCTCGGATGGAATCCAGTGCTTCGCCCGAGAGACTGCGTCTCCGCAAGTCGGGGATTACAACTCTATTTTGTCAACAAAAGCCCCGCCAGTAACCCAAAGAAACTGGCGAGGCTGTCTAACCACGTCCAATCCGTCACTCGACGGCGGATCGCGTTACAGTATTGTAAAACCGGGGGTTACGAAAAGTTGCGGGGTGAAGTTCACCCCCATTGACGCCGAGGCAACGAGCCATAGTTTGCTGCATGGGCCGGGTAAGCGAACACGTAAGACGCGGGCATTCAAAGCCCGTCGCCGAGATCGTTGAGCCTCGACCGGAATCGAAAGTTGGAGGCACAAAACCGCGTAAGCGGCACCG
>Ga0075428_100001339_pt1 | contig 26146 bp, 22 predicted proteins | sample RhiMetdeltSRZDD2_FD_75291 | JGI IMG/M metagenome (GOLD analysis project Ga0075428, IMG submission 75291) | Populus rhizosphere microbial communities from Tennessee, USA - Rhizosphere MetaG P. deltoides SRZDD2 | ecosystem: Host-associated > Plants > Roots > Rhizosphere > Soil | place: USA... | reverse complement strand
GCGAAGCCGAGCGTCTCGAGCGGGTCCATGAGGCCGGCGGCCTCGAGGTAGCCCGTGACGGCCTTCGAGCCGGGCGCGAGCGACGTCTTCACGGCCGGGTTGACGCGGAGCCCCCGCGCAACCGCGTTCCGGGCGAGGAGTCCGGCGCCGATCATGACCGTCGGGTTCGAGGTGTTCGTGCACGAGGTGATCGCGGCGATCACGACCGAACCGTCGCCGAGCGACGCGGTCGTGCCGTCGACGCCGACCTCGACACGGCGATCTGTGACATCCGGGAACGCCGCCTTGAAGCCCTTCGGCATGTCCTGAAGGAGGACACGGTCCTGCGGCCGCCGCGGTCCGGCGACCGATGGCGCGACCGTGGCGAGGTCCAGCGTCAGCACATCGTCGAAGTCCGGACCCGCGCCTGGGAGGCGCCACAGGCCCTGCTCCTTCGCGTAGCGCTCGACGAGGTCGATCCGCTCGGCCGGGCGCGCTGTCAGGCGAAGGTAGGCGAGGGTCTCGTCGTCGATCGGGAAGAGCGTGGCCGTCGCCCCGAATTCGGGGCTCATGTTGCTGATCGTGGCCCGGTCGGCCAGGGTCAGGCCCGCCAGACCGTCGCCGGCGAACTCGACGAACGCGCCGACGACGCCGAACCGCCGCAGCATCTCGGTGACGACGAGCACGAGGTCCGTGGCGGTCGAGCCCTTGGGCAGCTTGCCGCTGAGGCGGACGCCGACAACCCGTGGTCGCGGCAGGTAGAGCGGCTGGCCGAGCAGGACCGCTTCGGCTTCGATGCCACCGACGCCGTAGCCGAGGACGCCGAGGCCGTTGATCATCGTCGTATGCGAGTCCGTCCCGACGAGGGTGTCGGGGAAGGCGACCCGGCGATCGTTGCCGTCCGGTCGATCGTCAACGACCGTCGCCAGGTATTCGAGGTTGACCTGGTGCACGATGCCCGTCCCGGGCGGGACGACGCGCAGGTTCCGGAACGCCTGCTGGGCCCAGCGCAGGAGGGCATAGCGCTCACCGTTGCGCTCGTACTCGCGGGCCACGTTGAACGCGAACGCGCCGGCGTTGCCGAACATGTCGACCTGGACCGAATGGTCGATGACGAGGTCCGCCGGTACGAGCGGATTAACCCTCGCCGGGTCGCCGCCGAGCTCGGCCATCGCATCGCGGAGGGCGGCGAGGTCGACGATCGCGGGCACGCCGGTGAAGTCCTGGAGGATCACGCGCGCGGGCATGAACGGCAGCTCGAGCTCCTCGGAGCCGCCCGGGCGCCAGCGGCTGAGCGCCTCGACGTCGTCGGCCGTGACGACGCCGCCACCGGCGTGGCGCAGCGCGTTCTCGAGCAGGATCTTGACCGTGACCGGCGTGCGGGCGAGGTCGATCGCCGCCTCGAGCGCAGCCAGCCGGTAGACGTCCGGCAGGCCGGGCGCCAGCGCGCCGCGCGCGCCGAACGGATCGTTGCTGGCGCTCACGCGGTCAGGCCCCTGTCCATCGGTACACTCGTCGCGTGGAAGCGTACCGCGAACGGCCGCCCCGACCCGGGTGCGACGGCCGGCGGCGGCGCTGAGGCCGCCGCGATGAGGGCCTGGCGCGAGACCGGCGGCGAACCGTCGCGCGACGCGCGCGCAGAGCACGATCCTGCGCATTCGGCCGTGCTCGAGGAGCTGGACGAGCGGGGCATCGAGCTAGACCCGCAGGCCGCCCAGACGGGCCCGGCGCGCACGCACGTGCACGATGACGCCGAACCGCACAGCCATCCGCACGTCCACTCCGAGCCGGGCGAGCCTCCGGTCATCGGGATCGTCGGCGCCGGGGCTGTCGGGACGGCCCTCGGCGTGGCGCTGGATCGCGCCGGCTGGGTCGTCGGTGCGGTCGCGTCGCGAGATCCGGCCCGGCGCGACCGCTTCCGGTCGCTCGTGCCGGGCGTTCGAGCGTTCGCCGAGGCCACGGCGGTCCTCGATGACGCCGAGCTCATCATCGTCGCCGTCCCCGACGACGCGATCGCGGTCGTCGCGGGCGGCCTGCGCCTGTACGGCGGGCAGGCCATCGTCCACACCTCGGGGGCGCTGGGTCCCGAGGTCCTCGAGCCGGCGATGGCAGCCGGGACGCAGGCCGGCACATTCCACCCGCTCGTGTCCTTCGCGGACGTCGAGCGCTCGGTCGAGGCGCTGCGCGGGGCCACGGTCGCGATCGAAGGCGACGAGGAGCTGGCCGCCGCGCTCGGGCAGATGGCCGAGGCCATCGGTGCCGTCCCGGTTCGCCTCGCCGCCGGGTCGAAGGCCGCGTACCACGCGGCCGCGGTCCTCGCCGCCGGCGGCTTCGTGGCTCTCCTCGACGCGATTGCCGAGCTCGGTCGCGTTGCCGGCCTCGACGAGCCGGGCGCGCTCGCGATCTACGGCCGCCTCGTCGAGCAGACGCTCGCCAATGCCCGTGCGCTGGGGATCGCGAAGGCGCTGACCGGCCCGCTGGCCAGGGGCGACGTCGGGACGCTGGACCGGCACCTCCGGACGATGGCCGCGGCGGCGCCGGCGGCCCTGCCGCTGTATCGCGCGGCGGCCGAGCGCGAGATCGCGCTGGCGGTGGGGCGTGGCACGCTCGCAACGGAGGCCGCCGCGGCCCTGCGCTCGCGCCTTGCGCAGCCGGACTGAGGCGGTACTATTCGGCCAATGCACCACAGCATCGCCGCCCGCTTTGCGGCACGCCCTGCGGCGAGGTTTCCCCGTCCCTCCGCCCAGATCCGCGAGCGCCGTCTCGGCCTCCGGACCTCGGCCGCGTTCCGCGCCGCGCCGGCACTGCCGACCGTGCTGCGGAGCGCAGACCTTGGTCCGCTCGCGCAGCTCCGGGCCGGGTGGCGGGCCGTGACGCCGGCACGTTCGACACGTCACGCCACGGGGCGGCTGCGGCCCACCCCGATGGCCTGGACGCGCTCCGCCGGCGGCCGTCGCCAGCAGCCGAGCGCCGTCCCGGCGCCGTGGCGAGACTGAGGGACACGACCGCCACTTCCGCTGGCGGAATCGTCGTCGGCTACGAAGGCCAGCGGCCCCGGCTCGTTGTCGGAATGCGCCGTCGCGAGCGCAACTCGGTTCGATGGACGCTGCCGAAGGGCACGCCCAATCCGGGTGAGACGCTCGAGGAGACGGCCCTGCGCGAGGTCGGCGAGGAGACGGGCCTGAACGTCCGGATCGTCGAGCCGTTGACCTCGATCGAGTACCGCTTCGTTCTCGATGGCGCCCGGATCCACAAGACGGTTCACTACTGGCTGATGGAGCCGACCGGCGGCGACCTTGCCGATCACGATCACGAATTCGAGCAGGTTCGCTGGGTCGCGTTCGACGAAGCTCCCGCGCTGCTGACCTTCGAGACCGAGCGTGAGCTTGTCGCCGTGGCCGCCCAGCGACTCGGCGGCCGGCCGCCCGCCGGCACGCTCGACGAGGAGCCCGCGACGTGAGCGAGGGCGACGCCGCAGACCTCCAGCAGACCGCGCTCAACGCCGTCCATCGGCACCTCGGGGCGCGCCTCGTGCCATTTGCCGGCTGGGAGATGCCGGTCCAATACTCGGGCATCCTCGACGAGCATCGCGCCGTCCGCGAGCGAGCCGGCCTCTTTGATCTGTCGCACATGGGCGAGCTGTTCGTCGAGGGCGCGGACGCGGGCGCGATGCTCAACGCGGCCCTTGTCTCGGACCCGGCCAGCCTCAAGGTCGGGCGGGCCCAGTACTCGATGATCTGCGGACCCGACGGCGGGATCCTCGACGACCTGATCGTCTACCGGCTCGCGGTGGACCGCTTCCTCGTCGTCGCCAACGCGAGCAACGCGGCTGTCGTCTCAGACGCCCTCGCCGAGCGCATCGGCAGCTTCAAAGCCGTGCTCGACGATCGGTCCCTCGACACGTCGCTCGTCGCGGTCCAGGGCCCCGAGGCGGCGGCCATCCTCGCGCGCGTGACCGATGTCGATCTCGCGGCGCTGCGCTACTACGCCATTGCTGAAGGGACGGTCGCCGGGCAGCCGGCGCTCGTCGCCCGAACGGGCTACACCGGTGAGGATGGGTTCGAGGCCTTCGTCGACTGGGCCCGCGGCCCCGACGTCTGGGCGGCGCTCGAAGAGGCCGGCCGGGAGCGTGGGCTCCAGCCCTGCGGCCTTGGCGCCCGCGACACGCTGCGCCTCGAGGCCGGGATGCCGCTCTACGGCAATGAGCTGGACCGTGAGACGACCCCGTTCGAGGCCGGGCTCGGCCGCGTCGTCAAGCTCGAGAAGGATGGCGACTTCGTCGGCCGCGATGCGCTTGCCAGGGCCGCTGAGGCACCCCGCAAACGCCTCGTGGGGCTGCGCGTGACCGGTCGCGGCATCGCGCGCCACGGTCATCCGCTGTGGTGCGACGACCGGCGGACCGGCATCGTCACGAGCGGCACCCAATCGCCGACCCTCGGCTATCCGATCGCGATGGGCTACGTCGCCCCCGGCGATGCCGAACCGGGTACGATCGTGGAAGTGGAGATCCGCGACGCCCGCGTCGGCGCCGAGGTCGTCCCGCTGCCCTTCTACAAGCGCCCCCGCTGAGGAGGACCGTGCCCGCGATGGTGCCGACGGACCGGCGCTATACGAAGGACCACGAGTGGGTCCGCGTTGACGGCGAGATCGCCACCGTCGGCATCACCCAATATGCCGCGGAGCAGCTCGGGGACGTTGTCTTCGTCGAGCTGCCGGACGTCGGTCGCGCGCTCAGTCAGCACGCGACGTTCGGCGTCGTCGAATCGGTCAAGGCCGTGAGCGACCTGTACGCCCCGATCGCGGGCGAGGTCAGGGCGACGAACGGCGAGCTGGGCAAGGCGCCGGAGCTCGTGAACCAGGACCCCTACGAAGCGGGTTGGATGATCCGCGTCAGCGTGGCCGATCCCGGTGAGGTGGATCGCCTCCTTGACGCGACGGCCTACGAGCAGCTGATCGCCGAGGCCTGACGGCCGATGGCCTACGGTCCCCATACCGATGCGGATCGGGCACGGATGCTCGAGACGATCGGGGCGGCCTCGATCGACGACCTGTTCGCGGACATCCCGGCGGCGCTTCGAGCATCGGAGCTGCGGCTCGACCCACCCGAACCCGAGCTCGAGCTCGCGGCGCGGCTCCAGGGCCTGGCGGCCCGCAACCGAACCGACCTGGCGTCGTTCCTCGGCGCTGGTGCCTACCGGCACTTCTCACCCGCCGCGGTCGACCAGATCCTGCTCCGGGGCGAGTGGTACACGGCCTACACGCCGTACCAGCCCGAGGTCTCGCAGGGCACGCTCCAGAGCATCTACGAATACGAGTCGCTGATCAGCGAGCTCCTCGACCTCGATGTCGTCTCGGCATCGCACTACGACGGCGCCGCCGCAACGGCCGAGGCGGCGCTCATGGCCTGCCGGGCGACGCGCCGCGAGCGTGTCCTCGTGAGCCGGGCGGTCCATCCCCACTACCGGGCCACGATGGAGACGTACTTTGCGGGCTCGGGGCTCCGGCTGGATGAGATTCCGCTCGTCGCGGACGGACCCGGCGCAGGCACGACGGATCTTGCCGCGCTCGAGGCGCTCCTTGCGGACGAGGCGGCGCCCGTCGCCGGCGTCGTCCTCGCCCAGCCGAGCTTCTACGGGCTCCTCGAGCCGATGTCCGAGTCCGGTCGCCTCGCCCACGCGGCCGGCGCACTATTCGTGGCCGTCGTCGAACCGGTCTCGCTCGGCGTCCTCGCGCCGCCCGGTGCCTACGGCGCCGACATCGCGGCCGGAGAGGGGCAGCCGCTCGGCATCCCGCTGCAGTACGGCGGTCCGTACCTCGGCATCCTCGGCTGCACGGACGCGCTCGTCCGGCAGCTGCCCGGCCGCCTCGTTGGCATGACGACGGACGTCGACGGCAAGCGCGCGTTCGTGATGACGCTCCAGGCACGCGAGCAGCACATCCGCCGTGAGAAGGCAGCGAGCAACATCTGCACCAACCAGGCGCTGCTCGCGCTTGCGGCCAGCGTCTGGCTGGCGACCCTCGGGCCGCACGGCTTGCGCGATGTCGCCGCGATCGGCGCCGCGCGGGCTTCAGAGCTCGAGGCGGCGCTCGGCGCGATCGGCGTCGAGCGTCTCCACGCCGGGGCCTACCTGAACGAGTTCGTCATCGACGTCCCGGACGCGCGCGCCGTCCACACGCGCCTGCTCGACCGGGGCGTGCTCGCCGGACTCGTGCTCGCCGATGCCGTGCCCGACGATCCGTCGGTCGCCGATGGGCTCCTCGTCTGCGCAACCGAGACGACCACCTCTGCCGATATCGTCGCGTTCGCCGGCGCGCTTGCCGCGGAGCTTGGGCGATGAGCGTCACCGGCCCGCGCCTCCAGCCGACGATCTTCGAGCGCTCGCGACCCGGCCGCGGCGGTGGCAAGATCCCGCACGCACCGAAGGACGCCCTCGCGCGCGTCCCCGCCGAGCATCTACGGGCAACGCCGCCGGCCCTGCCGGAGCTGAACGAACCCGAGCTCGTTCGCCACTACGTCAACCTGTCGCAGCTCAACTACGCCGTCGACACGGGCTTCTATCCGCTCGGCTCGTGCACGATGAAGTGGAACCCGAAGCTCAACGAGTGGGCCGCTCGACTGCCCGGCTTCGCCGGCCTGCACCCGCTCGCGCCCGATGCGCTCGCCCAGGGCACGCTGCAGCTCCTCTGGGAGCTCGAGCAGATCCTTTGCGAGGTCAGCGGCATGCGCGCGGTCTCACTCCAGCCGGCGGCGGGTGCGCACGGCGAGCTGACCGGCATCCTCATGGTCCGCGCCTACCACCACGCCCGCGGCGACCACGGTCGGAACGAGGTCGTCGTCCCGGACTCGGCACATGGCACGAACCCGGCGACGGCGACGATGGCCGGGATGCGGACCGTCTCCGTGCCGACGGCGCCCGACGGCGGAGTCGACGTTGCGGCCTTCCGCGCGGTCCTGGGCCCCCAGACCGCGGCGATCATGATCACGAACCCGTCCACGATGGGGCTGTTCGAAAGTCGCATCGAGGAGCTGCTCGAAGCCGTCCATGCCGTCGGCGCGCTCGCGTACATGGACGGCGCGAACCTCAACGCGATCCTCGGTCGCTTCAAGCCCGGTGAAGCGGGCTTCGACGTCATGCACATCAACACCCACAAGACGTTCTCGACGCCGCACGGCGGCGGCGGCCCGGGCGCGGGCCCCGTGGGCGTCGGGCCGGCGCTCCTGCCGTACCTGCCCGCGCCGCGCGTCCTGCGCGAGGCCGACGGCCGGTTCCGGCTCGAGCGGGCAGGGGAGCGGCCGACCTCGATCGGCCGGCTGCGCAGCTTCATCGGGAGCAGTGGGGTTCTCGTGCGCGCGTACGCGTACCTGCGCACGCACGGCGCGAGCGGCCTCCGTGAGGTCACCGATGATGCGGTCCTTGCGGCGAACTACCTGAAGGCCCGCATCGCCGCCTCTGGCGCGTACGACATCCCGTTCGAGGGCCCCTGCAAGCACGAATTCATCGCGAGCGCCGCGTCACTCAAGAAGAAGACAGGCGTGCGGACCCTCGACGTCGCCAAGCGCCTGCTCGACCACGGCTTCCACGCGCCGACGATCTACTTCCCGCTCACGATCGACGAAGCCATGCTCATCGAGCCGACCGAAACGGAGTCGATCGAGACGCTCGATGCCTTCGCGGACGCGCTGGTCGCGATCGCGGAGGAAGCCGAGCGGGAGCCCGACGTCGTCACGAGCGCTCCGCACACGGCGCCGGTGCGGCGGTTGGACGAGGCCGGTGCGGCCCGCAACCCGAACCTGCGCTGGCGGGGCATGACCGGTGAGCTCGCGCCCTGCCCCGATTGAGGCTGGTCGGGCCGACGGCGCCGCATCCGGTTACAGATCAATAACGAATTGATCGTCGAGTGAACCCTCGACGATCCGACGCGGTATGGTGCAGCGAGAGGCGCGCGCCATCGAGCGCCGCGGCTGGAGTACGACGGCTGAGCAAAGACCGGGATCGTCCGCCACTTCCGCTCGACCAGCAGCCGGACGGGGAGTTGATCCGGCGCATCCGGGCCGATGAGCTCGATGCCTTCGAAGCGTTCTTCGAGCGCCATCGTTCCCTGATCTTCCGGACGGCCTACGGGCTGACCGGCGATCGGACCGCGGCCGAGGAGGTCCTCCAGGACACGTTCATCCGTGCGTATCGCCATCGCGGCACGCTGCGCGACGACATCTCTCCGGTGCCGTGGCTCCATCGCGTCGCATTGAACCTGTGCTACACGCGGCTGGGGCGGCGAAAGCTCGTCACCGATCCGATCGACACGACCGCCGCCGGCGAGCTCCGCGACAGCGCGCTCGAGCCGCCCGACTGGGCGATCCGCGAGGAGCTCCGGCGCTCGATCCGCGCCGGGATTGCGGAGCTTGCGCCGAAGCACCAGGGCGTCATCGTCCTCTACTACCTGCACGGCCTGTCGCTCCAGGAGACGGCGGCGACCCTCAACGTCGCGCTCGGCACGGTGAAGTCGCGCCTCCACTACGCCCTTCATGCTCTGCGCCGGCAGCTCGAAGGCGAGCCGCGCGATCGGCGCCTCGTGCCGGATGGGGCGCTGCGGCCCGTGACGGCGAGCCGGCCGAAGGGCTCACGATGACGCTCGAGCTCGCACCCGCGTGCCTGCGCCACCGCGGCACGCTCCTCGCGCTCGTCGACCGCCAGGAGCGCGGCCCGGCGACGGAGAGCGCGCTGGAACACCTCTCGACGTGCGGCCGCTGCGAAGACGAGCTCACGCGACTCGCGCTCACGATCCATGCCCTGCGTCGCATCGGCCAAGCCGCCGCCGCCGTCGCGCCGTCGGACGCCGCGTGGCCGCGCCTGCGGGCGCATCTCGAGCGATCGCGACGACAGGCCCGCGAGGCCGCCTGGCGCTGGCGCATGAACCTCGGCGGCGTTCTCGCCGGGACGCTCATCGTCGGCGTCCTGGTGGGGCCGCTCGCGGTCCACGTCAGCCTTGGCACGGCCGGTGGTCGTGAACCGACCGGCTACAGCGCCTCCGAGCTCGACCGATATGCCGCCCAGACGGAGGCGCGCTACCTCGACGCCTCGAGGATGGGTTCCCTGACAGCAACGCGCAACGAGACGTCGACCTCGACGTCCGGATTGCGCATCTATCCGGATGAACTCCGACCTGGATGGAAGGAGGTGGCCGCGGAACGACCGGGCGGAAGCCCGCCGGAGCGGAGCTAGCGCACGCTCACCGTGAGTTGACACGTTCAGGCGGCCTGCCCATAGTACCGGCAGCGCAGAAGGCTGCTGCTCACCCGCGCTACTTCCCCGTGTCCCGGCGATCTCCGCCGGAGCCCGTGGCCGGAGCCCGGAGCGGCCAACCCTGCGAGTGGGAGAAGGCGACCAATCGCCGAAATTGGAGGACCATTCATGCGGAAACGTCTGTTCGCCATGCTCGCGACCGCGGCCATCGTGGTTGCAGCCTGTGGCGGAACGACCAGCGTCGCGCCCTCAGAGGGTGCGAGCCAGGAGCCGTCGGTCGAGCCGACGCCGACCCCGGAGGTCGTGCGCCTCGACGACTCGACTTACAAGGACCGCGTCGAGGAAGGCGTCGACGGCGGCCAGATCCTCATCGGTGACTGGCAGGAAGCCAACCAATTCAACCCGTTCTACCTCGGCCAGGTGACCGAGGCGAACGTCGCATCCGCCGCGTGGGCGAGCCTCGTCGTCCTGACCGACGACTACCGCTACATGCCCGACCTGGCGACGAGCATCCCGACCGTGGACAACGGCGGCGTGGTCGTCGACGGCGACAAGATGGATGTCACCTGGGAGCTCCGCCCGGACCTCAAGTGGTCCGATGGCGAGCCGCTCACCTGTGATGACTTCCTGTACGCCCAGGAGTGGGTCCTCAATCCCGACAACGTCGGCGTCGTGACCACCGGCTACGACATCAACGAGGCGGAGTGCACATCGCCCACGACGTTCGTGCAGCACTTCTCCGAGATCTTCGAGGGCTACATCACCCTCAACGTCGCGCCGCTGCCGCGCCACTACCTCGAGGCCATCCCGATGGCCGACCAGGTCAACGGCGCCGGCTTCCGCGCCGAAGAGATCGCGGACCTGCCCGTGTCGGGCGCGTTCAAGTTCGAGTCCGTGACGCCGCTCGCCGAGCTGCGCCTGGTCAAGAACGAGAACTACACCAGCTTCTCGACCGGCAAGCCGGCTCACCTCGATTCACTCATCTGGAAGTGGTACGGCGATGCCGACCTCATGATCGCCGGCTTCGCGGCCGGTGAGGTCGACTTCGCGACCGACCTCCAGGACTCCGACATCCAGAAGCTCGACGAGCAGGGCCTCCACGACCAGACGAGCGCCATCCCGGCACTCCTCTACGAGTTCCTGCGCCCGAACTGGTCGGAAGGCCCGTTCAACGCCGACACCAAGACCGGTGGCTGCTCGCGCAACCCGGTCGTCCAGGATCGCGGCGACCTCTGCCCGATGTCGGACCCGGCGGTTCGCCAGTCGATCGCGTTCGCGGTCGACAAGAACGAGATCAACGAGCGACTTCTGGGCGGCACCGTCCAGATCGCGAACACGAGCATCTCGCCGAGCGCGTGGTTCTTCGCGGACCAGCCTCCGGCGACGTTCGATCCCGAGAAGGCAAAGCAGATTCTCGAGGACGCCGGCTGGAAGGACTCTGACGGCGATGGCGTTCGCGAGAAGGACGGCACCAAGCTCAAGATCGAGCTCTGCACGACGACCCGGCAGGTCCGGATCGACACGCTCGGCCTGATCTCCGACTGGCTTGGCGACGTCGGCTTCGAAGCGATCCCGAACCCCGTTCCGGCGGCGGACATCTTCGCCGACTACAACGAGGCCACGGTCGACACCCCGTGCGCGCTCGCGACGAGCAACTTCGACCTCGCCGAGCACGCCTTCAGCTCATCGATCGACCCGCTTGGCAGCTACTTCAGCTACCACAGCAGCCAGTTCGAGCCCGACGGCGCGAACGACGCACAGGTCGTCGATGACGGCATCGATGCGGCCCTCGACACGGTCAAGACGAGCGTGGACTTCGTCGCCATTCGCCACGCGATGGCCGACTTCCAGCAGATCTACGCCGAGAAGACCGTCGAGATCCCGCTGTACTACCGGAAGAACGTCGAGCTGCGCTCGGCCAACCTGGGCAACTTCTTCGCGAACCCGACCCAGGCCGGCCCGACGTGGAACGCCGTCGACTGGTACTTCAAGGGCTGATCGCCATCACGGCGAGCTGACCGAACGACATGAATCGGGGCGCCCGTTCCGCGGGCGCCCCGAACCTTATCGGCCACCTGCCGGTCGTGTACCGTACGCGCCGCGGCGTCGCGAACCACCGCAGCGGCGACGCGTACGGAACCCGATCGACAAGCCGCCACAACGGCTGAACGGGTAGGAGCGAACGATGGCCAAGTACACGATTCGGCGGGTCATTCAGGCGATCCCGGTCCTGTTCCTGATCTCGGTCGTCACGTACGCCATCATGCTGGCCGCCCCGGGCGGTCCCCAGCAGCGCTTTGCCCAGAACCCGAAGATGACGAATGAGCAACGGGCGAAGTTCATCCACGCCTGGGGCCTGGATCAGCCGATCCCGATCCAGTACGGCCGCTGGATGGGCATCCTGAATCCCGACGCTGAAGGCATTGCGGCGCTGGTCGGACCGAAGGGCCTGCCGAACTTCCTCCCGAGCGGCCTCAGCGGCGCCACGAACGGCCTTCTCCACGGCGACCTCGGCTACTCGATCGACTCGGGCAACGCGGTCGGCACGACGATCGCCAAGGCCGCCCTGCCGACGCTCATCCTCGCCGGCTTCGCGCTGATCCTGTGGATCGGGATCGCGATCCTCATGGGCGTCCTCGCCGCCGTTCGGCGCTATTCATTCTTCGACCAAGCAACGACGGTCTTCGCCTACATCGGCTTCGCGATGCCGACGTTCTGGCTCGGCCTGATGCTCATTTACCTGTTCGGCGTCAACCTCCACTGGTTGCCGGTGAGCGGCATGATCGAGACCCGCAACTCGCCGCCGTTCGGAACGGACAAGTACTGGGCCTACCTCGGTGACAACCCGATCAAGGCGCTCACGGACGTCGGGCGGCACCTGATCCTGCCGGTGATCACGCTCGTCGTGGTCAACATCGCGGGCGACTCGCGCTTCGTTCGGGCGAGCATGCTCGAGGCGCTCAGCCAGGACTACGTCCGGACGGCCAAGGCCAAAGGCCTCGCCGGCCGCAGCGTGACCTTCAAGCACGCGCTCCGGAACGCGCTCCTGCCCGTCGTCACGAACATCGGCCTCGAGCTGCCGTTCCTGTTCAGCGGCGCGCTGATCACCGAGACGATCTTCGCGTGGCCGGGCATCGGCAAGCTGACGATCGACGCGACGAACAACTTCGACTACACGATCCTCATGGGGGTGCTGTTCATCTCGGCGGTGACCGTCGTGCTGGCGAACCTGCTCGCTGACGTGCTCTACGCCTTCGTCGACCCGCGCATCAAGTACTGAGGGCTGCCACGATGGCCAAGGAACTGGAGCAGCCCATCGGCCCGGGCGGCGCCCTCGCGGATGAGCTGAAGCGCCGCCAGGAAGAGGCGGGCGCCGACTACGAGATCAACCTCGAATCGCTCAGTCAGTGGCAGCTTGCCTGGCGGAAGTTCCGCAAGCACAAGCTGGCCCTCATCGGCGTCGGGATCATCCTGTTCTTCGTTGGCGTCGCGCTCATCGGGCCGATCTTCCTGCCGTACTCGTTCAGCAACATCGCGCGGCCGGACCAGATCGTCTATGCCGGTCGCCCGCCGTCGCTCGCGCATCCGTTTGGTGAGACCGGCGGACTCCAGCGCGATGTGCTGACGCTCGTCATCAACGGCGCCCGCACGTCGCTGCTCATCGGCTTCTCGAGCATGGCCATCGGTGTCCTCATCGGGACCGTCGTCGGCTCGATCTCGGGCTACCTCGGCGGCATCGTCGACAACCTGCTCATGCGGATCGTCGACGTCATGCTCAGCCTGCCGACGCTGTTCGTGATCCTCGTCGTCGCCCAGTTCTTCAAGAACCAGCGCGACAACGTCTGGTCGATCATCCTCGTATTCGGGGTGTTCAGCTGGATGGGCGTGAGCCGTCTCGTCAGAAGTCTCTTCCTGTCCATTCGCGAACGCGAGTTCGTCGAGGCGGCGAAGGCTGTCGGGGTGCGCGACCGGCGGATCATCTTCCGCCACATCCTGCCGAACGCGCTCTCGCCGATCGTCGTTTCGGCGACGCTGCTGATCGCGGGCAACATCATCACGGAGGCCGCCGTCAGCTTCCTCGGCTTCGGCGTCAACCCGATCAACCCGACGTGGGGCAACATCCTGAACAACGCCCGCACGTTCCTGCTCGTCGGGAACTGGTGGTGGCCGGCGTTCCCGGGGATCGCGATCATCCTGACCGTCATGGCCGTCAACTTCGTTGGCGACGGCCTCCGCGACGCCTTCGACCCGCGAACGCGGGCGTGACCGAGACGCTGTCGGCCCCGGCGGTCCGGGGCGTTCCGCCGGCGCGCGACGTCCTCCTCGACGTGCGCGACATGCGGACCCATTTCCGGGTCCTCGACGGCATCGTCCCGGCCGTTGACGGGATCTCGTTCAGCCTGCGTCGCGGCCAGACGCTCGGCATCGTCGGCGAGTCAGGCTCGGGCAAGAGCGTGACCGCGCTCACGATCATGCGCCTCCTCGACATCCCGCCCGCGGAGATCGTCGAGGGCAGCGAGGTCTGGTTCGACGGCCGGGAGATCCTCTCGATGCCGATCGACGAGATGCGCCGGATCCGTGGCAAGGACATGGCGATGATCTTCCAGGAGCCGCTGACGAGCCTGAACCCGGTCTTCACCGTCGGCGACCAGATCAGCGAGCAGGTCAAGCTCCACCTGAAGGTCAAGCCGAAAGAGGCCAACGAGCGGGCGATCGAGAGCCTGCGGACCGTCGGGATCAACAGCCCGGAACGGCGCGTGAAGCAGTACCCCCACGAGCTCTCCGGCGGCATGCGCCAGCGCGTCATGATCGCCATGGCGCTGTCCTGCGAGCCGAAGCTGCTGATCGCCGACGAGCCGACAACCGCCCTCGACGTTACGATCCAGGCCCAGATCCTGGAGCTCCTCAAGACCGTCCAGCAACGGACCGGCTCGGCGCTCATGCTCATCACCCACGACCTCGGCGTCGTTGCCGAGATGGTCGACAACGTCATCGTCATGTACGCCGGCCAGGTCGTCGAGAACGGCACGGTCCATGAAGTGCTCCTCGAGCCCCGGGCGCCGTACACGATGGGCCTCCTCGAGTCGATCCCGTCGGTCGAGAAGCGTGGCGGGCGGCTCTCGGCGATCCAGGGCGTCGTCCCGTCGCCGTTCAACCTGCCGCCGGCATGCCGGTTCCAGCCGCGCTGTCCGTACGCCTGGGAGCGCTGCTCGCAGGTCATTCCGAACCTCTACTCGATCGGGACGTCGGGCCGAGCGTCGCGCTGCCACCTCCACACGCCGGAGGGTGCGTCACGACTGCCGGGTGCGCTCGAGCAGCACCGCCTCGCGATGACCGTCGGACGAACACTGCCAACAGGAGAGGCGCGATGACGGCCGGCACGACCTTCCGGGCACCGAAGGTTCGGAGCCGCCTGCGGACGCGTCCCCCGGAGCGCCTGCGGAATGCCAAGGGCCTCCTGTACGGCGTCATCGGCATCGTCGGGATCGTCGTCGTCCTGCTCTTCGCCGCGTTCTTCCTCCTGTCCTCGGAAGGTGCGCTGGACATCCTGATCCGGTTCCTGCCCGGCGTCGGGATCGCCATCGTCGCGTTCTTCGCCGCGCGCTCGTTCCGCGACCGGACCCTGTGGTCGTTCGTTGCCGCGACGGCGATCGGCGTCTTCCTTGCCGGCTTTGGTGCGGCCCTCGTCTTCTGGGTCGTCTCCGGACGCTCCGGTCTCGACGGCAACAGCGGGTTCTTCATCGTCCTCGGCGCGCTGTTGATGGCCGGCATCGGTCTGCCCATCGCGACGAACATGGCCGGCTCGCGGAAGTGGTTCCTGGCCAAGCAGGCCGGCCCGGCGGTCGTCACCGCCGACGAGATTCTTGCTGAGACGTCCGAGATCGTCGGGCTCGAAGAAGGCATGGCCGCGATCGCCGCCGAGCCGGCGAAGGGCGGGACGCTCATCTCGGTCCGCGGCCTGAAGAAGCACTTCCCGATCCTTGGCGGCATCCTGCGGCGCCGCGTCGGCACGGTCTACGCCGTTGACGGCGTGGACTTCGACGTTCGGGCCGGGGAGGTCTTCGCCCTCGTGGGCGAGTCCGGCTGCGGCAAGACGACGCTCGGCCGGACACTCCTCCAGCTGACGCCCCCGACCGCCGGCAAGGTCGTCTTCGACGGCTACGAGCTGGGTGACGTCGAAGAGGACGACATGCGGCCCCTTCGGCGCCGGATGCAGATCATCTTCCAGGACCCGTTCGGCTCGCTGAACCCGCGGATGCCGGTGTCGGACATCATCGGCGAGGGCCTGTTCGCCCAGGGCGTGACCGACCGCAAGGAACGCGACAAGCGTGTCGAGGACGCCCTCGAGGTCGTCGGGCTGCGGCGCGACTACACGCGTCGCTTCCCGCACGAGTTCTCCGGCGGCCAGCGACAGCGCATCGGCGTCGCGCGAGCGCTGGCGCTCAACCCCGACTTCATCGTCTGCGACGAGCCTGTGTCGGCGCTCGACGTGTCGATCCAGAGCCAGGTCCTCAACCTGCTCCTCGACCTCAAGCGCGACTTCAACCTGACGTACCTGTTCATCAGCCACAACCTCTCGGTGGTCGAGTATTTCAGCGATCGGATCGGGGTCATGTACCTCGGCAAGATCGTCGAGCTCGGCACGGTCGAGGACCTCTACCGCGACCCGCGCCACCCGTACACGGTGGCCCTGCTTTCGGCCATCCCGGAGCCAGACCCGCGCCGCCGCAAGAAGCGCCTCGTCCTCAAGGGCGACGTGCCGTCCCCGGCAGCGCCACCGTCCGGCTGCCGTTTCCACACCCGCTGCTGGCTGCGTGAGCAGCTCGGCAACCCGGAGATCTGCGCGACCACGGAGCCCGAGCTTCGCAATCTCGGCGGCGCGGAGCACCGCTCCGCCTGCCACTTCGCCGAGCAGATCAACGACGCGACCGTCGAGCGCGTCGCGGCGGCACAGTCGGTGGTGGAAACGGCGGCGGCCGACCCGGCGTGAGCCGCGCGACCCGGGCACGCCGGGTCATCCCACGCAGCACCATCCTGGGGATCGCGGTGGCGGTCGCCGTCGCCGTCGCGCTCGGCGCCTGCCAGGGCGCGGTCGGGCCGTCTGGCAGTCCCGGAGCCTCCGCGACCGCCTCGGGGCCCGTCCCCAAGCCGACGCACTGGCCGACGACGACCATCGAGGGCACGATCGCGCTGGGCGCCGCCGACGGCGAGATCTGGAAGGCGGGCGTCGATCTCCGGAGGGCAGCCGAAGCCGAGGACGTCGAGGCGATGTGGGGTGCCGCGGACGGGCTCGCGAAGCTCATCGAGGGCATCGAGCCGAACGTACCGCGCCTGCAGTCCTACTCGGCGACGAAGGACCTCGGCGACAAGCTCGAGGTCGCGTACAGCCAGCTGCACGACGCCGCGGTGAAGATCCGCGACTCGATCACCGGCGGCGACTCGGACGGTGTCGTTGCGGGCTTCACGAGCCTGACCGGCGCGATCGACACGTACGCCAACGCGCGCCCGGCGCTCTCCGACGCCACGACCCAGGCGATCTTCATGAAGCGGACCTTCAGCCTGTAGAGACGCCCCGCGACGGCGCTGCGTAGCGGGCCAGGCGCCCGCTAGGCGTCCGGCAGGGGATCGACCTTCTGGGCGGCCGCGGCCAGCTTGCTGGCGGACAGGGCCGCACCCTCCGCCTGGAAGTGGCAGGCCGCGAGATGGTCGCTGACCTCCGTGCTCGGGCTGAGCTGCGGGCGCTCCGTCGCGCAGCGCTCGGGGCTGCCGAGTGCGACCCGGAGCGGGCAGCGCGGATGGAAGTGGCATCCCGCCGGCGGATTGACCGGCGACGGCACGTCGCCCTTGAGGATGATCCGCGTCCGCCGCTGGGTCGGCTCCGGGATCGGGATCGCTGACAGCAACGCCTGTGTGTATGGGTGCTTCGGATCGCGGAAGCACGCGTGCCGATCGGCGAGCTCGACGATGCGCCCGAGGTACATCACTGCGACGCGATCGCTGATGTGCTCGACGACGCCCATGTTGTGGGCGACGAACAGATAGGTCAGCCCGAGCTCGCGTTGGAGCGAGCGGAGCAGGTTGAGAACCTGCGCCTGGATCGAGACGTCGAGCGCGGAGACCGGCTCGTCGCAGACGAGGAGGTCTGGCTCCAGCACGAGCGCGCGAGCGATCCCGATGCGCTGGCGCTGGCCTCCCGAGAACTCGTGCGGGTAGCGCCGTCCGTGGTACGCGGCGAGGCCCACGAGCTCCATCATTCGGCGCACCTTGGCGCGTCGCTGCGCGGGCGTGCCGAGGCCGTGAACCCGAAGGCCCTCACCGATGCTGTCTTCGATCGGCAAGCGCGGGTCGAGGGACGCGAACGGGTCCTGGAAGATGATCTGCATCCGGCGTCGGAACGGCTTGAGCGCCCTGCCGCGAAGGTTGGTGATGTCTGTACCGTCGAAGTGGATGGTGCCGGCTGTCGGGTCGATGAGCCGGAGGAGCAACCGCCCGACGGTCGTCTTGCCGCAGCCCGACTCTCCGACCAGGCCGAGCGTCTCTCCTCGGCGGATCTCGAGGTTGACGCCGTCGACGGCCTGCACGACGGCGACCGTCCGGCCAAGGATCCCGCCGCGGATCGGAAAGTGCTTGACGAGCCCGCGGATCTCGACGAGCGGCCGGGTCGCGACCGCCGGCGCGGCGGCGGCCGGAGACACGCTCGACGTGCCTGCGTTCCCGATCATGATGTCAGCTCGGCTGCGGCTCGGAACGAATCCGGGGCCGTGGTTCGAACGACGCGGCCCTCGCGGTCGCGATACAGCCAGCACCGGACGAGATGGCCGGGCGCGACCTCCGCGAGGTCCGGATGGACCTCGGTCGCGTCCACGACGTTCTCCGCGACTCGGGCACCGCAGCGAGGCGCGAAGCGGCACGCCGCCGGCAGGTCGATGAGGTTCGGGACGTTGCCCGGAATGACCCGGAGCTCGTCGCGGGTTGCGCCGAGAACCGGGATCGAGTCGATCAGGCCGCGGGTATAGGGATGGAGCGGCTCTCGGAAGAGCGGACCGGTCGCCGCCTGCTCGACGATCTCGCCGGCGTACATGACCGCGACCCGGTCGCACATCTCGGCAACGACGCCGAGATCGTGGGTGATGAGGATCACGGCCGTGCCGGTCTGCGCCCGCAGGTCGCGGATGAGGTCGAGGATCTGGGCCTGGATCGTGACATCGAGGGCGGTCGTCGGCTCGTCGGCGATCAGGAGCTCGGGTTCGCAGGCGAGGGCCATGGCGATCATCACGCGCTGGGCCATGCCGCCCGACAGCTCGTGGGGGTACGCGGCGAGCCGTCGCTCCGGGTCGGGGATGCCGACCATCCGGAGCAGGTCCGTCGCCCGCGAGCGCGCGGCTTTGCGCTTCATGGCGCGGTGGATCTCGAGGACTTCGCCGAGCTGTCGTCCGACGTCCCAGACGGGGTTCAACGAGCTCTGCGGCTGCTGGAAGATCATGCTGATCCGATCGCCGCGGATGTGGCGCATCTCGTCCGTGGTCAGATCGAGCAGGTTGCGGCCGTCGAACATCACGCGCCCAGCCTCGATCCGGCCTGGCGGCGCGATCAGCCGCATGATCGACATCGAGGTCACGCTCTTGCCGCAGCCGGACTCGCCGACGAGCCCGACGATCTCTCCGCGGCGGACCTCGAAGTTGATCCCGTCGACCGCTCGGACCACGCCGTCGCGCGTGTGGAAGGACGTCCGAAGGCCCTGGACCTCGAGCAGCGGCCGCTCGTCGGGCGAATCGGAACGATGGCGCCGGCGCTGCAGCTCGGGATTGATCTCGCTCAGCTCCGCGGCTTCCCGGGCCGGCTGCCGACCGAGCCTCATCGGTTCAGCCTCGGATCGAGCGCGTCGCGGAGGCCATCTCCGAGCAGATTGAAGCCGAGGACGGTCAGGGTGATCGCCAGCCCGGGAATGATCACGACATGCGGCGCGCTGAACAGCTGGCCGCGTTCGATGCTGATCATCGAGCCCCACTCCGGGATGCTGATGTCGCCGGTGACGCCGATGAACGCGAGTCCGGCGATCTCGAGCACGGCGCCGCCGATGCCGAGGGTCCCCGCGACGATCAACGGTGTCAGCGAGTTCGGCATCACGCGCCGGATCAGGATGCCAAGCGAGGACTCGCCGAGGGCCCGCGAGGCCGTCACGAACTCGCTCTCGCGGACGGACAGCACGGAGGCGCGAACGATCCGCGCATACACCGGGATGCCGACGATGCCAACCGCGAGCAGCGCGTTGAAGAGCGTCTTTCCGAGTGCGACCGTGATGACGATCGCCAGGAGGAACGACGGGAACGCGAGCAGGACATCCATGATTCGCATGAGGACGTTGTCGAGCTTGCCGCCGGCGTAGCCCGCGATCGCGCCGATGATCGTGCCGATGATGATCGCAACGCCGATCGCTCCGAACCCGGATGGAACGGAGACGCGTGTGCCGTAGACGACGCGGCTGAACAGGTCACGGAAGTTGCCGTCCGTGCCGAACAGGTGCTCCGGCTGGGTTGCAGGGCAGCCCAGGGCGTGGATGCATGGTCCGCCTCGCCGCTGCAGGCCCTCTTCGCCGGGCTGGCCAAGCAGGGAGAGGGTCGGGTCGTGGGTCGCGATGTGGATGCCGCCGGGCTGCGTTCCGACGGGCGGCCACGAATCGACGAGTGCGCCGTTCACGGTCGAAACGGAGGGCCCGGCGAACGCCGCCACGATCACGAGAAAGACCAGGACACTGAGCCCGACCACGGCCGACCGCTGCCGGAGGATGTTGCCCGCCGTGTCGCGCCAGAGGCTCGCTGGCTTATCGGTCAGCAGCGTGTCGGCGACGGGCGCGGTGATCGTGCTCATCGCAGTCGGACGCGTGGATCGACGTAGCTGTAGGAGACGTCGACGACGAGGTTGACCACGACGTAGATGACCGCGATGACGAGCGTGAAGCCCTGCACGACGGCGTAGTCGCGCCCGGTGATCGCTTCGACGATCGACCGGCCCACGCCGGCGAGGTTGAAGGTCGTCTCGGTCAGGATGGCGCCCGACAGGAGGGCCCCGAGCTGGAGGCCAATGACCGTGACGACCGGCAGAAGCGCGTTCCGCGCCGCGTGCTGGAGGATGACGGAACGTTCACGGACGCCCTTCGCGCGGGCTGTCCGAACGTAGTCCTGGCCGAGCACGTCGAGCAGGCTCGAGCGGGTGATCCGGGCGATGATCGCGAGCGGGATCGTGCCCAGGGCGATCGCGGGCAGGACGAGGTGCCGCAACGCATCACCGAGGGCCCGCCACTGGCCCGTGATCAGCGCCGTGAACGTGTAGATCCCGGACAGGAAGTCGAGCAGGACCCGCAGCGGGCCCGTGAGGGTCGTCAGGCCCCAGACCTTGACGAGCGGGATGACCTCGACGCCGGTGCTCAGACGCCCGGACGGTGGGAGCGCAATCGGCGTGCCCTTCAAGGCGACGGCGAACACATACGCGAGCACGAGGCCGAGCACGAATACGGGCATCGAGACGCCGAGGTTGGCAAACGCCATTGAGCCGACGTCGACGGACGAGTTCCGGCGATAGCCGGAGATGAGGCCCAGCGGGATGCCCACGATCACCGCAAAGATGAGCGCGAGCACCGAGAGCTCGATCGTCGTTGGCAGTCGCTCGATGAGCATGGTCGTCACCGGGCGAGACTGCTTGATCGATTGGCCGAGGTCGCCCCTGGCGACCTGACCGAGGTAGCCGAAGAACTGGTTGTCGACAAGCGTCGGGATGACCCTCGCCGGTGTAAATGTCAGCTCGGCGCCGTCCCGGAACAGACCCGGCAGGATCGCCTTGTCGAGGCCGTAGCGCTTGATGAACTCGTTGCAGGTCGCGTCCGTGGCTCGCTCACCGAGGATCGCGCGGCAGGGATCGCCGGGAATGAGGCGGGCGGTCGTGAACACGACGAACACGATCCCGAACAGGACCGGGATGCTCAGCAGCAGCCGCCGAAGGATGTAGCGCGTCACCGCCTCGACCTGGGCTCAGGGGACCGATTGGGAGAACGAGAGGGGGCGTCGCACAGTGCGACGCCCCCTCGGCTACGCGCGGTCTGAGGTCAGCTGGCCGGTGGGTTCAGGTACCCCCCGAAGAGGCCGGGGAAGTACTCGAAGTTGCCGGTGTTGCCGACATGAAGCTCATGCTGCGTGTCCCACTGGACGGCGTAGCTGAGCACGACGTCGTTGGCGTCGAGGTCGCCGCCCTGATGGAACTTCACGCCGTCGCGCAGCGTGCAGGTCCAGGTCAGGAGGTCGGCGCTCGGCGTGCACTCGGTCGCCAGTGACGGGATCGTCGCCGTTCCGCCCACGGTGTAGGCGTACAGCGACTCGAACTCCTGCTCGCAGGCGCGAAGCGATTCGCCGTCCGTCTCGTCGCCACAGTAGAGGCTGAGCGGCTCGGCGTTCTGCATCCAGACGAGCGTGTCTCGGTCGGCAGCCTTCATCACGCTGAAGATCTCCGAGCCGATCGGCGAGGAGTGAGCCCCTTCGACGTCCGACTTGAAGGCGGTCCCCGAGCCGCCGTGGGCGACCACGATCATCGGGACGTGTTCCTTGAGGAGGTTGTTGGCATCGGTGTAGGCGGCCTTGCGATCGGCGTCGCCCGGCGACGTGGCGCCCCGGTTGAGCGCTTCCACGACGTCGTCGTACGGCTTGCCGAACTTGGCACCCGAACCGCTGCCGAAGTGGTAATCGAGGAAGTTCGTCGCGTCCGGGAAGTCGGCGCCCCAGCCGAGGAGGTAGAGGCCTTCGAAGTTCCCGTTCGCGGCGTTGTCGAGCATCGTGCCCGACTCCTGGAGGTCAAGCGTCGCGGTGATGTTGAGGTTCTGCTTGAGGTAGCCCGCGATCGCGGTCGCGATCGTCGGCGGATCCGGCAGGTAGCCGCGGACCGCGGCCCGGAAGGACAGCGTCGTGGTGAAACCGTCCGGGAAGCCGGCCTCGGTCAGCAGCGCCTTGGCTGCCGCCGGGTCGTAGTCGTACCACGCATCACCTTCGCAACCGAAGGGGATCGCGCACGGCGTGAAGTACTTCGCAACCTCGGAGCCCGGCGGGTAGTAGTTGTCCACCAGCTCCTGGTAGTTGATCGCCTGGGCGAGCGCCTGGCGGACCTTCACGTTGTCCCACGGCGCCTTGAGGTTGTTCATGCCGATGTACAGGGTGCTCAGGCCCTCGCGCTCGTAGAACGTGAGGCCGTCCGTGCCCTTGATCGTTTCGATGTCTTCCTTGCCCGGGTTGTCGATGCCATCGGTCGTGCCGGCAATGAGCTCCTGGGTCCGGGTGACCGACTGGTCGCTCCAGCGGAACTCGAGGTTCGGCGTCAACGGCGCGTCGCCCCAGTAGTCGGCGAACGCTCCGAAGACCATCCGGTTGCCGCTGTCCCAGTTGGAGAGCATGTACGGCCCGGTGCCGTTCGGATCGCGCAGGAGCGTCTTGTCCGCGGCATGGGCCGTCAGCCAATCCGAGTCCTGGATGCCATTCGAGGCAAAGGCGATCTTGGCCAGGAACGCGACGTCCGGCCGGCAGAGGCTGAACTCGACCGTGAGGCGGTCGATGGCCTTGATGCTCTTGAACTCGGACGTGTTCTTCGTCGCATCGTCGCAGGCAGCGTCGCCGTCCGCGGGATAGGCGAGGCCGTCGTAGGGTGCGACGGACTCTGCGGCCGACGGAGACGGCTCCACAGAGGCGGGCGGCGAGCTCGCCGCTCCACCACAGGCGCTGAAGATGATCGCACTGACGGCGACAAGCGCCAGCAGCGGCGACCGCTTCGAAAGGGTCATCCTTGGCTACTCCTCCACGTGGCCCCTGGCCCCCAGCATGACTCCCGAGCTGGGCAGCGGGGCTCTCGACGCGCACGTTGGGCCGAACTGGCCACTCGGTCGCGAGTGCCCGGAAGCCTAGCACCCACGATCGAACGCGTCACCATCGTTGTACACGTGGATTGAGCGTGAGGTTCGGTTCGCGGGTCGGTTGCTATGCTCGGCTCGTGCAGTCGATCCGGATCGCGCTGGGCCAGATCGCGCCGCGTCTCGGGGCGCTCGGGGCGAACCTGGAGCGGCATCGCGAGCTGATCGCTGAAGCGCGGGCCAAGGGCGCCGATCTCGTCGTCTTTCCGGAGCTCGGGCTGACGGGCTATCAGCTCCAGGACCTCGCCGCGGAGGTGGCGATGCGGCTCGACGATCCGCGGCTGTCTGCGCTCGCGGCGGCCACCGCTGACCTGTCCGTTGTCGTGTCGTTCGTCGAGGAGTCCGCCGACCACCGGCTGTTCATCGCCGCCGCCCTGATCGAGGACCGCGAGATCCGGCACGTGCACCGGAAGCTCTTCCTGCCGACCTACGGGCTGTTCGACGAGCGACGCTTCTTCGCCGCCGGTGATGTCCTGCGGGCGACGCCGTCGCGACTTGGGCCAGGCGTCGGCCTCGCGGTCTGCGAGGACTTCTGGCACCTCGGCGTGCCACAGCTGCTCGCGCTCGATGGCGCCCAGATCCTCATCAACGTCTCGTCCTCGCCAGGCCGCGACCTCGCGGCGACGAACGAAGTCGGCCTCGGGACGGCCGCGTCGTGGCGGACGCTGATCCGCACGTATGCCCAGCTGACGACGTCGTTTGTCGTGTTCTGCAACCGCGTCGGCGTCGACGAGTCGATCTCGTTCTGGGGCGGCTCGGAGGTCATCGCGCCGTCCGGCGCGGCCGTGTTCAGCGCGCCGCTCTACGACGAGGGCCTGTTCGTCACCGAGATCAACGCCGGCGACGTCCGCCGCGAGCGGGTTGCGCTGCCGGTCCTCCGCGACGAGCGGCCCGAGCTCCAGCTACGCGAGCTCAACCGGATCGTCGCCGAGCGGGCCGGCCTCGAAGCCGATTCCACGGCCGAGCCCGGCGCGCTGCCGGGAGGCGACGTCGCCGCGGACGACGGCAAGGGCGACCCGATCGGCTTCCGCTCGGTCGCACGATGACGATCACCCCGACGTCCGGCGCCGCAGCGGCGGAGCGTGGCCCGGCGTTCGAGCTGCCGCCCGAGCTCACGATCGACACCGACATCGCGACACGCGTCATGACCGAATTCATTCGCGGCCAGCTCGAGCAGGCCGGCTTCGAACGCGCACTGCTCGGACTCTCGGGCGGGATCGATTCGGCGCTCGTCGCGTACCTGACCGCGGCGGCGATCGGCCCGGAGCGGCTGCTCTGCGTCTCGATGCCGTATCGGACGTCGTCGTCGGCGTCGCTGTCGGACGCGGCGGCGGTTGTCGCGGCGCTCGGCTGTGCCCACGAGACGGTCGACATCAGCCCGGTCGTCGACGGCTACTTCGGTTCGAATGGCGCGGTCGGCGCGGGCGGTTCGGAGGCTTCGCCGTTGCGACGCGGGAACTTCATGGCCAGGGCGCGGATGGCGGTCCTCTACGACCGTTCGGTGACATGGCGCGGCCTCGTCGTCGGGACGGGCAACAAGACGGAGACGCTGATCGGCTACACAACCCTGTTCGGCGACTCCGCGTCGGCGTTCAATCCGATCGGCGACCTGTACAAGAGCCAGGTCCGCCAGCTCGCCGCAGCGATCGGGGTACCGGACGCGATCCTGCGGAAGGCGCCGTCGGCCGACCTGTGGCCGGACCAGACCGACGAGGCCGAGGGCGGCTTCAGCTATCCCGTCCTGGATCGGATCCTGTTCTGGCGGGTCGACAAGCGGTTGCCGGTCGACGAGGTCGCGGCGCTCGGGTTCGACCAGGCGCTCGTCGAACGCGTCGACGGCATGGTTGCGGCCGCCGAGTTCAAGCGCCAGGTGCCACCGATCGCGAAGCTCGGGCCGCGCACGACGGGCATCGACTACCTGTATCCCCGCCGGCGGCCGGGCTCGGCGCGTCGTTGAGCGGCCGCCTCTTCGTCGTGGCGACGCCGATCGGCAACCTCGGGGACGTGACGTTGCGGGCGCTCGAGGTCCTGCGGGCCGTGCCGCTGATCGCGGCGGAGGACACCCGACTGGCGCGACGGCTGCTCGACCGCAACGCCATCTCGACCCGGACCGTGAGCTACCACGCCCGATCCGGTCCGCGCCGGGGCGCCGAGCTGCTCGCGCATCTGCGCGCGGGCGCGGACCTTGCGCTCGTGACCGATGCCGGCACGCCCGGCGTGTCCGACCCCGGCGACGCGCTCGTGACCGCGTGGGCTTCCGAAGGCGGTGAGGTTGTCCCGCTGCCGGGAGCCTCGGCGGTGCTCGCGGCGGTCACCGGTTCCGGGCTCGCCGGTCCGCGCTGGTCGTTCGAAGGGTTCCTGCCGCGTTCCGGACGGGAGCGCCGCGAACGGCTGGCGGCGATCGGCGCGGATGGCCGCGGCAGCGTCATCTTCGAGGCGGCGAATCGCCTCGGAGGCACGCTAACGGATCTTGCCGCAGCAGCCGGGGCGGGACGGCCGGGTGCGGTCTGCCGCGAGCTCACGAAGATGCACGAACAGATCGTCCGCGGAACGCTCGGCGAGCTCGCGGACCGGGTTGCGAGCGGCGAGATCCCCGCGCGCGGGGAAGCGGTCATCGTCGTCGGCTGGGATTCTTCCGTTGCGGTCGCGGGCTCTGCGCCGGATGCGACCGCCGAAGCCGCTGCGCGAGCGGAGGTCGATGCACTCGTCGTGGACGGCCTCGGGCGAGCAGCTGCCGCGCGCCAGGTCGCGGCTCGGACCGGGATCCCGCGGCGGCGCCTCTATGGTGAGCCGGCGCGCAGGGCAGCCGGGCAATGACCGCCCAGCCGCCGCCGCGCGGCGGCCTGTCGCGAGTGCCCGTGCTCGGTGTCCTGACGCCGCTCGGCCAGGCGGCGGTCATCGTGTCGGTGGGCCTCAGCGTTGCGGCGTTCGGGCTCAACGCCGCGCATGCGGATTCGTCGCTCGTCTTTGTCGTCGCAGCAGC
>Ga0075428_100001338_pt1 | contig 26152 bp, 26 predicted proteins | sample RhiMetdeltSRZDD2_FD_75291 | JGI IMG/M metagenome (GOLD analysis project Ga0075428, IMG submission 75291) | Populus rhizosphere microbial communities from Tennessee, USA - Rhizosphere MetaG P. deltoides SRZDD2 | ecosystem: Host-associated > Plants > Roots > Rhizosphere > Soil | place: USA... | reverse complement strand
CCTCGCGCGTGGCGTCGAGCATCACGAGGCGATTGGCGCTCTCGATCGCGCTCTCGAGACTGCCGGCGTCGATCCAGAGCTGCGTCAGGCGGTCGAACACACCGATGGCCAGCGAGCGCAAGCGGTTGCGCTCGGCGCCGAGCCACTCCTCGAAGGCGGGTTCGCGCAGGCGAAGACCCTCGAGCAGCTCGCCGCGGTACAGACGCGCCGCCTGCTCCAGCGACTCGCGCGCCGGAATCGCGGCGCCTCGCTCGAACTCCGGGACGTCAACGGCGATGGCGTCGGAGTTGAGCGCCACGGTCTCGCCGAGCGTGGTGAGCACGTCGTCGCTGAGCATGCGGCGGATCGAGAACAGCGCCTGCCGCACACTGTGTCGCGCCTGATCTTGCGGGACGTCTCTCCAGAGCAGCGACGCGAGTCGATCGCGCGTGTGGCTTTGCCCCGGACGGACTCCGAGTATCGCAAGCAAAGCTTGGATCTTCTTGCCCGGCGCGAGGGCAGCGGACCCGGAGCCTGGCCGCACTTCAAAGCTTCCGAGTAGCCCCAGAAAGAATGAAGCCATAGCCCCCAAACGGCGCCCGACTATAGCACTTCCCTTTGGTTTGTGGGAAGCGACTTGACGCGCGAGTGACGAGCTAGAAGCCTTGCGAGCGCCGCCAGGCGGCGATCTGCTCGGCGTGCTCCCGGTAGTGGTGGGCGCTGTTGCCGTCGACCAGCTTCCAGGCGGTCTTGCCGGGCGTATAGCGGTCGGCCGGGACGGCGGCCGCGGCGTGCATGAAGTACTCGTGTGACTTGTCGAACTCGAGGAGGACGTCGGCTACCGGCGCCGTGCGCTTGGCCGACACGAACCTCGCGTTCCAGGCGTCCACGTCGTCGTAGGAGACGCCCGGGGGGACGGGTTTCTCGCCGCGCGCCAGCCGCTCGAGCGCGGGTCCCATCTCGCGGTGCCAGCCCGAGATGTGGGCGACGATGTCTTTGATCGACCAGGTGCCGAGCCAGACCTCGCTCATGTGCTCTTCGTTGAGCCCGGCGAGCGTCTCGTGAAAGGCCTTGTAGTCGCGCGCGGCCTGGTTGAGCAGCTCGTCCTTCGTGGCAGGGGTGGGTTCGGCCATGCGGGTCAGAATATACCCCCGCAGACGCCGCGGCAGCCTGACCCCGCCGCGGCAGGCTGACGCCCAGGCGAGGTCAGGCGTGACCCGGCGCGTGCGGCCGCGCAGGCCTCAGACGCTCCGGCGTCGCCGACGCCACGCCATCCGGGCGAATCCGGCCACGCCGGGCGCCAGGAGCAAAAGCGTGGATGGCTCGGGGACGGTCGGAGCGGCGACAGTCGTGATGTCGTCCACGTTCCACACATACTGGCAGGGCTGGCTGCAGCCGCCCGCTCCGACTACGATCGCCTGGCTGAAGCCCACCGGGTCGATGATGCCGAGGAAGTACGCGTCGCCGTCAGCCAAGAAGAGATCCGGGCCCCCGTTGGAAAGCCCTCCGATACCGGGGACGGCAAGACTGAAATCGTTCTGAACGTTCGCGTCGGGGGCGCCGATGATGTAGAGGCCAAGGGCCGTGATTGGACTGGCGAAGTCCATCGTGAAGAATTCGCCGTTGAGGAGCGTGCCGTCGACGGTGGTCACGCCGAGGTAATTCGACGGCGACGTCGTCCCGAAGTCGTTGCGGACCTCCAGTTGCGGCCCGAACGTATACGTGAACGTGATGGCACCCTGAGTACCAATCGCGGTGTGAGGCGACAGGCTGTCGAAGTTCAGGATCTGCGGCGGGCCTGACAGCGCGCCGAAAAATGGCCCCGCGCTCGTATAGGTTGTCGGACTCGCCTCGGCGACCGCCGACAAAAGCAACAGAGCAATGACCGCGAGTGCCCTCACTCGCCCCCGTCCGATAATGCGTTGCATTCGACTGCCTCCTGAAAGGCGTTAATCCCGTGACGGATAAATGCCAACGATGGCAATGCACCACTTCAGCCCGAGGTAGGGCGAGCGAAGGCTAAAGGGCTGGTTGCCTCCGGTGACGCCGATCGCGGCCGGTGACATCGGGACATCTTGCACGCCCGGCGGGGCGTACGTCTTCACCCGGTCTTGTTTCGCCCACACCATGTTGCCGGGGGTGAGCATGACCGGAAAGGAGTCGGTGCCCCACGCCTGGTGCGTGTGGGCAGGCATTTCGTTCACGCTGAGCGTGTGTGTCTCGCTGCCCGCGCTTTCGCCCTGCGAGATCGGGCTGAGACCGGGGCCCTGGCCGACATGAAGGGCAGTGCGCCCACGGAGATCAGGCAGCCCGAACGTCGTCACCCCATCGCCGCCATACATCGTGCCGAGCAGAGAGAAAAGCGCAGTGTTCTGCGAGATCGAAAGGATCTGCCCGTTTGCCTCGGCCCATCCCCGCGGACAGAAATTGGCTCCCGTGACCATCAGTTGGCCGATGAACGGCTCGGCTTGAGCCGAGGCAACGTTCGGCGAGACGGCCAGTCCGGCGAGCGTCAGAGCAGCGGCCAAAAAAAATACGCGTCGCATCGTCATACGCCTCCCATGATGTGTCGTGAGCATCCGCGTCCAATGAGCAGAGGCGCAGAAAGAGCAGGAATCGGACCAAAGGCGAATTCGCTGCGTTTCCAGCGGAAACGAAACGGCGACGCGACCGATTTATAAAACTCTCCGACGCACCCCAACGAGGGGCGCCGTTCGCTCAACTCTCTGTGGATCGCCGAATTTCGACAGCCGCGCGGATGTTCCGCGTGGTCAAGTTTTCCGACGCTCCTGCGCTAACGCAAAAAGATTGTCTTCCGAGACGCGTTCGCCTCTATGCTGTCGCCACGATGGACGCCTCAGAACGACCGAACGTAGGCGCCGAGTCGCGCGGCTTGCGAACGCGACGAGTCTTGTTCGTCGTGTCGCGCGAGCAGCCCGAGCGCTACGACTCGCTCACGCGCGCGTTCGGCGGTGACGACGACGTCCAGGTGATCTTCGACCGTCGCCGCTTCGAGCGCCGTCAAGCCGATGCCGTGCAGCTCGCCGAGCGCCGCCGAGACGAGCGGCGCTCGGGGGATCGCGAACGGACGCTGCGAACGATCGGCTGGGTGCGAATCCCGATGCGCGAGGACGCCCTCACGCGTCCATTCGACGTTCCTCGAGATCCAGCTCCCGCTCGAGATCCCGATAGACCTCGTCGGTAATCTCACCCTCGGCGCGTAGTCGCGCGAGGGCCTCGCGCTCGGCGTCGAGCACCGTACGACGGATCTCGCGATGCTCGATGAGCTCACGGTCGTCCCCGTCGGCCGACTCGGCGTGGCGCTGCGGGTCGACGTGCTCGGCGCGATGGCGATACGTCTCGCGCAGCTGCTCGAGCAGCGGCCGATGCCCAGGCCAGACGCGATCGAGCTCGACGATCCGCCCGAGCGCGGCTTCGACGAGCTGCTGGCGTGCCCGCCGCTCTTCGGCCCGTGTCTCGCCCTCGCCTCCCAGCCGTAGGCGGCGGATCAGCGCGGGCAGCGTGAGCCCTTGTCCGAGCAGTGTGACGACGACGACCGTCAGCGTCACGATGACGAGTGCATTCCGGGCTGGGAAGGGCACGCCCGCGCCCAGCGTCAGCGGCAGCGCCAGCGCGGCGGCGAGCGATACCACGCCGCGCATGCCCGCCCACGACAGCACGACCGCGCACGCGGACAGCCAGCGCCTATCCTCGCGTCCGCCGAGCAGCATCGGGGCGAGCACGGTAGCAAAGATGAACAGCGCGCGAACGACGACGAGGACGAGCGTGACGGCCAGCCCGATGCTGATCAGGCGCATCGCCAGCTCCGGTGTAAGCGCGCCGATCAGTCGCGGGACTTCGAGACCCATCGCGATGAAGACGAAGCCGTTCAGGAGGAAGCTGAGCGTTTCCCAGACGGCCCGACCGGTCAGCCGCGCGTCGGGCCCCATGATGCGAGAGCCGTGGTGGCCGAGGTACAGACCGGCCACCACCGTGGCGATCACGCCGGACGCGCCGAGTCGGTCGGCCGGCAAAAACGCCGCGTACGGCGTCAGCAGCGAGAGCGTCATCTCGACCGGCGTGTCTTGCAGACGTGTGCGGACCGCCGTGATCACCCAGCCGACGACAATGCCGATCACGATTCCGCCGAGCATGGCGCCGGCGAATAGCGGCACCGCCGTGCTCGCGGACAAGACGCCGCCCATCGCGGCCGTCAGCGCGATCCGGTACAGCGTGAGCGCGGTCGCGTCGTTCAGCAGGCTCTCGCCCTCGAGGATCGTGATGATTCGCCGCGGCACCGCGAGCCGTGAGGCGACGGCCGTCGCTGCGATGGCATCCGGTGGCGCGACGATGGCGCCGAGGGCGAGGGCCACCGGCCAGGTGATATCGGGAATGAGCAGCCGCGCGACGGCGGCGACGGCCGCGGCGCTCACGATGACCAGCGCGACGGCGAGCGAGCTGATGGTGCCGAGATTCGCCCGCAGTCCTCGGACGGGCGTGAAGTAAGCGGCGATATACAGAAGCGGTGGCAGCACGACGAGGAAGATGACCTCCGGGTCGATCTCCACGTGCGGAATGCCGGGCAGCATTCCGAGCAGGAGGCCGCCGATGACGAGAAAGATCGGGTAGGCGATCCCGAGCCGCCGCGCGACCGTCACGAGGGCGGCGACCGCGATCAACAGCGCCAGGATCAGCTCGGCGGTGTGCACGCTATCCCCGCGTGGCCTGGATTATAGTAGCGGCCGCCAGGCGGTCAGGCGAACTCTCATCTCGGAGGCGATCATGCGGACGGCGCTCGCGATCGTGGCAGCGGTCCTGATGACGACGGCGTGGTCGGCGGCGGCCCAGGAGCCGAAAGCGACCGGACGCAGCGCCGATGCAGCGAAGATCGCACGGGCGATGAGTGCCGCGCCGCCGGAGATATCACGCAAGGCGGCCATCATCGACTTCACCGCCGACGGAACGATCAAACAGCTCCGCGCGGGGACGAACGGCTGGGTCTGCATGACGGAAGCGAACGGCGCCCCGATGTGCCTCGACAAGGAGTGGCAGGGGTGGGCCGATGCGTTGATGGCAAAACAGGATCCGCAGATCAAGACCGTCGGCATCGCGTACATGCTCAAGGGCGACAAGGGCGCAAGCAACACCGACCCGTACGCCGAGAAGGCGACCCCCGACAACCAGTGGGTCGTAAGCGGGCCGCACGTGATGATCATCACGCCCGACACCGCATTGCTGGACTCGCTGCCGACCGATCCGAACAATGGCGGGCCGTGGGTGATGTGGAAGGGCACCAAGTACGCCCACATCATGGTGCCGACCGCGTCCATGCCGAAGCAGGCGACCACGAAGGCGCCCGCCAAGCCGGCCAGCAAGTAGTCGCTTCGCGTGCGGCGAAGCCGGCCTACGGCCGCAGGCGCTTGAAGAACAGCAGCTCGCGGTAGCCTTGCGGCAGGTTGTCGATGTGGCCGGACGGCGTGAAGCCCAGGGCCGTGTGCATCCGGATCGACGCGCCGTTCGTCTCCTCGGTGGACGAGAACACGCGCGGGCTCGGCGACATCTCCTCCACCGCGCGGAACAGCTCGCGGGCGACCCCGCGCTCGCGATGTTCCTTGTCCACCGCCACCAGCGACACGAACGTGCACTGGAAGAAATCGGTGCGGTAGGCGATCACGCCCACCACGTCACCATCGTCGGCGGCGACCAGCATGTGATGTCGGTCGAGATGTGAGCGGACGAATGGGCCCGCACGCTGCGGGCCGATCACCTCGGTGGCGAGCGTCATCACCGTGTTGAGATCGCCGCTGCCGGGTGGGCGGATCTCCATGCCGCCAGTCTACCGCCGGGCGTTCCACCGGAGACGTCTCCTGCTGGAGCGAGCCGGCGACGCCGGGTGAAGCCCGGCGGTCGCCGCAGGATCTGGTCTAGACGCGACGTCGTCGTCGCCACACGTTCCTGGCGACTCCGGCGACACCCGTTCCGATGAGAAGGAGCGTTGCGGGCTCCGGGACTGGTTGGGTGAATCCCTCCACCTGGTACGAAAATGTGCCGGAACCGGGCCCGAGGGTAACGCGCTCGACGTTCAGAAAGAAATTCGCACCCGGCGCGAGAACGACCTGAAATATCTGCGACGCACCACTTAAACCGCGATCGCCGAGGTAATTCGTGCTGATGTCCGTTGGATCGAAAGCCGTTGTGTAGCCCACGGCAAAGTTGTTGACCTCGCCCTCAGCGTTCGTGAACGTGATCTGCAGAAAATTCGTCGATCCGACATTGATCGGGCCGAAGAGAACGTGAGCATGCTGGTTTCCGGCGTCGAGAGTCCCTGGGTATGGCTTGGGAGACTCCCACGTAGCTTGGACACCATTGCGAAAGACACGACCGGTCTGCGTTGACTCAGCTCCGGTCCACGTGTACGTGCCTGAGTCGAGGACCACGGCAGAGGCGACCGACGGCGCGGTCGCCAGCACCAGCGCACCGACGAGCAAAGCGATCCGAGGCCTTTTCACAATAGTCCCCCTTCGTGTCGGTGAAATTGACGAACGGGCAGCACCGACAGCGTTGGACGACGCGAACGGCAAACGGAGTGCCAAACGCTAAGACGCGGATTCCGCGGGCGTGTCAGTCCGACAGGGAACTATCTGTTAGAAGGCGCGACACTCGCTACGATCCTTAAAAGCCGGTCACCTCTCGGCGCACGACGTCGTGCGCGCCCCGCAAGATCGTGTAGTGATTGCTGCCCGGCACGACGACCAGTCGGCGGCGCGGGATCGCGTGCGCCATCGCCTCGGCCTCCTCCTGCGTCATGAGGCAGTCGTCGGCCGTCAGCAATCCGTCGGGCGCGCGCAGGAGCGGCGCCGGCGCCTGCACTCGGTGGTGCCGTACCCACAGGCGCGTGCGCGATCCGCTGCATGCGCTAGTACGTCCCTGGTCGGATCTGCTTGTAGAGGTCCTTCAGCTTCTCGGCGGTGAAGTCGCGCGACTGACAGACGCCGATGATCTTTCGCTCGTCGGCCTCGATCTTCGCCACCGCCTCGGCGACCTGGCCCGCGATCTCCTTGGGAATCGACACGACGCCGTGCTGGTCGGCGTGGATCAGCTCGCCAGGCTTGACCCACAGGCCGCCGACCTTGACCGGCAGACCGAAGTCGACCATGTGCACGTACGCGTGCGACACCGACACGTGCGCGGCGGCGAACTGGAAGCCGAGCGCCTTCACCTCGTCGAGGTCGCGCACCGAGCCGTCCGTGACCACGCCGACGCAGCCGAGCGCCTTGTGGATGTTGGCCTGGACCTCGCCCCACTGAGCGCCCTGGCCCCGTGGCTCGTCGATGTCGTGCACGACGACCACGCGCGGCGCGGGAATTGTCTGCACGTAGTCCCACCACTCGAACGTGCTCGAGCGATGGCCCTGCAGCGGCTCGTGCTCGGCGCGGATGACGCATGGCACCGCGTAGCCGACCAGCGGGCCGAGCTCAGGGAACAGGCACTTGATCTCGGAGCTCATCTGCCCGACGTTGCGCGGGCGGATCTTGAACGTCTCGATGCCGTTGGCGATGCTCGGACTGCTGATCTTTCTCAGTGCGTCGATCACGTCAGCCTCCTTGGATGGTCAACCGCCGGCGCGCGCCGAGTCTCGCGCGGCTCAGATGGCGTTGCGTCGCTGCTGGACCAGTAGCGCGCGCAGCTCGTCGACCGCCGCGCGGACGGACTCGAGGTTCGGGTTCACCGCCAGCGCTTGCTCGAAGCGCTCGAGCGCCCGCGCGGGCTCGTCCAGACGCAGCCAGATCATGCCGTATCCGCTCAGCGCGCCGAAGTGTGAGGGGTTGCGCTTGAGTACCTCGTCGCAGTCGGCGGCTGACTTGCGGTACTCGCCGACGAGGTAATAGACCGTCGCGCGCTTGTTCCAGCCCTCGGCGAAATCCGGCCGCCGTCGAATCACCTCGCTGAACGTATCGATCGCGACCTCGAGCTGACCGTGCTGCAGCTCGGAGATGCCGGCCTGCAGCAGCACGTCGATTTCGTCGCTGCCCGAGCGGCTCCACACGTCCCACAACGCGCGCTCGGCCAGCGCTCGCACGCCGGCATCCGAGTCGCGCAGCGCGGCGACGAGCGCCGGCACGTCCGCCATTGTCCCCGCCTCGGCCAGGGCGGCGGCGCCGCGCCGGCGCGCCTCGACATCGCCCCGGTTGGCGAGACCGGCCAGCGCGTCCTCGCGCGGCCCCGCGAGCACCGGCGACGCGGCCGACGCCACGAGCACCAGAAGCAGCAGAGCGACCCGCGCCGAGCGGCTCACGGCTTGTACGCCTCGTTGACTTCGGTCACAGCAAAGCCCGGCTCGCGGCCGCCACCCGGAACGTAGATCTGTCCGCCGATGGCCACGGCACCGATGCCGTGGCGCGGCGTCGGCATCGGCGCCTTGGCGATCCAGCGATCGCCGCTGGGCTCGTACATTTCGGTGGCTTCGAAGATTCGCAGCGGCGCCTCGCCGCCGAAGACGTAGATACGATCGCCGAGCACGGTGGCGGCGAGGCCGCCGCGGCCGCGCGGCAGCGGAACGCCCGTGCGCCACGCGTTGACCGCGGGATCGTAGACCTCGACGTTGGCGTACTGGTCGCCCATGAACGAGGAGCGTCCGCCGAGGGCCCACACACCGCCGCGGAACGCGACGGCCGCGAGGTGGTCGCGCGCGGTCGGCATCGCGTTCGCGGTCGTCCAGCGATCCGCCGCGGGATCGTAGACCTCGTGGGCGTTCAACGGACCCGCGGCGGCACCACCGATCGCGTGGATTTTGCCGCCCAGCTCGACCGCGGCCAGCGCGCCGCGCGCCGTCGGCATCGGCCGGCGCTTCTCCCAGGCGCTGCGCGCGGGGTCCCACTCCAGCACGCTGTCGAGTGCTTGCCAGCGCATCCGGCCGCCCGTGTAGCCGCCGAGCACGAAGAGGCGCTCGCCCACGGTGACCGCGGCGGCATGGTGCACCGCGACGGGCAACGATGGCTGCGGCGTCCACGCGTTCGTCGCCGGATCGTAGCTCTCGACCGTCGCGGTCGGCTCGGCGCCCGAGCCGAAACCGCCGATGACCCAAACATGTCCGCGCAGCGCGGCGACGGCGACTTCTTGCCGCGGCGTGGGAAGCGGCGCGAGCGACGCCCACGTGCCGGGCGTGGATATGTCCACCGGCGCCGTCGACGGCGTCGACGCACCGATGCAGCCCGCCAGGATCGCTCCCACCAGACCGGCGCGAAGGAGCCGGCGCGCGAGGCTCATGCGCGGCCCGTCAGCTGCAGAAACGCGGCCTCGTCGAGAATCGGCACGCCCAGCCGCCGCGCGTCGTCGGCCTTGCTCCCCGGCGCCTCGCCGACGACGACGTAGCTCGTTTTCTTGGATACGGAGCTGGTGACGCGCCCGCCCAGCCGCTCGATCAGCTCGCGCGCCGCCTCGCGCGTGAGCGAGCCCAGCGCGCCGGTGACGACGAACGTTTTGCCAGCAAGCGGCTGCGGGCGCTCGGCGTCGACTCCGGCCTGGGTCATGTCGACGCCGGCTTCGGCGAGCCGCCGAATGACGTCGCGATTGCTCTCGTCGTCGAAGAAGCGCCGGATCGACTGCGCCAGCTCGTCGCCGATGCCGCGGATCTCGTTGACCTCGGCCTCGCTCGCACGCTGCAGGCGGTCCATGCTTCCGAACTGGTTGGCGAGCAGCGTGGCCACGCGCTCGCCAACCATCGAGATGCCGAGCGCGTTGAGCAGCCGCGCCAGCCCGCGCGTCTTCGACGCGACAATCGCGGCAACGAGATTTTCCGCCGACTTCTCCGCGAACCGCTCGAGGTCGGCGACCTCCTCCACGGTGAGCGTGTAGAGATCGGCGAAGTCCTTGACGCGCTTGGCGTCGACGAGCTGCTCGACGACGGCCTCGCCCAGATGCTCGATGTCCATGGCGCGCCGCGAGCCGAAGTGACGCAGCCGCGCCTTGAGCTGCGCGGGACACGCCGCGTTCATGCAGCGCCAGTACGCCTCGCCCGGCAGCCGCGCGGCGGCGTGACCGCACACCGGACAGCGGTCGGGGAAGGTGTAGGGGACGGCATCGGCGGGCCGCTTGGACATGACGACCTGCACGACGTAAGGAATGACGTCGCCTGCACGCTCGATCAGCACGGTGTCGCCCACGCGTACGTCCTTGCGTCGGACCTCGTCCTCGTTGTGCAGGCTCACATTGCTGATCGTCACGCCGGCCAGCGCCACCGGGACCAGCTTGGCCACCGGCGTGAGCGTGCCGGTCTTGCCGACGTTCACCTCGATCGCCTGCACGGCCGTCGTTGCCTGCCGCGCAGCGAACTTGAAGGCGATCGCCCAACGCGGATGGTGTGTGGTGGAGCCCAGGCGCCACTGCTGCTCGAGCGAGTCGACCTTCACCACGGCGCCGTCCGCGTCATAGCCGAGCGTGTCGCGATCGGCCTCGAGCCGCCGGCAGTAATCGATGACGGTGTCGAGCGTGGTGCAGCGCTCCGTCAGTGGATTTGTCTTGAAGCCGGCCTCGCGCAACGCCGCCAGCGTGTCCCAGTACGTGCGAAAGCCGAGCTCGCGCCCCTCGCTCACGTGATAGAGGAAGATGTCGAGCGGCCGGCGCGCGGTGACGTTCGGATCCTTCTGGCGGACGGCCCCCGCGGCGGCGTTGCGCGGATTCGCAAATGCGCCTTCGCCGGATTCTTGAAGGCTCAGATTCAGTCGCTCGAAGTCGGCGCGCGGCATGAATACCTCGCCGCGCACTTCGAGCTCCGGCACGCCGCCGAGCGTGCCGCGCAGGACCATCGGCAGCGAGCGGATCGTTCGCAGGTTCGCCGTGATGTCCTCGCCCACGCGGCCGTCGCCGCGCGTGGCCCCGCGCACGAACCGACCGCGCTCGTACACCAGCGCAATGCCAAGCCCGTCGATCTTCGGCTCGCAGACGTACTCGAAGCGGCCACCGGGCAGCGCGCGGCCCAGGCGCGCCTCGAACTCGCGCAGGTCGTCGGGCGAGGTCGCGTTGTCGAGCGAGAGCATCGCCGCGCGATGCTCGACCGGCCGGAAGGCGTCGACCGGCTGGCCGGCCACGCGCTGCGTGGGGCTGTCGGGGCTGACCAGGTCGGGGAAGGCGGCTTCGAGCTCCTTGAGCTCGCGCATCAGCGCGTCGTACTCGGCGTCCGAGATCTCCGGCCGCACCTCGGCGTAGTAGAGGTAGTCGTGGTGGTGGATCTGCTCTCGCAGCTCGCTGATGCGCTGCAGAGCGTCAGCCCGCGTCATGGGGCCTCAGCATAGCACTTACGTTATAGTGCGGGTGATGCCCAAGGGTCCGTCGACGCAGCGCTCGCGCGTGGCGGCGACCACCGCCTCGACGCAGGACTATCTCGCCGCCATCTACGATCTCGCCGGCAGCGGCAAGCCCGTCATCGGCGCGCGCCTCGCCAAGCACATGTCGGTGTCCGCGCCGGCGGTGACCGAGGCGATGCATCGCATGGCGCGGGGCGGCTACGTCAAGATCGGTCACGGCAAGCACCTGACGCTCACGCCGAAAGGCCGGGAGATCGCCGAAGTCATGGCGCGCCGCCACCGGCTCCTCGAGCGCTGGCTGACCGACACGCTCGGCCTCAACTGGACCGACGCGCACGAGGAGGCGCACCGCCTCGAGCACGCGCTCTCGCCTCGGGTGGAGGACCGGCTCGCGGAGATGCTCGGCATGCCGAGCACGTGTCCGCACGGCAATCCGATCCCCGGCATGGCGCACGCGCCGCGCGTCGAGCCGTTTCCACTTGCGCAGGCGAAAGAAGGCACGACGGTCATCGTTGAGCGGATCACCGAGGAGGCCGAAGCGGACAAGAAGCTGCTCGAGTATCTCTGGCGCAACGAAGTCCGGCCTGGCCGCCGGCTGGAGATCGTCGAGGTGGCGCCGTGGGCCGGAACGATCACGGCACGCGGCGACGGCCCCACGATCGCGCTCGGCCTGCCCGCGGCCGCGAAAATCTGGGTCTACCGACCGACCGAAACATGAGGAGGAGGCGCTCATGAAGCTCTTCTTCTGGGGGTTGGTGGCGGTGGCAGCGGCTTACGTCGCGTACGGTGCGATGATGTCCGCCTGGCAGTACTTCCAGGTCTCCGGCGTCGTCGACGACGTCATGCAGCCGCGCTCGATCGCCGAGCTCGGATCGCCGCGCGCCGTCAAGCATCGGATCCTCCAGGGCACCGCGGAATCGGGCGTTCCGCTCGAGGACCGCGAGGTGAACGTCACTTCTGACAATCGCGTCTACACCGTGAACATCATCTGGTCGTTCCCCGTCATCATCTTCAAGGGCGAGCCCGTGCTGTCGATCCCGCTGTCGCTCAAGCGCTCCAAGCAGATCGCCGCCGCCTCGCCGCCTCCCGTCGGCAGACCCGTCGCGTCGACGTCGTCGCTCGCCGCGTAGACGCCCGCTCGGCGCGCCGCGAGGCATGAGGATTGAAAGAAGGAAGACGGGGCACTCATGCTTGAACCGCGACGCCGGCTGCCGATTGGCGCAGAAGCATTCTCGAAAGCGAGCGGCGGCGCGCACTTCCGCGTATGGGCGCCACATGCGCAGACGGTCGAGGTGTGGCTCGAGGACGGCTCAGCCACCACGCTGCAGCGCGAGCCCGCGGGGTACTTCTCGGGCATCGTCGCCGCAGCCACTTCTGGCACGCGATATCGCTATCGGCTTGATCGACGCGACGCCCGCGCGGATCCGGCATCACGGCGGCAGCCGGACGGCGTGCATGGGCCCTCGGAGGTCGTCGATCCAGGAAGTTTTCCATGGACTGACGCGGCGTGGCGAGGCATCACGCGCGCCGGTCGCGTCGTGTACGAACTACACGTCGGCACGTTCACGCGCGAGGGCACGTGGGCGGCCGCCGCGCGCGAGCTGCCCCGGCTCGCCGAGGACGGCATCAACGTCATCGAGATGATGCCGGTCGCGGAATTTCCTGGCGCCTTCGGCTGGGGCTACGACGGTGTGTTTCTGTTTGCGCCGACCCGGCTCTACGGCACGCCGGACGACTTGCGCGCCTTCGTGGATCGCGCGCACTCGGTCGGAATCGGCGTCATCCTGGACGTCGTCTACAACCACCTCGGACCCGACGGCTGCGTCCTGCGCCGCTACGCGCCCGAGTACTTCACCGACCGCTACGCCAACGAATGGGGCGACCCTCTCAACTTCGATGGAGAAAGTGCGGCACGCGTGCGCGAATTCTTCACCGCGAACGCGGCGTACTGGATCGACGAGTTCCACTTCGACGGCCTACGGGTGGACGCCACACAGCAGATGTTCGACGCCTCCACCGAGCACATCCTCGCCGGCATCACGCGCGCAGCGCGGGCGGCGGCCCCCGGGCGAGACATCTTCCTCGTCGCCGAGAACGAGCCGCAGCACGTTCGCCTGGCCCGCCCGCTCGAGTGCTCCGGCTATGGCTTCGATGCCCTCTGGAACGACGACTTCCATCACACCGCGCGCGTGGCCCTTACCGGCCGGCGCGAGGCCTACTACACGGACTACACGGGACGACCGCAAGAATTGGTCTCCGCGGTGAAGCACGGCTTTCTCTACCAGGGCCAGCACTACGCATGGCAGAAGAAGGCGCGCGGCACACCGACGCGCGGGGTGCCGCCGTCCGCGTTCGTCGCCTATCTGCAGAACCACGACCAGGTGGCCAACTCCGCGCGCGGCGAGCGCCTGCACGCGCTGAGCGCGCCGGGGTGCTGGCGGGCCCTCACCGCGCTGCTGCTGCTAGGGCCGGGCACGCCGATGCTCTTCCAGGGGCAGGAGTTCGCGGCGTCCGCGCCCTTCCTCTACTTCGCCGATCACCACGAGGAGCTCGCGCAGCTGGTGCGCAAAGGCCGCACCGAGTTCCTCACGCAGTTCCCGAGCATCGCGAGCGCCGAAGTGATCGAGACGCTGCCGGATCCGGGCGACCGCGCGACGTTCGAGCGTTGCAAGCTCGATTTCACGGAGCGCGAGCGGCACGCGGCGGCGTACGCGCTGCATCGCGACCTGCTGCGGCTTCGCCGCGAGGACGCGGTCTTCGCCGCGCAAGGTGCCCATGGGATCGATGGCGCGGTGCTCAGCAACGAGGCGTTCGTGCTGCGGTTCTTCGGCGAGCCTGATGACGATCGTTTGCTGCTGGTGAACCTCGGCGCGGACCTCGTCCTGGACGTCATGCCGGAGCCGTTGCTGGCGCCGCCGCTCGACAAGCGCTGGACGGTGTTGTGGTCCAGCGAGCATCCCCGGTACGGCGGTGGCGGAGTCGTGGCGCCGGCGGCAGCGGCCGCGTGGACGTTGCCGGGCCAGGCCGCCCTCGTGCTGCGGCCGCAGCGGGCGCTCGGGTGAGTCTCGAAGACCTCGTACGCCGCATCGAGTGGTCGTCGCTCTCCGGCGTGCAGACCGAGGAGCGGCTCACGCGCGAGTGGCTGGTGACCAATGGCCTCGGCGGTTACGCCTCGGGCACCGTCGCCGGCGTCACGACGCGGCGCTATCACGGTCTGCTCGTCGCCGCGCTGCCGGCGCCGCTCGGGCGCGTGACGATGTTCAATCACCTGACCGAGCGTTACCGCGCCGCCGACGGCACGATCTACGAGTTCGGCAACGAGGAGAGCGTCGGCGGCGAGCTCGGTCCGCACGCGGAGCACCTCACGGAATTTCGGCTCGAGGCCGGCCTGCCGGTATGGCGCTATGCCTTTGGCGACGCGATCGTCGAGCGTCGGCTGATGCTGCCGTATCTCCAGAACACCGTCCATGTGAGCTGGCGCGTGCTGCAGGGCGCCACGCCGCTGCGCCTCATGCTGCGTCCAGCGCTGCACTTCCGACTGCACGAGGCCCCGGTGTCGGCGGAGGTGGAGGGGACGTACACGGTGACGGCGACCGAGGACCGGTACGAGATCCAGGGGCCGCCGGCGCTACCCACGCTGCGCTTGCAGCTTCACGGCCCGCACCCATCGTTTACGCTCGACTCGCGGCGCATCGAGCAGGTCATCTACCGCGTGGAGCGCAGCCGCGGCTATGCCGACACCGGCACGCTCGTGAGCCCGGGCTACTTCCGCGTCACGCTGACGCCGGACGGCGAGGCCGCGCTGGTGGCCTCTACCGAGCCGTGGGAAGTGGTCACCGCGCTCACGCCGCAGGCCGCACGCGACGCCGAGCGCGAGCGGCGGCGCCGCCTCCTCGCCGCGGCACCGCCGGCGGCGCGCACGGGTGTGGCCGCGGAACTCGTGCTGGCCGCTGACCAGTTCGTGATCCGACCGTCGGGGCGCATCGCGGACGCCGCGCGCGCCCACGCGGCGGGCGACGAGGTGCGCACGGTCATCGCGGGCTACCACTGGTTTACCGACTGGGGCCGAGACACGATGATCTCGCTCGAAGGACTGACGCTCGCGACCGGTCGCCACCTCGAGGCGGGGTACCTCCTGCGCACGTTCGCGCACTACGTGCGCGACGGCCTCATCCCGAATCTCTTCCCGGAGGGCCGGAACGCCGGCGTCTACCACACCGCCGACGCAACGCTGTGGTTCTTCCATGCGCTCGACCGGTACGTCGACGTCACCGGCGATCGCGTGACGCTCGCGCTGCTGCTGCCGGTGCTCCGCGACGTGGTGAGCCATCATCTGCGCGGCACCCGCTTCGGGATCGGGGTCGACCCTGCGGATGGTCTGCTGCGGCAGGGGACCGCAGAGCTCCCGCTGACGTGGATGGACGCGAAGGTCGATGACTGGATCGTCACGCCGCGGCGCGGAAAGCCGGTCGAAATCAACGCCCTCTGGTACAACGCGCTGCGGCTGCTAGAGGCGTGGACGCGCGACGCCGACGGCGACGCCGCCGCCAAGCCGTACGGTGAGCTCGCCGCGCGCGCGGCCGACGCGTTCAACGCGCGATTCTGGTACGCGGCGGGCGGCTACTGCTACGACATCGTCGACGGCGAGCACGGCGACGATCCGGCGTGCCGCCCCAACCAGATTCTCGCCGTGGCGCTGCATCATCCCGTGCTGGACGCCGCGCGCTGGGAGCGGCTGGTGGATGTCGTGCGCGAGCGGTTGCTCACGCCGGTCGGACTGCGCTCGCTCTCCGCCGACCATCCGGATTACAAGTCGCGCTACTTCGGCGACCTGCGCGCCCGCGACGCGGCGTATCACCAGGGCACGGTGTGGGCGTGGCTCATCGGTCCGTTCGTCGACGCGTGGCGGCGCGTGCATCCGCACGACCGCGAGAGCGTCGTCGCTCGCTGGCGCGAAGGCTTTGCCGGGCACCTGAGTGAGGCGGGAGTCGGATCGATCAGCGAGATCTTCGACGCCGAACCGCCGTTCACGCCGCGCGGCTGCATCGCGCAGGCCTGGAGCGTCGCCGAAGTGCTGCGCGTGTGGCTGACGCGCTAGGCTAGTTCTGCGGCGTGCCTTGCGCGGGCCGTGCCGCCCGCGCCTCGGCGATCATCCGCTCCACGCGCGCGCGATCCTCACCGGCCGGTGTGACTTTCACGAAGCGCTCCCACGAGCGGATCGCGCCGGCCGTGTCCTTCTTCGCCTCGTAGAGCACCTGGCCGCGATAGAGCAAGGCCGGCGCATAGTCGGGCGCGAGCGTCAGGGCGCGATCGAAGAGCCCGAGCGCGCGGTCCACCATCTCGGGGCCATGCTCGCCGCGCGCGGCGACCGCGGCGATCAGCCCCATGTGCGTGAGCGCGTCGACGTTGTTGGGATCGCGCTTGAGCACGGCCTGGTAGGCGGCGATTGCCTCGCTGTAGCGGCCGGCGAAGAGACTCTCGCGCGCCGCCTGCAGCATGCCCTCGAGCATCTCGGGAGTGACGGGGCCGCGCGGCGCGTTCGCCGCCGACGGCGCATCAGCGCGCGGCGGCTCGAGCGAGGCGAGCGGACGCGAGCCCGGCGCCGGCGTGTCCGCCATGCGATCGGGCTCGGTGTAGCGCACGATGCCGACGCCCAGCCCGACGCCGAACACCAGCAACGCGACCGCGGCGGCGCCGAGCGCGGCGGGATGTCGCCAGCCGCGGGCGCCGGCGGTCGGCGTCGGCGCCGCCGGCGGGGGACCCGGCGTCGGGCCCAGCGCGTCGAGCGCGCGTAGCGTCTGCGCGGTCTCCGTTTCGTAGCGCGCGCGAAGGCCTGCGTAATCGGCGTCCGAGACATGCCCCGCGGCGTGCTCGAAGTCGAGCTCGCGCAGCGCGGTCAGCGCCACGCGTTTGGCCTCGAGCAGCTGCTCGCGCGCGTCGGGTGGCAGAGGCAGCAGCGCGGTGCCCCGCCCGCGCGCGCGCAGCAGCGGCCACAGCGTGAAGAGCGCGGCCGGCACGGCCAGCAGCAGCGCCACGAGAATCACTGCTCGGCCTCGAGCTCGCGCCGGATCCGCTCGCTCATCGCCGCGTCCACGGGCGGCGCGGCGGTGGCGACGCGAGGCCGGCGCGTCCACCGCCGAAGGAACACCGCGACGAGCGCCAGGCCGACCGCGAGCGCGGCCAGCGGAAATCCCCACACGAGCAGGTTGAATCCCGACCGCCGCGGCGCCAGCAGGATCCACTCGCCGTAGCGTGCGACGAAGTATTCGCGAACCTGCTCGGGCGTCTCACCGGCCTCGAGCCGTTCACGCACGATCGCGCGCATCTGGCCGGCCATCTCCGACGGTGAGTCGGCGACCGAGAGGTTCTGGCAGACCACACACCGCAGCTGCGCCGCCACGTCGTGGACGGTCTGCTCGGAGACGTGCGTGGCGTCCGCGGTACTCACGGATGCCAACACCGTGAGCACGATCACGAGCACGCGCGCGACGCTCAGTGGCACTTGCGTTGCACCCCTCCACGACGATTCCGGGCATCGAGGGAGGAGCCGATGAATGCCGACACGTTTCTGAGAAATCTCGTGACGGAGATCGAGCCGAACGCGACGGTCGTCGGCATCGAGGAGCGCGAGGGCGCCTATCACGTCAGCGTTGCCGGCACGACCGGCATCGTCGCCGATTGCGCGCTGCCGCGCGACGAGGTCGCGGCCGCGGAGCACGGCCACGAGGCGCGCCGTCGCGTGGCGAGCGTGCTCAAGCGCTGCGCTGACGACGTGGTCGCGCCCATTGGAGACGGACGAGCGTAAGCGCACGCGCGCTTCGGTCCTAAAGAAGCGGCTCGAGCTTGGCACGGATCACCGCGTCCGTCAGGGCACCGACGTGCTTGGAGCGAATGGTGCCGTCGCGCGCGACGAAGAACGTCTCCGGCACGCCGTAGACGCCGTACTCGACGGCGACCTTGCCTTGCGGATCGGGGGCGTTGGCGAACGTCAGACCGAAGCGCCGGATGAAGGTCTGCGCGGCCTCCGCCGTGTCCTGCATGTCGACACCGACCACGACGACACCGCGATCGGCGTACGTCTGCCACGTGCGCTGCAGCACCGGCGCCTCGTCGTAGCAGGCGGGGTTGCACCACGACGCCCAGAAGTTCAGCACGACGACCTTGCCGCGAAGTGCTGCGAGCGACACCGGCTTGCCGTCGAACGCGGTGAGAGCGAACGGCGCCGCCGGTCGGCCGACGAGTGGCGAGGGGATGTCGCGCGGGTTGGTGCGAAAGCCGTACGCCAGCAGCGCGACCACCGGCAGCACGGAGAGAGGCACCAACCAACGCATGAGCCGTCTCATACCGGCACCAGCACGGGCACGGGCGCCTTCCGCCGTTCGGGCACGAGCGCCAGCGCCGTGCCGAGCGTCAGGATGGCGCCGCCGATCCAGATCCACGAGACCAGGCGGTTGACCTGCAGGCGGACGGTGGCCTGCGAGCCGTCGCGCGCGAAGTCGCCGAGCACCAGATAGACGTCCTCGGTCAGCCCGAGACGATAGTCCACGTACGCGATCGGCGACTGCTCCTGTGGGTAGAACTTCTTCGCCGGCTGCAGCACCGCGGCCGTCGCATTGCCCTTCGTCACCGTGAACGTCCCGGTGACCTTGAAATGGTTGGACTCCTCGCTGGCGGCCAGGCCGTCGAAGCGCACGTGATAGCCGCCGAGCTCCGTCGACTCACCGCGGCGCAGCGTCCTCTCGGTTTGTACCGACCACGCCTGCGAGCCCGTGACGCCGACGGCGACCACGAGAATGCCGAGATGCACGGCAAAGCCCCCGTAGCGGCGATTGTGGCGCAGCAGCAGCCCGCCGAGCGCGCCGGGCAGGCGCTCGCCCGTGCGCAGCCGCGCGCGCGTCGCGCGGACGAGGTCCACCGCGATCGTTGCCGTCACGAACACGGCCAGCGCCAGCGCGAGCACGGCGAGCGACGAGCGGATGCCGACGAGCCGGAACACCGCCGCGGCGGCGATCCCAAGCGCGACGGGCCAGAGGAAGTTGCGCTTGAGGTTGTCCAGCGAGGCGCGTCGCCACGCGATGAGGGGGCCCACGCCCATGAGGAAGATGAGGCCGAGGAACAGCGGCACATTGACCTGATTGAAGAAGGGCGCGCCCACGCTGACCTTCACGCCGCGCACGGCCTCGGAGAGCAGCGGGAACACCGTCCCGAAAAACACGGTAAAGGCGGCGGCCACGAGCAGCACGTTGTTGAGCAGGAATGCCGACTCGCGTGAGACCACCGAGTCGAGCTCGCCCTGCGCGCCGAGCGCGTCCCAGCGCCACGCCAGCAACCCCAGCGCGAGCAGCAGCACCGCGGCCAGGAAGCTCAGGAAGAACACGCCGATCGAGCCCTGCGTGAACGCGTGGACCGACGCGATGACGCCGGAGCGGGTGAGGAAGGTCCCGAAGAGCGTCAGCGCGAACGTCATGATCACGAGCGCCAAATTCCAGAGTCGGAGCATCCGGCGGCGCTCCTGGATCATGACCGAGTGCAGGAACGCGGTGCCGGTGAGCCACGGCATGAAGGCCGCGTTCTCGACGGGATCCCACGCCCAGTAGCCGCCCCAGCCGAGTACGTGATAGCTCCACCAGCCGCCGATCAGCAGCCCGAGCGAGAGGAAATACCAGGCGGTGATCGTCCAGCCGCGCGTCGTCGTGATCCACGCGTCACCGACGCGGCCCGTGACCAGCGCGGCGATCGCGAACGCGAACGGAACGGTGAAGCCGGTGAAGCCGAGGTACAGCGCGATGGGATGCGTGATCATCCCGGAGTCTTCGAGCAGAGGGTTGAGCCCGCGCCCGTCCGCGGGCACCGGCGCGAGCCGCTGAAAGACCGGCGCCGGCAGGGTCATCACCAGGAGAAAGAACGCGAGCACGCCGAGCATGACCGACAGCACCCATGGGTACAGCTCGCGCGCATTGCGGCGGTGACGGAGCACGACGATCAGCGTGTAGACCGAGATCATCCACGCCCACAGCACGATCGAGCCCTCGAGCGCGCCCCACACGGCGGTGAGCCGGTAATAGAACGGCGTGCCGAGGTTCGTATTGTTGGCGACGTAGCGGACGGAAAAGTCGAACGACAAGAAGGACCAGGCCAGCAGCAGCAGGCACGCCGTGACGAGCGTGAAGACGCCGAGCGCCGCGTGCTGCGCGGATTCCACGAGTGCCACGCGGCCCGTGCGGCCGCCGACCGCCGCCGCGGCGCAGCCATAGATGGCGAGACCCAGCGCCACGATGAGGGCGCCGGCGCCGATCTCCGGCGTCACCGGTTGCCTCCGGACAGCGTCCGCATCAGTTCCTTGACGCCGGCCTGGCTCGTGTCGTGCGGCGCCGTGTATTCCTCCGAGTGCTTGGCCATGATGTGCGTCGCGCGGAAATAGCCGTCGGCGCTCCACGAGCCCTCGACGACGGCGCCGCGGCCCTCGCCGAAAAGGTCGGGCGGCGCGCCCTTGTGGCGCACGGGAACGCTCGCCTTGCCGTCGGACAGGGCGAAGGTCAGCGACAGCGTGCGCGGCTCCCAGCGCAGGGAGCCACGCTCGACCATGCCTCCCAGCCGATAGGCTTTGCCGGCGACGGGGGCACTGCCCAGCTCGGACGGCGTGACGAAGTAGACGGCGGATTGAGTGACGCCCGCGTAGATCATGTACGCGAGCGCTGCCGCGATGACCAGCCCGCCGACGAGGAACTTCGGTTTCATTGTAGCGAGTGCCGCGAGTCCGGATCGGGCCGTGGGTGGCCCGTTCTAGATGGTTCCTGGCTGCGTTCCGCGCTCAACCCGCTCCGCTCGGCGGTCGACCCGCTCCGCTCCGCGGTCAACCGGCTCCGGTCCGCGGTCGGTCGACTGCGGTTTGCGTTCGACCGTTCGCGCATCGTTACTTCACGCTCCTTCTTCGCCAGCCGCCGCCAATAGGCAAAGAGAACGGCCGCGGTGAGGGCGTACGCGGCGGCGACGAAGCTCCAGTTGTCCGGCATCACGGCACGGCCTCCGCCTCGGCGCGCAGCAGCCGCACCCGCCGCGCGACGAAGTACGCGTAGAGCAGCACGAACCCCAGAAGGTTCACGAGCAGCGGCCACAGAATCGACGCCGAGCCGGTGAAGCCGCCCGGCTTCATGAGCGAGGGCGGCTGGTGCAGGGTGCGCCACCAGTACACCGAGAAGTGCACGAGCGGGATGTCGAGCGCCGCCACGATACCGAGCACGGCGCAGTAGCGTGCGGCGCGCTCGGGGTCGTCGATCGTGCCGCGCAGCAGCAGGTAGCCGAGGTACATCACGAAGAGGATCGCGACGCTGGTGAGCCGCGCGTCCCACGTCCACCAGGTCCCCCACGTCGGCTTACCCCAGATCGACCCGGTAGCGATGCCGAGCCCCACGAATACCACGCCGACCTCGCCGGAAGCGTGCGCCAGCCGATCGGCGGCCGGGTCACGGCGCACGAGATAGAGGATCGAGGCGATCGCCAGCACGACGAACGCGACATAGGAGGCGAGGATCAGCGGCACGTGGACGTACATGATGCGCTGCACGTTGCCCTGAGTCACCTCGCGGGGCGCGACGACGAAGGCCATGAGCAGGCCGACGACAAGGGCGAGGGCCGTGAGCCAGCCGAGCGTCTTCACCACGTCAGCCCTCCAGCACCACGTCGAACGTGAGCAGGCTCACGACGACATAGACCGCGTCGGCGGCGACGAGTAGCTTCACCCAGTGCGCGACGGCGCCGAGGGGTTCTCCGAGGAGCAGCGCCTCCGTCGCCTTCACCGTCGCGAGCAGCACCGGCACCTGGACGGGCAGCAGGAGGACCGGAAACAGCAGCTCACGCGCGCGGACGTTGGCGGTCATCGCCGCGAACAGCGTGCCGACCGCGGCCAGGCCCAGCGTGCCGAGCAGCACGACCACGAGCAGGCCCGGCAGCGCGCGCGAGAGGTCGATGTCGAAGAACACGACGAAGAGGCCGAGCACGAGCGCCTCGACGAGCAGCATCAGCAGCAGATTGCCGAGCAGCTTGCCCAGGTAGATGGCCGACTTGTCGCCGGGGGCGAGCAGCAGCCCTTCCCAGCAGTCGTGCTCGCGCTCGACGAGGAACGTGCGCCCCAGCGCCAGCAGCGCGCTGAGCACGAAGCCGAGCCAGAGCACGCCCGGCAGCACCGCGGCCAGCCGCTCACGGTCGGCGCCGAGCGTGAACTGGAAGACGAAGAGGAGAAGCAGCGAGAAGAAGACGAGCGCGTTCAGGGTCTCCTTCGAGCGCCGCTCGACCGCGAGGTCCTTCCACACGACGGCGAGGGCTCGCCGCGCGTAGCTCATAGGCCCTCCTCGGCGTGAGCGGCATAGAGCCGCTGCACGTCGTCGGGGCCGAGCGTGCCGCGCGCGGTGTCGAGCGCGATGCGGCCGCCCGCGAGCACCGCGAGGCGATCGGCGATGCCGAGCTCGCGGCCGAACGAGTGCGTGACCATCAGCAGCGCGGCGCCGGCGGCTTTCAGCGTCTCGAGTCGGCTCTCCAGCCACTTCTTCGCCCGCTGGTCGAGACCGGCGAACGGCTCGTCGAGCAGCAGCACCCGCGGCCGCGTGAGCATGACGCGGGCGAGCGAGAGCCGGCGTTTCATGCCCGCGGAGAACGTCCGCACGCGCGCGTCGGCGACGCGCTCGAGCCCGACGCCGCCCAGCGCGGCGCTGACATCGTCGGCGCCAACAGCCAGACCATTGAGCGTCGACCAGAAGCGCAGATTTTCCCGCGCGGTGAGATCGTCGTAGACCCAGGCGCCGTGCGCGACAACGCCCAACAGTGGGCGCACGGCCTCGGGCGCGCGGGCGACGTCGTGCCCGGCGATCGTCGCTGTGCCGCGCGTGGGACGCAGCAGCGTCGCGAGGATCTTCAGCAGCGTCGTCTTGCCGGCGCCGTTGGCGCCGAGCAGCGCGACGGCTTCGCCGCCGCGCACCTCGAGGCTGACGCCATCGAGGACGGGGACAAGACCGAAGACCTTGCGGACATCGATGACACGAATGACCGGCTCGAGACTCATCCGTCCAACCGACTGATTCTCGCGTGAGCCGCGAGGCCGGTCAAGGAAGCGCGGCCGTCAGCGCATGTTGCCGGTGTGCCCGAGCGAGTAGCGTCCCGGCTGCGGCCACACCGTGAGCCCGTGCGGCTCGTGGCCGACCGGGATCGTCTTCACGAGCTCACCGGTGGTCGTGTCGATGACGTAGACCACGCGGTCGTAGCGCCCCGACAGCCACAGGTATTTGCCGTCCACGCTCAGGTTGCCCATATCGGGGCTGCCGGCCTTCGGCAGCGTCCACGTCGCGACGACCGAGCGGGTCGCAAAGTCGACGACGGCCACGCTGCCCTCGCCGACGCCGGGCTTGCCGCCGATCTGCGAGAAGCCGCGGTTCGTGACATAGAGCTTGGTCGCGTCGCGGCTCGGGTAGAGCCCGTGCGGGCCCACGCCCGTCTTGATGAACCCGACGATCTTGAAGGCGTCGCCGTCGATCAGGTGCACGCCGCCCGCCTTGAGGTCGGCGACGTAGAAGATGCCGCCATCGGGACTCACGCGCACGTCCTGTGGGATGCCGCCGTTCGGCAGCGTGAGATAGCCGAGCACCTTTCGCGCGCGCCAGTCGATCTTCACCATGCGACTCGCGTACTCGCACGTCATGATCAGAATCTTGCCGTCGATCGAGAAGTCGCCGTGGTTGATGCCTCCGCACTTGGGCGCCGACACCGAGCCCTGCAGCGCGAACGTCTTCGGATCGCGGAAGTCGAGCCGCTTCATCGCCTCGGCAACGACGATCGCGGACTTGCCGTCCGGCGTGAAGTACATGTTGTACGGATCGTCGACGGCGATCTCCTTGCCGGGCTTGCCGGTCATGGGGTCGATCGGCGTCAGCGTCCCGTCCGTCCGGCCCTCGGCGTTGTTCGTGACCCACAGCGTCGTCATGTCCCACGACGGCACGACGTGCTGCGGGTTCCGGCCGACCTTGTAACGATCGATCACCTTGAACGTCGCAGGGTCGATGACGTGGACCTCGTGGGATTTCACGTTGGGCACGTAGACCCGCGTCGGGACGTTGGCGAGCGAGGGACTGAGCTTGTCGGCCAGGGTCTCGCTGTAGAGGTTGCCCGGATTCGTCACGGGCGGCATGCCGGGCACGGTCTCGATGCGCCCCGTGGCGCCCGAGCCGGCGACGGTCAGCGTGAGGGCCAGGACGAGCGTCACCGCGAGCACGCGCAGCCGAGTGGTCGAGTTCATGCGTCCTCTCTAACGACGGGTGGTGGAGTCCTTGATCGCCGCGATCGTGCGGCTGACGATGAGATCGACGCCGAGACGGCCAAGATCGGCGCTCGCACGGCGCGGGTCGCCTTCGACGCCCCTGTCCGCGCCCGCGGGCCGCTCGCCACGCAAGAGGCCGGGGCGCACGAGAGTCGGATCGATCGCGAGCGTGAGCGACGTATCAGGCAGCCCCGCGTGCCCTTCGACCTCGTCGGGGCCGAACCCGCGCGCCTTCAGCAGCTCACGCACGCCGCTGGTCGCCGCGCGGTAGTACTCCTCGATGGCGTGCGCGCGGACGGGACTGCCGCGCCATTCACGGTTCAGACGCGCGGCCACCGCCTTCTGCGCCGCCTGCGTCGAGCCGTGATCGCCCAGGAAGACGATGTCGCGAAAGCCGTGCAGCCTGAAGCTCTGCGCGGCGGATTCGAGTCCACGCTGGAACACGTCGTCGGGAACGGTGATCGTCCCGGGAAATCGCATGTGCCCGGTCGCCGGATGGAGCGCGCCCTCCGGCACGTACGCGATGACCGGCGCGACGAGCGCGTTGCCGAGCGCGCGCGCGATGCGCGCGGCCAGCGCCTTCACGCGCGCGTTGTGCTTGCCCAGCGCCATGTGCGGTCCGTTCTGCTCGGTGCCGCCGATCGGGACGATGATCGTCGTCGTTCCCGCCTGGATGGCGGCGCGCAGCTCCGTCCACGTGAGCTCTTCGAGAAAGAGGGTGTCCGGCGTCACGGGGGACTGCTGGGCTTCTGCCGGCACGACGACGAGCGTCACGAGACACAGCAGGGCCGCCCACAGCGGCACGAGGGTCAAGGGGCGGCGGGCGCCGCCCGGTGCGGCATCAGCCGAGCCGCATCGCGCGGAGTCGGGCGATCCGCTCCTCGGTCGACGGATGCGTGGAGAACAACCGGGCGAAGCTCTGCCCGGTCAGCGGATTCACGATGAACATGTGCGCCGTTGCTGGATTGGCCGGCAGCGGCTCGATGCGCGAGGCGACCTCGATCTTCTCGAGCGCCTTCGCCAGGCCGTACGTGCGGCCCGCCAGGCGCGCGCCGGTCGCGTCGGCCTGGAATTCGCGCGCACGCGACACGGCGAACTGCACGAGCATGGCGGCAATCGGCGCGAGGATCGCGAAGATCATCATGACGAGCGGGTTACTGCCGCCGTCCTCATCGTCGCGCGAGCGGCCGCCGAAGATGCTCGCCCACTGCGCCATGTGCGCCAAATAGGTGATGGCGCCGGCCAGCGTGGCGGCGATGGTCGAGATCAGGACGTCGCGGTTGGTCACGTGCGACAGCTCGTGCGCGAGCACGCCCTCGAGCTCGTCGTCGTCAAGGATCCGCATGATGCCTTCGGTTACCGCCACCGCGGCGTGCTGCGGATTGCGACCCGTGGCGAACGCGTTGGGGGTATCCGTCGGGATGATGTACACGCGCGGCATCGGGATCTGGGCGCGCGTGGCGAGTCGTCGCACCATCGCGATGAGGCCGGGCGCCCGCGTCTCGTCTACCGGCTGCGCGCCGTACATCGACAGCACGATCTTGTCCGAGAACCAATAGGAGAAGAA
>Ga0075428_100001336_pt1 | contig 26156 bp, 14 predicted proteins | sample RhiMetdeltSRZDD2_FD_75291 | JGI IMG/M metagenome (GOLD analysis project Ga0075428, IMG submission 75291) | Populus rhizosphere microbial communities from Tennessee, USA - Rhizosphere MetaG P. deltoides SRZDD2 | ecosystem: Host-associated > Plants > Roots > Rhizosphere > Soil | place: USA... | reverse complement strand
GGCCATTCGTTCACCAGCGATGGCCGGTTGCTCGTCACCGGCGGGCACGTTCAGAACGGATGGGGCCTGAACGACGCCAGCTATTACGATCCAGTCGCCAACACCTGGACGCGCCTGCCCGACATGAACAACGGCCGCTGGTATCCCTCGAGCACGACGCTGGCGAACGGCGACGTGCTGATCACCTCCGGCAGTTACGATACGAACTATTCCAACAACACTCTCCCTCAAGTCTGGCAGGTCGGCAGTGGGTCGTGGCGCAACCTCACCAGCGCGCAACTCGGCTTGCCGCTTTATCCGCGCACGTTCCTCGCACCCAACGGGCGCGTATTTGTCGCCACATCCACTTCGCGCTACCTCGACACCGCGGGTGCTGGAGCATGGACCACTGTTGGCAACACGCGCTTCGGTGGGCGGGACAACTACGGCTCGGCAGCGATGTACGACGTTGGAAAAATCCTGTGGGCCGGCGGCGGCGATCCTCCGACCGCGTCGTGCGAGATCATCGACCTCAACGCGGCGACGCCGACGTGGAATTTCACCGGCAACATGGCCACGCCGCGCCGGCAGAATAACCTCACGATCCTGCCCGATGGCCGCGTGCTCGTCACCGGCGGCAGCAGCGGCGCTGGGTTCAATAATGACACCTCGCCCGCCCATTCCGCTGAAGTCTGGAACCCGGCCACCGGCACTTGGACCACGTGGGTGAGTTCGACGCGCTATCGCGGTTATCACTCGACCGCGCTCTTGTTGCCGGACGGTCGAGTCCTCTCCTCGGGAGGCGACGGCCAGCCCAACGCCGAGATTTTCTCGCCGCCTTACCTCTTCAACGGCGCGCGACCAACCATTTCATCGTCCCCCGCGACCGCGAACCACGGACAAACGATTTTCGTGGGCACGCCCAACGCGACCGCGATTACCCGAGTCACGCTCACCCGCATCAGTTCCGTCACGCACGCGCAGAATTGGGACCAGCGGTTCCTGAACCTGGGTTTCGCGCAGGCTTCCGGCGGCTTGAACGTCACCATTCCTTCCAGCGCCAACAACTGTCCTCCGGGCCATTACCTGCTCTGGATTCTCAATGGCAGCGGCGTGCCCTCGGTAGCGCCATTTATCCGTATCGTCCCAGGCAGTGGGGGAGGCGGCACCGGTCTCAACGGCGAATATTACGACAACATCAACTTCACGCAGCGCAGGCTCACGCGCACCGATGCGACCGTGAACTTCGATTGGGGCGCGGGCTCTCCCAACGCGGCGATTGGCGCCGACACCTTCAGCGTGCGCTGGACCGGCCAGGTGCAGCCGCAGTTTTCCGAAACGTACACATTTTACACGCGCACCGATGACGGCGTGCGGCTCTGGGTCAACGGCCAGTTGCTGGTCGACAAGTGGATCGACCAGGGGCCAACGGAGTGGAGCGGCTCCATCGCGCTCACGGCCAACACCAAATACAATATCCAAATGGATTACTACGAAAATGGCGGCGGCGCGCTCGCCCAACTCTCGTGGGCGAGTTCATCCACTCCCAAAGCGATCATCCCGCAGTCGCGTCTCTTCACCACCTTCAGCGGTATCCCGCGCCCGTGGACCAGCCAGGACATCGGTGCGGTCGGCGCCACCGGTGGTTCCAGTTACTCCGTCGGCAACTGGACCGTGAACGGGTCGGGCGCGGACATTTGGGGCAATGCCGACGAGTTCCGCTTCGTCCACCAACCCGCGAGCGGCGATTGCGACATCATCGCGCGTGTCACCGGCGTCCAGAACACGGACCTCTGGGCCAAGGCCGGCGTCATGATTCGTGAGAGCCTCACCGCCGGTTCGCGTCATACATATATGGCGCTCACTTCCGGCAACGGTCTCGCCTTCCAGCGCCGCGTCGCGACCGACGGCGTGAGCACTCACACTGCGGGCGGCGCGGGCGCCGCGCCGTACTGGGTGCGCCTCACGCGTGTGGGCAATGTCTTCACCGCTTACCGCTCCAGCGATGGCGTCACGTGGACAACTGTCGGCACCGAAACCATTGCCATGGCTGCGACCACTTACATTGGCCTCGCGGTCACAAGTCATCTCGACGGCACCGTTAATTCGTCGACCTTCGACAATGTCAGTGCCGCACCCTAGTTCAGTCAGAACCCGTCTTGTTTTGCCATGCGAAACCATGGATAAATCGAGTTGTTAGAACAATGAGTATGCGTGCACGAACCAAACTGGCGGTTTGCGTTCTGGCCTCGGCGCTTGGGGCCCCTGCCAATCCCTACGAAACCATTAGCCCGCGCAACGTATTCAATCTGGTCCCGCCGAAGCAGGATGTCTCCAAACCGGGGGACGTCTTCAAGCCGTCCGCCGAATTCAAGCTCAACGGCATCGCCGGCTTCGGCTCGCACAAGTGGGTGCTTCTGAGCAAGTCCGAACCGGGAAAGCCGCCCCGCCATTTCATGATGCGCGAAGGCGAGCAGACGGATGGATTCGAGATCGTCGCGATTGATGAAATTGCCGCCATCGCAAAGCTACGATCCGAGGGCGAGTTGCTCGAACTGAAACTGGCCACCAACAGTCTCCCTAAGATCGATCTTGTCACGCAGCGTTTCGTCAACGAACACACGCGCGCCCACGAGTTGCATCAGCGCCTCGAGGCCGTGCGCATCGCCCGCGAGCGCGCCGAGGCGGATCGAATGCAACGTATCCAGGGCGAAACTCAGCCGCCTCCACTGAGCCCCGCCGAACAAGCCGTTCTCGAATCGCAAAGATAATCCTATGAAATTGCTGCTCACATTTCTGATCGCGCTGGCCTCGACACTCGTGCATGCCGAAGTCCGCTCCTACACGCTGGGCATCGACGTCAATTGCCCGAGCGGCCTGGGCGAGTGATGGGTGCCGATCCGCGAGGGTCTCGCGCGCCTGGATGGCGTCGCATTCATCAGCAAGGTGCCTGACGTTAAAGCCGGCACGTGCGAACTGCGGTTGCAGGGCGGCCGGTTCATGGACCCGTCGTCTCTTTCCAACCACGTTTACAACATTCGTGTCGGCGCGCGCGTCCGCGGAGTCGAAGCCACGGTCGCAGGCCTGGTCGAGCGCAGCGGCACGAACTTTGTTCTGAAACTGCCCGGCACCAACGCCGTTCTCCAACTCGCGCCTCTCTCCCGCAAAGTCCAGCATGTAGCCAAACAACCGCAGCCTGCGACCGCCGAAGAAACGAGCGCGTTTTCCACCCTCACGAAGAAATTCAGGAAACCTCGCACCTGCACGATCACCGGTCCCTTGCGCCAAACGCCTGACGGTTCGCTGGTCCTGGAAGTGCGAAACGCCTCCGGAGCGCGGACGTCACCGTCCGCAGCTACTCGCACTGTTTTAAACCGCCTCTAGAGTTCCCACTTCTCGTTAAAGAATCCCGCCAGGGCGACCCCGTTGGTGTAGCGGTTCTTCCGATCCACTGTGATGTCCAGCACCGCGTAATCCGGCAGCTTCGGAATCTGCAGCGCGTTGCTGCTGCGACCATACTCACAAAACGTAAACCCGCTGTTCACCGCCACGTAACGTTTGGGATTTAATGGATTCGGAAAGATAAACACCGGCACAAACTTCCCCGCCTCGAATTTCTTCCCGGCAATTCGAATCGTGTCGCGGCTCCATCTCGCCGGTAGTTTTTTGGCAATTCGCCCCAGCACTTTATTGCTCTGAGGATCACCCCAAAGGATTAGATGATTGTTGGCGATGTCTTCATCCGAAACTTCCGTGTCGAGCTTAACGATCGCATCGCCCCGAAACTGATTCCGCCATTCGTTCGTCGCATGTGCCAACTCATCCTCAATCCACGCGTGCGCCGCCGCATTCATCGCCTTCCCCGTCGGCTGCACCACAATGAAACTTTCCATGAATGCATCGTCTATCGGGCCTTGAAGACCAGAACGCTTTCGCAATTCATCGTCGTCACGAATTCTTCGCCATTGCTTTCCCGCCTTTCTGAAGTGGAGCGGTTTCTCCGACGAGCCGTAGGAAATGTTCTTAAATTCAGTGCCGTCGAGCGACAGGCTCGCCGGTGCCATTACCATTTTTCCCATCACCCCTGCAACACGTGGCAGGACCGTCAGTGCCGAAACGTTTGTGGTTCTTACGAGCACTGTTCCCTGTCCACGCATCACTTCAGCGTAAACGTCCGCTCGTTCCCAATGTCGTTCAAGTCCATCCACTCTGATCCAATCGTTCGAATCATATCGTAACGTGTAGGTCGAAAACTTAAGTGGATTGCGCGGCCCCCGACTGAGGTCGCCCACAATCATCGAGACCTGCCGGTCCAATTCTTTTTTCGTTTCCACCTCGTACTTGTGCTCCGTCTTTGGCCCGATTAGATGCGTCAGCTTCAAACCTTCGCGCGCCATGAATTTCTCCATGATGTCCGCCGCCTGTTTTTGCCGGTCGAGTTCGCCGCTGTAGGCGATTACGGGAAGATTGAAAAAGTTCCCGGCATACACCGTGGCGTCGTAGAGGTTCCACAGCTTCTGGTCGTACCAACTCGGCTGCGGTCCGCGACTCCAGATGCGTTGGAACTCCGCGGTCTCCGCAAACCCGGCGCCGGGCGCCGCCGCCACCCAGTAACTGGGATAGTGTGACGCCAGATGCCACGTGCCGCCCCCACCCATAGAGAACCCGCGGATGGCGATCCGGGTTTGATCTACTGGATAATTTTTCTTCACATCCTCGATCGCCTCGAACACATCCACTTCACCCGCGAACTTGAACGCGTTGCAGAATCGCCCGTACGGATGCAGTACAATCGTATCGCGCGGCGTAAACTCCCCGTACGAACGCTGCCGGTCCGTCATGAACTTCAACTCCGTCAGCAGGTTGTCACGTCCGTGCAGCCACACATCGAGTCGGAAGTTGCGTGCGGGCTTTTTGTCCGGAAACGACGGTGGCACGACCAACCCGTACGGCTGAATCGATTTGTCGATGTGCGATTGATAGGCCCGCACCACCAGCCCGGTCGCCGTTGTCCACGGCGTCTGTCCTTTCGCCACGGTTTTCGCTCGCTCGATTCCCTGGTCGATCAATTTGTGCGCCGCGGCAACTTCGTTCGACCGATAGAACTCGTCGTAACGCAACGCCCAATCGACGGCTTTGTGAAAAATGCGCACGTCGGGTGTCGCGTTAATCTTCTTTAGCTCGCTCTCGAATTCCTGGAGGCGCTCCTTCAACGCACTTCGTTGTTCGGTGGAAATGGCTATGCCAATCGGCGGCACGCGATTCGTGTCGCCTAACTGCGCGAACAGGGCAGGGGAGGACAACGCAAACAGCAACACCAGCGCGCGGAGAATCATGCCTGCATTTTCTTCGTTACTCACCCCATCAACGCAAGACTTTCTTCGCTGCGAACCCTTGATTAGGGTGCTTTTATGAAATGGGTTTTCACATTTGCTTTGCTGACTTCGTTGACTTGCCACGCGCAGGAACCCTTTGTCCGGCTTTGGGCTGATCAGGCGCCTGGAGCTTTGGGCACGGAAGAGCGCGACATCCCCACTCTCACCCCCTTCCTCGTGCGCTCGAATGCGCCAACTCCGACTGTGGTCGTTCTTCCGGGCGGCGGCTACGGCGGCCTCGCGCAACACGAAGGCCGCGACTATGCCCTCTGGTTCAATCAGCAGGGGCTGAATGCCTTCGTTCTGAAATACCGCCTCGGCTCTCGTGGTTACCGGCATCCCGTCATGTTGCAGGACGCCGCGCGTGCCGTTCGACTCGTTCGCGCCCGCGCGGCGGATTGGGGAGTCGATACCACCCGCGTGGCGATCATAGGTTCCTCGGCCGGCGGGCATCTTGCCTCCACGCTTCTAACGCAATTCGATCCCGGCAACGCCGAAGCCATCGATCCCGTAGATCGCCTCAGCAGCCGGCCGGACATCGGCATTCTTTGTTATCCCGTTATCAGCATGGGCGAATTCACTCACGGGGGGTCCAAATCAAATCTCCTCGGCGCAAATCCCGATCCCGAACTTGTCCAGCTTCTCTCGAACGAACTGCAGGTGAAGAAAACCACTCCGCCGTGTTTCGTGTGGCACACGTGGGAAGACAAAGCGGTGCGAGTCGAAAACGCCCTGATGTTCGCGAGCGCGCTTCAGAAGGCGGGTGTCCCCTTCGATCTTCACATATATCAGCAGGGCCGCCACGGCATCGGCCTCAACGATAAACCGCCCTTTGCCAATCCACATCCCTGGGCGCGCGACCTCCTGTTCTGGCTTAGGGCGCAAGGTTTTATCAGGTAGGGCGCCTCTTCATTCGCGATTTTCGTTGCGGTCCATTTTCGTCCTTAATGGGACCATAAAAGCTGCCGATGGGGTACACGGGTGCGTGCACTCTGATAGATGGGCTTTGTCACACAATTTTTTATTAAGCCGCGCAAAACGCCGCTGATAGAATTGCCGCGGGGCAGTTTCACGGTCGATGGCCGAGGGAAAGTCCTCACTTCGACTCTCCCGCGTTCGTTTCGCCAGCATGTCCAATCCATCGCCAACATCGTGCTGGCAGCGCAACGGGCTGCGCGCGATGCCAAGGTACCGCTGACCGAGTTGGTGGTTTCTTTTGAAGGGCTGAAGCTCGTCGCCCGCGATCTTCGCGGGGGCGCGATCGTCTTCCTCGAGCGCCAGGCGGAGTTGGCCCAGGTGCCGCACGCCCTCCAGGTGGACGAGCACTTCGGCGACAAACCAGCGTCGCCGAAGCGATAGCGCTGCCGCATTGGCCGTTAAGGCGAGACCCCTCGTGCGCGATAGAATCGTTTTTGGGAATTCGTCGCGTTCGGATCCGCAAATGGCGTCGAGCTGTTCGTAAATCGAATCGTTGAGGACGTCGCCCAGTTTATGAGGTTGGTCGAGACTTCGATCACGTACATCTCGTTACTGACGGCTCCCTGGAGCATGCCTTGGAAGCTGCCGTCACCCAAGAGCCGCGGGCTCGCGAGCGTCGTCTGTCCATTGATCGTCAAATTCGCGCTGTATATCTGCGGTTGAATCGGCGGTTCCCCGACGGGAGGAATCGCGCCAAGCACGACCGAATACGTTCCGCTGGCCTGGGCGTTGCTGACCGTGAGGGTAGCATTGGTCGCATTAGGCAGGTCAGTGCCATCGAATCGCCATTGATAAGTATTGACTGGTACACTGTATGCCGCGATCCCAAACGTGACGTTCGCACCAGCGTCCGCAACCTGGTTGGTCGGCGGCAGAACCACCCTTATGTATGCATTGCTGCTGAGCACGCCAGGCGTGTAGCTTGCGCTGTTTGTAACGATCACCGTGTAGGTGCCCGCATCATTCGTCCGGATACTTGGGAAGGTCAGCGCCGCGTTCGTTTGGTTCCAGAGAATATTTGTGACGGTCACGCCCGTTCGCCGGAACCGATACCCAAATGGCGCCGGATTGCCCCGCACGCCTATTTGCAGGGTCACCGGAGTTCCCAGCACCACCGTTCGTCCCTGCGGGTGTTGAGTGATAAACGGCGCGATGCCGACCGTGAGTCTTGCCTTGCTGCTTGGCGCTTCGCTAATCGCATCCCTCACGACGACATGGTACAGGCCCTCATCGTCCAAAGCTGCGTCGGGTATCGTAAGCGTGGGGCTCGTCGCTCCCGGAATGTTCACGTCATCCTTGTACCATTGATAGGTCACCGGTGGATTTCCGCTGCTGGCCTGCACGTTGAAGACTGCGTCTGCAAATGTCCGGCCGTAGTTGACGACGTCATTGCTTCCCTTCAAGTACACGCTCACCGGTTGCACGGTGATGCTTGCCGGGAGCAGCACCGTTAAGGTCGCATTACTGCTGACCACCGCCCCGGCGTTGTTGTAAACGACGACGTGATAGTTGCCCGCCTGAGAGGTTTGCACGTTTGTCAACACCAACGTGGCGTTGGTTGCATTGAAAATATTCGCGCCTTCAAAACGCCACTGATACCGCGCGCCCGCTCCATTCGCGACGCCGACACTAAACGTCGCCTGACCGTAATAGGCGATTACGGTTGTATTGGTTGGTTGGCTTGTGATGGAAGGCATCGTGCCACCCACGTAGGCTCCTCCTGGGGTCGGCGCGCCTGCCGACCAATTGATTGGGTCGTTGCCGTAACCGGCCGGATTGCTGCGCTGCAACGACAGGCCTATGCCATCGGCTCCTCCGGGCCAGGGCGCAACATTCGAATACCTTACCCGCTCAACCAAAATGTACGGCACGAATCCGGGCTCAGCGGAAACCGGCGGTTCGGGAATGTCAGGCCGCTCCAACTCGAGACTCTCGCCAGAATTGTCCAGTTGCCCCTCGAAGGGACCAAAGACAGGCACGCTCGCCGGCACGCCGTTGCGCGCGCGAAATGCGGTCAACTCGGCAGTATTTCTCGGGTCGAAGCTCACGACCAGCAGCGCTCCCTGCGCTGGCAAAGTCACGTTGGTTGGGAAATCGAAATCGACCGCGTCCCTCAGACGCCACGTGTTGGTCGCATACCCGGGATCAAAAAGCGGCACCGGGTTGTTCGAAGTATTTCGCAACTCGATATACTCGTCCTCTCCATTATTGTATGCGTTTGTCCCTACGGTCACATCCGGCGGGCGATAATGAATCTCGCTGACGATGATCGGGCCGATCAGCGGACCCACGTTGGCGCTCCCGATGGTGCTCGCTGTCTGCGTAACGAATTGATCTTCACCCACACTCGTAACATAATGGCCAAAACTCACGCCGGTAGGCGCGGCTCCGAAGTGGTAACCATGCGCGTAGCCAGTCAAATTCACGCCATCACCAGAAAAGAGCCATACATCATCGCCGTGCGAGCCGAGGGCAAAGCCATTGGGGCCTGAATTGAACTGGTTTTCGCTGAACGTCACATATCCGCCCGCGGTAATGTTCGTGGATGGAATAATGAATTTTTTCGGATTTTGGAAATCATCGCTCAGAAACCATCCAGCGAGATTAACAGCTGCCGCCGTGGGGTTGTGCAACTCGATCATATCCACTGCGGGCGGATCGGTGTGCGTAAGGGCTTCGCTGATGATGATACCCGGACGGCTCGGCGGCGCCGGATCGTCCTGGCCCGACGAACCATTCACAGCGCTGCTGATACGCCAACTGCTCGCCAGTCCCCACGTATCCCGCGGCGCACTGGCATTGTTAATTATGAGCGAAAATCCGGAGCCGTCCGTTACTGGATACCAATCATCGTCATAGGAAAAATCGAGAATTGGCTCCAGAGCCGAACCGCGGAGCACGATATGGTCTCCAGCATTGTCGAGGCTCCCGGTGTAAGTGCCGAGGATCAATGCCCCGGTGCCGTAGCGCGATTGAAACGCCGGGATATCCTTCACGACAACGGCCGATTGCCCGGCTTGCAGGACCACGTTTGGAAATTCGAAATCCACGCCGCCGCTCAACACAAACCGGTTCACGTTCAGCGGAGTGCCCCCGGTATTCTTTACTTCGATGTATTCAAAGTCCTCGTCCGAGTTGGTGCTCCCCAACGGGGCTGGCAGCGGGTGGTACATGATCTCTGTGATTCTCAAGCCAGGAGTGCTGTTGTAGAGCGTCACGGCTGCCGGGCCGCTCCACGTATTATAGAATTGGTTCGTGCCCCTGGCCCTCGCGACGATCCGGACATTTCCATTCACTGGGACCGGTCCTGTGTAACGGACGCCATTCGTGACCCCGGCGGATCCTCGCGGGTCGGTGCCGTCAAGCGTGTAGTAGATGGCGGTATTCGGCGGACCTACGATGGAGACGGTCAAGGCGTTGCTGTACATGCCGTCGGAAGTACTGAAGGTCGGCAAGGGCGTAAACTGGCTGTCGATCCAAAGATATCGCCCGGTCACCCATTTTTTCATCTGCCAAATGATGCTCCGCGCATCATTGCCCAGGTAATTCGTCGGTGCGACGAAATTCACGTCACGCCCGTCGGCCGTGCCATCGGGATTGGGCCAGGTATAAACGCCGATCAATCCCGAGCGGTATTTACCCCACAGGTCTCGCGCGGCCGCTTCGCTCAGCTTCGTCGAAAGCTCGTCAATACGAGTCAGCGTATTGCTCAAGCCGCATTGATTGGTGCGCAGCACGCTCCAGCGATCGGCGATCTTTTGGTTGAAATCCGGGTCGCCGCCGGCACCCAGCGCGTTGCCCGTGCCCATGGTCGCGCCGCCGTTAATGAGCCGGCGCAGCCAAATATGTTCGTTGGCGCTCATCCCCTGGTCCTGCTCGGCGAAATACCAACCGTTGGTCTGGCCGCCCCGCAGGTAATTGGCATTGCCATACGCCAGGTTCCAGTCCCAGATGGGCCCCGCCATCACTTTCCCGTCGCGAGGCTTGGTGAAGAACGAACTCAAACGATAGCCGTCAATCTGCTTTGTGAATTCCACCACCCAATGCAGATCCACAAACGAATCCACGTCCAAGTAGTAAGAATAATGGTTCGTCCCGGTCAGTGAGAGCCAATTGTTCGCGTAAAGAGCCCCTTCCATTCGATTCAAATAACGCACCAGATAATTCATTTGGTTGCTGCCGCTGGGTGTGTAGCCGGGTCCCGGCCAGGACGTCGTCGTCCCGGCGGTATTGCGCAGCGCGTTCGGTTTCGGTTCGTGCAATTTCAACGCCTCAGCCGGAAAACCAGCGGCCGTGGCCCCCGCGGTGTTAAAGTTCAGATCCCCTTCACTATCCTTGTCTTTCTTGAAAATGTACCCGCCAGTGATGGCAGGTTCGTTGGTGGCCTGCGGCGTCAGTTCATCAACATCGACCCGATCGTTCCCTTGTTTGATGTGCTCGCACAACACTTCCACCCCGACGTAGTCCCCGGGGTAACTCAATCGGCCGCCGCCCGTATCGACAAAGACCTCGACAAATTTTCGCCGCACCGAGTAACGGCCCATTTCTTCAAACAGCTCGAACCCCAGAAAGTCATTCAAATACGTCTTGTCGTTGAAAGGGTTTCGCAATCTCCAATCCGAATCCGCCGGCATGCCCAGCAATGACACCTTTTGGTCATTCAACATTTCATCCTGAATCTCGAAACGGTAGGGAGGTTTTCCAAAGCCGGCTGAAGTCTGTCCGGCGATTTCGATGTCGGCGAAGCCGTGAAAATCTGGAGCCTGGCGCAGCGAGGCTCGCCCCCGGAAGGTATCGATCAACGCGAACCCTGCCCGCGTTCGCGGAGAACCCGGTCGTACATTCGACGCCATACCCCGTCCTTCGGTGCTGATAATGAGCAATGGCAGGTTCGAATTGAAGTTCGCCGTTGTCCCATCCAGAAAAATGAAATTACGGGCCACGACAGGACTTGGCAGCACCCCAGTCTGGAATACTCGCACCTTGAACGTGCTGTTGTTGTTAAAGGTGATTGGGTTGGTATAGAGCAGCGACGTCGCTGTGGGAACCGTCCCATCGCGCGTATAACGAATCGTCGTCCCGGGAGGCGCGGTGATGGTTAGCGTGAGTGAACTGTTCGTGTAAATGCCCGTCTCCAGCGAGAACACGGGCTCCGCCGCGAAGCCGCTCCCGGTCGTCGAGTTCGCCGTCCCCGGGGTCGCAGCCGAGAAATAGCCAACAATATCCGGGTCTACCCGGTCCCGTCCGTAAGAGACATCTTCCTGCTGCGCCGGATACGGATCGAACGCCGAGACGATGTTCGTGCGTGGATCGACCAGCGCCAAAAAGCGTCCTGCTTCCTTTCCCAGCCTAAAACTGGTGTGCAGTGGCGAGAGGGGCGCGCGCCGGTCCTTGCCCGAAGCCCACACCCGCAGGTAACCCGAGTTACCGGTCGCCAGCGGCGACATTCCCGCCGGGAACTGCCACTTGGTTAAATTCGTGCGATCGTCGCTTAGAAACCAGCCGCTTAAGTTTACATCCAGCAGGCCCCGATTCTGCAGCTCTATCCAGTCGGCTCTCGTGCCGTCCTCATCCTGGATGCCGTGTCCGTTATCCGCCATGAACTCCGAGATGACCACGTCTGGCGGCGGTGCCGAACTCGGGTCCAGGGTGTAGCTCCAACTGCCGCCGGCAAACGGATCAGGCGGCTGCTGATAACCCGTGATGCCGTGATTGGGGGCCCACGCGACTTGCACCGTGCCGTTTGGCGGTTGTGCAAAGTAGAAGGTATAATCGTTGGGATTATTCGTGACGATGCTGCTCGCAGCCGTTCCGTTGATGAGCAGGTCCGACGCGTTGATGCCGAACACCGAGTCATTGAAAATCACGTTGATGAATTGAAGTTCGACCACCGTCGATTCCGGCGTGGGGCTTACATTCACCAAAAACGGGCCCTGCTGAGCACGCGCCAGAGGCGCGATCGACAGCAAGGACGCGACGACGAGACAGAAATATCGTAGATGCATAGCTCGGGTAACACAAAATTAACACAAACGCTACGGCTGCGCTACTGGGAAAAACCGACTTTTTCTTTCGAAGTCAGATTCAACCGATCGCGAACATCGTTCTGGCGGCGCAGCGTGCTGCGCGTTACGCGAAGTTCCCGTTGACCGAGGTTTCGTTTGAGGGACTCAAGTTCGTCGCCCGCGATCTCCGCGACGGCGCGATCGTGTTCCTCGAACGCCAGGCCGAGTTGGGTCGAAGTGCCACATGCCCTCCACGTGGATGAGCACTTCGGGCCGAAGCGCCAGCGCTACCGACCTTTATCCCAGCCTATTGCGGTCGGGCGCGGTAGAACCGTTTCTGCGAATTGGCCGCTGCCGGGTCATTGAACGGTGTTGAGCTGTTCGTAATTCGAATCGTCGATGACGTATCCCAATTGACCAGGTTGGTCGACACTTCGATGACGTACATCTCGTTGCTCACCGCCCCCTGCACCAAGCCACGGAAGCTCCCGTCACCCAAACGCTGCGGACTCGCCAGCATGGGCGCGCCACCATTGACGATCAAATTGGCGCTGTATATTTGCGGAGCGATCGGCGGTTCTCCGACGGGCGGAATCGCGCCAAGCACGACAGAATACGTTCCGCTGACCTGAGCGTTGCTGACGGTGAGGGTGGCGTTGGTCACGCCAGGCAAGTCAGTACCATTAAACCGCCATTGATACGTATTGGTCGTTACACTGTATGCCGCGATCCCAAAGGTGACGTTCGCGCCGGCGTCTGCAACCTGATTGGTCGGTGGCAGAACCACCCTTATGTATGCGTTACCGCTGAGAACGCCGGGAGTGTAGCTTGCGCTGTTGGTGACCATCACGTTGTAGGTGCCAAAATCGTTCGTCCGGATGCTTGGGAAGATGAGCGCCGCGTTCGTTTGGTTCCAGAGAATATTCGTGACGGTCACCCCCGCTCGCCGGAAGCGATATCCGAATGGTGCCGGATGGCCTCTCACAGCTATTTGCAGCGTCACCGGGGTCCCCGCGACCACCGTTCGTCCCTCCGGCTGTTGAGTGATGAATGGCGCGATGCCGACCGTCAGCCTTGCCTTGCTGCTTGGGGCTTCGCTAATCGCGTCCCTTACAACCACATGGTAGAGGCCTTCGTCCTGCAGTGTGGCGTCGGGTATCGTGAGCGTCGGGCTCGTCGCCCCCGGAATGCTCACGTCATTCTTGTACCATTGATAGGTTACGGGCGGATGGCCACTGCTGACCTGCACATTGAAGACGGCGTCTGTAAATGTCTGGCCATAGTTCACGACATCATTGCTTCCCCTAAGAAACGGGGGGACCGGCTGCATCGTGATACTGACGGGTGTCAACACCGTCAGCATGGCATTGCTGCTGACGACTGCCCCGGCGGTGTTGTAGACCACCACGTGATAGTTGCCCGCCTGGAATGGTTGCACGTTAGTCAATACCAGTGTGGCGTTGGTCGCGTTGGCAATATTTGCGCCTTCGAAGCGCCACTGATACCTCACCCCCGTGGCGTTGGCCGCACCGACGCTAAACGTCGCCTGGCCATAATAGGCGATCACCGTCGTATTCGTCGGTTGCCTTGTGATGGAGGGCACGGTGCCACCAAGATAAGCCCCTCCCGGTGTCGGCGCGCCGGCCGTCCAATTGATTGGATCGTTGCCGTAGGCCGTGGGGTTGCTGCGTTGCAACGAAAGCCCGATGCCATTGGCCCCGCCGGGCCACGGCGCTGTGTTCGAGTATCGGACGCGCTCGACGAGAAGGTACGGCACGAAGCCGGGGTTCCCTGAGATGGGTGGTTCCGGTATGTCGGGACGCTCCAGTTCGACGTTCTCGCCGTTATTGTCCAATTGCCCGCGGAACGGACCGAAGATCGGCACGCTTGCGGGGACGCCGTTGCGGGCGCGGAACGCAGCGAGCTCAGCGGCGTTCGTCGGATTGAAACTTACAACCAGGAGACCTCCCTGCGCGGGAAGGGTGACGTTCATGGGAAACTCGAAATCGACAGCGTCCCTGAGCCGCCACGTATTGGTTGGATACCCGGGATCGAAGAGCGGAGCGGGACCGCTCGAGATATTCCTCAACTCGATGTACTCGTCTTCGCTATCATTATATGCGACGCCGCCGACGGTGACATCCAGCGGACGATAGTGGATTTCACTGACGATAATCGGCCCGACCAGCGGCCCTGAATTAGCTGTGCCAAGCGTGCTCGCGCTCTGGGCCACGATCTGATCGTCGCCAACGCTGGTCACATATCGACCAAGAGTAACGCCGTTGGCCGCGGCTCCGAAACTATAACCATGGGCATACCCCGTCAGGTTGACGCCATCCGCCGAAAACAACCACACATCATCGCCCAGGGAGCTGAGACCAAAGCCGTTAGCACCCGCGCCAAATTGCGTCTCGGTGAATGTGACGTAGCCGCCCGCCGGAATGTTCGTCGATGGAATGATAAACTTCCTCGGGTTCTGGAAGCTGTCGCTCAGGAACCAGCCGCCGATGTTCACTGCTGCAGTGGTCGGGTTGTGCAATTCGATCGTGTCGATCGCAGGCGGATCGGTGTGTGTCGACACTTCGCTGATCACAATACCGGGTCGGCCTGGCGGCGCAGGATCATCCTGGCCGGGCGAACCATTGACCGCGCTGCCGATTCTCCAACTGCTTGCCAGTCCCCATGTGTCGCGTGCCGCATTCGGGTTGACGATCGTGAGGGCAAAGCCTGAACCGTCTGTGACCGGATACCACTCGTCGCTGTAGGTGAAATCAAGAACCGGTTCCAACACGGACCCGCGCAGAACAACGTGATCACCCGCGTTGTTGAGACTGCCGGTATACGTTCCGAACACTAAATTAGTCGTGCCGTAGCGCGCTTGAAACGCAGCAAGATTCGCCACCACCACCCCGCATTGCCCGGGTTGCAGAACCACGTTTGGAAATTCGAAATCCACGCCGCCGCTGAGAACAAAGCGATTCACGTTCAGCGGCGTGGCGCCGGTGTTCTTTACTTCGATGTACTCGAAGTCTTCATCCGTATTCGTGCTCCCCGCGGGCGGAGGCAGCGGATGGTACATGATCTCCGTCACGCCCAACGCTGGCGTGTTGTTGTAAAGTGTCACCGCTGCGGGACCGCTCCAGGTATTGTAGAATAAGCTCGTCGCCATCTTTGCTCGCGCCACCAACCGCACATTCCCGTTCACCTGGATGGGAACACCCGTGTACCGCGTCCCATTCGTCACCCCGCCGCTGCCTCGTGGATCGGTGCCATCCAACGTATAGTAAATAATTGCCGCGCCCGGCGGGCCCGTAATCGTCACCGACAACGCATTGCTGTACGCGCCCTCGGTCACGCTGAATGTCGGCATCCGGGTGAACTGGCTGTCGATCCAGTTATATCGCCCCGTTACCCATTTCCTCATCTGCCAGATGATGCTCTTGGCATCATTGCCCAGGTAGTTCGTCGGATTCGCGTAATCCACATCAAAACCGCCGCCAGTTCCTGTCGGATTCGGCCATGTGTACACGCCGATCAAGCCCACGCGCCATTTACCCCACAGATCGCGCGCGGCAGCCTCGCTCAACATGGTCGAAAGCTCGTCGATGCGGCTCAGCGTATTGCTCAATCCACACTGATTCGTCCGCAGCACACTCCATCGATCCGCAATCTTCTGGTTAAAATCCGGATCGCCTCCCTGGCCGGTGGTGCCACTCAAACCCGTGCCGCCGTTGATCAACCGCCGGAGCCAAATATGTTCGTCCGTGCTCGCACTCGCGAAATACCAGCCATTCGTGTTTCCGCCGCGCATATAATCGGCGTTGCCATACGCGAGGTTCCAGTCCCAAATCGGCCCCGCGATCACCTTTCCGTTCCGCGGCTTCGTGAAAAAGGTACTTAAACGGTAACCGTCGATCTGCTTCGTAAATTCCACGATCCAGTGCAAATCCACAAATGAATCGACATCCAGATAGTGGGTGTAATGGTTTGTCCCCGTAAGCGACAGCCAGTTGGTGGCGTACATAGCCCCTTCCATCCGGTTTAGGTACCCAATCAAATAATTCACCTGGTTGCTCCCGCTCGGCGTATAACCCGCGCCCGGGAAAAAAGTCGTGATCCCCGGCGTCACCCGCAGCGCGTTTGGTTTAGGCTCGTGCACTTTGAGCGCCTGGCCGCCAAAGCCCCCGCCCCCCGCTGTTGAAAAGTTAAGGTCCCCGCCGCTGTCCTTGTCTTTCTTGAAAATGTAGCCTCCCGTAATCGCCGGTTCGTTTGTCGCCTGCGGCGTTATCTCGTCAATGTCCACCCGGTTCTTATTCACTTTGATGTGCTCGGTGAGCACCTCCACGCCGATGTAATCGCCAGGATACGTCAGTCGCCCGCCCCCGCCGTCCAGGAACACCTCCACATATTTCCGGCGCACCGAGTAATTGCCCATCTCCTCGAATAACTCGAACGCAAGGAAGTCATTCAGCATCGTTTTGTCGTTGTACGGATTCCTCAATCGCCAATCCGAATCAGCTGGCAGTCCCAGCAGAGATACGTCCTCATCGTTTTGCATCGCATCCTGCAGTTCGAAACGGTATGGGAGCTTCGCAAACCCGGCCGATGTTTGCCCCGCTACTTCGATCTCCCCGAAACCCTGGTAGTCCGGCTTGTGCCGCAATGACGCGCGGCCGCGAAACGTATCAATCACCGCGAACGCCGCCCGCGTGCGCGGATTTCCGGGCAGGACATCGGTCTGCACCCCCCTGCCTTCGGTGCTGATGATCAGCAACGGCAGGTTGGAATCAAAATTCTCCGTCGTTCCGTCCAGAAAAATGAAATTCCTCGCCACCACCGGGCTCGGCAACACTCCGTTCTGGAAAACCCGCGCCTTGAACGTGCTATTGCTGTTAAACGTGACCGGGTTCGCATACAGCAGCGAACTCGCCGTGGGAATCGTCCCATTGCGCGTGTAACGAATCGTCGCGCCGGGGGGCGCCGCGATCGTCAGCGTCAGCGAGGCGTTCGTGTAAATGCCGGTTTCCAGGGAGAAAACCGGTTCAGGCGCAAACCCGCTTCCGGACACCGTGTTTGCAGCTCCCGGTGTGGGCGTCTGGAAGTACCCCACGATATCCGGATCCACCCGGTCGCGCCCGTACGACGTATCGTTAAACTGCGCCGGGTAGGGATTGAATGCCGAGACAATGTTCGTCTGCGCGTCGAGCAGCCCCAGGAAGCCCCCCGCGTTGTTGCCCAGGCGGAAATTTGTGTGCAAATACCCCAGTGGCGCGCGTCGGTCCTTGCTCGAAGCCCACACCCGCAAGTAACCGTTTACAGCCAATAGCGGCGTTCCGGCCGGGAATTGCCACTTCGTTAAATTCAGGCGGTCGTCCGTCAAATACCACCCGCTCAGGTTTGCCTCCAGAGGACCCCGGTTCAGGATTTCGATCCAGTCCGACCTCGTCCCGTCTTCGTCCTGCGCGCCATTCTCGTTGTCCGCGAGGAATTCGGAGATCTCCACCACGGGTTTGGGCGCAGAATTCGCGTCCACGACATAACTCCAGCTACCGCCTGCGAACGTGTCCGGCGGCTGCTGATAACCCGTGATGCCATGGTTGGGCGCCCACGCCACTTGCACCGCGCCAGTCGGCGGCGCCGGGAAGTAGAAAGTGTAATCGTTCGGGTTATTTGTTACGATGCTGCTCGCAGCTGTTCCGTTGATCAACAGGTCCGACGCGTTGATCCCGAACACCGAACCATCGAAAATGACGTTGATAAACGGCAATTCCACGATAGTCGATTCGGGTACGGGTGTCACGTTCAGCATGACGGGCCCACTCTGGCTGCGTCCCTGGAACGCAACCGCCAGGAACGATGCGACGACGAGACAGAAATATCGTCTGTGCATTACTCGGGTGACGAAAAGCTAACATAAGCGGTTATGGCGGCGCTACTGAGAAAACCGATTTTCTAAAAGTCGTTTGACAGCACGTTCTCAAAACGTTCATGCGTCAAAAGGCAAGGCGATCGTCCCGCATTTTCATTTGCAATTTGCCCTCCGGCTCTGCACTTTATCGCTCCCTCCGCGAGGAGCCTGGGTCGGGGCGTAGCGTAGCCTGGCTAGCGCGCTTGTTTCGGGTACAAGAGGTCGTGAGTTCGAATCTCACCGCCCCGACCATCTTTTGCCTTCATTCGAATGGCGCGCCGACCGCCGTCACTCTGCCGCGATCGTCTGGAACAACAGCAACTATTTCGTCGCTGTGCCTCGCCGATGCACCTTATGAATTGCCGCCTGGTCCGTCGGTTTGATCACGAGTTCGTCGATGCAGACATGTGGCGCGCGGCTCGCGACCCAAACAAGCGTTTCGGCAATATCTTCTGCGGTCAGCGCTTCGAGGCCCTCGTAAACTTTCTTCGCCTTTTCCACGTCGCCCTTGAACCGAACAATCGAGAATTCCGTCTCCGCAAATCCCGGATCGATCGTGCACACGCGAACACCGGTCCCACATAATTCAAGGCGCAACGCTTTTGTGATCTGTAATTCTCCGGCCTTCGCCGCGCAATAGGCCGCGCCACCTTCGTAAGCTGTGCGCCCCGCGATGGATCCAATGTTGAGAATCGAGGCGCCCGGATTGTTCACGATGAGCGGCAGGAACGCCCGCGTCACGCGCAGTACGCCCAGGACATTCGTCTCCATCATGAACTCCCAGTCCTCGTCCTTCGCTTCGGCCACTTTATCCAGGCCTTTTGCGCCGCCCGCGTTGTTGATCAGCACATCCACTCTGTCGGTGAACGTGCGCGTCCATTTCGTGAACTCCTCCACACTCTGCGTGCTGCTCACGTCCAACGTGTGAAACTGCGCCTCCGGGGCGCCAGCTTCTTTCGTCTCCACGGCGACGCCTTTGAGCCGATCCACGCGCCGCGCGCCGAGGATCACCTTTGCGCCTTCAGTCCCGAAAGCGCGTGCCGCCGCGGCGCCAAAGCCGCTGGAAGCACCGGTGATGACCACCCATTTATTTGCAAGTCTCGATGGCATGGGGAGAGTAGAAGGCAATGGCGCTTGCCTGACAAGGTGGAAACGGAAACGTCAGGCGGTGGATGCTCTTTGCAGAAACCGCATCATCGAATCCCCGTGCTTCATCTCTTTAATCTCTTTCCAGCGCTCGGGAATCGACAGCGTATCGCGCTTCGTGTGGCCGAGCACAAATAAGCCCTCGGGGGCGATCAGCGTTGGCAAAGTTTCATCATCGAGCAACGCCTGCGACAGGGATGTAGATCGCCGGCCCAGATTTTTCTCTCCAAAAGGCGGATCAGCAATAATGAGATCAAAGTTCTCCTTCTGCCCCGCCAGTTGTGCGATCGCAACAAACACATCCTGAATGCGCAGCGAATGACGTTCCGAGGACAAGCCACTCTCGGAAAGGTTCTTTCGAATCATCGTCGCGTGACGGTTCGCCTTTTCGACGCTCACGACAGATTCTGCTCCACGGCTCAGGCATTCCAGTCCAATCGCTCCGGACCCGGAGAACAGATCAAGCACTCGCGCGCTCGCGACCCGCGCACCAAGACTGTTGAAGACCGCCTGGCGCACCAGGTCGGGTGTAGGCCGCACATCGTAGCCCGAAGGCACCTTTAATAAGCGTCCTGCCGCGGTCCCGCCGATGATACGCATGTGGTGTGGGCAAAAAAAATCGGCAACCGAAGTTGCCGACTCGCGTCATTCAAAATCACTTGACCTTGAAGCCGGCCTTTTCAATTGCGGCCACAATGGTTTCCTTGTTGGTCTTCTTCGCGTCGTACTCGACCGTTGCTTTGCCGAGTTCCACTTTTTTGTCCGTCACGCCTTTGATCTTCGTCAGGCTGTCGCGAACTTTTTTCACGCAGCCAACTTCGCAGGTCATCCCTTCGATGTTGAGCTTCAGTTCTTCGGCTTGAAGGGCAGCCGCAAACGCCAGCACCACAGATGCACAAATCAGCTTACGCATAATTCAGCCGTGATCCTACGGCGCAACCGCTGATTTGTCGAGTGGCTGTCAACGCGACGGGTGCCCTAAAAGGGTCTGAGCACTTGAATCCACCTTCTTGTTCAGCCACTTTGGTAAGGAATGCGATGGTTCCTCACGGCATTAGTGGCGTTGCTTGGGAGTTTGTTGGCACAAGCCAAACTGACTCCTGAGCAAATCGCATCGTTGCCGAAATCCGCAACCCACCCGGTCAACTTCCGAGAGGAGGTGAAACCCATCCTGGAAGCCAGTTGCGTCAAGTGCCATGCGCGTGGCCAAAGCAAAGGTGGTTTCCAGCTCGAAACTCGTGCACAGCTCTTGAAAGGTGGCGACTCCGGGGCTGCAGTTGTGCCGGGCAAAAGTGCTGAGAGTCATCTCATCGAGTTGGTCTCGGGCATCGACCCTGATAATGTCATGCCCCGGAAGGGATCGAAGCTTACGGCCGAGCAAGTTGGAATTCTGCGCAAATGGATCGACGATGACCTTCCCTGGGATGCCGAGATCACGTTTGCGAAGCCCCCGCCCGTCAATCTTCACCCGCGCAAGCTGGAGTTGCCGAAGGGGAACGGCAATCCCATCGACCGGTTGCTCGCCGATTACCTCGCCAGCAATAAAGTTCACCGCCCTGAACCCATTGATGACCGGCTCTTTGCGCGACGCGTTTACCTCGATGTCATCGGACTGCTTCCCTCCACGGACGAACTCGACGCGTTCATTAATGACAAGTCGGCTGACAAACGCCCCCAGCTCGTCCGCCGCTTACTCGCCAATAATCAGCGCTACGCCGAACACTGGCTGACCTTCTGGAACGACATGCTTCGCAATGACTATCGCGGAACCGGTTACATCGATGGTGGCCGCAAACAGATCACTGCGTGGCTTTTCTCAGCGCTCGCCACGAACATGCCTTACGATCAATTCGTCGCGCAGCTCATTCATCCCACGCCTGAATCGGAAGGTTTTGTCAAAGGGATCGTCTGGCGAGGTGTCGTCAATGCCAGTCAAACCCCCGAAATGCAGGCCGCGCAAAATATCTCCCAGGTCTTCATGGGCGTGAACCTCAAGTGCGCCTCCTGCCACGACAGCTTCATCAACGATTGGACCCTGGCCGACGCCTACGCGCTCGCGAATATTTACAGCGAGAAAAATCTCGAACTGTTCCGGTGCGACAAGCCGACCGGCAAACAAGCCGCCATGCGCTTCATTTATCCCGAACTCGGAGACATCGATGGCCGGGCAGACAAGCGAGAACGGCAAAAGCAACTCGCCGAAATTATCGCTGGTCAAAAAAATGGCCGTCTCACCCGCACGATTGTGAATCGCCTCTGGGCGCGCTTCATGGGCCGCGGCCTGGTCGAACCTCTCGATGACATGGAAACACCCGCGTGGCACTCGGGCGTCCTCGATTGGCTCGCCGAGGATCTCGCCGGCAACGGCTACAATCTCAAACACGCCATCGAAGTCATCCTCACCTCGGATACCTATCAATGGCCGGCAGTTCCCGCGCCGGAACAAGTCGAGAAAACCTTTGTGTTTCGAGGACCCACGGTTCGTCGCGTTAACGCAGAACAATTCGTTGACGCCGTCGGTTGTCTTACTGACGTGTGGCGCGACAAGCCCGATGGTGAGTTTGACTTCTCGGTGCTCGGCGGCAGGGCCGCAAAGCTCAGCCACGATGTGAAATGGATTTGGAGCCGCCCGGACGCCGCGTCTGCCGCGGCGCCGGGGCGCGTCTATTTTCGAAAGGCGGTCGTCTTCAGAGGCAAGCCCGCCAACGCCACTGCTCTCATCGCCTGCGACAACAGCTTCACTTTTTACGTCAATGGCGAAGAGGCCGCCTCCGGCAAGGACTACAGCAAGCCCGTTTCGAAAGATTTAACGCGCCGCCTTAACCCGGGCACAAACCTGCTCGCGGTTCTCGCCATCAATCATACACCCGACAACAAAGTTCCGCCGGAGGACAAAGCTGTGACGAATGGTGCGAATCCCGCAGGGCTATATTTCTATTTGACGGTGCAGGAAGGCGGTAGCGAGGGCATCATTGGAACGGATAGCTCATGGTCCTTCACGACTGACAAGCTCGATAATTGGAACAAGCTGGCCTTCGATGCTCAATCATGGTCCACCGCGGCTGAGTTGGGCAACGCCTCGTCCGAGCCCTGGAAAATGGAAAGGAAAATCCTGAGCGCTCGTTCAGCCCTCGCCCTGAACGGTCGCGTGCGCGCTTCCCTTGTAGCGGCCGATCCACTGACCGTCGCGCTTGGCCGGCCAAACCGCGAGCAGGTTATTACGTCGCGTCCATCCGCCGCGACCACGTTGCAGGCGCTTGAACTCACCAATGGCCGTACTTTGACGGAGATGATCGGCGAGGGCGCAGCGAAGTTAATTGCCGGCCGCAAGGGTCAGACGCCGGCGAAATTTGTCGCTGATTTGTACGCCAAGGCGCTGGGCCGACAACCTGCCGCCGCCGAGCAAAAACTGGCCGAACAAACCGTCGGTAATCCCGTCCAAAGAGAAGGGGTCGAGGATTTGCTCTGGGCCTTGATTATGTTGCCGGAATTTCAACTGATCTACTGAGCTATGAAACAGCAGCCATGGTCCCGGCGTGAATTCCTGAAAACGGCAAGCGCGGCCACGCTGTCGGCGCTCGCGGCCGGATACCCGCGCGCTGCCCTCGGCGCCGCCTCGGGCGAGAAACTCAAAGCTACCGCCGACAGCGTGATCGTGCTTTGGATGGCCGGTGGCATGGCTCACACCGAAACTTTCGATCCAAAGCGATATACTCCCTTCGAGAAAGGGATAGCCCCCGACCGCGTGCTCAGCACGTTTCCGAGCATCGATACCGCGGTCGATCAAATCAAATTCTCAAAAGGTCTGGAGAAGCTCGCCAATGTCATGGACCGCGGCACGTTGATTCGATCCTACACCGCCGGTGATCTCGGGTTCATTCTCCATTCACGCCACCAATATCAGTGGCACACGGGCTACGCGCCCCCACAAACCGTGGCGGCGCCTCACGTCGGCGCGATCATCTCTCGCACGCTGGGTCCCCGGAACCCGGCAGTGCCCGCCTTCATCGATATCGGTCAGCGCTTCGACGTCGGCGAGGGCGAGGAATTGAAAGCCTTTCACACCGCCGGCTTCCTTGGCAGCGAATACGGCCCATTCATCATTTCGAATCCCGAACAGGCCGCAGATAGCGTGCGCCCTCCAGCGGGCATGAGTCCGGAACGGTTCGAGAATCGCAACAAGCTTTACAAGCAACTTCTCGCCAATAGCCCCGTTGGCGAATTCGGCAGTAACTATCAAAAGGAATCGCTGCTGCGCTCTATCGACAACGCGCATCGCTTGCTCAGTTCGCCTGCAGCCAAAGCTTTCGATCTCTCGCTCGAACCCAAAGCCAGTTTCGAAAAGTATAATACTGGCAAGTTCGGTCTCGGTTGCCTCCTGGCACGCCGCCTCATTGAAGTCGGCGCTCGCTTTATCGAGGTCACGACCGAGTACATTCCCTTCCTCAATTGGGACACACACGAAAACGGCCACACACGGCTGGTCGACATCAAAAAGCAAATCGATGGACCGATTGCCCAACTTGTCGTTGACCTTGAAGAACGCGGCGGACTCGACCGCACGCTTATCGTCCTTGCCAGCGAGTTCAGCCGCGACTCACTCGTCGAAGGCAAGCCCGACAACGTCGTCAAAGATCAGGTGGAAGTTCCGAATCGGATCAACGAACTCAAGCACTACGGCATGCACCGGCATTTTACCGATGCAGGGTGCGTCCTGCTGCTTGGCGGCGGCGTAAAAAGAGGCTATCTCCATGGCCGCACGGCGGATGAACGCCCTTGCAAGACCATCGAAAAACGTGTTGTTATCGAAGACCTCCACGCGTCCATCTTCTCCGCTCTCGGCATTTCGCCAAAGCACGCTTACGAAATAGAGAAGCGTCCCTTCTACGTCACCCGCGATGGCCTCGGCAAACCCATACCCGAACTCTTCGCCTGATTCTCCTTGCACTAGAAAACTATTTCCAATTCCCGTCCCAGTCGTAATCGTGTGCGCGCGTGAAGTTACTGGTGTTCGCCCATACCCCGCCGCCCCACCATGGTCAAAGCTACATGGTGCAATTGCTCCTCGAGGGACTTGGCGCGCGAAAAAGGATCCAGTTGTTCCATGTGAATAGCCGCCTGTCCGATGACCTCGAAGACATTGGCCGCGTTCGTTTCACCAAGATTGCGCTGGTATTGAAATATGGCCTTCAGGCCATCGGCTTACGGTTTCGTCATGGCGTGCGGTGCATATACTACATTCCGGCCAGTCCCAGCAGGGGCGCGCTTTATCGGGATTGGTTGACGATGGCTCTGTGCCGTCCATTCTTTTCCAAGCTGGTTTTTCATTGGGAAGCTGCGGGCCTGGCCGAATGGCTCATGAGTCAAGGCACCGCGACGGAGCGGTTTCTGAGCCGCTGGTTGCTTGGCCGCCCTGAACTGAGCGTCGTCCTGGCTGATTACAATCGGCAGGATCCAGAATACTTTCGCTCCAAACGCACGGTCGTTGTGCCCAATGGCGTTCCTGATCCCTTCAGCGGAATTTCTCCGCCTAAAACGACCGATAGGCAACCGGATATTTTCAAGGTTCTGTTCCTGGGCCTTTGCACGCGCGAGAAAGGCATTTGGGATGCGATCGAAGGCGTAGCCCTCGCGAATCGAAAGAACGCGATTCGCTTTCGACTGCTGGTCGCCGGAGGCTTTTGGACCCACGACGAAAAAAGGGCTTTTGAGAAACGCGTGGCCGAGTTGCGCTTTGCCGATGGCAGCCCGCAGGTTGAATATCGAGGCTTCGTTTCCGGCAAAGCTAAGCGGGCCCTTTTCGAAGAATCCGACTGTTTGCTCTTTCCCACATACTACAGCGCCGAGAGCTTTGGCATTGTGCTGGTTGAAGCGATGGCGCACTCCCTGCCCGTGATCACAACGAGGTGGCGCATGATCCCCGAGTTGCTGCCAAAAGGATATCCATTGGTGGTGTCGCCTAAGTCCCCCCCGGAAATCGCAGAAGCCCTCCACCGTGTGCGTGCGCAGGCAAGTGCCTGGAATCTGCGCCAGCACTACCTGGACAATTTTACTGACCGCCATTACCTCGACAAAATGGAGGCTGCATTGCTCTCGCTTTAGCTGTATAGTCCGGCACCCTGTGCCAGGCCATTGCAAAGAGTCAACCGTTGCTGCGTTTCGTGGAGCGATCAACTACTCCGATCGTCACGCCGTCGCAACGTTGGTGCGCGAAACTTTGGACGGGCTCGAACTTGGCGCCGGGTTCATTCAGTCCGGTCAACGAGTCGTATTAAAGCCCAATTGGGTCAAGGAACATGACGAACGCACCCCCGGACCCAATGCCTGGGAACACGTCGTTACCCACCCCTGCGTCATCGAAGCCGTTGCACACTGGGCCGCCGCGCAACTAGAGGGCAGGGGGTCGATCACAATTTGTGATGCGCCTCAAACCGATTCTTCGTTTGCGACCCTGCGCGCTTACTGCGATCTGGATTCGATGATCGCTCGCTGCCGCAAAGCCTTTCCCGGCGTGCAGTTTGAACTTCTGGATTTGCGTCCCGAGGAATGGACCGCCATTGACGGCGTCACCGTCAAACGCACACCGCTCAGCGGTGACCCGCTCGGCAGCACGCACATTCAGTTGGATGCTGCCAGCGAATTCGTCGGCTACCACGGCCAGGGGAGGCTCTACGGGGCTTCCTACGACATGGCTGAGACCAATGCCCGGCATGCCGGTGAACGGCACGACTACCTTTTGTGTCGTACGCCTATGGACGCCGATGT
>Ga0075428_100001335_pt1 | contig 26174 bp, 24 predicted proteins | sample RhiMetdeltSRZDD2_FD_75291 | JGI IMG/M metagenome (GOLD analysis project Ga0075428, IMG submission 75291) | Populus rhizosphere microbial communities from Tennessee, USA - Rhizosphere MetaG P. deltoides SRZDD2 | ecosystem: Host-associated > Plants > Roots > Rhizosphere > Soil | place: USA... | reverse complement strand
GGGAGCCAAGGCATTGCTTGGGCGCCAGAGCGGGAGTTAGCCCGAACTAGTCACATCCGTTTCATTGATTCTTCTTTGACGGCCCCGCCTTCTTCATCTGGTACGTTAGCTGCCCCAGAGACCGATTCACAATATGATCTCGCGACAGGAATGAAATGGCTGGTTTCCGTCGCACTCCAAGACGTTTCATCTCCATCCGGAGCAGTGCATTGGTTTTGTCGAAGTTCATTCCCTCAACCAACGCTTCCAAGGCCTTTTTGCGTTGTCCTGCCTTCGTGTAGACCTTGCTCAGGTTGACATAGAACTCAGGTTCGTAAGCCGCGCGAACAATGGCGCCCCGACAAAAATTGATGGCGTCTTGGACGTTCTCGTCCCCCAGCGCCAGGATGAGGCCATAGTAAGAGAGATGCCTGGGATTGTCCGAGTCCATCTTAAAGGCGCGGCGAAAGGCGTTGGCCGCCTCTGGAATCCGATTCTTGTTAAGGTAATCCAGTCCCTGCGAGAAAACTTCTTTTGCGAGATCGGCGTTCATCCCAGGGCCTCCAAATGCCAAAAGGTGAGTGAATTGGTGGGGCCGAAATTAGCACGATCCAGACTTGGAAAACAAGGGAGCCTTTTCATGCCGGCAATACAACGGTAGGGACGCGCTGCCGCGCGTCCACAACTGGAGACCTTGGAGGCATGCACGCTACGACTGCCGTTCCAGAAGCTGGTCGGCGAGTTCGGCGAGGAACCAGGCGGGTTCACCCATTGGAGAGAGGGCTTGCTTGGCTTCCTCCACTTGGCGATGGGCGTGGCTACGGGCTTGATCGAGGCCCAGCAGTTCGGGGAACGTGACTTTCTGGTGTGACGCGTCGGAATGGACGGCCTTGCCCATAATTTTGGCGTCTCCGGTGACATTCAGAATGTCGTCGGTGATTTGAAACGCCAAGCCCAAGGCACGGCCGTAACGCGAGAAAGCACTGACGACCGAATCATCCGCTCCTGCGACAATGGCGCCGCTTTCGAGCGAAACTTCAATCAGGCGGCCGGTCTTAAGACGGCAGGTGGCTTCCAGCGTTTCCAGCCGGTGATCTTGCGAGAATCCTCCGACGTCCATCACTTGGCCCCCCACCAGGCCCGGCGATCCTGCGGCGCTGGCAATACGACCGGCGATCCATCCCAGTCGTTCGTAGGGAATGGGTGCACTCATTCCGCGGCCTAGAAAGCACTCGAAAGCCAGCGTCAGCAGTGCATCGCCTGCCAGGACAGCCATTGCCTCTCCGTAGACTTTGTGGTTCGTCGGCTGGCCGCGGCGCCAGTCATCGTCGTCCATGCAGGGCAGATCGTCGTGGATCAGGGAATAGCTGTGGACTAGCTCCAGCCCACAGGCCACTGGCAAAATCACCTCATCGTGGCCGCCGCAGATCTCATAGGCAGACAGCGCCAGAATGGGACGCAAGCGCTTGCCACCGGCGAAAACACTATAACGCATCGACTCATGAAGGATGGCTGGCGCTTCATTCGGCTTCGGCAGCAGGCGTTCGAGCGATTCGTCGATGCGCTTCTTCTTGTCCAGCAGGGAGGCTTCGAAACGAGACGAGGGCATAGGATGCACCCGAGGCTGGAGGATGTACAATGCAACCGCGCCAGCTCGCGGCCGGACTCAGCGCGAAAAAGTATACTTGAAGGTCACAGCAAGCCAAGGAGGAAAATCGTGAACGCCGCTGCAATTCAAATTCGACCCGCAACCGCATCCGATGCGGACGCCTGGCTGACTCTTATCGACGCATTGGCCGACTATGAAAAACTTGAACGCCCCGACACAGCAGCACGACAGCGGTTGCTCCTCGATGCCTTTGGCGAAAGGCCTCGTACGGAGGTGTACCTGGCTGAGTCGGAGGGCCGCGTCGTCGGCTATGCCATTACGTTGTTCACTTACTCCTCGTTCCTGGCCTTGCCGACGTTGTACTTGGAAGACCTCTTTGTTTTGGAGAGTCATCGGGGCCAAGGGGCGGGCTACAGGCTATTTACTCATTGCGTGGAAGAAGCCCATCGACGCGGTTGCGGGCGTATGGAATGGCAGGTATTGGATTGGAACCGCCTGGCAATCGACTTCTATGAGAGGCTTGGAGCACGTCAAATGAAAGAGTGGCTGCCTTACCGAATGGTTCGCGAGGACATGGAGGCATTGTTGAGCAAGAAGAGGGCCGACCAGGCTTCGGGATAGTCATTGTCTTCGACCGAACAATGGAAACTGAAGTGCCTTTCTCAATCCTGCCGCTGCGATGATAGGCCATCTGCCTACCTCCGAGAACGGTTTTTGTTTCTGAGTTGCATTTGTGATGATTGCCCAAAGTGTCTTGTAGGGAAGGAAATTTCTTATGGTGATGAAGCTCTTGCCCGATTCGTTTAGAAAAGACAACCTAAAGAGCACAAAACCTTCGAAACGGATTCCGTTGAGAATTCGATTTAAAGTGTCAGGCAAAGACGAGAACGGATTTGTCTTTGAAGAGTACGCTGAAAGCGTGGATGTCAGTGCCGGGGGCGGGTGTCTTGTCTTCATGAAAGACATCAAGAAGGGTGAGAGCCTCAAACTCTACAGTCCCAAGGGAGGGCTCTTCCTGGTCAGTGTCCGCTGGTTTCGCTACGACATGCGAAAGAACGTTCGGTATTTTGGTTTCCAGCTGGCGAAACCCGGAAATCCGTGGGTGTTGACGAACGGAGAAACGGGGTCGAGCCGACCGAATCCAGGCACGTGACGCAGATTGTGAAGATGCCCCAAGGTCCTACTACGTTGACAGTCCTTGGATTGTTGACCCAAGTCTCTGTTTTTCCCACGCCAGCCAACTAGGCAAAAGACCAGGGCAGTTTGTATTGCCCTAGAATCTAGCTTCCTCCCAACTGACCCCTTAGCCGCACACCAACTGTCTCAAGACGGGTACCCTACATACAAAGGCACTCCAACGAGAGGCTCGTGGCCTGCTCCCATCTTTAAGTCCCCTCCCGATGCACATCCACGTGTACGAATCTCCCTTAGCCATAAGGTTCGACCCGGCCAGCTTGACTCATTTTGATTCCAAATTCGTTCGGTTTTCTTGTAAGTTTCGCCGTGAGTTGCTCAGTTTATTTGAGCGCTTTTACGACGACCATCGACTGCCGGTTCTTGGGTCGAAATGTTTGCACTTGTTTCAGAATAGGTTTTGACTGAAACCGGCCAGAGTTCAGTAAGGAGAGAGTGTCATGAGTGTGAAAGGCTGTTTGCGTTTCATCATCTGCCTGACGGCTTTTGCTTTGAATTCGTGGGCCGACCAGGTGAATCTAAGCAATGGCGACCGGGTTACGGGGAAACTGATCAAGAAGGATGGAGATAATCTGACTGTCAAGACCGACCTCATGGGTGAGGTGACCATTCCGTGGAAATCGGTTGCGTCGGTGAGTTCCCAGGAACCGGTGACTGTTGTTCTGGCGACGGGGCAGTCGTTGGTGGGCCCTGTGAGTGTCGACGCAAAAGAAGAAAAGGTGGAGGTCGCAACGGCAACTTCCAGAGAATCGGCGCGCTTGAGCGAGCTGGTTGCGATTCGAAACGCAGAGACACAAAAGCAGTATGAACGATTGGAAAAGCCTGGTCTGTTGGATCTTTGGGCGGGCTTCATCGATCTCGGCCTCAGCGGAGCCAGGGGCAATGCGCGAACGAACGTATTTACGGTAGCTGCTGCCGTCAGTCGCGAGACCAGGACGGACAAGACAGCGGCGTATTTCAACCAGATCTATTCCTCGGCCCTGGTCGACGGAGTTTCGGCTACAACCGCCGAGGCCACACGCGGTGGGTGGTCGTACAACCGGAACCTGAAGCCTCGACTGCTCTGGAACCTTTTCAACGACTACGAATACGACCGCTTTCAGAACCTGGATTTACGATTCGTCCTGGGCAGCGGTCTGGGGTACAAGGTCATCAACCAAGAGCGCAAGCGCTTGGACCTGCTGGGTGGAGCGGCTTACAATCATGAGAAATTCAATACTCCACTGACCCGGAACTCAGCTGAGGGCTATTGGGGAGATGATTTCATTTACAAGCCTTCAGGTACCGTAGAGTTCCAACAGCGACTCAAGGTCTTTCACAATCTAAGCAATCCGGGCCCCTATCGCATAAACTTCGATATGAGTGTCGTGATGAACCTGAATAAGTGGCTTGCCTGGCATTTGACACTCAGCGACCGGTTTCTCAGCGAACCCGTGGCAGGCCGCCAGCGCAACGATGTGCTCTACACCACCGGGCTGCGATTGCGCTTTGCGCGGTAGAGCCAAATACGGTGGAGGTGTCCACGGGCCATGTGACAGTGTAGGATATCCATCACTCAGCGGTGCACGGCCAAACCTATGATCAGGAGAAGAAACAATGACGACATCTGAAGTCGCTGCCTTGGACGTAGGGCAAGAACTAGGCCCGCTGGAACGCTTGCTGAGAATCTTTGGTGATGTGCGTGGCGGGGAGGCTGGCACGGTGTTGCTGCTTCTGCTGAATGTTTTTCTGATCCTGGGCGGCTACCAAGTTTGCAAGGTAGCCCGGGAGCCGCTCATCCTCGCCACCGGCGGGGCCGAAGTGAAGTCCTACGCCGCAGCGGGGCAGGCGGTCGTGTTAATGTTTTTCATTCCGCTCTACAGTTGGTTTGCCTCTAAGGTGGACCGGGCACGCCTGATTTTTGGGGTGACGTTGTTTTTCATTGTGAATATCGAGCTTTTCTGGCTCGGGGCTCGGCTCGGCATTCCTTACTTGGGAGTGGCATTTTTCATTTGGGTGGGGATCTTCAACAACGCGATCATTGCGCAGTTCTGGTCCTATGGAAACGATCTTTACACACGCGAAGTGGGCGAACGGCTGTTTCCCGTCATTGGCATTGGCGCCACTCTTGGCAGCCCGTTTGGAACTGCGGCTGCGGCTTGGCTTTTTCACAATAAGGTGGGTGCCTACACCATACTACAGATCACAGCTGTGGTTCTGTTCTTGTCGCTGGGCATCTACTGGATGGTGGAACGCCGCGAAGGGCGGCGCCGACGCCGGCCCGGTGACGGTGAGAAGCTGAAGGCTGGCGCTGGCGGATTCGCCCTGCTGGCTCGTAGCCCATATCTTCGGCTGGTCTGCATACTCATCTTTCTGTTGAATCTGGTTAATACCACGGGCAACTATGTGCTCGACAAGTTCATTCTTGCTGAAGCAGCGACCCGGGCGGTCACAGATCCTTCGTTCAACAAGGAAGCGTTTATTGGCAGCTTGTCTGGCGATATTCAGTTTTGGGTGAATGTTGCCGCGGCCCTCATTCAAGGTCTGCTGGTATCCCGAATCGTGAAGTACCTTGGGTTGGCTGGCGCACTTCTAGCGTTGCCAATGATAGCGTTAGGCTCGTATGCGACTGTCGCTGCTGGAGCGACGTTGATGTTGGTTCGATTCGCCAAGACGGCTGAGAATGCAACCGACTACTCCATCATGAACACAGCCCGTCAGATGATATGGTTGCCAACCCGCCGCGAAGAAAAATACAAAGCCAAACAGGCTACGGATACGTTCATTGTCAGGACTGGAGACCTGGCTTCGGCGGGATTGGTGTTTGTGGGGACGGCGTTCCTTCAGTTTGGCCCTCAGCAATTTGCTGCTACCAATGTGGTTCTTTGCCTAGTGTGGTTCGGAGTAGCCATACTTTTGCTAAAGGAGTACCGACGATTGGCGGCGCAGCAATGACTCAGTTTCGTAAAGCTTTCAGCACAACTAGAGTGAAATCGTCTTGCGGGGTCTTGTCTGCCGCAAAATCGAGAATCTGATCCTTCACGAGCAGTGTAATCTCTTTGGCGCTTCGGTGGCGATTGAGTGTGGCGAGAGACTGGAGCCGATCGACACCATACTCTTGTTCCGCGTCGTCGTAGATTTCCGTCACACCATCCGTGTAAAGAAGCAACAAATCGTCGGGCAGAATCTGCACGAAGTTTTCCCAATAAACCGAGTCTGCAAAGGCGCCCAGAATCAACCCTCCCGTTTCCAGTCGTAAGGCGGAACCATCAGCGCGAATCAGGATGACAGGGTTGTGACCGGCGTTGCAGTAAGTCAGAATGCGCCGCTGCTCGTCGAGCACGCCATAAAATGCGGTGACGAACTGATGATCGTCGGTGCTCTCCCAAAGCAACTGGTTCACCTTTGCCATGATCGTGCGAATGGCATAGTTGTTGCGAATTTCGGCCAGCAGGCTCGCCCTGAAGCTGGCCATAATCAGGGACGAGGGAATACCCTTCCCAGAAACATCGCCCACCACCAGCCCCCACTGGCCATCCACGATGCGTATGAAATCGTAGTAGTCGCCGCTGACGAGCCTCGATGGGATGTTCAAACCCGCCACTTCAAAACCGTTTAGTTGAGGAGGTTTTGCTGGGAGAAAACTCAACTGAATCTCACGCGCGATCGAGAGCTCCTGCTCCAAGCGCTTCTTGTCGAGCAGTGCCCGATATAGCTGGGCTTTCTCGATCGATAGAGCCACCTGGTGCGTGAATTTTTCAAACAGAGCGAGGTCGCTGCCGGTGTAAACGTCTTGCTCATCGCTTTCCAAGGTAAAGACCCCAATCATGCGCTTGTTACTCAGAATGGGGGCGGCCATCGCCGAACGCGCAGCGCTGCGCGCATTCAGGAATGCGGGGTGTGCGTGAAGATCGTCCAGAATGACCGCATTGGCTTGCTGGTTAACGATCTCGCGAGCGGCACGCCCCACGTTGAGAATCTCATCCTGATCGACACTGACCTCGTAGCCGTAGACCACCATGCGTTGGATTTCCTGTGAGCTCTTATCCAGCAAATAAATGCCGGCTGCATCGTAGGGAATCAGCGAACGCAGGGCATCGATGATGACATCGAGGAGTTCATCCAGATCCAGCGAAGCACTGACGCGCTGACTGACTTCAGCGAGTTTCTCCTCTTCCAAGCTCAGCCGTTCGGCCTGCTCCGACAGCTTGAAGTAATTCAGCCCCACGGCGATTTGGTAGGAAAGCGCAGTCAGGAAGAGTAACTCCGCATCTGTAAATTTCTTGGAATTCTCACGGAAGAAAACTTCAATCACGCCCAATAGAGATCCGCGGCGGACCAGCGGAGAGACCATCACCCTTTGGGCGCTGATACCAAGAGCTTGATGAATTGCGGCAGACTCGGGGAAGTCGTTGAGATTCTCAGTGCGCTGCGGTGACTGCGCAGCGCCAACCCTGCCGGCCAGGCCCTGTCCGAGTTTCTGCGAATAACTCGTGGGTTCCGTGGCATCGCCCTGAGAGTAGTACACCAGTTCCTCGCGATAACTGTCGAAGATCGAAACCAGCACGCCCACGGAGTCAAACTCTTCGCGTACCATGCGGTAGACGTTCTGCAACAAAGTCTGCAGCGTCGGCGCTGACTGGAGTTCTTGCAGAATCTTGGCGAGGACGACCGTCTTGACGTCTTTCGAAATTCTCTTGTAACGGGGAATTTCAGTTAATTTTGTGGGTACGTCGGGCATGAAGTGTTGTTAAAAACCTGAAGTGCCTTGCGAGCGGGGACCGTCTGCGCCCGCCTTTGCTTTCGGAAACCGAATCGATAGGAACGGCGCTTAAACTCGAATTCTAGTGCAACCCCATGGCGTCAAGGGGAGGCAAGTTCTCGTAGCCTGTTTTGTCCTCGACATCCGCTTCCTGAAACGACCTGCGCCGTTCCGCACATTTATTGCAGGCACCACAATGCTTCAAACCTGCCGGGCGAATACAGGAAAAACTCAACTCCAGTGGTAAATGACGGCCAAGGCGAATGACATCGGCTTTTGTCAGTTTTGCAAACGGAGTCTCAACGACGAACGAAAAGCTAAGAGCCAGACTTGCCATCTCCCCAAACCTTGAAAAAAATTCCGGTGTACTGTCGGCAAACGGATTGCCTGCCAAGGGCCCCAGCGCTACGGAAGGAATGCCATGCAGAGCGCAGTACAGAGATGTCTTAGCCAAGAGCATCAGATTTCTGCCGGGCAAATAGACTTCGCGATCGTCCGACAAATGGTCCGGTGTGGATTCTCCGGTAGTACTCCAGTGCGAGTTGTAAAGATCGGTTACGGGCAGAGCAATCTCGCGTAGAGGTTCGATGTTGGCTACAGCTACAGCCGCCAAGAATTTCTTCATCCAGTGCTGTTCGACGGCTTCCCAGAGTAAACCCTGTCGCACGTACACCGGGTAAACAGTTCGTTCTCCAGCCGCAGCGAGATGGGCTGCCAAAACACAGCTATCTAATCCTCCGCTCACCAACACGGCCACTTTGTTGCCATCCGAAACGTTCATGAATCAGTTCTGTACTCGCAAGCCAGCAGGGGACTTCGTAAGCGGGAGGTTGGTTTTACAGGCAATGTTTGCTAAAGACGGATGGTTGCACGCTGAATAGGCCAGGCACGCAATGGACGGCAAGAAGACTAAGCACCAATGACGAATGAAGCCCGAAACCCTGATGACGAAGCCTCGAGTTAAACATTCGGATTTCGTCATTCCGTCATTAGGGCTTCGACATTAGCTATTCTCCCTAGGATCGGCCTTGATCTTGACCGATCCGGGCAAGCCTAGGTGGCAAATGGAGAATGCTTCACAGCATACTCAATCACTTCCTTGGGCACTTCATACTTGCTGACTGAGCCGTTACCGCGGAAGTCCACATCCTTGATGCCGATTTCGCTGGTGTAGAAAGCATCCACGGTCATCTTCCTCGCCCAGTCGAAGAACACGACTCCTGGCCCCAAGTCTGAAGGCGCGTAGATGCCGTAGGACTGAAAGTCCTTGTAGTGTTCCGATGATTCGTACGTCATCCCCTTGAGTGCGCGTTCACGATCTGTCTTTTCCGCATCCACCAACAAGTCGAGCATCGCCGTTTGTTGCTCGGCCTTGGCATCGAGAAAGGGGACCAAGTGCCTATGTCGCATTTCCGCATCCAACCAGGAGATTCCGCCAGTGAAGATGGCGCCCAGGTCTTCGTTCTGGCTGGCCAGCAGGTCGATGAACTCAGGTGCCCCGGCATCACGAGCGCTGCCTGACACGCTGTCTGCCGGCACGATCAGCTCGGCGAGTCTTCCGAGCGTGTTGAACTCATGCTCGGTAAACAGCTTCCTTTTGTACGCGCCAGTGCTCTTTTTCTCTTCCCGGGCGTGCGCATGAACCTGTTGGGCAGCTTCCAGCTTGATTTGCCCGCCCGCCACAACCGTCACCGCGAGCGCGATACTGCGCAACGCCTCTCGCCGGGAGACCTCTCCAATCTGGACCAACGGTTCGTTCGTATTAGACATTTCCTTTTCTCATCTCCTCTGCCAGATAGTCGCAATTTCTCCAGGTGAGAGCGTTAATGGTTAGGGTTGGATTCTTGTCCGGGTTGCTGACGAAGGGGCCGCCGTCGCACACAAAGAGGTTCTTAGCTTCGTGCGCCTGGCAGAAGCCGTTGACCGCCGAAGTGCGAGGATCGCTGCCCATGCGGACCGTCCCGACTTCGTGGATGATCGTGCCCGGCACCGAAATGCCGTCGCGTTCACGCTCAGCAGCGCTTAAGCCGATCACTTTGCCACCCATCGTCTCGATAATCTCCGCAAAGATTCGCTCCATGTGCCGCGCTTGCTTCCACTCGTAATCGGTCCATTTGAAGTGGAAACGCAGGACGGGGATTCCCCACTTGTCCACAACCTTGGGATCAATCTCACAATAGCTATGATTGTTTGGAATCATCTCGCCACGACCGGCAAATCCCACATGCGTGCCGTATTCCCTGCGAACGCCTTCTTTGAGACTCTTGCCGTATCCGAACTTTCGGGCCTGCCGATGGAACGAACCGATGCCAGGCATTCCATAGCCGCCTCCAATCTCAATGTGGTAGCCGCGTGGGAAGCCGATCTGGTTGTGTTTCTCCCAGAGCCACCAAGGCATATACAGATGCGAACCGCCGAAGCCGTCTGTGTCGTAGTGCGGCAGACCTTCCAGCGCCGGCACATAGCCGCTCAAGCCGAAGCCCACCGTGTCCATGAGGAAGCGACCCACTACACCCGAGCCGTTGGCGACGCCATTCGGAAAATATTTCGATTTGGAGTTGAGAAGGATGCGAGCTGATTCGCATGCGCTTGCCGAAAGAATGACAGCTCGGCACCGAATATGTTTCTCTTCTCGCGTACGCTTATCGATGTAAGAGACACCCACCACCTTGCCGTTGCGATCTGTCAGGACCTCACGGGCCATCGCCATATCGATGATCTTCAGTTTGCCCGTCTTCATGGCAGGGAAAATCTGCACTTGGCTGGAGGAATAGTTTGATGCAGTCAAGCAGCCACGTCCGCATTGGCCGCAGAAATGGCAGGGCGGCCGTCCATTCAGCTCGCGCGTGATGACAGCACGCCGGTTGGGAATGCAGGGAATCCCCATCTTGTCGCAAGACTTCTTGATCAGAATCTCGTGGGCTTTTGGAGGTGGTGGCTCGTGAAAAATGCCATCGGGCGCGCTGCGGATGCCTTCTTTACTGCCTGTAACTCCTATGAAAGCTTCCGCCTTGTCGTAATAAGGAGCAATGTCCTGATAAGAGATGGGCCAGTTGGTTCCAAGTCCGTCCCGATCATAGGGCTTAAAGTCATAATCGGAGAAGCGGAAGGACATTCTTCCGTAGTGGTTCGTGCGTCCTCCGATGATACGCGACCGAAACCACTGAAACTCGCTACCCTCGCCGACTGTGTACGGCTCGCCATCCAATTGCCATCCACCACTGGTGGTTGTGAAGTAGCCGAAGGACTTACCCTTGCCGAAATAGGCTGCGCCGCCTTCCTCAGCGCCACGGTGATCCACTTCGTAGGGCCACATGTGCTCCTTGAACTCTTTGGCAGGGTCGAGCATTGGGCCCGCTTCCAATAACGTGACTTTGATGCCCTTTTCGGTAAGTACTTGAACTGCAGACCCGCCGCCGGCGCCGGAGCCGACAACCACAACTTCGTGTTCTTCCGGACTTCGTCTGACTTGTGCCATGAGATTTTCGGTTCCAGGTTGAATTTCGATGGATGCGAGCGTTCAAACGAACGTTCGCGAGCTTTGCGTGGCTTGGCGCGCCGGGCTATTCTGGGCGCTATCAATTCATCGACGAACGTTGGGAGTCTAGCACCCGGTGAAAATCTGCGTCAACAAGTTGTAGGTTTCGGTCATTTTGGAATTGCTGACATTGAAGAGGGCGCATAGAATGCCTGAACTGAACTGAGCGGCTTCTCGGGTGATTCACGAACGCGGCGACGCGGCATCTGGGTCTCCCAAGGGTTGCCGTTCGTTTGTGTCGCCGCATTCATCACTGTCTGGTGTTCCTAAGGAGAACTTGATTCCGTGCGTTCTGTGGTCCCCGTTCGCGAAGGTCATATTCCGTTTCGCAATTTCAAGATTTGGTACCGGATAGTCGGCGAGCAAGAGAGCCCAGATCGGTTGCCATTGCTCTGTCTCCACGGCGGTCCTGGTGGAACTCATGACTACCTGGAACCACTCGAAGAAGCGGCACGCGAAGGTCGTCCCGTGGTGTTCTACGACCAACTGGGTTCCGGCAACTCGGATCACCCCAACGACCCGGGGCTCTGGACTGTACCGCTGTTTGTTGAAGAACTGGGCGTGGTTCGGCGTGAGCTTGGACTCGATCGGGTCCATCTGTTCGGACAATCCTGGGGTGGGATGCTGGGAATGGAGTACGCCCTCACGAAACCGTGCGGTCTCGCAAGTTTGATCGTAGCTGATTCTCCAGCCAGCATGCCGCAATGGGTGGAGGAAGCGAACCGTCTTAGGGCTGCCCTGCCTCCCGAAGTGCAGCAAACGCTTTTGCGACACGAGTCAGCCGGCACCACCAGTGATGCTGCGTACCAGGAAGCGGTGATGGTCTTTTATCGACGACACCTCTGCAGGCTTGAGGTTTGGCCCGATTGCGTCAATCGCAGCTTCGCAAAAATGAACCAGGATCCTCAGGTCTATCACACGATGAACGGGCCCAGCGAGTTCCATTGTATCGGGTCGATCAAGAACTGGAGCATCGTGGATCGCCTCGGTGAGATTCGAGAGCAAGTGCTGCTTCTGTCTGGCCGCTACGATGAGGCCACGCCGGCCATCGTGGAAACCATTCAACGCGGCATTCCTGGATCAGAATGGGTCATTTTTGAGAACAGCTCTCACATGCCACATGTAGAAGAGCCTGAACGGTTCCTCGCGGTCCTCAACGATTTTCTCAAACGGGCCGAACAGCAACTCCCGCGGCCGGCTGGCTCGAGTGGTTGAACCGGTTCACCGTAGTGGCGACATCTGAACATTAGGAATATCCTCCCTCCCGCAACACAGGAAATCATCTTGTGCTCTCGGGGATCCGGATCGAACCGGCAACTCTCCAGGGATCGTCGATAGTCATCGTCGGCAATAGATTCTGCCTATTTTGGCGCAAGAAAACAGGTGGGCGATGAACAGCCCTTCCAAAAGGAGAACCTCGATGCCAACATTCATCAAGACACCCAGTGTGATCCAAGCGGCTGGCAATAAGCCGAAAATCATTGAAGAGTTCATTGGACGTGTCAATTCGAAGACCGAACCCCTCAGTGTGGCTCGTATGAAGAGCCCCGGCGGGTGGGTGGAGCCTGGGCAGACACCGGATTTCGACGAGTATACCCTCGTGCTCAAGGGCATGCTTCTCGTGACTTCAAAAAGCGAGGTAGTCGAGGTTCATGCGGGCCAGGCAATCATCACTCATCGAGGCGAGTGGGTACAGTACAGCACACCCGGACCTGAGGGTGCGGAATATGTAGCTGTCTGCCTCCCGGCCTTCTCTCTGGAGACGGTGCACAGAGACGAATCGTAACGTTCGCTCGCAGCGGTCCTGTGAGTTTCTAAACCTGAGTTGGGCATAAAGGTCCAGTTCGTTTCGGTCGAAGAGGCTGTGGAAGCGCAAAGGCCTCAAGTATGGAACCCTCTCGAATCTATGATCAGTGCTTTTGAGGAGAATGAATTGTTAGATTTGATGAGTGATGTCGAGTTGCTCCTGAAGTACCGAAACTACACCGGTGCCGCTCAGCGCTTACAGGAAATCATGGAGGAGCATCCGGACTATCTGCCAGCGAAAGAAGCCCTGCAAGAAGTCTACCGGATGACGGGTCAGGGTAAGCGGGCTCAGGATCTGGAGAAGGAAGTTCGCGCTCTTTCAGACGAGCGGGCCAAGACCCAGCTTTCACCAGTAGCCAAGGAAGAGTACGCCAAGATCGAGCGTCGCCAGTTTGCTGAAAAGGTGGACGGACTGATCCGTGTTATCTATCACGGACAAAGCCTGGAAGAAACGTTTGACGCGACCGCGGCAGAGATGCTGAATCTCCTGAAGGCTGACCGCTGTCTGCTCATATTTGCAAATGACGCACGGCAAGGGTTGAACGATCTGGAGTTGTGTGCCAAGGGCGTTGATTCCTGTCTGAATGAAGGAACGGCGGAGATGTTACAGCAGTGGTTCAGGGAGAATCCTAGCTTCGACAGTCCGATTGTAAGCCGCGCGTCACAGCGCGATCCGGGTTTGGCTCAGTATCGCGAACTGTTGGCGAACAGCCAGGTTCAGGCGATGATGGCCTATCCACTCATATACAAATCCCGTTCGCTTGGATGGCTGGTGATCCAGCAGTGTGTTCCTTATTACTCGTGGAGTGAGGGCGATCTGACGCTCTTCTCCGTGGCCTGCGGACATTTGGCCACTGCGTTTGAGAATCTTCGTTCCTTGACCGAAATGCAGGATCTGGCGTTCAAAGACAGTCTGACCGGCCTCAACAATCGTCACTTCCTCAAAGAACGCCTGGGAGTTGAGCTGTCGAATGCCCAGCGTCTGCACTATCCGCTCAGCCTTGCCATCATGGATGTGGATCACTTCAAGCGCATCAACGACAGCTATGGGCATCCTGCCGGAGACACAGTCCTGCGCAAGCTGGGGTTGCTGTTGAAAACCAACGTGCGCAAAGGGACCGTTGTGGCTCGATGGGGAGGGGAAGAGTTTCTGGCTGTGTTCCCAAACATGGAGCTTACCGTTGTCGCGTTGATCATCGAACGCTTTCGAGAAAAGGTGGCGAATACGATCCGAGTTGAAGAACGGATTGTAACCATTAGCGCCGGGCTGGCTCAACTTCGCTGGGACAACGGTTCGAGTTTGGAAGAAATTCAAGCCCGGCTCATCGAAGAAGCCGATCAGAATCTCTACACAGCCAAACGAAACGGGCGGAACCAAGTGCATTGGCAACCCGTGACTTCTGAGAGCGCAGCTCTGAATATTCCACCGGTGCCCGCAGCCCAGCCTTCGCCATCGTTGAGCTTGCCTTTTTAGATCTGTCTCGAACATTTCCCTCAGCCATCTGCCTCTTAGAAATCACCGTCTTGGGATCTGACATCGTCCCCAAGCAGATCTCCAGCGGTCTGGTGATCCGGGACTTCAGCGCACTTAAGAATCTGCACCTAAGAATTTGAGCGACGTCAATGAAGAAATTCGCTAGCCTGAGTGTCGCTGGTTAACTCCTTTCGAAGGGAGGAGCCTCCATTTTCCTATGAGTCCAATGATTCTCGCGTTGCGGTCGGCTGCACTGACGGTGATGGCTGGTTTGCTGGTGGCCAGCCCGACTCGTCCGAAGAAACAGCATTCTTTCGACTGGCAACGGCATGGAGGCGATGCTGCCGGCAATCAGTACTCTCCCCTCGCTCAGATCAACACAAAGAATGTAGGGAAGTTGAAGATTGCCTGGACCTACCATTCCGGCGGCAGACGCGATGACAACCGGTCTCAAATCCAGTGCAACCCGATCGTGGTGAATGGAGTGCTTTACGGGACTTCTGCACAGTTGGAGGTATTTGCTCTGAAAGCTGCCACGGGGCAGAAGCTTTGGACGTTTGATGCTTTTGCTGGATCTCCGGGCAAGAACTCTCAAAGTGTGAATCGGGGAGTCGTTTGCTGGGCAAGTTCTGGCGATGAACGCATTCTATTTACGGTGGGACCCAAATTGTACGCATTGAATGCACGAACCGGGAAGCCGATTGCTGAATTCGGCCAAGTCGGCATGGTAGATCTGCGCGAGGATTTGGGACGAGAGGCCGGGCATCTTTTCGTGAACTCTCGCACTCCGGGGGCGATCTATCGTGACCTGTTGATTCTTGGGACCACGGTTTCCGAAGGTCCCGGGCCATCGGCACCGGGTCACATTCGAGCCTACGACGTCCGTACCGGAAAAATGCGCTGGATCTTCCACACCGTTCCGCACCCCGGCGAATACGGCTACGACACCTGGCCTCCCGATGCCTGGAAGAGGGCCGGTGGCGCGAATGCCTGGAGCGGAATCACGGTGGACGAGAAGCGAGGTCTGGTATTTCTGCCGACCGGCTCGGCAGCCTTCGATTTCTGGGGTGGCAACCGGCAGGGAGCGAACCTCTTTGCCAATTGTGTCCTGGCGCTGAACGCAACCACGGGAGAACGGGTTTGGCACTTTCAGACGGTTCATCACGACATCTGGGACCGCGACTTGCCAGCGGCTCCCAATCTTGTCACGGTTCGGCACAACGGTCGTCGACTGGATGGCGTTGCGCAAATCACCAAGTCGGGTCACGTGTTCCTCCTGGATCGAGAAACCGGTAGACCCCTCTTCCCAGTTGAAGAACAACCCGTGCCGCCGTCGGACCTAAAGGGCGAAGTCGCGTCGGCGACGCAGCCCGTGCCGCTCAAGCCGCCTCCATTCGCTCGGCAGACGTTTACCGAGGCTGACGTCACCAACATCTCAGCGCAGTCTCACGCGCAGGTGCTGGAGCGCCTCAAGAAAACGCGGACCGGCCGGTCCTTTATTCCTCCCAGTGCTGCGGGGACCGTCATCTTTCCCGGCTACGATGGTGGCGGCGAATGGGGCGGGTCTGCCTTTGACCCGAAGACTGGCATCCTCTACGTCAACTCGAACGAGATGCCCTGGATCTTGAACATGGTCGACATTTCTGAAGGGGGGCGCACAGAGCGAGGACAGAGGATCTACAACCAATACTGCGCAACGTGCCACGGTCTCAACCGCGAAGGGAATCCACAGCAGAACTTTCCGGCATTGACGGCGCTTTCAAAAAAAATGTCGAGGGCAGAGGTGACGCGGCTGGTCGAAGAGGGCAAAGGCTTCATGCCGTCGTTTCGGTTTCTACCTGACTCTGAGAAACAGGCCCTTGTCGGGTTTCTCTTCGGGTTGGTGTCAGAGCCGGACGATGAGAAAGTGGAAGCTGGAATTCCTTACACTCACACCGGCTACAACCGGTTTCTCGATCCCGACGGATATCCTGCAGTGAAGCCTCCCTGGGGAACGCTCAATGCGATCGACTTGAATTCTGGATCCATTCACTGGACAGTGCCTCTCGGCGAGTTCCCTGAACTCACTAAGCGCGGCATTCCACAGACGGGAACTGAGAATTATGGTGGGCCAGTCGTAACTGCAGGTGGATTGCTTTTCATCGCTGCCACCAAAGATGAGAAATTCCGTGCCTTCGACAAGGGCACAGGTAAGTTGCTGTGGGAAACCAAGCTCCCTGCTGGCGGCTATGCGACACCTTGCACCTACATGGTCAATGGAAAGCAGTTTGTAGTCATCGCTGCAGGTGGCGGAAAGATGGGCACTCCTTCCGGCGATGCGTACATTGCGTTTGCATTGCCGGATTAGCAAGAAGCCTGCAGTAGCCGTTGCGAATTGCGTGTCGAAGCCAATCCCCAATGCCTGACATTTACGAAGCGAAACCCGCGGCACTAACCAAGGGGCCGCCGCCCTTAATACATCCGGCGTAGGGTGCGTTGCGCTTTTCAACCCACCACGTCGTCTGCCGGGGCTGGTGCGTCAAAAGTCGTGACGCACCATGCGCGTGAGAGCATCGTCACGGGAATCGTCCTGCGTGCCTGCGCACCCGTTCTCCATGCTGGAGCAGGGCTTCCCGCTCCTGCTGTGTGGGTGGTCGCCAGTCCGCGAGCAGGGTGAGGTTATCCTGCAATTCGTTCCGATTGTCTGGCGCCATGAGCGCGACGGATACCGCGGAGTTTGAGAGAACCAGGCGATACCAGTCCGGTGCACTTGGCGGCTTGAAGTCCGGAGGATCTTCTGGAGTGGAGTGCAGCAATGCCTTCCACCGTAGGGAGGTGAAGGTGACTATTGGCGTCTCCAATTCCTGCGCAATCGGGAGGAGAGAAGTCTCGGCGCTTCGATGAGCTGCGTTATAACGTACCATCAGAAGATCGAGTTCACGGCTCCTCAGGATCTCCTCGCCCAGCTGCCGTTGGTGAGTGGTGAGGCCGATCAGTCGCACTGCCCCTTGCTCCTGGGCTTGTTTCATCGCGGGCAAAGCTCCCTTTGCTCCTACAATTTCCTCCCATTCCCCTCGATGCTCCACATAGTAAAACGTCACCACGTCGATATGGCCTGTTCGGAGTCGGCTTAGATTCTGCGCCAGCTCTTGTTGTGCGCCTTCTTTGTCGCGGGATTCCAGCTGAATGGCAATCATGACATCGCGGCGCCGAGAACCGAGCTCTCTTGCCGCAGCAGCCATGCCGTCGTCCTGCCCGCACCAGTTCCAGTAGTTGATTCCAGCTTCAAGTGCCTGACAGACGTCGTCCTGCGTCAAATGACTGTTGCCCCTCGTTGCCAACCCCAGTCGCCGCACGCGAGGCAGACTCTGGCGAAAGGTGAAGAATCGATTCATGGCAAGGAGTTCGAATGCGGCCGCCGCCTGTCGACTTCTAACTTTGGGGCGCGGGAATTCGCCGAGCGATTTGGTCGCTGGAAGGGAATCTCACCTTGGAGGACCTGCCCTGCTCAACCAGTTTGCGATGGGCCTGATCCCAGCCTGGGAGCTCGGCGGTTTCCTGACTCCAATGGGCTACCGAGGCCTCATCGCACCAGTCCAGCAGCTTAGGCATGGCTCGCCGATGGGATCCCGCCATCATGAATGAGCGCATATCCTCGTCCTTCTGCCAGGCGGTCAGCGTCCAGAAAGCTCGATTGGCATCGCGCAGAAACTTCACCCCCAGATTGCCTCTCGAACGGAGCGCTTGGCGCGAAGACATCAACGCGTAAATCATGAACGGAATGAGGTATCGTGCTGAACGCAATCGCAGCCGCGTGACAGAAACAAACGGCATTCTCGCTCCTCCAAAGAATCTGATTCTCCAGATCGATAGTGATTGCTGGTAACACTTCCTCCCGTGAGGATCGGAAAACCGATATGCAGACTGATCGCTTCAATAAATGGCCCAACAACCGGGCGTTACGAACTCAAGCAGATGCCCATCGGGGTCACGAAAGTAGATGCTTCGGCCACCGCGTTCCCATTGCACTTTGCTCTCAATGACGACCTGGTGTTGTTCCAGCCATCGTTCCCACGGCTCAAGGTCTGGAGCTGACATGGCAAACGCAAGGTGCATTTGTCCGCTGCCGTCGTGCGGAGGAATGGTTCCACCGGCAATGACCAAAGGCTGCGTTGAAGCACCCTTCCTGAAGAGCAAGAGTACCTCGCGCTGGCCTGCCTGCAGAGCGCAAAAACGCGCGTCACTAACCAGCTTCTGAAATTGCATCACTTCCTGGTAGAAGCGAATCGAACGCTCCAAATCCTCAACATACAGAGAAGTCTCCAAGACGCCAGCTAACTGAGGCATGGACAATCTCCCTAGGGGCTAAGAAGAGAGAACTCGATACTGCGGAGAAATTCAGACTTAGCCTAGCCTTGTCATTCTCGCGAATGCGGGAATCCAGTCTGTATTCCAATTCGCGCACTCTGTTTAGCCGCCGAGGTGACAAGGCGGAGTTCAGCACACATCGCTATTTCACTCCAGTGTCCTTCGGCAACAGCTGTTGTTCCCACATCTCGAATCGCTTTGGAAATCGCGCGGCCAGTTCGGCGCTATGAGTCACCACAATGAGAATCGTTTGCTGATCACGATGCAGATCGAGAAGAAGTGAAGCTACCGTGCCAGCCGAGTGGTGATCCAGATTCCCGGTTGGTTCATCGCATAGCAGCATGGTTGGCTGGCAAATCAACGCGCGGGCCAGAGCCACGCGCTGTTTTTCTCCTCCAGAGAGTTCGGCCGGACGATGATCCAGGCGGTGGGTGAGTCCAACACAGTCGAGCAGCAGGCGCGCCCGGTCTACAAAGCCATCGCTCGAACGAGCCACCACCGTTGGAATAAGGACGTTCTCCAAGACCGAGCATTGAGGCAGCAGGCAGTGATCTTGAAAGACAAATCCCACTTTCTCATTGCGAAACGCAGCCACTGCATTCGGGTCCAACGCGAAGGGGTTCAGGCCATCGAGCTCTACGGTTCCCGAAGTGGGTGGTTCCAGTGCGCCCAGAATGTATAGCAAGGTACTCTTGCCGCTACCTGATGGACCCATGATGCATGCCGCATCTCCCCGCTGAAGAGTCAAGTCGATTCCAGAAAGAATGGAAACAGCGCCCTGCGGAGTTGGGTACTCCTTATGAAGTTGTTTCACAACCAGCAAGAGGGCTCCTAAAAATCCCCTTTAGAAAACGGGAAAGAACACGTAGCGTTCAGGGGGTTGATTTAGCCTCCCAGCGAAAGGCCGAGTACGAGATACCGAAGACGACGAAGACCTCGGCGAATATTAGTGTCCGGCTTCAACCGTGCCTGTTTCGATTGCCGCCACGTTGTTCTGAAGCCCGTCATACAAACTCATTACCCGATCGGCCATTCGTCCTACACTGTAGTGGCGATGGACGCCTTCCACTCCATTGCGTTTCAGACTCTGCGCCAACTCCTCGTCTAGCAGCACAGAGCGCATGCAGTCTGCCAGTCCTTGGGTGTCTCCCGGCTCAAACAAGAGTCCACCCGAGGTGTTTGCCTGGATTTCTGGGAAGCCACCCCGTCGTGGCTGGACCACCGGAACACCGCAGGCCATGGCTTCCAGAACCGGTAGCCCTTTTGGGTCGTCAAAAACAACTGGCACCGAGAAAACGTTTAACTGTTGTAGGAAATGAACCTTGCGGGTGCGATCCAGCACGCCGTGATATTGGAACTCACTCTCTAGTCCCCAAGCTTTCATCTTCTGCTGAATCTCTGCGAGATAGCTCTGGTGCTCTCGCGCCAGGTATCCAGCTACATCCAGCTGCATGGGTGGTAGTTGATGCTCCTGGCGCAAAATGCGATAAGCCTCACAGAGGATGTGCAGACCTTTCTCCGGAGCGACCCGGGCGAAGTAACCAATCCGGTGGGCTCCCGACCCGCGAGCTAGGCGCGGTTCGAAACCCGCAAGGTTAATTCCCATAGGAACGACGTGCATCTTGCGAGTAGGAATTCGCAAGAGATCGGTCATGAGGTTCGCATAGAAATCGCTGTAGACGACAAAAGCCTCCACCGACGAGACTCCACCTCGCATGAGCTCGAGCGCTTCGCGACGATAGTTTCCGCCCAAACGCTCCAGGAAATAGTCTTCTCCCTGGAGTGTGACGCAGATCGGACGCTGCAGCATTTGTCGAATCGGTTTGGCTAACCCGATCAACAGAGAATTCTGAAAATGCACGACCTCGGGCCGGCTCTCGGACTTCAACCAATGCAGCAGTTTGTCCAACTCTTTGTGCTGATGTCCGTTCTCGCCCCTGAGCATCGACACCGTGAGCTCACCGAGATCTTCCGGATTGGGCGATATACCGCGCCCGGAAAATAGCCTGATCACTCTTGCAGAATCCCACAGACGGTCGAAGACCCACGGCGTCTTGCGGAAGAAAGGGACGTGCTGTTCCAAATAGACGCTGATGCCTCCGAAGAAAATGCGATGCTGGCTAACATTCGTCTCGTCGGTTAGTGTCGGGGTGTAGAGCGGCTGCAAGATCACATCGTGGCCGCGAGCGATCAGTTCAGTGGCCAGGGCATTGTCCAAGAGGCAGCTTCCGCAATACATTCCGGCAGCGCCAGCGGTGAGGTAGAGGATCTTCATTCGGGTTTCAGCATGGAAAACTTTCCTGACAAATCGTCCTCGTCATGCTCGTCCTCGAGCAAATCTCGAGAGAGTGAAAAATAAGGCCGAACTTCCAGCCCTACCTGGCAATGCATGCTGCGTTCGCGCGATCTATCGTCCAGGTAAGCGCGGCAGCCACCGCCAGACTTCTAGGCAGTACCGCTCGTACGAAGCCCCAAACCTTCGCCTCAAGGCCCTTTCCTCGTAAAACACAACAAACAAGTGAAAGCCTACGGCGAATCCGGATGCCATCCAACCCAAAGCCGCTGATTGAAAGAAGAGTGCCTCTCCAACCAGGATGCTGACGATGGCCAAGTACATCGGATTTCTGACGAAACGATAGAGGCCTTTGGAAACGAAGACCACCGGCGGATCCCACACGGCTGGAGTTCCTCGACCGGTGACCGTGAAGTCCCTCAAACAACCAAAGTAGAGTACTGTACCGGCGGCAATGAGAAACCCACCCGGAAGGCGCAGGGACAAAGGTACAGTCGACTCAGCCGAAATTCTGTGCGACACGATCAGCCAGGGAATCCATACTGTGGCACTGCCGGGAATGAATAGCGTAAATAGCAGAGATCGAAACCCGACTGTCATGGCTGGCCCGGATCGACTCGCAGACAACCCGGATGGCTCGCCGAAGTTATCCCCGTCGTCGCTTTCACATCCGATAGATTACATGGCTTGGCGAGAATCTGAAAGTGAGGTTTCGAAATTGCGGCTTGCCGAGCAAACGGCCAGTATGCTGCAATCGTCGCGGCGGGTTGTATCCATGTGGTTGCGAAGAACGCAGGAAGGTGGAAGCGACCGCGCTTCGGTCTTCCGTAGGATGAGTATCCGTGCAATCTGCGTCATCTGCGTCCAGAGTCCTCTTGTGAAATGAAATCCACTGTCGAACAAATCCGCAAGCGTTTCGACAAAGACGTTGAACGCTTCTCCAATCTGGAGACAGGCCAGTCGGCAACGATTGACGCGCCGTTAGTTTTGGATCTCATCGCCAAGGCTGCCACGGCGGCCAATCCAAATGCAACGCAGTTGCTGGACATCGGCTGTGGGGCAGGGAACTACACGTTGAAGCTTCTGCAGTCTCTTCCGCTTTCAGAAATCACCTTGAGTGACCTGAGCCAGCCAATGCTGGAACGCGCGCGGCAGCGCATCAGCGCTGTGACGCTAGCCCGCCTCAATCTTCATCAGCTGGATATCCGTGAGTTCCCCTGTGGCGAAGGGCAGTATGACACCATAGTTGCCGCTGCAGTTCTGCACCATTTGCGCAGTGATGACCAGTGGCGGTCGGTGTTCACAAAGATTCATCGCAGCTTGAAGCCAGGTGGCTCCTTTTGGGTGTCCGACTTGGTTCACCATTCGAACCCGGAAGTGCAGGCCATGATGTGGGAACGCTACGGCGACTATCTGGTGCAGCTCAAAGGTGAAGACTACCGCGAGCAGGTCTTTGCCTACATCGAGCAGGAAGATTCGCCCAGGCCTTTGTTGTTTCAACTGGACCTGCTACGAGACGTTGGATTTCGGGAGATCGAAGTTCTCCACAAAAACAGCTGCTTCGCGGCGTTTGGTGCAATTAAGTAAGAGCCTCGGCCCGCCCGCGGTCTTGCAGTCAGTTCGGCAATCGGCAATCGACACTCTCCATGCCCCTTCTCTCCCGGTTCCTCACTCACGCAAGGCTTTCCCGGGTCGCGAAGCATCTGGAAGGCGAGGTTCTCGACGCCGGTTGTGGCTACGGCGAGCTGTTGGATTACCTCTCGCCACAGGTCAAATCGATGACTCTGCTCGACCGCAGCCCTGAGCGCCTGCCACGACTCCAAACGCGGCTTGCTGGCAGGACAGTCAAGGTCACGTTTTTGCTGGGAGACATTGCCGCCGGCGAGATTGCGCTGGCAGGTGCTTGCTTTGACACCGTGGTGATGGCGGCGTTGCTGGAACATCTCAAAATTCCAGGTGCGGCTCTCCGTGAAGCGCGAAGGCTGCTGAAACCTGGGGGAAGTTTGGTCCTGACGACGCCGACTCCGCTGGGCGGCAGGCTTCACGCTTGGGGAAGCCGTCTCGGATTGACCCATCGCGAAGCAGCCGACGAGCATGAGGGGTTCTTTGATCATGAAGCTTTGAAGCGCTTGCTGAACGATGAAGGGTTTGCCTGTGAGCTGTACCAGAGGTTCCTGCTGGGCATGAACCAGCTAGCTGTCGCAAGGAAGGCTAGGTAGGCAAGGAATGATTAAGGACTAAGCACGCGTGACGAAGTACTTTCTCCCGCTTGCGAAGCGCATAAGGGGGAGATGAAGAGGGGTTCTTGTGATTAGCGTAATTTTTCGGCTGAGTGCAACTGCGCTTTGTAGATCCAGGCGAGAATCTCGGCCACCACGCGATAGCACTCTCCCGGAATGTGTTCGTCCAGGTTCATTTTGGAGAGAATCTCGATCAGCGCGGGATCTTCATGTACAGGAATCTGATTGTCCTTTGCCAGTTGAAGGATTTTCTCAGCAATGTGGCCCTGCCCCTTGGCCACGAGGCGAGGCGCAGCATCTTTCCCTTTCTCGTATCGTAAGGCGGCAGCTTTGGGCCGTTGGTCTTCAGGCATTCTGGGTCACACTCTCAGACTGAGCAGCGAGCCTTCCTGCGGTAGTGTTTGCTCGACGCTCTCTTGAATTTTGTAAAGCCTGGCCGGGTCGATTCTGACGTCCAGAACAGCGGTTGAAAAACCCGCCTCCCAGAGATTTGCCGATAACTCCTGCAACTGCGAGTCAAACAGTTCGCGCGTTTCTTCGTCCCGGACATAGAGCGTCGCTTGAATCTGCGCGCCTTCCCAACGGGCCCAGGCTTCGAGCTTGCCGGCATCGGGCAGATCCAGATAGATGTTGATGTTCAGAGGCCGTCCCGGGTGTCCTTTGGACTCCTTGTCCGTTTCCTGAAAAAAACGAATCCTAGCCTGGGTAGAGTGTTTACCGAACTGCATGGGCAACTCTGCCTGCAAGGCGCCATTCTTCAGCCATTCGAAGGCGGCTTCCGTTTGACGTGACAGAACTTGGTCAGAGAGGACGGCCGTTTGTTCTAGAACCGTTGACCTGCTGTGCGCCACGGCGGTCTCGGGCAAAGCCGATGCACGCTGCTCCTTCATCTGGGTCAGTAGCACAGCGACCTCTGGAAGCAACTTACGACCTTCTGGTTCCGGTGTTGACCGGACGGCCTCCAGCAACTGCCGTACCTTATGATCCAGATCCTGGGCTGCGTCTGCCGGTGTACGAAGAGGCGGAACGAGCTTCGGCAGCGCCTCAATTTCTCCGGACTGAGTTGGAGTCTGTTTCTGGTAGGCCGCAGATTCAGGTGCCGGCGCTTGGGCCGTGGTACCCAACACACTGGTCTGTTTCAGCAAGCTCTCGGCCAGATTTGTGCTGGTCGGTGTCAAGAACTGTTCCGGCTTGGCGGTTTGGAGTAGAGCGGCCACTTCACTCAACAGCTTCTGGAGGGCTCGATCAGGCGACGCTTTCATGAGTTCGAGCAGCGTGTCCAAGGCTGCAAGACGTTCGGGCAGGCCAGCCTGCCGAGAGGCGAGGTTGAGCGAAGTCTCAGATTGAGGGGGGTTCGTTACGGCAAGGCTGGCTGGCAGGGTTGTTTGCCCCCCGGTCGGTGTCGAGGAACTTGAAGACGTCGGAGGTTGCCGTAGTTGTCCCAAGATCAGTTTCAGGTCTGAAGCAACCTTCTGTAGCGCAGATTCTGGAGAAGCATCAAGCTCCTCCAAAACGGTTCGTAGTTTTGCTTCGAAAAAGATGCCCGAGTTCTCAATCAAATTCTTGATCTGCGGAAGCAGAGTCTTGGAGTCGGAGCCCACCGTAAGCGGTTCCAACAACGATCTCAACTGGCGGCTCTGAGGCTCGGTCAAGAGCTGGCTGTCGGATTTCAACAGTTGCTGTAGGACTTCCAGAAGCAGGGTCGGGTCGGCCTCGCCGGTCGCAGTTCCACCTCTGCCGGCAATGGCTTGCAGAAGCGTTGCCAGTTCGTAGTTCTCGACAGGGACGTCTGCGGCTGTGTTCAGAATTTGCAGCTCAACGGTGGCTCCATTCTGGCTAACACGAAGCTGAAGCTGCTGACCTTCAGCCAGTGCTAGCTCCGAACGTGCCCACACCTTTTCCGCCCCGAATCCCAGCAGAAGCTGACCTTCCTCATTGATCTTCAGGACTGTAGCGGCGATCTGTTGTCCCAGCGTCAACTGCAGGCCTTCCGGGCTGCGGTTGCCTTGGAGAATAACTCGCTGAAACGATGGATCGAGCGGGAGAATCTGCATAGCACCTCGACCTCATCGTATCGGCAGGGCTGAAAGTCCCCCTTAAGGAAAGGGGGACAGCGGTTTCACAGAAACCGCGCGGGGGTTGTCGTGATGTCTTCGCGAAGGCGGGGATGGACAACCCCCAAGGCCTGCGGCCTTTGCCCCCTTTGGTAAGGGGGACTTAGCCCCGCGCGATCAAGAATAGATGCCTGGTGCTTCGTGCCCAAGTTTCTCGACATACTCGGTGTACGACCCGGGATAGACAATGGGGTTGCGATCGGTGCCGCTTTCCCCTCCCAGCTCCAGAACTCGCGAGCTGAGACCCCGCAGGAACATCCGGTCGTGGGATACGAAGATCATCGTGCCTTCAAAGTCTTTGAGCGCTTCCACCAGCATTTCTTTGGTGGCCAGATCCAAGTGATTGGTCGGTTCATCAAGCACGAGAAAGTTTGGCGGGTTATACAGCATACGAGCCATGGCGAGACGAGATTTCTCGCCACCTGAAAGCGCCCGAATACGTTTGTCCACGTCGTCTCCAGAGAACTGGAATGCACCTGCAAGGGAGCGGAGCGCTCCCAGGCCATCCTGAGGGAAGTCTTTCTGGAGCTGTTCGATCAGCCTCAGATCGGGATCGAGCAGATCCAGAGACTGCTGCGCGAAGTATCCCAGGTTGAGGCTCGCACCGAGGCGTACGCGTCCAGCATCGGGGTTGGTCGCGCCGGCGATCATCTTCAACAGCGTGGTTTTGCCGGCGCCGTTCTTTCCCATGACGGACCAGCGTTCTCCCCGTCGAATGACGAGGTTGAATCCTTCATAGATCACACGCGATCCGTAACTCTTGTGTAGATCCTCAATTACCGCGACCTGGTCGCCGGAGCGTGGTGGGACACGGAATGTAAATCTTACGACCTGTCTTT
>Ga0075428_100001333_pt1 | contig 26179 bp, 21 predicted proteins | sample RhiMetdeltSRZDD2_FD_75291 | JGI IMG/M metagenome (GOLD analysis project Ga0075428, IMG submission 75291) | Populus rhizosphere microbial communities from Tennessee, USA - Rhizosphere MetaG P. deltoides SRZDD2 | ecosystem: Host-associated > Plants > Roots > Rhizosphere > Soil | place: USA... | reverse complement strand
TTTGTAACCAGGTCTCTCGGGCTCACCATACAGTATCGGCATGAACCGGCAGAATCCGACAATCGTCCCGGATTTTCTCGACGCTGCCACCTGCCGGGGTGTCCGGAAGGCCATGGATCGCGGGGCTGGCGAGCCGGCCGAAATCCTGCTCGACGGCGTGGCGCTGGACGCAGCGGTCCGACGGGCGTCCAGCATTGAAGTGGACCCGGTCACGTTGGCCGTCGTTGAAGAACGCTTAGATGCTGCCCGCGGTTCGCTGTCGGCACGCTGCGGCGTGGCGCTGTCCGGCCGGGAGGGCGCCGGCTTCATTCGGTACTCCGAGGGCGGGTTCTACGGCCCGCATCGCGATCGGGGGGACGATCCGCAATGGCCAGCAGCCGCCCGGCGCCGGATCGCCGTCGTTGTCTTCCTCAACTCCGGCGGGTTCAGAGGCGGCGAACTGGTGATCTATCCCGAACCGCCGGCCGAGCACGTGCGTGACGCGCTGGAGATTCCACCGCGCGAGGGGCTGCTGGTTGCGTTTGACGCCGCCCGGCTGCACGAAGTCCGCCCCGTCGCCGGCGGCATCCGCGACGTCATCGTCGATTGGTTTTATTGACCGTGGTCTATTTCACACCGAGGAGCTCGACGTCGAAGAGCAGCGTGGCATTGGGCGGAATCACGCCGCCGGCACCTCGCGCCCCGTAGCCCATGTCGGGAGGAATGGTCAGCGTCCGCTGCCCACCGACCTTCATCCCCGCGACGCCCTGATCCCAACCGGGGATCACCTGGCCCGCGCCAAGCTGGAATTCGAACGGCTCGTTCCGATCGCGGGAGCTGTCGAACTTGTTCCCCTTGTGATCGGCGCGTGTCGCGTCGTAGAGCCAGCCGGTGTAATGCACTGTCACGTCGCGTCCGGCGACAGCCTCGGCGCCGGTGCCGACCCGGCCGTCCTGCTTGATGAGCTCGGTCACGTTGTTCCCTTCCGTGTTGCCGCCGCAGCCCGCGACAAGTATGAGCGAAAGCAGTGAGCAAAACAGGCGCATGCCGGGATTATATAGAAAGGCACAAGGCTCAAGTCACAATGAGGCTCGAGCCTTGTCTCTGGCCGAAGGAGGTTTTCCGTGACGCTACGCCGCAGTCTGTCCCTGTTCGTGACCCTGGTTGGCATTGCGACCGTGCTGACGATCGCGTTGCTGTTCGCCGCTTACGTCATGTCGGCCCGCGGTCCGTCGATCCCCGACGAATCGGTGCTGGTCGTGCGACCCGGGGGCGAACTGCTCGAGGTGCTGCCGGATGACGTCGTCGGTCAGGTGCTTGGCGGAGATGCCGGTACCGTCCGCGGCTTCATCGAGAGCCTGCAGAAGGCCAAGCGCGATCCGCGCATTACCTCAGTACTGCTGCTGCCGGCGACGCTGGAGCTGCCGTTCTGGGGCAAGGTGCAGGAACTGCGCGATGCGGTCGTGGATTTCCGGCGATCAGGAAAGACCGTGGTGGCGTTTCTCGAATACGGCGGCGACCGCGAGTATTACCTCGCCAGTGCGGCGGATCGCGTATTTCTGCTGCCGACCAGCCCGCTCGACCTGACCGGTATCGCGTCGTACGAAATCTTTCTTCGCGGCGCGCTCGACAAGCTGGGCGCATACCCCGACTTCGTCCACATCGGCGCCTACAAGACGGCGGTGAATCAGTTCACTGAAAAGGGCTTCACCCCTGAACACCGTGAAATGACCGAGTCGCTCAATCGCGACCTCTACGAACAGCTGGTTCGAGGCATCGCCGAAGCGAGGAAGAAGACGCCGGAGGAAGTGCGGCGCCTCCTCGACGAAGGCCCGTTCACGCCCGAAGCGGCGCGAGAGGCGGGGTTCGTCGACGAGCTGGCCTACCTCGATCAGCTCGACGACCGCGTGGCGGCGCTGAAGGTCGAAGACGACCCGCGGGAGCGGGTCGAGGAACGCGACTATCGCCGCGTGAGCTCCCGCTCGCTTGGCGTCCGGACCGCGTCGCGGATCGCGGTGCTCTACGCCTCCGGTGTGATCGCCTCCGGCCGGAGCACGCAGGACAGCGTGAACGGCGCGGTTGTCGGGTCCGACACGATGGTCGAACAGCTCGAACGCATTCGCGACGACGATTCGATTAAGGCAATCGTGCTGCGCGTGGACAGTCCCGGCGGGTCGTCAGTCGCGTCCGACGTCATCTGGCGCGAGCTGTCGATTACGAGGGATCAGAATCCGTCGCGGCCATTGATCGCGTCGATGTCGGATCTGGCGGCCTCGGGCGGCTACTACATTTCAATGCCGGCGCAGGTGATCGTGGCCCAGCCGGGCACGCTGACCGGCTCGATCGGCATCTTCGGCGGCAAAGTGGTCGTCGGCGGGACGCTCGACAAAGTCGGCATCGGCACCGAAACAGTACAGTCGGGCCGCAACGCGAATCTGTCGTCGCCGTTCGATCCGTTCACGGCTGAACAGCGCGAGAAGCTGATGGCGTACATGCAGTCGTTCTACGACAGCTTCGTCCGCAAGGCGGCGGAGTCGCGCCACACCACGCCGGAACAGATTCACGCCGTGGCGCAGGGACGCGTGTGGACCGGCCGCCAGGCGCGGGAGCGCGGACTCGTGGATGAGCTCGGCGGTCTCGACCGGGCAGTCGTCATCGCCAAGGCGAGGGCCGGGATTCCGGCAGACGAAGAAGTGGAGCTGGTGACATTCCCGCCGCGGCGGACGCTCTACGAAGCGATCGCCGAGCAGTTCGGCTCGTCGGCGAGTGCAGCGACGGCGGGCAGGTTGTGGACGTTGCTGGGCGGCGCCGAGGGACGGGCGATGGCCGCGCTCACCGCGCCGGTCCGGCTCTTCCGGCGCGGCGAGCCGCTGGCGCTGATGCCGTTTGCGTTCGTGAGATAGACCGGAAGCCTGAAGGCTTCCGGCTACCGGCTAGATGACGGTCGCGGCCATCATCCGCGTCACGACGTCCTGCTTGACCTCGATGTCCATCCGTTCTTTCGCCTTTGCCATGTAGGCGGCGAAGAACCGCGTGCGGCGCTCGTTGAGCAGCTGCTCGCGGAACGCTTCCTTCCCCAGCCGCAACTCGTCCGGCGTCACGTCATCGCGCTCGACGACGCGGACGATGACCGTGGCGTCGCGGGTGGTAATCGGATCGCTGACGCTGCCGGCCGGCAGTCCAAACACCGCCTTCTCGATTTCAGGGTTGACGCCGACGTCAGGCAGCGGCGTGCCGCGAGCGACGAGGTCGGTGTCCTTGGCCTCGAACCCCTGCGTCTTGGCGGCGGCGGCGAAATTACCCGCTGAACGCAGCGACGCCGCGATCGCGGCGGCGCGCTGCCGGCTGATCTCGGTCGCCTTGACGCGGATCGCATCGTCGCGCACCCGATCCTTGACCTCGTCGAGCGCCGGCACCCGCGGTTCCCGCTTCTGCGTGACAGTCACGAAGACCGGTCCGCGCGGTGACCCGATCGGTGCGCTGACCGCGTTGTCTTCGAGCGCGAATGCGGCCTGCGCCACCTGCGGCGCGACGCCAAGGCCTGGAACGGGATCTTCGCGGCCGAAGAATTCGGACTCGGTCACCATCAGCCCCTGCTCGCGGGCGACGGTATCGAGGTCGGACGGATCGTCGATCCGGCTCGCGAGCTCGTTGGCGCGCGCGGACAACTGCTGGTCGGTGCGCTGGGCTTTCAGCTGCTCCTCAATCTGCGGCCGCACCTCGTCGAACGAACGCGTGACCGCCGGCTTCTTGTCCACCACCTTGATGATGTGAAAGCCGTACTGGGACTTGACGAGGTCGCTGATCTGCCCCGGCTGCAGCGCGAAGGCCGCGGTCTCGAATTCCGGCACCATGCGGCCGCGGCTGAAGTAATCGAGGTCGCCGCCGTTGACCTTGGAGCCCTCGTCTTCCGAAAACTTCGTCGCCAGCGCCGCGAAATCGGCGCCGGCGCGCGCCTGCTTGAGGATGTCTTCCGCCTGCTTGCGGACGGTCGCTTCGTCCTTGCCCGCGGTGTTGAGCAGGATGTGGCTCGCGCGGATCTGCTCGGGCGTCTGGTACTGCGCGATGTTGTCGTTGTAGAAGCGCTGGACGTCGGCCGCGGGCACGATGGTCTTCGCCTGCGCCTGCTCGCGATCGAGCACCAGCATCTTCACCTTCCGCTGCTCGCCGATGCGGTAGTCCGCCTTGTGCATCTCGTAGTACGACGAGACGTCCGCATCGCTGGCGGTAACCTGGTCGCGGAACCGGTCGGCGGTCAGCGCGACGACCTGCAGCTTGACCTTTTCGTTGCGCTCCTTGAATTCGCGTTCGACGTCCGCGTCGGCGACGGTCATCCAGTCGGTGAGCGCCGCGCGCAGCTTGTCGATCATCAGGCTGCGCCGCAGGCTGTCCTCGAACATGGCCTTGGTCTGCGGCGGAATCTGGCTCCGCAGGAGCAGTTCGTAGCGCTGCTCGCCGATGAAACGTCCGTTCTCCTGCAGCCCGGGAATCGAGAAGATGGTCTGCGCCAGCTCCTCGTCGCTGACGTTCAGGCCCAGGCGCTCCGCCTCGACGAGCGACGCCTGCTCATCGATCATCTGCTGCAGGATCTGCTGGTCGATCCCCAGCTGCCGCAGGAGCTGATCGCTCATCTGACTGCCGTAGGCCGTCCGGTACGCCTGGATCTGGTTGTTGTACCGCTGCAGGAACTGTCCGGCGGTGACGTCCCGTCCCTCGACTTCGGCAATCACCTCGCCGGGGAGGGCGCCGACGCCAATCGCCGTCGGATCGTCCAGGAAGCTGGGGATGTAGAAAACGACGAACGCCAGGACGACGAGGCCAAGGCTCCACTTGAGCCAGCCCTTGTGGCGACGCATCCTGTCTAGCATGGTCATGGGAGAACCTCGGCACGCCCGCCATGACGGCGGAAAATAAAGTCTGAAGACCCTCCATCTTACATCTTTTCAACGGGTTCCAGCGCCTGCCTGTGGTATATTTGCCAGGTCCCCACGGACTTAGCGGCTTAGAGTGAACCCTCTGTCGCACACTCATGCCCGAACGCGCCCCCGCCCCTGCGAGCGGTGAGACGAATTTCCAGCAAGCCTGACGCGACCCGCCGCATGGTACGGGGCGTTCGCCGCCCCGATTTTGCGAGCCGGATAAAAGTGCGCCTCCGGACGCTGCGGGCGAGGCTCGAGCGCCGGGACGCCCTGATCGACCTTGTCCGAGAAGCCAACGCCACGCTGGATCCGCTGAAGGTCTGCCTGTGGCTTGTCCGGCAGGCCGATGAATGGATCCCGGCGCCGTGCTGGGCCGTCGTCGCCACCGACGTGACAGGCGAGACGAGCATCGTGGCGGACAAGGGCTGCACGCCGGACCTCGAACATTCCATCTGGGCGGTGGCAAACTGGGTGGTTGCCCAGGGGGTGGAATTTCTGTCCGCCGACCTGTCGAAGGACCGCCGGGGGGCGCCGAACGCCCACGGAACGGCGGTGGGCTTACCGCTGACCTGCCGGAACCGCACTCTTGCTGTGCTGGTCGCACTCGACCCGCACCCTTCGTCCTCGCCGCCCTCGCTTGGCACCAGCGTGCTGGCGGCCATGCGTACGCTGCTCGAACCGGCCGCCATCGCCCTCGACAATGCCATGGCCTTTCAAAAGGCCGAAGCGCTATCGGTGACCGACGACCTGACCGGCCTCTCGAACTCCCGCTACCTCAACCTGGTCCTTCGGCGCGAGGAAAAACGGTCGATTCGCAGCGGAAAACCGTTGTCGGTGCTGTTCATCGACATGGACGGCTTCAAGAACGTGAACACGAGTCACGGGCACCTGGCCGGCAGCAAAGCACTCGTCGAGGCGGCGAACGTCATCCGCGCCTGCGCGCGCGAGACCGACGTCGTCGCCCGGTTCGGCGGCGACGAATTTGCGTTGATCCTGCCAGACACCGGCCGGGAGGGCGCCGTGTCGGTAGCCGAGCGCATCCGCGACCGCATCCGGGCGTTCTCGTTTCTGGAACTGGAGGGGCTGTCGTTGCGCCTCACTGCCTCGATCGGCATTGCCACTCTGCCGGATATCACCGGATCGGCCGAAGAATTACTGAAGGCTGCCGACAGGGCGATGTACCAGGTGAAGGATTCGGGCAAGAACGGCATTCATATCGCAGAAGGAAACGCGTAGGTGGGCTTGGGCTCCTTTTTCTCACTGTTCTCCAATGACCTGGCCATCGACCTGGGTACCGCCAACACGTGCGTCTACGCCCGGGGCAAAGGGATCGTCGTCAACGAGCCGTCGATCGTGGCCATCAACAAGATCAACGGCCGCGTCGAAGCCGTCGGCAAGGACGCGAAGGAGATGCTCGGCCGCACGCCGGGCAACATCGTCGCCATCAAGCCGATGAAGGACGGAGTCATCGCCGACTTCGAGGTCACCGAGAAGATGCTGACCTACTTCATCAAGAAGGCGCACAACAGGAACGTGTGGGTCCGGCCGCGCATCGTCATCGGTGTCCCGTCGGAAATCACGCAGGTCGAGAAGCGGGCGGTGAAGGACAGCGCGTACCGCGCCAAGGCCAGCGAGGTGCATCTCGTCGAAGAAGCGATGGCCGCGGCGATCGGCGCCGGCATGCCGATCACGGAGCCGTCGGGCAACATGATCGTGGACATCGGCGGCGGCACCACCGACATCGCCGTGATCTCGCTGGCGGGCATCGTCTACAGCAAGGCGGTTCGCGTTGCCGGCAACGAGATGGATGAAGCGATCATCCAGTACATCAAGAAGACCTACAACCTGCTCATCGGCGAACGAACGGCCGAGCAGATCAAGATGGAGATCGGCTCCGCCTTCGCGCTCGAAGAGAAGATGACGATGGAGATCAAGGGGCGCCATCTGATTGAAGGAGTGCCGAAGACGATCACCATCACTGACGAGGAAATTCGAGAGGCGCTGGCGGAGACTGTCAACGTCATCGTCGACGCCGTGCGCGTGGCGCTCGAGCGCACGCCGCCGGAGCTCTCGGCCGACATCGTCGACCGCGGCATCGTGCTGACGGGCGGCGGCTCGCTGCTGAAGAATCTGGACAAGCGGCTGCGCGAAGAGACCGGACTGCCGCTGGCGATGGCGGAAGATCCCCTCTCGTCGGTCGTCCTCGGCGCGGGCAAGATGCTCTCCGACTTCAACCTGCTGCGGAAAATCTCTATCGACTGAATCGACGAACTGACGGATTGGCGGATTGACGAATTTTCCATGAACCCATTTGCAATTCGACAATTCGTCGATCCGTCAATCCGTCACTAGCATGGCTCTCCTCGATATCCGTCAGCGGACCGGTTACCTGTTCATGGCCGTGATCATCGGCCACATCATTCTGATCTCGGCGCAGGTCAACACGGAGCGCGGTGTGCCGCTGCTCGAAGCGGTCACTTTCGGTGCGTTCGCCGAAGTGCAGCGCGGCGCCTCGTCGATGATCGGCGGCGTGAGGACGTCGTGGGACGACTACCTCGCGTTGCAGTCGGTGCGTAGCGACAACGAACAGCTGCGTAATGAAGTTGCGCAGCTGCAGGTGGCGCTGCAGCAGCAGCGCGCGCTGGCTCAGCAGTCGCGCACGCTCGTCGACCTGCTCAAGCTGCGGGAAGGGACCAAGCTCGACACGGTCGCCGCCGGCGTCATTGCCGGGAGCGCCAGCCCCGACTTCCGCACGCTGACGATCGACAAGGGATCGGCCGACGGCCTGCGCCCGGATATGGCCGTCATCGCGCCGGCGGGTGTGGTCGGGCGCATCATCACTCCCAGCGCCCGCGCCGCGAAAGTGCAGCTGCTGATCGACCGGAACGCCGCGGCGGGCGCGATCGTCGAACGGTCCCGCGCCCAGGGAGTGGTAGAAGGCACTGGCGGCAGCCTGCAGCTGAATTACGTTTCTGGTACAGCCGATGTTAAGTCCGGAGACGTCGTAAGCACGTCCGGAATTGACGGCATCTACCCTAAGGGCTTCGTCATAGGTCAGATAGAATCAGTTGAGAGAGTCGCGGGGGCGTTTGGGGCGATTGTCATCCGGCCGGCTGTCGATTTTTCGTCGATTGAAGCCGTGCTGGTTGTCACGACACCTCCCCTGAGCGGGCTTGAAGGCCCGGCAGCCGCTGACGAGGGGGCGGTTGCGGAGCCGACGGCCCGGGCGCGCGAGTGAAGGCCGTCGGAGTCCTCATCGCGATAGCTCTGGCGCTCGCGTTGCAAACGACCCTGGCGCGATTCCTTGTTGGCGGTACCGTCGCCCTGGATCTGGTTCTGGTCGTGGTCGTGTACGTGGCGTTGACCAGCGGTCCGGTGACCGGGATGCTGGCCGGGAGCGTTGCGGGCATCATCCAGGACACGCTCTCGAGCGGCGTGATCGGCATCGGCGGACTGGCGAAATGCATTGTCGGGTTCCTTGCCGGCGCCATCGGCCAGCAGTTCATCGTCACCGCGGCGCTACCGCGCCTGGTGATGTTCCTCGGGGCGACGGCGGGGCACGCGGCGGTGTTCATGGGGTTGTATGTGCTGCTTGGCCTGCGATCGTTTCCGGCGCCGTGGGCTGCGATCCTGAGCCAGGCGCTCGGCAATGCGGCGGTCGGCATGATTGCGTTCGCCATCATCGAGTCGTTGCCCGGAATGGCCGAACGGCGACGAGTCCGGCGAAGGATGTAGAGAGTAGTTACGATGGCTCAGACTGAAGATCGTCGACGCATTACCGTTCGCCTCACCATCCTCCAGGTGGGCGTCGTCGTGACGTTCGCCGCACTGGCGATCAGCTTCTGGTTCCTCCAGATCGTCCAACACTCGCGGTTCGAGGAAATGGCGGAGAACAACCACCAGCGGACGCTGGCCCTGCGCGCGCCGCGCGGCGTGCTGTTCGACCGCAACGGCAAGGTGCTGGTCGAGAACCGGTTTTCCTTCAACATTTCGATCGTCCGCGAGCACACGAGCGACCTCGATCGCACCATCCGGCTGCTGGCGGAAGTCGCCGGCGTTGACGTCGCGCAGGTGCAGCAGATTGTCGATCGGCATCGTGGCGAGCCAACCTACCGTCCGATCGTCGTGATCGAGGACGCGTCGCTCGCGCAGGTCGCGGCGATTACCGCGCGGCGTCTCGACTTCGAACTGCCTGACGTCGTCGTCCAGGAAGTGCCGACGCGCCAGTATCCGGCCGATGCGCTGGCCGCGCACGTGTTCGGATACGTCGGCGAGGCGAACGACACGCAGGTTGGCGACGGCATCACGACCGGCGCCATCGTCGGGCAGTCAGGCGTCGAGCGCGTCTACAACAAGCTGCTGATGGGCGAGGATGGCACCAAGCGTGTGGTCGTCAACAGCGTGGGGCGCCAAATCCGCACGCTCGAGGAAGTGAAGCCGACCGAAGGCCGCCGCGTCCAGCTGACCATCGATTACGATCTGCAGAAGGCGGCGGAAGAAGGATTCAAGCACGCGGGCTTCAACGGGTCGGCGTTGATCATGAATCCCAGCAATGGCGAGGTGCTGTCGCTCGTCAGCCTGCCTGCGTACGATCCGAATGATTTCGCCGCGGGAATCGACCGCGCGACGTGGGCGTCTCTCAATACCGACGCGCTGCGCCCGCTGCAGAACCGCACCATCCAGGGGCGCTACTCGCCCGGATCGACGTTCAAGATCGTGGTCGCGACCGCGGCGCTCGAGGAGGGGTTGGTCGATCCCGATTACCGGGTGAATTGCGGCGGCGGCGCCAATTTCTTCGGCCGCTATTTTCTCTGCCACTTGAAAGGTGGCCACGGCTCGGTCGACATGCGCACGGCGATCGAGAAGTCGTGCAATGTCTATTTCTACACGCTCGGCAACATGCTCGGCGTCGATCGAATTCACAAATGGGCGGAAAACCTGGGACTGGCGGGGCTGACGGGGATCGACCTGCCGAACGAGCAGGAAAGCATCGTGCCGTCCACCCAGTGGAAGCTCGAACATACCGGTGAACGCTGGTACCCGGGCGAGACGATTTCCGTCTCGATCGGCCAGGGCCAGGTGACGGTCACGCCGGCGTCGCTGGCCGTCATGATTTCCACTGTTGCCAACGGCGGGACGCGGGTGACGCCGCACATCATCCGCGCCGTCGACGAAGGCGGCGGCTGGAAGATGGCCACTCCCCCCGCCGTCGCCGAACGCGTCGCGTTCAAGCCGACGACACTCGCGGCGTTGCATGACGGACTGTGGCGCGTGGTGAACGGCGCCGGCACCGGCGTCCGCGGCCGCATCCCCGGGCGCGACGTCGCCGGCAAGACGGGTACGGCGCAGGTGATTTCGAACCAGGGGCGACTGGCCGCGCGCGGCAGCGGACGCGACCTGCGCGACCATGGCTGGTTCGTCTTCTTCGCGCCGAGGGACAACCCCGAGATCGCCGGCGTGATTTTCGGCGAGCACGCCGAGCACGGCTACCTGGGTGCGCCGATCGCCAAGCACGTGATCGAGACCTACTTCGCGAAGAAGGAAGGGCGGCCGCTTCCGGAGTTGACGCCGGTGCCGGCGCCGAAACCGCCCGAGACCGATCCCGACACCATCACCGTGGTCGCGCCTGCGGTCGCCGCGGTGACGCCGACGGCTCCCGTGCCGGGTACCAACTAGGCCATGTTCGAACGCCGTCTTTATCACCACGTGGACTGGGGGCTGCTGGCCGCCGTGCTCGCGCTCTGCTTCATCGGCGTGACGCAGATTTACAGCGCCACCGGCGGATGGACGCCGATTGTCCAGACGCAGATCTACGGCGTGATGCTCGGGCTGGTCGCGCTGGTCCTCTGCCTGAGCCTCGACTACCGCTCGATGGCCGACAAGTCACACTTCATTTACGTCGGCATTCTCGCGATGCTGCTCTACGTCTTGTTTTTCGGGGCGGTCCGCGGCGGGTCGCGCCGGTGGATCGATCTCGGTTCGTTCAACCTCCAGCCGTCGGAGTTCGCGAAGGCGGCGCTCGCACTGGTGCTCGCGAAGTTCCTGGGTGAGAGCCGCCGCGGCGCGGTCACCCAGGTCGACCTGATGATCGTCGGCGTCATCACCGCGGTTCCCCTCTTCATCATCGCCAGGCAGCCCGACCTCGGCACGGCGGCGACGCTCATCCCGGTGGCATTCGCGGTGGCGTTCGTGGCGGGCATGCCGATGCGGCTCCTGGGCGTGCTCGCGCTGATTGGACTGCTGGCGGCGCCGATCGCCTGGCAGTTCGCGCTCCAGGATTATCAGAAGGAGCGCATCTCGACCTTCCTGGACCCGTCGCAGGACGCGCGCGGCGCCGGCTACCAGCAGATTCAGGCCCGCATCACCGTGGGATCCGGCGGGCCGTGGGGGAAAGGATTCACGGAGGGGACGCAGGGACAACTGCGGTTCCTTCCTGTCGCGCACAACGACTTCATCTTCTCGGTCCTGGCCGAGGAGCAGGGGTTTGCCGGCGTCATCGTGGCGCTCGGCCTGTACTTGTTCGTTATTCTGCGAGCGCTCGAGGCGGCCCGGCTCGCCAAGGATCGACTCGGCGCGTACCTGGTGCTGGGAGTGTTAGCCAGCTTCACGTTCCAGGTGATTTACAACATCACGATGTCGGCCGGCCTTGCGCCGGTCAAGGGACTGACGCTTCCGCTCATGAGCTACGGCGGCTCCTCCATGATTGCCACGCTGGCGGGGTTCGGCCTGATCCTCAACGTGCGGATGCGTCGATTTACAAACTAGGCGGACCTGAAGGTCCGCCTCTACGGAGGCGGGCTGACACGTCTGCCTCTACAGGGTCGCAACGGACATGATTGCGCTTCTCGGACTGCTGCTGACGTACCTGCTGGTGCGGGCAGCGGAGGTCCGTCGAGTGCCGTGTCCACAGCACCCGGAGAGCTGCGGGCATGACCAAGGAGATGATCATCTCCTCGAGCGCCCACGAGACGCGGGTCGCCATCCTCGAGGAAGATCAGGTCGCGGAAATATTCATCGAGCGCGAGCGTTCGCGCGGCGTCGTCGGGAATCTCTACAAGGGCCGGGTGTCGAAAGTGCTGCCCGGCATGCAGTCGGCGTTCATTGACCTCGGTCTCGAGCGCGACGGCTTCCTCTACGTCAGCGACGTCATAGCTCCGTCAGAGGAGTTCGAACGCTTCGAGACGGAAGACGAGCCGCCCGCCTCCGCGCCCGGTGAGAACGGCGGCGCTTCGGCGCGGCAGGCCTCTGCCCCGGGTCGAAGAAGCGGACCTTCAGGTCCGCCGGGGCGACGGGGCGATCGCGATCGCGACCATGAAAAAGGTCCCGAGCCCAAGATTGAAGAGCTCCTGAAGGAAGGCCAGGAGATCATCGTCCAGGTCGCCAAGGAGCCGCTCGGCACCAAGGGCGCGCGGCTGACGTCGCACGCGACGATGCCGGGACGCTTCCTGGTGTTCATGCCGACGGTGGACCACGTCGGCGTGTCCCGGAAAATCGATTCGCGCGAGGAGCGCAGCCGCCTGCGCGGCATCGTCCGCGAGTTCCGGGAGCATCACGGCTTCACCGGCGGCGTCATCATCCGGACCGCCGCCGCCGGACGGCCCAAGGAAGACATCGTCTCGGACCTGAGCTACTTCCACCGCGTGTGGACCGACATGCGTCAGAAATCCGAGTCGTCACGCGCCCCCGCCGTCGTCTATCGCGAGCAGAGCCTAGTGGCCAAGCTGCTGCGCGATCTGCTCACCGAAGACTTCACGGCGATCCGCATCGACAACGAATCGGAATACCGCCGCATCTGCGAACTGGTCGAGCGCATCATGCCGGCGCTCGCGCCCAAGGTGAAGCTCTACGAGAAGGAGTATCCGATTTTCGAGGAGTACGGGGTGCAGGCGGAGATCGATCGGGCACTCCGCAGCAAGGTGTGGTTGAAATCGGGCGGCTCGATTGTCATCAACCAGACCGAAGCACTCGTCGCGATCGACGTGAACACCGGGCGCTACGTCGGCAAGAAGACCGCCGGGCGTCTGGAGGACACGATCCTCAAGACCAACCTCGAGGCGGTAAAGGAGATCATCCGCCAGATCCGGCTCCGCGATCTGGGGGGCATCATCGTGCTCGATTTCATCGACATGGAAGAGAAGAAAAACCGCCAGAAGGTCTTCCAGACGGTGGAGCAGGAGCTGCGCAAGGACCGCGCGCCCTCGAAGGCGCTGCAGGTGTCGGACTTCGGGCTCGTCATCATCACGCGGAAGCGCGTGAAGCAGAGTCTCGAGCGGGTGCTCACTGAACCCTGTCCGTACTGCGCCGGCAGCGCCGTCATCAAGTCGAGCTCGACGATCTGTTACGAGATCCTGTCAGAGGTGAAGAAGATCAGCGCCGATTTGAACGGCCAGAGCCTCGTGCTGCGGGTGAACCCGGACATCGCGCGGGCGCTCCGCGACGAGGAGCGGGCGGTGTTCAAGGATTTGAAGAATTCGCTGGGCCGGGAGATTGCCGTGCGGTCGGACGCGCAGCTCCATCACGAGCAATTCGATCTCATGGCCATCGGATAGTGCTATAGTTCGCGCCCATCCACGTCTCCACCTGCCATTTTCAGGGGTGTGCGATGACCATTGAACAGCGGACGTCGGCCGGCGTCATCCTCCTCGACCTGCACGGGCGCATGACTATCGAAGTGGGCAGGTCGGTCCTGACAGAAAGGGTCCGCGAGCTTCTTCAGCAGGGACACAAGCAGATTCTGGTGAACGCCGCCGATATCCCGCAGGTGGATACCTCGGGTCTGTGCGATCTCGTGGAGGCCTACCTGGCGGTCACGCGCCGGGACGGATCGCTCAAGCTGGCATGCCTGTCGCCGCGCGTTCGAAGAGTGCTGGAGATTACCCGGCTGCTGACGATTATCGAGGCGTACCCGTCAGAGCCGGAGGCGCTGGCGAGCTTCGGGTCGGGCGCGGCGGCCTGAGCCGCCGGTCCATCGAACGTCGCGAAACCGGCGAATCCGGGCGACCCCTACCTCGATTCCCTCGGCGCGCAACAGTTCCCGCTTCAGCTGCAGGTTGCCGCCGTAGCCGCCCAGCGCCCCGCCCGCCCCGATCACTCTGTGGCAGGGCGTCCCGGGGTCGCGGCATTCACGCATGATGTTCCCGACGGCGCGCCAGGCTCGCGGGCTGCCGGCCAGGCTCGCGACGTCGCCGTAAGTGGCGACGCGGCCCGGCGGAATCCGCCGGACGGCGGTCAGGACGCGCTGCCGGAATGAAACCGGGTTTGGTGTTTTCACCGATCGCACGAGCCAACCCGGCCTGTTTACATCCCGACGACGATCTTGAAGCGGAAGGTCGTGCCGCCAAGATTCGATTCGTTGAATTCGTGAGACACGCTGTTCGGATTGTCGCCGAAGGCGTCGGGCACGGTCGACCATTGCAGCTCGCCCGCGAGGGCGAGCCAGCGCCGCAGCCCGATCTCGGCGCCGCCGAGGATGTGGAATCCCGTGAACCGGTTGTCCACGTTCTCCGCGTCAGTGGAGAACTGCGAGGCTTCCTTGAACCCGTACCACCCCACTCCGGCGCCGCCGTAGGGAACGAAGCGATCAGAGGCGCCGAACCGGTAGCCGCCTGTCAGCTGGACCGGCGTGACGGTAATCGTGGTGGGAATGCCGAGGTCGAACTGCTCGCCCTCGAAGAGAAAGACGCGCTGGCCGGTTTCCTGGAACCGCGACGCTCGCACGTTCGCGAATACTCTGACCGGCAGCACGACCTCGACGCCGCCGCCGAACACCATGCCGGTTGCCGAGCCGAGCACGGCGGCAAAGCTCTGTTCGGCGGCGGTAAACGTCGTACTGCCGACGTCGCCAAAACCGCGCACCATGAAATCGCGCGTCTGGGCGCTCGCGGTGGTCGCTGCCATGACGACCAGCACGACGGTGCACAGCTGGAAACCACGACGACACGACCAACACGAAATCTTCACTTCGCCAACCCCAGTCCGCGCAGCGATGCGCGCGGGTTGATGAGTCCGTGCCCGAACTCATTATCGCGCCCTGCAGCGCCAAGGTCGGTCGCATACCGCGTCATGGCAGCCTCGATGGCGGCCGGTTTGGTGATCCCCTGCTGGATAAGGAGTGCCGCGAAGCCCGACACGTGCGGCGCCGCCATCGACGTGCCCTGAAAGTACTGGTAGGCGAAGACATCGAACCGCGGCGCGCGATACTGCGCGGCGCTGCCGAGAAAGGTATCGACGAAGTCGAAATCGTAGGTCTGCTGAAGGATGCCGCCTTCACTTCCGCCCGCCCGCATATTGCCGCCGGGCGCGGCCAGTTCGATGTACGGCCCGGTGTTTGAGTAGAAGGCGCGCCGCCGGTCGCGGCCAATCGCGGCCACGGCCACCATGCCCTGAATCAGCGGCGCGAACTCCGCCAGTCGTTCCACCGGATTGCCTATCTCGAATTCGTTGCCCGCGGCGACGACCACGAAGGCGCCGCGCGAGACGGCGTAGGTGATCGCTTCCTGGACGACGGGCGCCGGCGGGCCAGTTCGGCCGATGCTCATGTTGAGCACCTGGGCGCCGTTGTCCACCGCGTACCGCACGCCGCGCGCGACGACGTCGTCGGTCCCTTGCAGCGGGCTGCCGAGAATGAAATCCCAGTCGCCCGCGATCACCTTGACCGGCATGAGGCGGACGTTAAACGCCATGCCCGCGACGCCGATCGAGTTGTTCGTGAGCTGGCCAATCGTGCCCGCCACATGCGTGCCGTGGCCGTCGAGATCCATCGGCGTCGTCGTCTCCCAGATGAAATCACGCGGTGCGACGAAGCGGTCCGCGCCGCCGAGGTCGGGCGCCGCCGCGAATGGCACGTCGATCAGGCCAAGCGCCGGGAGCACCGGGCCGCCGGGGGTCGCGCGGAACGGAAATCGCGCGTTGTAGCGCATCAGCGCCGGGCGGTAGGCCACGCCGCTGTCGAGGACCGCCACCGTCACCGACGCCGTCGCGCCGGGGTTGATGTCCCACGCGCGCTCCATGTCGAGCGCCGGATAATTCCACTGGCGCGCGTACATTGGATCGTTCGGCACGAACTGCGGATAGATGCGGTAGCGCGCCTGGGCGTAGTCGACGTCGGGCTGCGCCTCGAGCCGCCGCGCCGTGGCTTCTGGGTCTGCAGTGTCCGGAATCGACACGATGTCGAAGTTTGCGTACGACAGCGGCGGGGTGAGCGCCCCGTTCACCTGCGACAGCATCGCTCGCTGGGCATCCGGAGAGGTCCCGGGCCTGAACTTCACGATGATGCTGCCGCGGAGGAACGGCTCGCCATCGGCAGCGATCTGCAGCGTCGTGCCTTCGGTGCGCGGCGCCCGCACGGGATCGAACTCATGGATGCCGCGATCGATCGCGGGAGCCGTCAACTCGGAAAGGAGGATCGGAAAGCGGGGCAGGAAGCTCGCGTCCTGCGCAAGAACGCCGCTCACGGCGGCAGCCTCGATCCCGATGCCAACGGCGCACGCAAGAACAGTCGCCGCACACCTGCCTGACATCTTCATGAAACCCCTGGAACCAGCGAATGAGGGCGGGCTACTTAGTAAGATACGTCAACGGGTCGATGTCGTAGGCGGCAGGATCGACGGGCGCCTGGATCGAGCGCGGCTCCTCAGCGTTCGTTTGCCAGAGGTTGAGCTCACGCACCCGGGTGAATGCTGCGCCAGCCGAATCAAACAAGAGCCGCACCCGAGGCCGATACGGATCCGGCGCGTAGGCTTTCAGCACGACGGCGATCTCACCGGTGTTCAAACGGACGAGGTTGCCGGCCGGGTAAATGCCGACCAGCTGCGAGAAGCGCCGCACCAGGTGCTGGTCGAATTGCCGGCCATCGTTGCGCTGCAGCACCGCGAGGATGCGATCGCTGGGGTACGCCTCCTGGTAGACGCGCTGCGACCGCATCGCATCGTAGACGTCGGCGATCCCGCACAACATGGTGGCGAGGTTGAGCGTCGGCCGGCTGATGCCGAACGGGTAGCCGGCGCCGTCGAGGCGCAAGTGATGCTCGAAGGCCACGACCGGCGCGAGCGACGGAATTTCCGGCGTGCGCCGCAGGATTTCCGCGCCGTCGACGGTATGGCGCCGCAGGATTTCGAATTCCTTGTCCGTGAGCTTCTCCGGCTTATTCAGGATCTCCGATGGCGTCTTCACCTTGCCGATGTCGTGGAGCAGCGCCGAAAGGCCGAACTCGCGCAGCAGCGGGCCGTCGATGCCGAGGCCTCTAGCCTGCCCCATCGTCAGGATGGACACGTTCACCATGTGCGTGAACGTGTAGCTGTCGTAGTTCTTCAACGTCGTCAACGCCAGCAGCGCGGTCCGATTCTGGGACACTTCGTCGGCCAGCGAGTTGACGATTTGACTGCCCGCTTCGGGATCCGGCATGCCATCGAGCTTGGCGCTGTCCCACAGCGTGCCGGCGACCGACACCGCATCGTTGTACAGCTTGCGATACGTGGCGATGTCGGCGGGTATCGTGTCGGTATCGTCTATCTGAAGCCGTCCGACGCGGATCTTCTTCAGCTGGTTGAGGACGGCCGACGACTCGGGCGTCGCATTCGCGGCGCCCAGCGTCCGCACCAGCGTCATCAGCTCGCTGACGGCCACCCCTTTGTCGATGACGATCCGCTCGATGCCGACCTGGCGGAACTGGCGGACCAGTTTTTCCAGGTTCTCGGCGGCTCGCGAAATAGGCGTCTCCTGCACGACGACGTCGTCGCCGACGATGCCGATCGTCACCGACGCCGCCGAGCTGTGCATGATGTTAAGCACTTCGGCAAACGAGTTGAGACTGCGTTCGACCAGCGGATGTCCCGGGGCGTACAGCGTGATGGCGCGGAGCGCCGCCGCCAGGCGCCGAATCACCTCGTCAACCAGTCTGATTCTTTGGGTCGCGCTCATGTACGTTCCTGCTGTCGGCGCGGCGGCGCGATCGGCGCGAGCCGCGCGGCGGTCCTCACCCCGCGGCCTCCCCCTTTCCGGGCCTCTTCGAGCACGCGCCGGGCCTCTGGCGATCCAATGCGTCCGAGCGCCAGCGCCGCGGCGCGCCGCAGCGTTGCTGTACGTGTCGGCGCCCACCACTCCCCGCGGTAGAGGGCCTTCTCGAGCGTTGCGATCGACTCCGGATGGGAGCCAAGCGCGCCAATCGCCTCCATGATCTGGACGTGCACCTCGATCAGGCGGCCGCGCGGCGACGTATGGTTCAGCACGTAGCACAGCAGCGGCACCGCGCGCTCCTCTTTCAAGGTGATCAGCTGCTGCGGAATGGCGTTGCCGGCGGCCGTCCCCGACATGAGCGCTTTCTGCAGCACGGCAAAAGCCTCGTCGTTCCCCAGCTGCGCGATCGCCTTGATCGCGTCCCGCTGCACCTGAGGCTCGAGATCTTCGAGCATCGTCGCAAGGTCGGCCAGCGCATCCTGGCCGCCGAACATGCGCAGCATGTCGATCGCGGTGCGGCGCACGGTCGGGTTCGGCGACTGCTTCAACCGCTCGACGGTTTCGCGGCCGGCCGCTCCGAAGCCGAACAACAGCTCGCGCAGGCGCCGGATGGCCTTGCTGTTCTCCTCGACGATGAGCACTTCCGCCAGCGGGCCGATCATGCGTATGCCGATCGTCCGGCAGATGCGGTTGTAGATGTCGACGTCGCCGTCGTCCACTCTGCGCAGGTGGGCGGCAATGAGACCTGCGAGTGAAACACTCGCCAGTCCTTCGACCGCCGACTCGGCGACGGAACGGAGGCCGTCGCGGCCGCTGGTGCCGGTCTCGCGCACGATGGCGAACGCCAGCTTGTGCGCGGCGCCCGGGTCTCCCGCCTTCAGGCGCTTTTCAATCTCCGTGGTCACCAGCCGCGCGATATCGCGCCAGGCCGGCGGCTCGTCTTCGACCTGCAGCAGGTCGACCAGCAGGGCGAAGTCGAGTTCCCTGATAGCCGCGTCTTCAACCGTGGCGAGCCACGTTTTGATGCGTTCGGGAGGGTCGTCCGACACACGCTCGACGTCAATCGCCTGCTTCTGCGCGCCGGAGAGTTCGCGCGCGTAGTCAACGGACACGAAGCTTTCGTCGGAATACGACGCCAGCAAGTTGGCCGCGGATTCCCAGAGCTCTTCGAAGCCGGCCTGCTGGCCGAGCGGGCTCTGTTCGGCTTCCTGTTTCGCGAGATCGATCAGCCGTTCCTTGCGATCGTTGTCGGGCACCAGCAGCTGCAGCGCCTGGGCCAGCCGCTCGGAGGCACCGCTTTCCCTGGCCACGTTGCCGGCGACGAAAGACGCGATGGTCTCGTCGCCCATGCGGCCGACGACGGCGGCCGCCACGTCGGACTGCTCGCGCTCCGGGGCGCGCGCCCGCTCGATGATCTCGATGAGCATGTCGGGCGTCAGTCGAGAGGAGGAATCGGCGACGGTCTGCAGGACTCCTTCCTTGCCGCCTTCACCCGCACGCTCGACGGATGCCTCGAGCATCTGCTTGACGAGTTCAAGCAGCGCCGCCGCGCGGGCGCTGACCGTGGCATCGCCGCCTGTTGCGGTGCTTTGCAGCCGTTCGATCAGGTCGCCGAACCGCGCCGAATCGCCGAGCGTATCGAGGAGCGCCGACAGGGCGTTGGTGTCAAGCGCCGCTTCATCCTGCAGGAGGACGTTGATGATCTGATCCCATTCCGCCCCGCCCTCGCCGCTCCGCTCGCGCAGCACCTCCGCATAGTCGATTTCAATGATCTCGACATGGTTGCGGCCTGTGGCCGCCCACGCCTTGGCAATGCCGCCCGCCTCCGACAGCTCGTCCACCGACCGCCCCAGCAGCAGGAGCAGCGCGTGCCAGTCGTGGATGTCGGCGCCGGATTCGAGCCGAAGCGCGCCGACGAGCCGGTCCTTCATCAGGCCCGCGAGCTCCTCCAGCGCCTGGTCCGGCCGCACCGGCGCTTTGCCGTCGATCATCAAGGTCCCGGGGTGCACGGCGACCGTCACGCTGCCGGTGGGCGCCAGCCGGCCGGCCGCGCCGATGACCCGCTGCAGCGATGCCTGGATGGACGGATGGGTGGCGGGATAGAGGGACACCGACCGCGCGGCCGTCCGGCATGCTCTGGCGAATTCCACAAGGACCGCCGTCTGCTCGGCGGACATCGGGTTGGGAGTGGGCCCCGGCGTCGAAGGCATCTACTCGGTAAATCCTTCCTGCATTCAGTTCGAACGAGCCAGGAGGAGTCTTGATTATACTGGGCGATCTTCCATGAGCTTTATCGACGTCATCGCGAAAAAGCGCGATGGGGGGGCGCTTTCCCGCGGCGACATCGACCAATTTGTCGGCGGTGTCAGCTCGGGACATATTCCCGACTACCAGGCGTCGGCGCTCCTCATGGCGATTGTGCTCCGCGGCATGTCCGACGAGGAAACCGCGTGGCTGACCGACGCCATGAGGCGGTCGGGCGGCCAGCTGGACCTCTCCAGCATTCCCGGTACGAAAGTCGGCAAGCACAGTACCGGGGGGGTCGGCGACAAGGTGTCGATCATCCTGGCGCCGGTCGTGGCCGCCTGCGGCGTGGTCCTCCCCAAGATGTCGGGGCGCGGCCTCGGGCATACCGGCGGCACCCTCGACAAGCTGGAGTCGATTCCCGGCTTTCGCGTGAATCTGTCGATCGATGAATTCACCCGGATGCTGGCGGAAGTCGGCACGAGCATCGTGGGACAATCCGATGCGCTCGCGCCTGCCGACAGGAAGCTGTATGCACTGCGCGACGTGACAGCGACCGTCTCCAGCATTCCGCTCATTGCCGCCTCGGTGATGAGCAAGAAGCTGGCGGAAGGCGGCGACGCGCTGCTGCTCGACGTGAAATGCGGCCATGGCGCGTTCATGCGGTCGGAGCCGGACGCACGTGAGCTTGCGAGGCTGATGGTGTCGATCGGCAGGCAGGCGGGCCTGCACACCGAGGCCGTCATCACCGACATGGATGCGCCGCTCGGCCGCGCGGTCGGCAACGCCGTCGAGATCATCGAATGCGTGGAAACGCTGAAGGGCCGCGGGCCTGCCGACATCCACGCCCTGGTGATTGAATTGGCGACGCGTCTGCTGATTGTCTCAGGCAAGTACCACAAGCCGGATGCCAGCCCGGCTGTCCACGATGCGATTTCGTCGGGACGCGCGCTCGAGAAGTTGCGCGCCATGATCGCCTGGCAAAAGGGCGACCCGCGGGTCGTCGACGACTACAGCTCCCTGCCTGGCGCCCGCGCGCGCCAGGCCGTGAAGGCAGAGCAGAGTGGATACGTCGCGACAATGAAGGCGGACCTGATCGGACGGGCGTGCAAGGCACTCGGCGCGGGGCGCCAACGGATGGAGGACAGCATCGACTACGGCGCAGGTGTGCTGATTTCGAAGAAACCGGGCGAACAGGTCTCTGCCGGCGACACCATCCTCGAAGTGCTCTACAACGACGACCGCGGCGTCGGCGAAGCCGTCAGCCTGGTGCAGGCCGCGATCAGCATTGCGAGCGTGCCGCCCGCGTCCCGGCCGCTGATCCTCGGTGTCGTGCAATGACAGAGAGAACGATCGAAGCCAGCGTCGAAGCACCTCCGCGCGTCCGTCAGCCGTGGACATCAGTCGATCTCATCGTGCTGGGTGGGCTCGCGCTGGTGGCCGCAGCGGCCATAGGACTGGGTGCTGCCGGCGCCGCCCGTCTTCAGCCGGTCGCGGGCCTGGCGCTCGTGCTGGCGCTCGCCTACTGCTTCTCCGCCGCACGCTGGGCAATCGATTATCGGACCGTCGCATGGGGCCTGACGCTGCAATTCGTTTTCGCGGTCATCGTGCTCAAGACCGGTGCGGGACGCCAGGCGTTTCAAGCGGCCGGGGCCGTGATCACGCGGATACTCGACTTCGCGTTCGTCGGATCGTCGTTCGTCTTCGGTCCGCTTGGCAGCCGGGATGCGTGGCCGCGGATCATGACGGCAGTACTTGGCGAGGAAGGCGTCCAGTACGGCGTCATCTTCGCATTCCAGGTGCTGCCGACCATCATTTTCATCGCCGCGTTGTTCGCGATGCTCTATTACTTCGGCGTGATGCAGGTGATCGTCAGAGTCTTCGCCGTGGTGATGCGCCGGTTCATGCGGGCGAGCGGCGCCGAGACGCTCAATGTCGCCGCGAGCATCTTCATGGGCCAGACCGAAGCGCCGCTGACGATTCGGCCCTTCCTTCCGCGCCTGACGGAGTCGGAGCTCATGACCGTGATGACGGCCGGGATGGCTCACATCTCCGGCGGCATCATGGCAGCGTACATCCTGTTTGGCATCGAAGCGCAGCACCTGCTCACCGCCGTCATCATGACCGCCCCTGGCACGCTGATGATGGCGAAAGTCTTCGTTCCCGAAACCACCCAGCCCGAGACGATGGGAACGGTGCGGCTGCAGGTGGAGAAGACCGACGTGAACGTGATCGACGCGATCGGCCGGGGCACCGGCGAGGGGCTGCACCTGGCCCTCAACGTTGGCGCGATGCTGATTTCATTTCTGGCGCTGATCGCCCTCGTGAACGCCGGCCTCGGTCTGATCGGTAACACTGTCGGCGTTGACCTGAGCATGCAGCGCATCTTTGGTGCCGTGTTTGCCCCGGTGGCCTGGAGCCTCGGGGTGCCGTGGCGCGACGCGCCCACCATCGGCAATCTGCTCGGCACGCGCATGGTGCTCAACGAATTCGTCGCCTATTCGCAGCTTGGTCCGCTGAAGGCAACCCTCGATCCGCGGTCGTTTACGATTGCCACCTTCGCGTTGTGCGGGTTCGCGAATTTCAGCTCGATCGGCATCCAGATTGGCGGCATCGGCGCGCTCGCGCCCGAACGGCGGCACGACCTCGCCAGGCTGGGCATTCGCGCGATGCTCGCGGGCACGTTTGCCAATTTTCTGAGCGCGACGATCGCGGGAATGCTTCTGTGAGTGGGCTCGGCTCGATGTTCGAGCGCGTCGAGGCGGCAGCCGAGGTCGTGCGCCGCCGCTGCGGCGCGCTGCCGCAGACGGCGCTCATCCTCGGCTCCGGGCTCGGTGACTTCGCCGATACGCTCGCCGACGCGGTAGCTCTGCCGTACACCGACCTGCCGAACTGGCCGGCGTCCACAGTGGTGGGGCATTCGGGCAAACTCGTCGTCGGTACGGTCGCAGGACGGCGCGTCGCCGCGCTGGCCGGACGCGTCCATGCATACGAAGGCCATCCACTGAGCACCGTTGTCTTTGCCACCCGCGTCATGGGGCGTCTGGGAGTCCGGGAGCTGGTGGTGACCAATGCTGCCGGCGGGGTGAACACGGGATTCGGCCGCGGCGCACTGATGGTGATCGACGATCACATCAACCTGCTGGGAGCCAACCCGTTGATGGGCGAGAACGACGACCGCTTCGGCACGCGCTTCCCTGACATGACCGAGGTGTATTCCAGGCGCCTGCGCCGCATCGCCGATGAAGCTGCCGCGGCGAAAAGCCTGTCGGTGACGCACGGCGTCTACGCGGCGCTCGGTGGCCCCAGTTACGAGACGCCGGCCGAGATTCGCTACCTGCGCACGATCGGCGCCGACGCCGTTGGCATGTCCACCGTTCCGGAGGCGATCGCCGCGCGGCACATGGGGCTCGAAGTGCTGGGGCTGTCGTGCATCACGAACATGGCGGCCGGAGTGCTGCCCGAGCCGCTGAATCACGAAGAAGTGCTGGAGACCACGCGGCAGGTGAGAGGTACCTTCATCGCTCTGCTCGAGGGAATCATTGAGCGACTCTGATCTGATCGCCGCCGCGCGCAACGCCCGCGAGTTCGCCCACGCCGGCTACTCGCAGTTCAAGGTCGGCGCTGCGCTCGAAGCCGCAGACGGTACCGTCATCACCGGCTGCAATATCGAGAACGCCACCTACGGTCTGACGATCTGCGCCGAGCGCGTGGCGATGTTCAAGGCGTTGTCCGAAGGACATCGTCAGTTCCGACGCGTGGCGATCGTGGCCGATACCGAGACGCCGACACCCCCGTGCGGTGCCTGCCGTCAGATCCTGTGGGAGTTCGGCGGCGACCTCGAAGTGATCCTCGCGAACCTGACGCGCGAATCGGGCCGCCACCAGCTGCGCGATCTCCTGCCCCTGCCCTTCGACAATCGACTGCTGAAGTGAAGTCCGCCTGAAGGCGGACACTACGTATGCTGGGGGTGAAGTCGTACGTAGTCTCCGGCCTCAGCCGGACCTGTTGATATCATCGGCTTCACATGCTGCCGACGATCGAGTGGAAGGAAGAGGGCATCGTCATGATCGACCAGCGGAAGCTGCCCTCCGCCGAGGTCTACGTCACGTGCAAGACCGCCTCGGAAGTCGCCAAGGCGATCAAGACGATGGTGATTCGCGGCGCACCGGCGATCGGCGTGGCGGCGGCAATGGGCATCGCCCTCGGGATGCGGAAGAGCAAGGCCACCGGCACGAAACAGTTCGCGACGGAGTTCCAGAAGACGTGCGATCTGCTTGCCGCGACGCGGCCGACGGCGGTGAATCTGTTCTGGGCGATCGATCGCATGAAGCGCGCCTTCGCGGGCGCGGCTCAGGCGGGCTGTTCTGTCGACGAGATCCGGCAGCGCCTCGATCACGAGGCGCGGGCGATTCACGACGAGGACATCGCCAGCTGCCGCTCGATGGGCGCTCACGGTGCCACCCTCGTGCCGCAGACCGCCAACATCCTCACGCACTGTAACGCCGGGGCGCTGGCGACCGCTGGCTATGGCACGGCGCTGGGAGTCATCCGCGCCGCGGTCGAGCAGGGCAAGAAGGTGGCGGTGCTGGCCGATGAGACCCGTCCTTTCCTGCAGGGCGCGCGCCTGACCGCCTGGGAGCTGGTGAAGGACGGCATCGACACGACGGTGATCACCGACAACATGGCTGCGTCGATGATGCGCCTCGGACACGTTGACCTGGTGGTCGTCGGCGCTGATCGGATTGCGGCGAACGGCGACGTCGCCAACAAGGTGGGCACCTACGGCGTCGCGGTGCTGGCGAAAGAACACGGGATCCCGTTCTACGTCGCCGCGCCGATCTCGACCGTCGATCTCGACACTCCTGACGGGGCGCATATCCCGATCGAAGAGCGCAACGAGAGGGAAGTGACTCATGTCGGCGCCTCGCGGCTCACGCCAGGGGGGGCGCGGATCCGGAACCCGGCGTTCGACGTCACTCCGGCAAAGTACGTGACCGCCATTGTCACCGAACGCGGGATTGCCTCCGCTCCGTACTCCGATTCCCTCCGTGCCCTTGTCGAACGTTCATGATCGTTCTCGGCATCGAAACGTCGTGTGACGAGACCGCTGCCGCCGTGGTCGAAGAGACCGGCGACCCGCAGCGTCCGTGGCGCATCCGATCGAACATCGTCGCGTCCCAGACCGACGTTCACCGCGAGTGGGGCGGCGTCGTCCCGGAGCTGTCGGCGCGGCAGCATATCCGCGACATCTGCGGTGTTGTCGAACGGGCGCTCGGCGAAGCGGGCGTCGACAGGTTCGACGCGATTGCCGCGACGCAGGGGCCGGGCCTCGTCGGCTCGCTCCTCGTCGGCCTGTCGTTCGCCAAGGCGCTCGCTTGGGCCCGATCGGTGCCGCTTATTCCGGTGCATCACCTGGCCGGTCATATCGAATCGCTCGTGCTCGAGGGAGGCGAGTTGCCGCTGCCCGCCGTGGTCCTGGTCGTCTCGGGCGGACACACGAGCCTGTATCGCATCGAACGGCCGGGCGCGTACGAGCTGCTTGGCCGGACGCGAGACGATGCGGCGGGAGAGGCGTTCGACAAGGTGGCGAAGCTGCTCGGCCTCGGATATCCGGGAGGGCCCCTCATCGACCGGATATCGCCGCACGGCAACGATCGCGCGGTGGCGCTGCCGAAGACCCGGATGACGCACGCCGATCGCAACGCGCCGCATCTGCCCGGCCGCCGCGACTTCAGCTTCAGCGGCGTCAAGACGTCGGTATTGCGGCAGGTGAGCCGCCGCCGCGAAGAGCTCGGGCTCGCCCCGGATGCGCCGCTGCCGGCGCAGCACGTGGCGGACATCGCCGCCAGCTTTCAGCGCGTCGTCGTGGAAACGCTGGTCGATCGGCTGTTCGACGCAGCGCGCTGGTACGGCGCGCAGAGCGTCGGGATCGCCGGCGGAGTCTCCGCGAACAGCCGCCTGCGGGAGGACGTGCTCGCCCGCGGAACGGCACGCGGCATCCCCGTGTTCATTCCCGGCCTCGCGCTTTCAACCGACAATGCAGCGATGATTGCCGCCGCCGGGCTTCGGCGGTATCGCGC
>Ga0075428_100001331_pt1 | contig 26188 bp, 28 predicted proteins | sample RhiMetdeltSRZDD2_FD_75291 | JGI IMG/M metagenome (GOLD analysis project Ga0075428, IMG submission 75291) | Populus rhizosphere microbial communities from Tennessee, USA - Rhizosphere MetaG P. deltoides SRZDD2 | ecosystem: Host-associated > Plants > Roots > Rhizosphere > Soil | place: USA... | reverse complement strand
CTTCCCATGTCTCTTGCGCCCATTTATCTAGGGGTGGCTTTGTGGGTTCTGTTTGAGAAGTTGGGCCTGGGAGCTGTATCGTCTCAAAAGGTAGAAGTACATCCGGGGGCGTTATGGTAGCGGCTTCAGGAAAGGTAGCTTGAGTAATAATAGTAGGGGCCCACACCTCTGCACTACCAGCAGAAATACGGCTAAGGTAGGAACTCATAAAATAAATCCTATAATTTAATGTCCTATTTAGCAAGTAGCGGTAGCCAAAAACAAGGATATCCGCTAAAATATACCGGTGATACGGCGCGTTGGCCGAGGAGTTAGGCACAGCTCTGCAAAAGCTGCCACACCGGTGCGAAGCCGGTACGCGCCTCCAGCTTAGCCTTGTATTCCGGCTCCCGCTTGCTACGAAAATAGCTTGCTTCAGCCTCCAGCAAGACTTACGCTTTACCCCACAAAGAGCTCCGCTCCGCTGGGGACCCTTAATAAATCGGGCGAGTGGCGGAATTGGTATACGCGGTGGACTTAAAATCCGCTGACCACAAGTCTTGAGGGTTCGAGTCCCTCCTCGCCCACCAGAGTATCTTGTAGTAAATAGATTCATCTTAGACCATTAAAAAGACTGGCCTTTTTACGGCCAGTCTTTTGTAAATAGTTTAGCTTGCCAACCTCAGGGTACAAGGTAGTCAACGTTGCTAGTAGCGTAGACTCCTGCGCCTGTGCCGCCAGCTAGTAAGTCAATGTGGTCAGTACGTGCACCGGCACCAAAAGGTGCACTTTGTAAGGTGGCTAGAGGTACCATAACAGCACCGCTGTTACCATTGCCTTGGCCATTCGTTGTTAGCGTGCCAATCTCTATAAAGCCGCAAGCTGCAGCGTGGGTTGGACCGCAGACTAAAAAGATTTGGTAGGTAGTGTTTGGTTCGGCATTTTTAAGGCTGGCAACAACCCTTAAATTGCCTTCGTCATCTTGGTTGTAGTTGATAAAACCAAAGCCAGTCGGTCCGGCCATGTCAACGGCTTCGGAGCAACCAGTGCTACAGTCTTGTACTAAGTCAAGTTTTGTATTGGGTGCTGCCGAGGCTGGCAAAGCAATGCCAACTGCGGCAACCAAGCTAATTGCGAGGGAACTGAACAATACACGAAGTTTTCTCATAATCTGTCTCCTAAGTTAGGTAATCATGTTCTGATATTAAGACTAGCAGTATCTCCCAAACGCCCTCCCCCTCATTATGAAATTACTAGGACACCGTCGCCTATGCAATCGACCGCAATTTGAAACCAGTATACGATGTGTGTAGCATATTGTAAATTCTAATGTTTATATTGGATGTCCTTAGCCGTACCACAGAGTTTGGTATCATAGCTGTATGGCTAAACAGAGCGCAGGACTTGTGATTTACCGCCAGGTGGGTCAAGACTACGAGGTGTTACTAGTACACCCCGGCGGACCTTTTTGGGCCAAAAAAGACGACGGCAGCTGGTCCATACCTAAAGGTGAATTTGATGATTCTGAAGAGCCACTAGCCGCCGCCAAACGCGAATTTAAAGAAGAGACCAATATAACCGCTCCCGAGGGCAATTACCAAGAACTGGGTGAAGCCAAGCAATCTAGTGGTAAAATTGTCCATGCCTTTGCTCTGGAAGCCAATGTTGACCTAGAGACATTTAAGAGCAACATGTTCGAAATGGAGTGGCCACCCCGTTCGGGCAAAAAACAGGAATTTCCCGAGAATGACAAAGCGGCCTGGACCACTCTGACAGTCGCTGGCCAGAAATTGGTAAAAGGGCAGCTCCCGCTTTTGCAAAAGCTAGCCGCATTACTTAAGGTACCCCCCTTGCAACCTCGCCCAGAAACTGGCAGTCAACAAAGCCTGCTCTAAAGTTGACATCTCTACAATCTTAGGCCACAAGGTGCAGAACGGAATGGTAAAATAGCATCATGAAGACCCTACTCTCTTTTGTAATACGCACGCCCTAGGGGGCATATTTTTGTTCTCTAATTTTTTATTACTCTTAAAACCAGGTAGACTAAGAACATGAATTATTATATTTGCACCTCTATTCCATATGTAAATGGTGAACCACATATTGGGCACGCGTTGGAATTTTTGATGGCCGACGTATTAGCCCGCGCCGCCCGGCAACGCGGCGACACGGTTTTGTTTGGTACTGGTAGCGATGAACATGGTAGTAAAATCCATCAAACTGCCGAAAAAATGAAGCTAACGCCCAAACAACTTACTGACCAAATGAGCAAACGGTTCGTCGACTTGTTGGAGCAACTAAACATCAGCAACGATCGCTTTATTCGGACTACTGATAAAGCACATGAAGACCGCGCGCAGTTAATCTGGAAAGCGCTAGAGCACGATATTTACAAAGGTACCTACACCGGCTGGTATGATGTTAAAGAAGAAGAATTTGTACCCGAGGGTCACGCCGACCCCGAACGCATGAAGCCCGGCCACCCTCAGGCCTACCAAAAACTCGAGGAAGAGAATTACTTTTTTAAACTCAGCAAGTATACCGCCAACATCAAAAGCGCCATCGAAAGTGGCGAGTTTGTGATTGTGCCAGAGACCCGCCGCAATGAAATTTTGGCTGTTTTAGCCGAAGGACTGGACGATATCAGCATCTCGCGGCCGAAGGAAAAACTCGATTGGGGTGTACCCGTTCCAGGCGATAAAAACCAAGTAATGTATGTCTGGTTCGAGGCGCTCATGAACTACATTACTGTACTCGGCTACCCTGAACACAAAGATTTTAAGGATTTTTGGCCCTCCCAAGTACAAGTAATTGGTAAGGACATTCTGCGGTTCCATGCCGCCATTTGGCCAGCTATGCTTATGAGTCTTGACGTGCCCCTGCCCAAACAACTGTATGTACACGGCCACATTACCATGGATGGTAAAAAAATGAGCAAATCGATTGGCAATGTCGTTGCGCCAAAGGAAATTCTTGATAAATATGGTGTCGACGCCTTCCGCTATTACTTTTTGCGGCACATCCCTAGTTACAACGACGGTGATTTTAGCTGGGATGCGTTTGAAGCGGCCTACAATAACGAACTCGCCAACGAGCTGGGCAACGCCGTCCAACGCACTGCCGCAATGGTGCAGAAGTACCAAAAGGGCGTTATTGGTGTCATCCCCGAAGCCGAACACGACAACGCCGGCGTAGCCGAAGCCTTAACCCAATGCCGTTTTGACCGCGCACTCGACGAAGTATGGAACCAAGTTCGTGGCCTTAACCAGTATATCGACGAAGAAAAACCATGGGAAATCGCCAAAGCGGGCGACGAAGACCACCTGCGTGAAGTGCTCGCTTACCAAGTGAGTTGTTTGCTCGAAATTGCCGATCTACTTGCGCCATTCTTGCCCGACACCTCAGCCAAGATTAAGGGCATTTTTGAAAGCGGCGTGGTCAAACCCATCGACGGCACCCTTTTCCCAAAAAACGAAACCACTGAAAAGCCAAAGAAATAACCATGCAATTGGTAGACACACACTGCCATATCCATGAGGCCGATCCAACTATAAAAATGGATACCGAAACCCGCCGCAAGTACGAAAAAGCCGGCTGGCCAAAGCCCGACGACATGATTGCCGAGGCAATCGAAGCTGGTGTAAGCAAAATGATCTGCGTGGGGACGACGCTGGCCGATAGCCAATTAGCGGTGCAATTTGTCCAAACCCGCCCCAATTGTTGGGCAAGCATTGGCATCCACCCGCATGAGGCAAAGGACCATTTAAATTTGAACGAAAAGAAGGAGTTTGAGTTTTTACTAACCACTGACGAGGGGTGGCAGGCCATGGGGCAGCTCCCGCCCCGCGCGCACGAAGGAGCACGGGGAAGGGGCAAATGGCCTGACAGGACCCCCACCCCAAGTAAAGTGGTGGCAATAGGCGAATGCGGCCTAGACTATTATTACGCCGATTCACCAAAAGCAGAGCAAGCGGAACTATTGCATTTTCAATTACAACTGGCCGAAAAATACAACTTACCCGTTATTTTCCATGTACGCGACGCCTTTGATGATTTTTGGCCGATTTTTGACCAATACAAAGTGCGGGGCGTCATCCATAGCTTTTCGGCAACCCGCAAAGAATTAGACAAAATACTGGCACGCGACCTATTTGTAGGCTTAAATGGTATTATGACGTTTACCAAAAACGAGGATCAACTCGAGGCCGCTAAGGTTGTACCACTAGAGAACATACTTCTCGAAACAGATGCGCCCTTCTTGACTCCCGACCCACACCGTGGTACAATCTGCAAACCAAAGCACGTAAGTGTTATTGCGGCGTTTTTGGCAAATTTAAGGGGCGAGTCGGTACAAGAACTTGCCCGTCACAGTACCAGTAACGCTCATAAACTTTTTGGAATAGCAGATAGTAATAGTATATGAACCCACAAAACATCGAAGGCTTAAGCAGTGGTTACCCCAAAGAAGGTGGGTTAGAGGCAGTTAATGCTAAGCGTTGGATGCTCGTTGGGGCGGCAGTCGATCGTATGATAATGACAGTCGCAGATATTCCGGCTTTCCGCGAAATAGTTAACGAACCAATAGTAAGGGCGTAGAATGATCCCTCTCTTCCGGTCCCTCAAGCAACAACGCGAACAAGACCGGCAGGCACGTCACTACCGGGAGCTTATTCGTCAAGAGGCGGCTATTGGCGGCAAACTTTTCGGGCCGGTACCCAAAGGCGGCCGCCGCGAATTCTTTTGTTTAGACGAGCATACCTGGGTATGGCACGAGGAATGGAGTGATGGTAAAGGTAATCATCATGCCATGACAACCCGTTACGATGTCCGGCCCCATGGCATTTACAAAGCCCAAGACGGCCAGCCGTACCGCCCGATTAGCCCCCAGGAAGCCAAGCACTTGTATCAGGCCGTACAGCTATATCATCAAAGGGTTGGCACCGAAATTTATAAAGCCTTTCAGTAAGCTAAGTTATGGACAATGTGTATGTAGATTACGCGGCGGCGACGCCGCTGGATCCGGATGTGTTGGAGGCAATGCAGCCGTATTTTGTGGTGTCGTTTTTTAACCCGTCGGCTACCTATTTGCCGGCCAAGCAAGTCCGCCAGGCTGTAGACGACGCGCGGGCTACAGTGGCCCACTGGCTGGGCGTCCGGCCCGCCGAAGTTATTTTTACGTCTGGCGGTACCGAAGCTAATAATTTAGCAATCCATGGCGTTATGCGGCAATTCCCGGACGGCAACGTCGTGGTAAGCGCTATTGAACACGAATCGGTACTGGCGCCGGCACACCAATACAGTTGCCGCGAAGCCGCAGTAACCACCAAGGGGCTCGTCGATATTACTAAACTTGTTAAGCAAATTGATGACCAGACTGTGTTGGTAAGCGTTATGTACGCCAACAACGAAGTTGGTACTATCCAACCCATTCGTCAGATTGCCCGCGAACTCGAGAATATTCGTACCGCCCGCAAAAAAACCGGCAACGCACAACCCTTGTATTTCCATACCGACGCTGCCCAAGCAGTGAACTATTTGGATATTCATACCGCGCGTTTAGGTGTGGACCTGATGACTATTAACGGTGGTAAAATCTATGGCCCAAAGGGGAGCGGTGCTTTGTTTGTGGGCCGGCATGTACACCTACAACCGGTCAATAGTGGTGGTGGCCAAGAGCGTGGTTTGCGCAGTGGGACCGAAAATGTACCCGGGTGTATCGGCCTCGCCAAAGCGCTTGACATTGCCCAAACCCGTCGGCAAACAGAAGCCGGTCGCTTACAAGCACTGCAAACATTGTTTATCAATCTGCTCAAGCAAAAAAATCCCAACGTAGTTATTAATGGGTCGCTAAAACAGCGTTTACCCAACAACGTACACATTACTATTCCCGGCGCCGACAACGAACGATTGCTCGTCGAGTTAGAGGAACAAGGCATTTTAGCCGCTGCCGGTTCGGCCTGCAGCGCAAGCAGCGAAGAACCTTCGCACGTTTTACGCGCCATGGGCCTGAATGACCAAGATGCCCAAGCCTCCCTTCGTTTTACTATGGGTCATAACACGACACAGCAGGACATCAAGCGCGTAATTATAGCTTTAGGATCTAAATGACACCAAACAATATAAACCCTGAAGAGGGATACTGTTGCAATGTCGTTTTTGCTGGATCCTCGGTAATTAAAACGACCAAAGAATCTTTTTCCTACAAAGATGCTCAGGCACGGCTGGACCTTTTAGAAGATTATGCAGCCGCCTTGGCGGCAGAACCGCTCCCGGTGGCGCCGCTTACTTCCGCCACACTGACAGAAACAGAAGGAAAGTTTGCCTTACGTTTTACAATGGGTTTAATACCCGGACCTAGTGTTGAAAGTTTACGAGGGGATGAACGTCGGGAAGCGGCCGGTGTCATTATTGGTAACCTGTGTGCTATGTCCCAAATAAAGAGATATCGTGAACCAGGTATATTGCGTGTACCTATAGATGCCCTACTTCGTAATTGGCATATAGATCCTACAACTAAAATCCCGACACTTATTGACATATACCCTCCTTGGTCTCGTGACGCATTAGGCCGCATTAAGTATTTTCGCGAAGCTGAACCAAGGAGGTGGGCAGAGAAAGTTAAAGGCAGGTTGGGTAACATTGTGCCATATCTTGTCGCTGACATTGCGGATAAGGAGTTTATGTCCGATCAAGATGCAATTGAGTGGGGGGTAAGTGTATTGCCGCCAGATGATCCGAAGTTTAATACCTTTCTGTTAAAGAGAATAAAAGATTACATCACTAGAACTCACTTTTTTGTTTGATGAACCTCAATAAGCACTAGCACCGGAAGCGACTTGTTGCTATAGTTTACATAAGCAATAACGCTTCTGCTTTAAGAGAGGGCGAGAGGATAGACGGCACAATGTCGATTTGGTGGCTCATACTGATCCTGGGGTTCATCCTGTCTTTTGGTTCGGGCTTTATTTGGTTGGCGCTCAAGGTCGGCACAAAAAAACCCGAAAAAACTGCTGCTAACTACGCTAAAGACGCCGAGGAAGATGTCGAGCACATCTTTAACCAGGATTTCCGCGAGGAGCTACGCAACCGCGGCCGTTTACATTTCGAGAAAATCCTGGGCGAAAACGCCATGTTTTTGCAGCAAGACTTGCGGCTAACGACCTCCCAACTAAACGAGTACATGAAGGGCGAGATTAGCCGTGAACTTAAAGACGCCTTTGCCAAATACCAAGGGGCGATTACTGATGCTAAGCAGTTGGCCGTCGAATCCATCGAAAAAACCAAAACCGCAATTGACGAGGAGCGCCAAGCGCTCATTGGCCAGCTGGAAACTGAGGTGGCCGAAGAAAAAACCCGACGTATTAAACAGTTCGACCAACGCATGGCCGATGTAGTTAACCACTATGTTTTGCAGGCTATTGGCAACCAGATTGACCTCAACGACCAGCTCGAATATATTTTGGCTGAGCTAGAGGCTAACAAGCAAGCCATTGTGGAGGATATTCGCAGTGGCGCATGAGACAAGCCAGTTCGTATTGCCGACGTTGGTGTTTGGCACGGTTGAAATTCGGCGCCTAAGCCGCGAGCTGGAGACGCTCGACGATTACATGCGCCAAGCTAGCCTGCGCGGGGCTGGCAGCAGGCAAAACGGCTTGCCCAAGGTGAGCCGGCTGCTCGATGCCACTGCCAGCGAAAATCACCTCAATTTATTGCAGGGTGCGGACCGCGAGCAATTGGCTAAAGCCCTAAAACAAACCTTGGAGGTGGCGCCGGTTATCCACATTAGTTTTGCTAGCGACCCAAGTGCTGCGTTTTTGGAAAAAATTGTTAGTTGGCTCCGTACGAACGTCCACCCGATTACGCTTATTCGGCTGGGGCTGCAACCCTCGATTGCCGCTGGCTGCGTGTTGCGTACGGCAAACCGTGCGTTCGATTTTAGTCTGCGCCACCACTTTACCGAGCAGCGCGATTTGTTGCTGTATTCTTTGGATACCGAATCGCCGCAAGAAAGTCAGCCTACGCAAGCCGCCAATGTACCCCCGGCTAAAAAGGTGGAGGTAGTGGCCAGTGAGTGACAACCGGCATTTTGATCAGCTTGTAGCCCAAGGCCGCCCAGTTGGCGAAGTTTTTGCCGTGGACCGTTTTTTGGTGCGCGTTAAGGGTATGCAACCTATCAATCTGCATGCGTTGATTATGTTCGAAGATGGTAGTAAGGGCTACGTGCATCATGTGCTCGAAGATCATATTGTTGTACTACATCTTGGCACCAAGAGTATTCGTGTTGGCATGGTGGCTGTAGTGCAGCACGACCAACTGGTTACAAAAGTTGGCAAAGATTTTATTGGCCGGGTCGTGTCGGTAACTGGCGAACCGCTGGACGGTAAAGGCCCTATTGCGGCCGATGGTGTTATGCCGGTGTTTGGCAAAGCGCCCGCCCTGCACGAGCGGGAATTATTGGACACGCAGCTCGAAACCGGTATAACCGTAATTGACACGCTGTTTCCGTTGTTGCGCGGCCAGCGTATCGCTATTTTAGGCGACAGTAAATCGGGCAAGAGTGGTCTAGCCAGCCAGATTGCCCTTAATCAAAATGATACCGATGTTGTTGTGGTGTACGTGCTTATTGCTAAGCGTAAAAGTGACGTAGACCTGTTACTCAGCCGTTTGCAATCTGGCGATGCGCTCAAAAAAGCTATCGTTATTGTTTCGACCATGTCCGATTCACTTATTTTGAGTTTTTTGGCGCCTTACGTTGGCTGCAGTATGGCCGAATACTTGTGGCAACAAAAAGACCAAGACGTGGTGATTATTTACGACGACCTTACTTCGCACGCCCACACCTACCGCGAAGTAGCCTTGTTGTCGGGTATGAGCCCGGGCCGCGACAGCTACCCTGGCGATATGTTCTATGTGCATTCTAGCCTGCTAGAACGTGCGGGGCGATTGAATCGTAACCATAAAACGCTTAGTTCGGTGCCAATGGTTTTTGCTGCTGGCGGCGACATTACCGCGTATTTACCTACAAATATTATGTCGATTACCGATGGACAGTGGATTTTAGATATGAATATCTTCCGCGACACCATGCGCCCGGCCGTAAGCGTGGGCTTAAGCGTGAGCCGCGTCGGTGGCCGCGGCCAAAACCAGCGCCAAAAACAGTTAAGCGGCCAGGTGTTTAAGGCTTTGACCGCATACAAGCAAGCGCAAGAGTTTGCCCATTTTGGCTCGGAGCTAGCCGTGGCGGCACAGAACGACCTCGCCCGCGGCGAGCGTTTATATAAAATCCTTAACCAGACACCGGGTGAACGCTATAGTTTAATGCAGCAAGCCCTTATGCTTGACATTGCCCTGGGCTTAACCGAAAACGAATCGCTCAATGTCGATATGCTCAAAAGCCAAGTGGCCGAAGCTTCCAAAGACATCAAAGACGATAAAGCATTCGAGAAAGCTCGCGACAGCTTAAAAGCCAAAAGCCTAGTAGAAGTCCAAAAAACCGATAAACCTGCCGAAGCCGAAAACCCAGCCACACCCGCTGCCCAACCACAGGGGGCCACAAAATGAGTCAGGTACAAGAAGTCGCCACCCAGCTAAAGGCCATGAACACCATCGTGGGCTTAACAAGTGTGTTCGAAGGCATTGCCAGCATGCGTATTGCCCAGGTTAAAAGTCAGGTGTTGCAGTCACAAAAATTCTTTAGCGAGTTGTGGCAGATTTACAGCCAAATTCGGGTCGATAACCAGTTCCGCTTTGGGCGCCATGGGCACGAAGCGGCTATCGACAAGCAGTTGTACATTATCATTACGTCGGAAGGTGGTTTTTCGGGCGACATCGACCAAAAGCTCATTACCTGGATGCTCGAACAGTACAAACCCGAAATGCAAGATATTATTGTGGTCGGTCACCACGGGGCCATCCAACTTATCCAAAACAAAGTGGCTTTTAAAAAGTATTTTACTTTGCCGTCACGTGACCGCAATATCAACGTGCAGCCCCTGGTAAACGAAGTTAGCCGTTACCGCAGCACTGTTGTGTTTTATCAAAGTTATGTGTCTTTGATGGCCCAGGACGTTAAACGTATCGAGCTGCAAACCGCTGTGACCGAAGAAGCCAGGCAAGTCAACTTGCAGGGCGAGGACGTCATTAGTGAGTTTACCTATATTTTTGAGCCGTCAAGCTACGATGTTATCGCCCACCTGGAACGGTCTATGGTGCAAATTGCTTTAAGCCAGGTGATTTTAGATTCCAAACTTGCCCAATATGCTAGCCGTTTCCGCGCTATGAACCTCGCGCACGAGCGTGCCGACGACCTATTTACCGACCTAACCATGCAATACAACCGTACCAAACGCCGGGTTAAAGATGAACGTCTTAAAGAAATGATTAACGGATTACGAAAAACGGAGACCGCATGAAAGCAAGGGAAAAACGCAGCCGGAGGCGCCCAGTATGAGCCAAGGTGTTATTCGGTCGGTTAAAGATGTGCTGGTTACGGTAGTCTTTGATGATGACATGCCCGACGCCTTTGAACTGCTGGTGGTCGAGGGAACTGGTACACCGCTACTTGTCGACAGTTTACAGGCTGGCAATATAGCACTGTGTTTAAATATCCAGTCCGATCGTCGTTTGCAAAAGGGTATGCAAGTGGCGCGTAGCGGCAAGAGTATTGAAATCCCGGTCGGCGAGCAGTTAATTGGCCGCGTGGTAGATGCCCTTGGTCTGCCAATTGATGGCGGCGAAGCTATTGACGGCCGTCTTGCCCGGCGTAATATATTCCGTGTACCAGAACGCAACACTAGTTTTTCGAGCACTACGCCGCAGATTTTAGAAACAGGCATTAAGGTTATCGACTTTTTTGCGCCGTTTGTGAAGGGGCGTAAGATTGGTATTGTCGGTGGTGCTGGTGTGGGTAAGACCGTGCTTACCATGGAACTCATCCACAATGTGGCGATGAGCGGTACGGGCCTTAGCTTCTTTACCGGTATTGGTGAGCGTATCCGCGAAGGCCACGAGCTGTACGAGACGCTCAAAGAGCGCGATCTGCTCAAAAACACCTGCATGTTTTTTGGGCAGATGAACGAAAATCCGGTGCTCCGGTCGCTTATCGGTGTTAGCGCGGTAACGCTAGCCGAATATTTCCGCGACGAACACGGCAAAGATATTTTGTTCTTCGCCGACAACATGTACCGCTACATTCAGGCCAAAAACGAACTGTCAACCATTTTAGGACAGGTGCCAAGCGAAGGCGGCTACGAGCCAACGATTTTTAGCGACGTCAAAAGTTTGCAGGACCGTTTAAGTTCGACCGACAAAGGTTCGATTACAGCCGTACAAACCATTTATGTGCCGGCCGACGACATGAGCGACCCGGCAGTGCAGATGATTCAGCACGAGTTGGACAGTGTTATCGTACTTAGTCGTGCCGTAGCCGAGCAAGGTATCCGCCCGGCGGTGGACCTTATTCGCACCACATCGTCGCTCCTTACCGCCGAAATTGTCGGCGAGCGTCATTACTTATTGAGTGTCCAAGTGCAGGCCTTGTTGCAAAAGTACGAGACGCTTAAGCCGATTATTGCCATTATCGGCGAAAACGAGCTGTCGCCGGCCGACCGCGCCGATTACGCCAAAGCTAAGAAGCTTATCGACTATTTCTCACAAAATATGTACGTTATGGAAGATCTTAATGGTCGCCAGGGTGAGTTTATTAGTCGTGAGGATATGCTTAAAGGTGTTGAGGAAATCATCGTATGAAGTCCAGCTACAAACAATTGAAGAGCCCGCTCACGCGCGGAAAAACATCCCCCCAGGATGTTTTTCCGGCTCCGCTTCGGCTAGTCTCTTCAATTGTTTGTAGCTGGACCAGCCCTACAAGTAGGGCGGAAGCCTCACGGAGCAATGTATGATTGAGGAAAAGACCGAGGCGTCCAAAAAGATTGAGGCTGCTAAGGCCGAGAAGAGCTCGGCTGTTAAACCGACGATGCGTATTAAGGTGTATTCCCCGTTTAGGACGTATTTTGAGGATGACGGTTACAGTATTTCGGGGGTCAACGCCACGGGCCCCTTTGACATTTTGCCGCACCACCATAACTTTATGACGCTACTGACAGCTTGTGAGTTAAACATTAAAACGCTTGGCGGCACCGGCGAGCAAAAAATACGTATCTCCGGTGGTCTTATGCATGTCAAATCCGACAAAGTCACCGTGTTTTTAGACATCTAAACAATCGTAGTAAAAATATATTTGTATCTCGACCCAACTGCATGTATGATTGCCTCAATAATTAGTGGTAACAAAATGCAAACAGGGTACAGAAAAATCAGACAATCGGAAAAGTACCATGTAATAGGACATCGGTTTTATACACTCACGCTATTGGCTGTGGCGGCGTTTATGATTGCCGGGGAGCCGATTGCCGTTTACGCTATGGCTAACGAAAACGCGCCAAATAATGCGGTTGCCGAGGCTCACCGCAATAAGCTGCCGGCGGACGCCGACAAGCCCATGAAAACCGACTACCCAGCCGGTACGCAGCCATCGACAGCCAGCGACAAAGCTGCCGCAGATGTCGCGCCTCTGCCAAATGACAACCCGCTGTCGACAATCAAAAAGGCTGACCAGCCCAAGGGCGAAGTTATGCAAAGCCTGGCCGAGCCGCCCAAAATTACGCCGCACGAGCTTAGCAATAAGCGTACTGCCACAACTTCGGTTTCGGTAAATGCCGATGGCTCTTTAACAGAAAAGCACTTCTTTGCCCCAAAGTTTTACCAAAAAGACGGCGCCTGGGTCGACATTAACACCGCTCTGTTCGAGGATAAAAACGCCGGCGATTCCGGCAACATAGCCGGCCGGGCCTGGGGCAATGTCGGGTCTTGGTTTTCAGAGGCAAAGCATTTCCAAGTAAAAGACAACGACTGGCAAGCCAGGTTTGCCCCCAGCGACTTTGGCAGGGGTATGGTGCGTATTAAAAAAGGCGACAGCCAGGTTGGTTTTGTGCCCGAGGGCGCCAAAAAAGTTGACCCGGTCATTACCACAAGCCAAGACGGCCAGCAGATTGTGCATTATTACGACCTGTGGCCGGGCGTAGATGTCGAATATATTGTTGAGTCCGACGCGGTTAAGGAAAACATTATTCTTAAAGACAAAAACGCAGCCAATCAAATTTCGTTCAAAATAATAGGCGCCGAGCTGGAAAAGCGTACGGAAACCCATAAAGTAGGGAACGAAGAAATACAAATTGAGTCGTATGTGCTAAAGGGCGCGCTGGGCGACGCCTTTGCCATCGCCCCACCCAACCTTATGCTCAATAATTTTGGTATGGTAACTGAAGCGGGCGTGCTTGGGCAGACGTACGAAAACGGCATCATTACGGTGTCGGTCGACAAAAATTATCTCCAAAAATTGCCCGACCAGGCTTTTCCGGCGGTAGTAGACCCCACCACGTTTAATAACAACTTTGGCACGCGCGCCGGCGGCAACTATGTATCGTTTAAGAGCGACGGATACATCTGTCCTTCCAATGTGTGCAACCTCTACGCCGGAACGCTCTACGATGGTGGCGGCAATTTGCGCTGGTGGCGCGGCGCGTATTTTGCACCGTACGACCAGTTCCGTACCAGTTCCAATGTACTTACCAATGCTACGCTGCACCTCAAACAGCGTACCAACGAGAGTTTTTGGACCGGGTATTGGGATGCCCACACCTATCAGGTGGGGCACGCTACCTGTCTGAACAACTTTAATTGCGTAGACGGCATATGGGCCAGCGGCCTTGTGGCGGCATCCGGCGATATTAATGTTACCAACCTGTATCAATCTATGATTGCCGCTGGCGATTTTGGCGCCTGGATGATGGTAATGGGCGAGGACGGCAACGACCACGCATTTAAAAATTTCGATCCTGGCGTTAACGGCAACGGAACCGATGGCAGTTACGTGTCATTTACGTATGGCGGCCCGCCGCCCGCGCCAAGCATCGGTTCGCCGGTAGCAAACCAGGTGTACATAGACCCGCAGCCCTCGTTTACCGTAAGCGCAGCGGGGAACCCTAACGGCAGCACGCCTCTAAAGTACGAAATTTTGGTGAGCACCAGTGCAGACGGTTCGGGCGGGTTGGTTGTCTCTGGCTGGTTGGATGCGACGCAGTGGACAATCCCGGACGGCATTTTACAAGACGGTTCGACGTATTACGTACGGGCCCGCAGTTACGACCCTATTACCGGCACTACCAGCGGCTGGGGCGGTTCGGTGCCATTTAAAATCGACCAGCGCACCGGCAAAGACAGCACCCAAACCTACGACAGCTTAGGCCCGGTCAGCGTCGATTTAGCCACCGGCAATGTAACCACAGGTATCGCCAGCCACAGTTCGTCGGCTTTAGGCGGCAGTTTAGGCGTTAACCTAGACTACAACTCGCCGTTTAAGTCACGTAACGGACTGGTGGGCGAGTATTGGGACAATCCAACCTTTAGCGGCACTCCTGCGGTAACCAGGGTAGACCAAAATATCGACTTTAACTGGGATTGGGGCACCCCCTCCAGCGGAGCCATAGGCAATGACTACTTCTCTACCAAGTGGAGCGGTTTCTTTGTGCCGCCCGTAACCGGCAACTACCAGTTTGGCAGCAGCAACGACGATGGTGTAACAGTAAAGATCAACAGCCAAGTAGTCCATAGTACCGCTTGTTGTAGTTCCACCCCCACCTACAACGGCAGTGCCGTAGCACTTACTGCCGGCCAGCCGGTGCCAATAACGGTTGAATACACCGAGGCCTGGGGCGCGGCTTATGCCAAGCTGTATGTCAAAAGGGCCTGTAGACGAACAAATTGTGCCCAACACATGGCTGCAGACTGGCGTGCGGCCTGTCGCTAACCAACACGGCCTAACCGGCAGTTACTACGGCAAGTTCGATGGCACAAATACATTCTCTGCCAACAATTCGCTGTTAATGCGCCGCACCGATCCCTTGCTTAACTTCGACTGGGGCACAGGATCGCCTATGCCGAATGGGCCGGACGGCTTTCTAGTGCGCTGGAGTGGATACGTCACAGTGCCCACCACCGGCACTTACAACTTTGGCACTCGCAGCGACGACGGCAGCAAAATAATGCTGGGTACCAACAATACGGTTGTCTACGACGATTGGACTACCCATGGCGCAACCGAGGGTTACGGCAGCGGCTACAACCTAACCGCCAACACGCCCGTGCCTATTACTGTGGAATATTTTGACCACGGCGGGCCGGCCAGTTTTGAGCTTAAGGTGCAAGGCGCCGTGCCGCAGCAAATTGTGCCGGCGGCGTGGCTGTCGCCGCGTGCCCAAGTAGTTCCCGACGGCTGGAACCTGGGCCTCGACCCAGACGGCAATCTGGCCTACGACCATTTGCAACTCAACCAAAACAGCGCCGTGCTGACCGACTCTACCGGCAGCACCCACGAATACAGCTGGACAGGCGGCGGCTACAAACCCCCGGTTAACGAAGACGGCCAATTAATGCGCAACGCCGACGGTACACACACATTGCAAGATATAGACGGCCGCACTTACGTCTTTAACACCGATGGCACGCTGCAATCGGTCACTCAGGCCGTGGACGACCGCAAGCCAGCGGCGCTTAAGTACGAGTACGAGTCCAACCCTGCCAAGATTAAGCAAATCACCGATGGTGTAGATGCTGGCCGCTGGGCAAAAGTGTTTTACAGCGGTAGCAGCGAGTGCAGCTCTGCGCCCGGCGGCTTTGACACCAACGCTCCCACCAATATGTTGTGTGCTGTTAAAACCAACGACGGGCGGGCTACGTACTTTTACTATACAGCTGGCCAACTGGCTAGGATTGTCCAGCCAGGCAGTGCCACCACCGACTTTTTGTACGAGGCAGTTACGAACCCAGGCGGCGCAACCGTTGGCTACCGTATCGTGGGGGTAAGGGACGCGCTAGCCAACGATGCTATTGCCGCAGGTGTACGTGCCAACGACGATACCGTTAAAACCCAGCTTAACTACGATATCTTGGGCCGGATTATTAGCGCTACTCAGCCAGCCGCCACTGTTGGCGCCACGCGCACCCAGCACACCATAGAATATTTGCCGGGCGCTCTGGATAAAAGTTACTACGGCCGCACCCGCCAGCACATAACCGGCATGGCCGAGCCGCACGGCTTTGCGCAGCAGATCGAATACGATTCAACCCTCCGTACAACAAAGGCAACAGATATCGCCAACTTGTCCGTCGTTACCGAGTGGGATCCGTTTAAGGACCTGGTGCTCAGCGCCACCGACGCCACCGGCCTCAAAAGCACCACCATCTACGACGATGACGATCGGCCTGTCCATTCCTACGGCCCGGCACCAAGCACTTGGTACGGCAGCGACTGTAAACCCACCGCCGCTTATGTAAACCAGGTACCGCACAGCGAAGCCAAGTACGACGAAGGTATATGGGGTTCGGCCACAGCTTGGTACAACGTCAAAAACAGCAATAACTCCGCCAGCCTGGTCGGTGCACCTAAACTGCACACCACCGGCCTGACCAATCCGCTTGGTAGCCATGTCTTCCACCTCGACACCGCGCAGGGGCACACGCTGCCCATTACTGCCGACTCCGGCATGGACGGTGTTGGCTTTAGCGCCACAGGCAAATTGCGCGTTACCCAAACTGGCACCTTCCACTTCACCGCCTGGCACGACGACGCCACAAGGCTGTGGATTAACGACCAATTGCTTTGGGATGATTGGGGCAACCGGGGCGATAACGTTGTCGGCATCGGCGCTAACATGACGCTAGAAGCCGGCAAAGTTTACCGCCTGCGGTTTGATTACGCTAACTTTGGGCCGTCAAGCGCAGTGGCCTTCCATCTGCACGATGGCCCTGGCCGTACCGGCCCCACTCACTACTTCGACGGCTGGCTGTCGCCCGGCTACAACCTGCCAACCAGCAGCAAAACGTACGACAGCACGCTGGGCAATAGCACAGTTACCACTAACTTTGGCGCCAACCCCGAACTGTCCTTGCCGCAAAGCACCACCGCAGACCCCGGCGGCCTTAACCTAACCACCACCGCCAGCTACGAAACCCAAGGCGCGCAAAACAGCTTCCTCCGCCAGACTGCCAAGTACTTGCCTGGTGCTAATACTGCTGTGGCCTCCACCGCCTCCCAGTACAGCTATTACACGGCTACCGAAACCAAAGACAACCCGTGTACTACCGGCACGACTGAGGCTTACAAGCAATCCGGGTTCCTGAGTCTCAAGACTGAGCCCGACCCCGACGGCACAGGCCCCCAAACCGGCCGTGTAACCGAAGTCGTCTACGACGACGCCGGGCGCATTGTGGCCTCCCGCTACAACACCGACCCTTGGACCTGTACCACTTACGATACCCGCGGCCGGGTAACCACCACGGTCATCCCCTCCATGTCCATGCCCAAGCCCGACGGCGGCACCATGAACCTCCAGGCCCGCACCGTTACCAACAACTATGCGGTCTCCGGCAATCCGCTCGTTGTGGCAACTAGTGACTCCGGCGGTCCCATTATTACCACCGTGGACTTGCTCGGTCGGGTAGTCAGCTACACCGACGTCTACGGCGACATAACCACAACTACTTACGATTCCTTAGGCAGAGTCTCCCAGCGCGTCAGCCAGCTCGGTAACGAAGTCTTTGAGTACGATAGCTACAACCGCCTGACCAATCAGAAGTTAGATGGCATAACATATGCCACCATGCACTACGACGCCTTCAGCCGCGTGGATTACGTGGACTACCCCAACGCCACTGACGGCAGCCACACCCAAAAGCTCACCCTCGGCCGCGACAACCTGGGTCGTCTCAGCACTCACACCTACAACCTCGTCAACGAAAACAGTCAAGCCATAACGGTTAGTGACAGCATTACCCGCAGTCAGAGCGGCCAAGTTACCGGCGGCACCGAGAACGGTATCAGCAAGAGCTACACCTATGACAGCGTTGGCCGTCTGACCGCTGCCACCATTGGCAGTAATACCTACACCTACGGCTTTGGCACCCAGGACACCAGCTGCACCGGGCTACCAGGCAGCAATGCCAACAGCGGCAAATCTTCCAACCGCACGACCCAAACAGTCAACGGCCTTACCACCACCTCCTGCTACGACCAAGCTGACCGCCTCGTCTCCAGTAGCGACAGTCTCTACAACACGCCCATCTACAACCCCCACGGCGACATGACCAGGATTGGTACCGGTACCACGCCGCTGCGTATGCTTTACGACCAAGTGGGCCGCTCCAAGGGCTTCGAGCAATACACTGCCGTCGGCACCGGCCAAGCCGAGTACTACGGCCGTGACGCACAAGGCAGGATTACGTACAGAGAGACCGACAATATTGTCAACTGGGACTGGCAATTCACTGGAGACCGCTACTACGGCTACACCGCTAGTGCCGATTCCCCGGACTACGTCCGCAACGGCGATTGGGACATCCTCGAGAAGTACCTCCAGCTGCCAGGCGGCGTCCTCCTGACCATTCGTCCAGCCTCTAGTGGCAACAACCAAAAGACCTACAGCTTGCCCAACCTCCACAGCGACACAGCAGCAACGACAAACGCTTCGGGCGCCCTCATCTCAACGCACCTTACTGGCCCCTTCGGCGAACCAATCCCCGGACAAGGAAGTCCCACCAACACCACCCTGCAAAGCTCCTTTGGCTACCTTGGACAGCATCAAAAGATTAGCGAGATGAGCCTTACCCTCACCCCTATATCTATGGGAGCACGCATATACCTCCCCACGTTAGGACGGTTTACGAGTGTGGATCCGGTAGAAGGCGGCGGTGCCAACAACTACGCCTACCCCACAGACCCAGTAAACGCCTTTGACCTAACCGGACAATGGTGGAGCTGGGGAGATATAAAGTCGGGTGTTGGTGGTGCGGCTAAACAATACGCAGGAGACATGTTAAAATACAGCGGAGTCACTGGCGTCTATGGTGCAGCCTACAACAGCTACCGTGCAATTCAATCCCCGAAGGAATACACCCAAGACGTTGCCAGGGCTGCTACTTACTTGCCGGCGGGGGGAGGGGCAGGCGTTGCGAGTCGAGCTATAGGCAATCAATTTAGGGGTCATGCTCTGGATATGATTGCCGAAAGGGGTGGGTCTAAACTACACGCTCTTTTAGCTGGGACTTTTGGTCAGCCATTAGGTCCAAAGAAGGACGCACTTGGCAGATGGTCCTACAATCTTGCCACGAAGTACACCCGAGTGGCAATAAATTCAAAAAAACAGATTGTTACAGTTATACGATTTACTAGTAAATGGTGGAGGTTTTAACCATGGAAAGAGACGACAAGCTTTTAAATGATGTATCTGGCTACCTTTACGTATATTTAGACGGTGAAGGAGCTGAGTTACCCTTAGACGAATACAACCCTGAGGCAAGGCATCTAATAGAGCGAGCAAAGTCTCAGAAAAGTCTAACGCCTAATTGGATTGCAATGGAGCTAAAAGAAATTTTTACGCACGCATTCGGATACTCTTATAATGATGGTTCCTTTGACAAAGCTGGCGAAGAATTGTTTAGGCTATTAAAAAGTAAGTAATCTCGGATGGCTCAGTGTTTATACCCGGAGTAGCAGCTGCAGTCGGGATAGTGGCCAGCCATTCAGAGATCTCGATACATTCGATGGAGCTTATGAAATGTTCCGCTATTTTAACTTCAGATAAAAATATGAGGCAGAAATGTTATTTTTTATAACAATCATGATAACCAGAGACATTCATCTAAAACAAATGTCTCAGGGCAATGTCCCTTGGCAAAACAGTATTAATATTAAAGGTACGGAATTCGAATATAGGGCTTATAAGCTAGAGGACGGTACAGTTAATGTAGGTACTTATTTCCCGAGGTAGAAAGGAATTAAACATGAGCAGGCGACCACTCACACATTTTGAAAAAACGATAATCGAACAATTACTCACAGAATCATTTCCGGGCCGTAATGAAATAAAAAATCAGATCGAAGGATGTTTAACACAGAAGACAGACGATAATGATAACTATGGCAGTATCTATCTTTTTCCTGTAAATAAGACAGCCATAGATATTCGAACCAGAGTACCTGTCGAAGGTTTAATCAATGATACTGACGGAACACCTATTAATGTTCTACTGCATGTAGACAAGGGTCTTATTTCAGAATTAGAAATTGTTAAATTAGATGGTACCCCCATCAAAAAGCGTTTTAATCCTGAAAAAATTCGAGTGGTGGTTAATTGATTCCGCGCGGTGGCCAGCCCTACAACAGCGAAAGCTGGGATTAAGAGGTCCGTCTTCTTAAGCCTGGAAGTACCCGGGGATAATAAGTAGGTAGTAGCGATTCGATGCCGATGGTTTATCCGACAGGTTTTGACGGCTCGGTAAAAATACGCTAAAGGATTATAATACGGGCAGCATGAAGCCTAATAAAAAACTCGGCGATATTTTCACTACCACCTTCATCGGACTGGAACGCGACGTATTGGCCATTGCCGCGAATGGTGACATCAAAGAAGAAGACCACATTACCGCGACCCTATTTACATTAGCTAGAGAACGCATAAACAAACTTAGCGATGACAACCAGGCCGTAACGCATGGCCTCCAGATTACCGCTCGACAGTTCAATGGGCGCGGGCGTAACTCCGATGAATCATTCATAGGTGCGGACGGTGCAGTTGGTTTGCGGGTGAAGCTAGGGGGTGTTGAGATTCAGAAGTTCTGCATTTTTCAAGCTAAGAAAGCCACGCAAAAGAAATTCGACCAACATGCAGCCAATCAACGCGAGCTTATGTTGCGCTGTACGCCTGACAGCTTTTTCCTAGTTTATTCTCCGAAAGATATTAAGTTTCTGTCCGCCTTCTTAGTAGAAAAGGACGATAAGTTTGCCGATCTACCCGCAAAGAGCTTTGCCAGTTTCAACCAAGACTTTTTCAACTGTTTCATTGGCGATCACTTTTTCGGCTTCCCTGATCTGCCCTATAGACACCCTTGGCGGTATTTGCCATATGATTACCCCACCGCAAAGAATAACCTCATAATTGAGGTTTCTGACGAGGAAAGGAAAGCATAGTGACACTTCTGCTTTTTGGCGACATCGCCCAAAGCCTCAATGACAATCAAGGCATTGTGGCAGTTATTGCTATCGTCGAAACCGCCCTCCTTGCGTTTCTTGGGGGTAAGGCACTGTGGACTAAGATTACAGTTAAAAGCCGTGATGAGATAAAAAATACAGGACCGTTTATCAAGGCAGGTGCTGGTATACAGGCTGGCGGTTCGATCACCGTAGGTGACGTACATAATCACAATTCTGCAAAACCTTCACAGAAGCAAATTGCACGCGAAGTCATTATCTATCTTGAAGATAAAAGGGTTCTCTACAACCCTTCTGAGTTGGAGAATCCCGCACACTGCATAACTGCGGTTAACCAAATCAGGGAGTTTCTTACTCGTACAATTAAGCGGCTTGATGATACTGATGAGCTTTCCCTGGAACTTCGAGAAATGCGAAGCGCCGCCCGAAAGTTCACTGACAGAGGGCAGGAACTGGATAGACGCTTTGGTCGTGGCGCTGGGTTCGATCAAGACTTTTTCAGTGCTCTTGGCGAGATGCGGGGCGTTTTTGGCGTGTACCTGAAACGAACCGCCCGTAAGTACGATCTTAAAGTTGAAGACGGACTAGCAAAGATCTTTCCTGTCGAAAGCGAAGATTAGCCGGCCGCTGATTACTGCATAGCCTTTACGTCTTGTTCCAAGGATAAACCTTGGAAAGTCAGAATTTGTTGTCCAGTAGATTGTTATATAATATTTCTAAGATTCCAAGGTTTATCCTTGGAACAAAGTCGGCACGAAATGGCACCGTGAATTCATATTCTTTAGAGGCCACTATAAGTAACGGAGAGAGTAATGGCAGATAAATCATCCACAAAAATTTTAAGTCATATAGCGGAGGTCAATGGCGCTAAGATAGTTTTCGATGAGGCTAGCGACAACACCTACATGGACTGTGAGATTACCAAAAAAGATGTCAAGTTGTACGTAATCTTCACGAATTTTCATGGTATTTATTATGCATACGGCTTGAATTCAGCCATTGCCCCAAGTGAGCTCTATCTGGATTTAAAAACTACTGAGCCAGATGTATTAAAGACACGGGAAGAAGAAATATTCGGAAACGTCGAACGACTCCTGCAAAAAGAAGTTACCTACCATGAAAATCCTTCCTTCTTTAATAAACAACGTGGGTATATAGAATTACAGGTGGACGGAAAAGTAGTTAGGTTACCCCAAAAAAGTAACGTGTTGAAGCTACCAAAAGTATAGCGACTACTCCGAAAGAGACCTAACAGCCTACGACCGTGACATCCAAGGCAGAATAGTCGGCCGCTACAAAAACAACATTGTAAACTGGGACTGGCAAGACGCCGGCGGTATATATTACGGCCACACCAGTAGTAGCGGCTCCCCCAGCTACACACGCAACGACAACTGGGACATAACCGAGAAATACCTCCAACTCCCCGGCAGTGTTCTTCTCACCATCCGCCCCCAACAAACAGGCAACAACCAAAAACTCTACTCCCTCCCAAACCTCCACGGTGATACACTAGCAACAACCAATGCCAGTGGTACATTGAGTAGCACCTTTACCTACGCCCCCTACGGCGAACCACTCCCCGGCCAAACAAACCCCAACAACACCAGCAGTGGTGCAACCTACGGCTGGGCAGGCAGACAAAAACTAACCGAAACAGCCTTCGTCCTCCCCGCCACCCAAATGGGAGCCCGCCTCTACCTCCCAACCCTCGGACGATTCACCAGTGTTGACCCCATAGAAGGCGGAACCCCCAACAACTACATCTACCCACCCGATCCAATAAACGGCAACGACTACAGTGGCCAGTTTAGTCTGGGTGGGCTTGTAAACATGATTCGCTTTTTTACCAGCAAAACAGGAACAAGTGTACTCAAACAATCCAGGGCAGTACTTGGCCAGGTACTTAGCGTAGGGCGGGCTAATAGGGCGTCTGCACCGGTGGCACCAGTTGTGCCTTTGCAGAATATACAGGTGGGGCCAAATACTGGTTTGAAGGAAATAAGTTCTAGTGCAGCACCAGAAGGTGGCGGTGTAAAAAGCTTTATTATTGCAGCCTGGAATGATCCAAAAAGACAGATCATTGCCCAAGGATGCGTACAGGGTGTAGCCGAGGCTTCAGTGTTGGAGGGGGCAGCCTTCCTAATAACTCGTGTTAAGCCTGAAGCGCTAATCGGTACATTGTCAGTCGGCTGTGCGCAGGGAGCAGGCATTGCTCTACTTAATGAATACAATCCAAACGGCGGAAAGATGATGGAAAATTCATTTTTGACCTATGATTCCTATAGCTTTCTTCAGCAGATGATAAATCGTTGATACAATAATCCGAGGAGAATAGTATGCCAGATATAATAATTGTCGGCGTTGCAGCTTTAGTAGCAATTTGTCTAATAAAAATATACTCAGATAAGCCCCAGGATTCAGAAGGCCGAACTATCTTGAGCCTTCAAGACCGTATTGTAGGCGCGGGGGTTTTAATCCTGGCTGTAGCAGGTATTATTTTCGTAAAAAGTGATCAATATGGCATAGGAAACCCACTAATCTTTCTCTCACCAATCCTTATAGGTGCCTACGTGATCTATGGGCGCTTACAGAAGAACCGAAACAAGCGGTAGCTAGTCGGTACAATGGTAACTGAGGAATAAACTATGGTAGACACACTCGTTTTACTTATGTCCGTAATTGTAGGACTGCTTATTTTGAGGTCACTCGGAGGGGACGGCTTAAATATAAAGTTTCAATTAGCACCAATCTCCTCATCGAAAGGAAGAAGAGACCATGTTACTGTCTGGATTGCCCTGAGTACTATGTTCATGGGGATTGCCTACTACTTTATTCGTCAAAGGGATGCTGAAATCATGTCATTGCTGGTTATGTCATTCACGCTCGGTGCAGGGGTAAGTATGTTAGCTTACCTTAAGAATAGACAATAGTCCAACTATGGCTCCACAATTTAGCTTTGCACCGTGTCTCGTTGTCCCAAGGATAAACCCTGGAACTCAACTCTCTGCGTTGAATACCGGAGGAGGTTACGGGGAAGACTATGGACAGTACATAGGTATGGCAGGGGGATGTCTTGTCGGAGGCGCAGTATCTTCGCCTACAGTTGTGCTTACAGCAGCTGGCTGCGTTATATTTTGTTCATTGCCAGAGAAATTAAGCTAGTGATATACTCACTCCATGAACGACAATATACAGCAACCGGTTCAAACGAACACGCCAAGCAAGCCTGCCAGGGGCAAATTATTCCAGAAGAAAGCTCTGCTAGTTCTGGTCTACGTTGTGCTTGTAGCATTGATTGGAGGACTGGGATTTTTAAATCTACAATCCAACAGCAAGGCCACCAGCCTTGAAACCCAGTTAGACAGCACAAAGAAAGAGCTTGAAGACAAAAGGAAAGAACTTTTCGACCTAAAAGACGCCAATGGAGAAAATAACGTTAAAAAGGACCAGTTCCAGAGCGTGTTCCTGAAAAACGGCCAGGTTTATTTTGGTAAAATTACCCGTATCACGGCTACGCAAATTACTTTAGAAAACATTTACTACTTACAGGAAGACGGGGGGTCGTTGGTAAAGCTTGGTGGTGAAGTGCACGGACCGGAGGATATCATGTACATTGAGCGAGTGAATGTAGAGTTTTGGGAAAACCTTAAATCCGACAGTGAAATTTCTGAGGCAATAGAAGAGTACGAATCCCAAAATCCCTGAATTCGCTTTTAGGCAGATAATTGAGGCCAAGCAAAATTCTCATTCCGCATTCGCCCGGGGCGATATAAGCGAGCAAATGCGCAACGCAGTATAACCACCAACGAAGTCAGTTTTGGCGGCACAACGGCTGATGAAGAAGCCAGCGAATCCAATAAAAGTTGATGGGTCTTACGAATTCATCGCGCCCCTTAGGTATTAAACTAATCTGGCAGAGCACCTTTCGGCAATCAAGTCGCCGGTGCGGATAATAATTTCTGGCATTAGATTGAGCACAATGGGGATGAGCCCTGCCTGCAGTGCCGGGCAGGTCAGCCGCTCCTCGCGTGAGATTGGTAGGTAGCCACCTTTGTCTGCTACCACCGGGCCTGGCCTATGGTTGCCGAGGTAGGTTCTGTCAAAAACAAGCTGGCCGGCTTTTGTGCTGACGGCGCCTGGCAAATTGCCATTCGCCCAAGCCCGTAGTTCGTCCAGGCGCAGGCAGGCCAGGGCAATGCTAACTCGGTCTAGGCTAAGGTTGCGTAACTCGTCATCGCTAATTACATCGCGCACAAAAGAATCTTTTGTTACACCTTCGCCGCCGTGTGTCAAAATTGCCTGCTGGATGATAACGCTGGCCGACATGCTCATCGTTGCGTTTAAGATTGATGCAAAAAAGCCGCGCTTTGCAATTTGGGCAATGCGGTAATCCCTAATAAGCCCTGGCATGGCCGAACGACGGTCGTTTACATGTTCTCGTACGGTGTCGGTTAACACTTCTTCGGCCTCTGGAATGCTGCTTACGGACAGATCGCTTACCGACCGAAAAGGGGCGAAGAATCGTAAGTCGCCTATGTCTCTAATTCGTAGTTTGCCCTGTTTCGCGCTCTTAAGGTTTGAAACTCCTGCCAGTACGCGGTCAGCTGTACTATTAATTGTTTTTTCCCGCATTTCGGGGTCTTGGAATAAGCGGGCCGTCTGGCACATGGCCCTACCTGGCCCAAAGTACCAGTTGCACTCGAGTGCGCTGTTGTCCAGTTCGCCGACCAAATTGTATAAAGCCTCGACTTGGCTTATTTGCAGTGGCTCGGTCCTGGGGGCAGAGTGCTCCAAAAGTATGGTGTTGGTTTGTTGAACTAGTCTTGGCCAGTCGGCGGGCATTTCCCGGCCATGTCCGGCAGGAGGAGTCATCTTGTTTATTATAAAATGTTATTTTCTTTTATGCCAGTAGAATTTTTGCTATACTAAAAGATTATGGCAAAGAAAGTATTTGTCGGTATGAGCGGCGGGGTTGACTCGTCGGTGACGGCCGCGCTTTTAAAAGAGCGCGGTTTTGACGTGACCGGTGTGTACATGAAAAACTGGAGCCAAGATTTGCCCGGCATGCACTGCCCCTGGAAAGAGGATTATCAGGACGCTAAG
>Ga0075428_100001330_pt1 | contig 26194 bp, 20 predicted proteins | sample RhiMetdeltSRZDD2_FD_75291 | JGI IMG/M metagenome (GOLD analysis project Ga0075428, IMG submission 75291) | Populus rhizosphere microbial communities from Tennessee, USA - Rhizosphere MetaG P. deltoides SRZDD2 | ecosystem: Host-associated > Plants > Roots > Rhizosphere > Soil | place: USA... | reverse complement strand
TCGATCTGACCGTGATGGATCGCCAGGATGCTCTCCCATACGTCGGCGTACGACGCGCGATGAAACTCGAGCTCGATCTCGCGAACCAGATCGAAGGTGGCGGCCTCTCGCTGATGGTTGGCCGCGACGTCGTACCCTCGCAAGCGCCGGCCGAGCCGGTCATTGAACTGCCGCTTGTCGTCTGGCGAGCGATCCGGTGCATCGAGCAAGTTGTCGGTCACCGGATACAACATGCTGTAGGCAAAGAGTCCACGTGTGAGACGGACTGGCCGGCCGAGGAGCATTTGCAGGTTATTGCCTATCCAGACGTTGCGCATGGCCTGCCAGAGATCGTCGAGGCGCAACGAGGGATCGAACGCGCGGGCCTGGCGCGCAAAGTCGACCGACGCGTCGTAGAACGCGTCGCCGAACAACAGACGACGATAGCCATCCGGCCAGCCGAATCGGCGCTCACCGAAGTCCTGCAGTGTTGTGCGCAGTCCGTCTCGCCACGTACGCTGTTCAGCCTGGTGCTCGGGATGCTCGTTCACACGACTTGCGATCTCGTCGATGAGGCGACCTGTTGCGCGCGCGTTTCGCCAACGTTGCCATCGTGTCGTGCGTGGGCCCAGTGGGGGCAAGTCAGGTTGCGCGCGCTGCCACGAATCGAGGCACGCGGTGCGCAGTGGCGTCAATCTATCGTGAAGGGTCGAGGTGTGGCCGATGCCGCTCAAAGCTGCAATCGTCATCGATCCCGGTGGGCTCCGGCATCAATGACGAAGTGGCGCCCGAAATGTTCCCTGCGCTGGCAGCCGGCGAATACGAAACTGATCACTAAGCGAAGGGATTCTCGTCGGCGCTGGGACCGTACATCGATGGCAGTTTCACATCCTGCATTCGCAGGTAGACGCTCAACTGTCCTCGATGATGAATGAGGTGACTCATCACGAACGAGCGCCAGACGGCCGCCTTCGGCATGGAGAAGATCGTCTTGCCGGCGACCTTGAGCGTCCACGGCGCCATCAGCTCCGCATCGGACTTGCCGACGAGCGCGGCGCGCGTTCCCGCGACGTGCCCGTCAAACAGCGCGAGCAACCCGGCGCGGTTTGTGACGGGTGCCAGCTGCTGAGCGCCGCCCAGATCGAGCTCCGACTGACTCATCGTCACGGCTCCCCACATCGGCACCGTTGCGACGTGCTGAGCGAGTTGCCCGAGCGAGAACGACTTCTCATGCGGCTTGAAGTCGAACCGATCCTCGGGCACGCGCTCGAGCAGCTTGCGCGTCACCGTCATCTCGTGATCGAACTCCGGCAATAACGCGTCTACCAGCGCCATTGGCACCTCACCTGTCCGGCTAAAGCCGGACACTACGTACCTTTGACCTTGATCAAGCCCCCGGTTTCCCAAAGTTTACCCGCGGTACCGCTTCGGCTGCCGTCGGCGCATCGAACAGCGTGTACTCCTTGAAGCCGAAGATCGACGCGGTGATGTTCGACGGGAACTGCCGGCGTGACGTGTTGTAGGCCTGCACGCGCTCGTTGTACCGCATCCGCTCGACGGCGAGGCGGTTCTCGGTGCCCGACAACTCGTCCATCAAGCGAGCGAACTGCTCGTTCGATCGCAGTTGCGGATAGTTCTCGACAACGACGAGCAATCGAGCCAGGGCCTGGCTTTGCTCGTTGGCGGCTTGCATGCGCTGTTCGGGCGTCGTCGCGCCGGCGAGCTTCGCGCGCGAATCGGCGATGCGGCCGAACACGTCCTGCTCCTGCTGCGCGATCCCCTTGACGGTCTCCACCAGGTTCGGGATCAGGTCGTTGCGACGCTGCAACTGGTTTTCAACCTGGGCCCACTGCGCCTTGATCGCCTCTTCCTGGCTGACGAACGTGTTGTACGAACACCCGGTCGAGCCGAGGACGACGAACGCCAGCCCGAGGGCGAGGCCTGTCTTTCGAATCCGCGTCATTGCAGAACTCCTCTACTCTGCTGCTCGCTTGTGTTGGGGAGTTCCGGCCAAAGTCACTTTGACAAAATGGCCGGTCGCACGAAGAGCGAACGTTCCCACGATCACCGACACAAGCGAGTTCTGGGGTTAATGATCTACCAGGAACCGCCGCTGCCGCCGCCACCGCTGCGGCCGCCTCCGAACCCGCCGAACCCGCCAAAGCCGCCGCCGAACCCTCCACCGCGGCCGAACCCGCCTCCGAATCCGCCACCGAACGGGCCGACGCCGCTCGACCACCCGCCGCCGCCCCCCCATCCCCCGCGGAACCGTCGTCTTCGCATCCGCCCCGAGATGAGGTTGAGGATCACGAAAAGCACGAACAAGGCCACGATGAGGCTGCCACCCGAACCCGTCTGTGGCGCGGCGCGGCGCGGCACGGGACGTACCCCCTGGAGCGTGACATTGCGCCCCTCGGCGATGCGACCCACGATGCGCTGCGTGGCTGCGAGAAGGCCTTCACCGTACTCGCCGCGCCTGAATGACGGCGTCAGGGCGTCGCGACGAGTTTCGCCGGCGAAGCCGTCGGTGATGAACGCCTCGAGCTCGTAGCCGACTTCGATGCGCACCATGCGGTCCTTGATCGCCGCCACAATCAGCAACCCATTGTCTCGACCGCGTTCGCCGATCCCCCGACCACGGTTCTCGAACATCTTCACGGCGTACTCGTTGATGTCCGCGTACGGCTCGATGCTGTCGATGGTTGCGATAACGACGACGTCTCCGGTCGCCTGTTGAAGTGACCTGATCAGCGCCTCGATCTCGCGCGCGCTCGCGTCGTCGATGACTCGAGCGAAGTCGTTGACCGGCTGCGTCAGCTCGGGTGGGAGCGTCTGCGCCTGCACTGTTGTCACTGCCGGTGCGCACGCCACCACCACGGCAATGAGCATCGCAGCCCCCAACGTTGGGAGTTGCCGACGAAGATCGCCTGACATGTCTATACGCGCCATGTGTCGACAGCTCGCGCGAGCTGTTCGACTGCGGCCAGGTATTCGGGAAAGAGACGGGATGGATCGGTCGCGGCGATGCCCGGTTGACGTTCCAGGTTCAGCATGTCGGCAACCAGCTCCTCGGGGATGCCCACTGCGCGCGCACCAGCGCGCGTCACTTCGCTCCTGTCAGTAGTTGTGACGCTATTCAGCCGTGCAACGTTCCGCAGGAGCAGGGTAAAGGCCGGAGCCGAGGTGGTCACCAGGTCGGCGACGTCGCTGGGGCGGCCTCCTGATGCAATAAACGCTTCCCTGAGGTGAACGAGATGGCTCTTCGCCTGCAGTTCGCACGCACGCCGGAGATCGTCCGGCGCGATCGCCGCCGAGCTGAAGGGGTTGTCGCCGTAGACCAGTTCGTGCGCTCGGATGATTTCGCCGTATTCGAGCGGGAACGTGTCGAGCGACCGCAAAAACTCCTGCGCGGGCATCATGAGTGGCGTTGCCACATGCGCTCGGCTCCAGCGGCGCGCGAATTGCGCGCACGCCTGCAGGTCCTCCGCCGACAGCGTTGCTACCAGCGCCAGGCACGTCAGCGGATCGTTGGAGGAACCCTCGATCCGTGGCCCGTACGCAACGACGGCGAGGAGGCGATCACCGAAGACATTTCGCAGATCGCCGACGAGCGAATGAGCCGCGGTCTTCCACGTGGGCGTCATGAGGTAATTCTACGGTCTCCAGTCTCCTGTCTCCCGTCTACGGCAGACTCGCGGCTCAGGTTCCCCGAAGGCCTGCGGCGCCGCCAATAGGGAGACTGAAGGCCGCGGGACCGCGCGGACCGGAGACCGTACAATAAAGCTCATGCGACTGCGCGAGCTGAACATCGGCTGTGTGGGCGGCGGCACCGGCCTGCCGAGTCTGATTGGCGGACTCAAAGGTAACCCCTGGCTGAGCCTGAGCGCCGTCGTGACGATGTTCGACAGCGGTGGCAGCTCGGGTCAGTTGCGCGATGAGCTCGGCGTGTTACCTCCTGGTGATGTGCTCAAGTGCGCGCTGGCGTTGGCGCGCAACGAACGAGAAGCGCGGAGCGTACTGCTGTCACGTCTGCCGATGCTGGAGCAGCACGACCGGCTGGCAGGACACACCGGTGGCAATCTGCTGCTCTCGATGATGGAGACGTATTGCGGCGATTTCCTCGCGGCGGTGGACGGACTCAGGCGGTTGCTCGGGTGCCGCGGGAGAGTCTTTCCCGTGACCGTCGAGCGCGCTTCCATTTGCGCGGAGTATGCAGATGGCACGATGACTCGCGGTGAAGTTGAAGTCGATGCCGGGCAGGCGAGGGGCCATGAAGTCCGCCGCATCTGGCTCGAGCCGCACGTGTCCATTCATCCAGTGGTGGCAGAGGCGATTCGCGCGTTCGACGCCGTGATCATCGGTCCGGGGAGCTTCTTCACCAGCCTCATGCCTCCGCTGCTCGTACGAGGCGTCAAAGAAGCGCTCGCCGAGATGCGCGGCCCAATCATCCTGATCTCCAACCTGCTCTCCGAGGGAAGGGGGATGGAAAAATTCACGGCAGCCGATGCCGCGTCATGGGTGTCGCGTACGATCGGCCGTCCGGTCGACGTGGTGATTGGCAACACGAGCAAGCCCTCGCCGGAGACGCTCGCGCGATACGCGGCCGAACGCAAGCTGCCACTGGAACTCGGCGAATTGGATCCGTCCATCGAGGTAGTGCTCGGGCCATTCTGGAATACAGAGATCGCTCGACACGATCGCCGCCGCCTCTCGTTTGCGGTCTGGTCGGTGTTGAGTGCGAGGCTTCTTCAGGAAAAGACCGAGGCCGCTAGTCCGGTAGCGCGAATGCGATGATGTTCGAACCCGAAGCGATCGCCACGTACTGCTTGTTGTCGAACATGTACGTCATCGGCGATGCCTTCCAGAGTTGACTGGTCTGAAAGCTCCACAAGGGTGTCCCGTTCGCAGCATCAGCAGCCATCAACGCTCCACTGTCTTCACCGAAGAAGACCGTGCCTCCCGCAGTCGAGAGGACGCCGCCCCAGGAGTTGACCGCGCCCGACTGCGGAAGCTCCCATACCGGTTTGCCGGTCTGGATATCGATTGCTCGAAGCACTCGCTGCGCCGGTTCATTCGGGGCTTGTCCAAACGAACCGCCCATGAACCCCTTGCCCGCCTCCCACTCCATCGGCGTGCGCGTGAAGACACCGCATTTGTCGTTGGTCTGGACGTAATAGAGACCGGTGGCCGGATTGAACGAAGCGGAATACCAGTTCGAGGCGCCATCGAGCGAGGGACAGACGCGCTTCCCTTCCAGTGACGGCTCCATGTTGGGCGCTGTCAACGGGCGCCCGCGATTATCGAGACCGGTTGCCCACGTCACGTTCTTCACGTACTGCGTGCCGAACAGGAACGCGCCGTTGGTGCGATCGAGCACGTAGAAGAATCCGTTCCGGTTCGCCTGCACCAGCAGTCGGCGAGGCTGCCCCTGCCAGTTGGCATCAACCAGCGCCAGCGGTTCCTGCGCGTCGTAGTCCCACACGTCATGCGGCGTGAACTGGAAGTGCCACTTCAGCGCGCCGCTCTTCGGATCGAGCGCCACGACCGAGTCGGTGTAGAGATTGTCGCCAAGGCGATCGTCGCCAATGAGATCGGGACCTGGATTGCCAACCGGCCAGTAGAGCGTGTCGAGTTGAGGATCGTAGGCGCCCGTCATCCACGTCGTGCCGCCGGGATGCGCGATGCCTTTGCCCTGCCAGGTTTCCGAGCCCGGCTCTCCGCGCGCCGGCACGGTCCAAAAGCGCCAGACCTCCTTGCCGGTTGCCTGATCGAAGGCAGCGACGAATCCGCGCACGCCTTCATCCCCGCCTGACGTTCCAGTGACCACGAGATTTCCGATCGGGAGCGGAGCGCCAGTCGCGTTGTAATTCTGCCGCCAGTCGGCCATCTCGGTCTCCCAGAGAAGAGAGCCCGTATGCCGATTGAGGGCGATGACGTGCGCGTGATCGGTCACCATGAACACGCGATCGCCGGCAACGCCGACGCCGCGATTGACGCCTCCCGCGGCATTGCCAATGAGCCCCTTGGTTCGCGGACGTTGATAGTGCCAGATCTCGCGGCCGCTGCCGGCATCGAGGGCGTAACACTCGTTCGCGCTCGTGACGTACATCACGCCCTCGACGACGACGGGCGTCACCTGGAGTCGCGCGGTGTTCAGGCTGTAGATCCACCTGGGAGCGAGCTTGCTCACGTTGCTGCGATTGATCTGCGCGAGCTGACTGTAGCGGCTTCCGTTCATGCCGCCGTTGTAACTTGCCCAATCGGTCTGCGACGTGACCTGCCGATGTCCTGACGGCCCGTTGCGAAACAGGCGGAGCTTTCCGTCGTTGCCGAGCAGTTGCAGATCGCTCAGGCTTTGGTTGAAGACGAGGCCTTCGATCGTTGGGCCACCATCGACCTTGAGCGTGGTTCGCGTCGGGGTGAAGCCGGCGCGAGGCTTGATCGTGCGCAGGTATCGAATCAGGTCGCTCGATTCGGCCGGCGTCAGCGCCGCAAACGCCGGCATCCCGAGCGTGGGTTTCCCCTCGCGCAACAGGGTCGCCAGATCCTGATCGGACAGCGTCGGCACCCTCGTCGCGATGGCGGGTCCCAGTTCGCCACCGTTTCCGTCCGTACCGTGACAGCCGGCGCAGCGGTTGACGAACGTCGTCCGGCCGGAGTCGGGCGTCTGCGCGGAGGGAAACGACACGAGGAGCGTTAATGCAAGCGGGACGAAGGCGATTCGCATGGTTGGAGATTATCGCCGTTTGGCGGTTTTGGTGGCCTTCGTTTTTGCTGCCTTCGTCTTGACCGCCTTTGTTTTCGCGGATCGCATAGGAGTCCCGGATCCTGGATCCCGGGTCCCGGATCCCGCCGCCTTCGCGCCCCGAGTCCCGGATCCCGGATCCCGAGTCGCCGACGCGCGCATCTGCATCGCCTGCGCGATGATCTTGTCGAACATCGCTCCCGTCTCGCCGCCCTGCGCGGGACGATTCGATCGCCAGATGTCCGGGTTGTCCTGCGACAGGATGTCGGCAAAGTCGCCTTCGCTCTTCACGCTCAGCGGCGCGAACTCGGCGATGTCGAGTTCACCAGATGACCAGTCGTCCCGATGCTTGATGAGCAGCCACGACCGGCCTTCCTGTCCCCGGCCCGCGGCATAGCCACCCTTCGTGCGAACGAGCACCCACGATCCTTTCAGCTTGTAACCGTTCAGCGTGAACTTGAGATCACCCTTCGTCAACGCCGCATCCACATCGTCGACCTCGGGTGTCCAGGTCCCCACGTCCCACAGCATGACGATGCCCGCGCCATACCCCGATGGGATGACGCCCTCGAACTCGCCGTAATCGAAGGGATGATCTTCGACGTGCATCGCCAGGCGCTTGGTCGCGGGGTCGAGTGAGGGCCCTTTCGGAACGGCCCACGACAGCAGCACGCCGTCATGTTCAAGACGGAAGTCGTAGTGAAGATGACTGGCGAGATGTTTCTGCACGCAGAAGAAGCGCGGCGTGCGGCCGCTCGGCGACTTGCGCAACTCGTTGCCGGCGGGCTCCGGCGATTTTGTGAAGTCACGCTTCTGGCGATACTTTTCGAGGGCCACCGGTTACTGCCCCCGTTCGAGCTTGCCTAATGAGGGCGAGAAGAGGAGCAGGAGCACACCGGCGCCGATGCCGAAGGCTGCGACGACACCGAACAGGCTTGGCAATGTCATCGACTCGTAGAACCCGGCCAGGCGGCCGCCGATGTAGTTGCCGACGGAACTCCCGAGGAACCAGACGCCCATAATGAGTCCGCCGATGCGCACCGGCGCGAGCTTGCTCATGGCACTCAGTCCAACAGGGCTGAGCGCCAGCTCCCCGCAGGTATGCAGGAGGTAAACGACCGTCAGCCACATCGGGCTGACCTTCACGCCTTGCTCGGCAAAGATGGCTCCGGCGGCAAGAACCGCGAATCCCGCGCCGACGAGCACGAGGCCGATCGCGAACTTGGCAGGACTCGATGGTTCGCGATGCGCGCGACCAAGGCGGATCCAAAACCAGGCAAACACCGGTGCCAGGGCGATCAGGAAAAGTGAATTGAGCGACTGGTAATAGCTGCTTGGAAAATCCCAGCCGAAGATCGTGTTCTGCGTATCGCGATCGGCGAACAAGTTAAGAGTCGAACCAGCCTGCTCGAATTCAGACCAGAAGAGCGCCGCTGCCAGAAAGAGTACGGCGACGACGTAAAGCTGTTTGCGCTCGCGAGGTGTCCATCCAGGACCGAGAAACAGCCATCCAAAGAAAGCCACGGTGAGGCCGAGCAGGAAGTATCCGGCCGCGTCGGCCAACTGTGTCGGCGTAATAGGGAGCAGGCCCATGGATATCGCCAACCCGCCAAGCACTATGACGGCAGTGGAAATCGAAATCCCGAAGATCACCTGACGCCTTTGTTGCGCGCCTGCCTCTGGTGACGCGGCTTGTGCAGGGAAGCGACCAGCGTCGCCAAGATGCTTGCGACCAAGCACGTATTGGATCAATCCGATCGTCATGCCGACTCCGGCCGAGCCAAACCCCATGTGCCAGTCGACACGCTGTCCCAGGTAGCCGCAGATGAGCGGGGCGATGAACGCCCCTGTGTTGATGCCCATGTAGTAGATCGAATAGCCAGCGTCGCGGCGTTCGTCGTCGAGGTCGTACAACCTCCCGACGATGACACTCACGTTCCCCTTGAGCAGTCCCGTTCCGATCACGATGAGCACGAGGCCGACGTAAAAAAACGTGAGCGAGGGAATGGCCATGCTGAAGTGGCCGCACGCGATGAGGATCCCTCCGTAGAGCACTGCGTTCTGCGGTCCGATCAATCGATCCGCAATCCACCCGCCGGGCAGCGTGGTCATGTACACCATCGAGGTGTAGAGCCCGTAGACAGCGCCTGCCGTGACCGCATCGAACCCAAGCCCGCCCGCGGCCGGCGCAGCGGTCATGAAAAGAATAAGCAGCGCTCGCATGCCGTAGTAGCTGAAGCGCTCCCACATCTCCGTGAAGAACAACGTGGAGAGTCCGAGCGGGTGGCCAAAGAATCGCGTGTCACGGGAGCCGACGTCGGATGAGGCGTCGGACAGTTTCGGCGGATTCATGAACGAAGGATAACGTGGAACAATGGAAACCGTGCGAGTTCTCCTGATTTCCACTTATGACCTCGGGCGTCAGCCCTTCGGTTTGGCGTCCCCGGCGGCCTGGCTGCGACGGGAAGGAATCGACGTGGATTGTGTGGACACCTCGCGTGACGCACTCACTGATGCGAGCATCACGGAGGCTGACCTCGTCGCGTTTTATCTTCCAATGCACACCGCGACACGGCTGGCCGCGCCCGTCATCGCGCGGATCCGTCAGGTGAATCCATCGGCCCGGCTGGCTGCGTACGGCTTATACGCACCGCTGAACGCGAACTGGCTACGGGAGCAGGGTGTCGAGAAGGTACTCGGGCCGGAAGCGGAGGCTGACCTGGTGAATCTAGCCAACTCCCAGCTCCTGACTCCTAACGCCGAACTTCCAACTCGCGACTCGCAGAACTCAATCTCGAAGCTCCAACCGCGACTTCGCTTCGTTCAACCCGATCGCTCGGCATTGCCGCCGCTGACACGCTATGCCTCGTTGCACATGCCGGACGGAAGTCGACGCGTCGTCGGATCCACTGACGCCACGCGAGGCTGCAAGCATCTGTGTCGGCACTGTCCGATCGTGCCGGTTTATCACGGCACTTTCCGGGTGATTCCACTCGATGTCGTCCTGGACGACGTGCACGCGCAGGTTGCTGCCGGCGCGCAGCACATCTCGTTTGGCGATCCTGATTTCCTGAATGGTCCGACTCACGCGCGTCGACTGGTCGAAGCAGTCGCGACCCGATTCCCCGGCCTCACCTACGACGTCACGATCAAGATCGAGCACATCCTGCGCCATGCCGACATGCTCGCCCTCCTGCGCGACACGGGATGCCTGATGATCACGAGCGCCGTGGAATCGGTCGACGATGAGGTACTGGTGAAGCTGCGAAAGGGTCACACTCGAGCCGATTTCATCAACGCGGTCGAGATCTGCCGCCATGCTCGTGTGGCACTAGCGCCGACGTTCGTCCCCTTCACGCCGTGGACCACCATCGACGGTTATGTCGACTTGCTCGAACAGATCGACAGCCTTCACCTGACCGAAGCGGTGGCGCCCATTCAACTCGCGATACGTCTGCTCGTGACGGCGGAATCGAAATTGATGGAGCTGCCGGACATTTGTGAGCTCGTGGATCCGTTCGATGCGCAATCACTGACATTCCCATGGCGCCATCGCGATTCGCGTGTCGACGAACTTCAACGTGCCGTGATGGACGTCGTCGCCGGAACATCGAGTTCGTCTCGCAGTGACGTGTTCGATCGAATATGGGCGCTCGCGACCGGAACCGCAGCACGGCCCGCGCGTGTGCGGGGTCTGACCCCACCCTATATGACCGAGGGATGGTACTGCTGCGCCGAGCCGGGGCCCGAGCAACTCGATTTGCTGTGAAGCGCGTACTTCTCCTGGCCACGACGACCGGTTATCAAATCCGTTCCTTTGGCGAGGCCGCCGAGAAAGTTGGTGTTCGCCTCGTGTTCGCCAGCGATCGCTGCGATCGCCTGGATGATCCCTGGTGGGACGCGGCCATCCCCGTGAGATTTCACGACACGCCGTCTTCGGTCGAGGCCGTGGTCGCAGCCTGTCGTGGGGAGATCGTGTCTGGCGTGCTTGCAGTCGGTGATCGCCCGACTGTGTTGGCGGCACACGTCGCGACGGCGTTGGGGCTTCCTGGAAATTCACCGGCCTCCGCGGAGGCGAGTCGGAACAAATTGATCGCGCGTCGAAAGTTTGACGCTGCCGGACTCTTGATACCGGCGTTTCACGTTGGTCTGCTTTCGGAGCACCTTTCAGAACTGAACCCTGTCTCGTATCCCGTCGTCGTCAAACCGTTGGCGCTTTCGGGTAGTCAGGGTGTAATTCGTGCCGACGATCGGCGAGAGCTCTCGGCTGCGATCGCGCGTGTCAGCCGATTGCTCAAGACCACCGAAATTGCCACAGAGCGTGAAAGCGCTCACGACTACGTGTTGATCGAAGCCTTCATTCCCGGTCGCGAGTACGCGATCGAAGGCGTACTGACCGAAGGGACGCTCCAGGTCTTCGCGATCTTCGACAAGCCGGATCCACTGGACGGCCCGTTCTTCGAAGAGACCATCTACGTGACGCCCTCTCGCGCGCCAAGGGCGACACAGCACGCGATCGTGGAAGCCGTGGCGGGCGCGGCCCGCGCACTCGGACTTCATCACGGTCCCATCCATGCGGAATGTCGCGTCAACACTCAGGGAATCTACGTACTCGAGGTGGCTGCTCGTCCCATCGGAGGCCTGTGCTCGAAGGCCATTCGATTTGTCTCACCGGATGAAACTTTGACCACTCTCGAGGAGGTGCTCCTCCGGCACGCGATCGGACAGTCGGTCTCCGGATACCGTCGAAGTACTCGCGCGAGCGGCGTGATGATGATTCCCATTCCGCGGCGTGGGGTCTATCGCGGGGTAAGCGGGGTAGAGAGTGCCCGCCACGTTGCGGGTATCGACGACGTGGTGATTACGGCGAAGCCCGATACGACGCTGGTGCCTTTACCTGAAGGCCGGAGCTATCTGGGCTTCATCTTTGGCGCCGGCGAGACCGCCGCCGACGTCGAGAGCGCGCTTCGCAACGCTCACCGCATGTTGGATTTCGCGATTGATCGCGAAGTGAAACTCGCGCTCTGAGAGGCCGGGACGGAGGATGTACCGAATAGTGGGACTCGGCGTTACTTAGCTTGCTGTGGCACGTACCCTGGCGGCAACGCGGCGCCGGCTCCGAAGAAGAAGTCCTCCATGTGACGTCCGATCAGTTCCTGCGCTTCCTTTTGCCACGGCATCAATCGGTATTCATTCAGAATCATTTTTTGCCGGTCTTCCCACAGCTTCCATGCCTGCGCGGACACATTTTCAAAAATTCGCTGGCCTAGTTCCCCCGGCCACGGTGGCGCGTCGAGACCGGGCAGGGTCTTTTGAAACTTCACGCAGTTCACGGTCCGACCGGTCTTGTTGCCGGCTGGCTGCTGGCTCTGTCCTGGCGCTGCGCAATCATCCATACCCGCATGTTACCTCCCTTAGTGGCGGGCGTGTATGGAGAGGCAAAAGGCATGGGGGGTTTTCCTGATGCCTATACGAATTACACAGCCGATTGGGAGCAGTGTTGGAATCCGCATCACCACGTCGCCTGACGAAAGGGTGATGCACCCTCGTTCAACGCTTGCTCAGCCGGGGCAGACGGCTCTCTCAACCGCTGGCACATACCTTGAAGTTCCGGCTACCCAATACGCGGGGTCGTCCCTATGAGGAGGGGACCTCACGACCAAATCACTCTTTAAACCGTTTAGGAGGGTACCGTGGACGGAACACGCAAGGAACGTCGCGGGTTCGCTTCGATGAGCCGAGAAAAGCAGCGTGAGATTGCCAGCAAGGGGGGACGTGCCGCCCACGAGAAGGGAACCGCGCACGAATGGACTCCCGATGAAGCGCGCGCGGCTGGCCGAAAAGGTGGGCAGAGCAGCCGCGGAGGGCGTGGTAGACTCGTGCCAATTTCTCCTTCCGAGGTGCATAATTTACAAGGCCCTGGCACCGGCCGGGAGCCTGGCCGCGCGGACTAACAAACAGCCCGCGTGAGTCGTTCGTCGTCGCCGGAAATCAAGAAGGGACGTCTGTTGCGTACGTTATTGTGGGTGTGCCTACTGGTAACGTTCTCTGTTGGGGTGGCGTCTGCCCAAGCGCCTGCCACACAGAAGCCCGCCACACAGAAGCCCGCCGCACCGGCCCCTGCCACGCAGAAGCCTGCTACACCGGCCCCTGCCACGCAGAAGCCCGCGCCGCAAGCAGCGCAAGGTGAACTTGTTCTGCAGGGTGATACCACGCCACGCCCGGCGTTACCGACTTACTTCGGCGACACCGGGTTGTGGTTTGTACCGACTGCCGAGACGCTTCCTTCTGGAAAGCTCTCGTTCAGTGTCTACAGAGCCAACTTCGATCGTCATCAGGGACTGACTGACGTCGGTGAGTTCGGTATCACCGGCGCCGTTGGTCTTGGCGATCGTGTTGAACTGTTCGGATCGTGGCGAGTCGGACGTTTCCTGCGAAACATCCGGCCTGTGTTCGTTCCGTCGGACACTGAATTCGGCGGTGTAGCCAACGAGTTCCCGTTCAATCGCGACCACTGGTCGAAGACACTCGGTGAACCGATTGTCATCGGCGCGAAGTTCGGTCTGCTCTCGCAATCACGCGGCAACGGAATGAGCCTCGCTCCGCGAGTGATGGTCAAGTTCCCGAGTGGCGGAGCGACAGCAGCGAGCACGAAGGCGTTTGCCGGCACCATCGATCTGGTCGCCAGCGGTGAGTTCTCGCGCAAGATGGAACTCTCGGGGATGGTTGGTTACGTTGGTCGCGGAAGTCCCGACGAGTTCGATCTCTCGAGCGGCTTCCGATGGGGCGTTGGTACTGGCTTCCCCAGCCGCTCGCCACTGCGCGTGCTGCTCGAACTCGAAGGGGAAGCGCCCACGGGCGACGATGTCTCTGTCAACAACCCGCCGTTTGTTGCACTCGACGGGAGCATCGCACCGCTCCTGAGCGAGTTGTCCAACAACACCGCATTCAAAGCGGGCCTCGTGTGGCAGGCGAGGAGCGGGTTCTTCCTGCATGGCGGCGCCAACTACAGCGTCGGGACGGGATCTCGATCGGTCGGCGGCGTCGAGCTCGATCACAGCGCATGGGGCTTCGACGCGCGGATCGGATGGCACCCAGGCGTCACGCCGCCCAGAATGTTGGTGCCTCCTCCACCACCACCGCCGCCACCACCGCCACCGCCACCACCACCGCCGCCGCCACCGGCGCCGAAGCCGCCACCGCCGGCGAATCGCAACCCGACGTTCAACGTTGTGGCGTCCTGTACGCCGAATACGGTCCAGCCCGGTCAGACCTGTAAGTGTGCTGCCCAGGCAACAGATCCTGACGGTGATGCAGTGACATATCGGTGGACGGCACCGCAGGGCACGTTCATGCCTGCTGACGCCGCCAACTGCACGTGGACGGCGCCGAATCAGGCAGGGCCAGTGGTCCTGACGGTGACTGCGTCAGACGGGCGTGGAGGCACGGCGACGTCGAATGTCACTGTGACGGTTGCGGCTCGCGAAGTGATCACATTCGAGGACGTGCACTTCGCGTTCGATCGGTTCAACTTGTCGCCGGAAGCGGTAAAGATTCTCGACGGCGCCGTCGCGAAGCTTCAGGCCGACCCGAGCATCAACGTGACGATCGAAGGGCATACCGACAGCATCGGAACGTCGGAGTACAACCTGGCGCTCGGTGAACGGCGCGGCAACTCGGTTCGTGACTACCTGACCAAGCGGGGTATTGCCGCTGGCAGGATGCGCACGGTCAGCTATGGCGAGGAACGGCCGATTGCCACCAACGACACGGCCGCAGGACGCGCGATGAACCGCCGCGCTCACCTGTTGGTCATCCTGCAGTAAAGGCGAACGATACGTAGGGCGGGTCTTGCTTTATAGACCCGCCCTTCGTTTGTACGCGCTGAAACGACACCGGGTGTGATTTTCCGTTCAACGCCTCTGGAAAATCAGACCCGGTGTCTTAATTGGGAACCGCTTCGACCTGCACGCGTGCGTCGTTGAAGCACGCGCCGCCGCCAAGATCGGTCAAGGTGTCGGGGACGAGGGCGTTGGTGGTATAGCCGTTGGCCGTGTGTCGTCGCCAAAGGCCCTTCGGAAGTGACACGGTGCCAGGACGAATCCACGAACCGATCTGAAGATTGCAACGCACCTCGCCCAGCTCGTTGAAGATGCGAACGGCCGCGCCGTCCTCAAGGTGTCGTGCGGCCGCGTCGGCAGGATGCATCAGGAGGCGCACCTCGGGCCGTGGCAATTCGGCGAGTGTCGAGCTGATCGTGCGCTCGCTGGCCGGTGAGATGAGCGCGAGTGGGAACTCGCTGGTCGCGGGATCGGGACGATACGTGTAGAGCCCGGCCGGCGCTTCGCGATCGAGCGCCGCGGGAAACAAGTCGACCTTGCCATCGCCAGTCCGTGGCATCACATCCACGAACTGCACGGGCCGGCCACCGAATGGCGGGTCGGCGGCGCCGTGGTCGCGAAGAGCCTCCCCGATCGTGTCCGGCATTTTCGAGAACACGTCGAGCATCTCTTCGAGCTCGCCCGTTGGGTCGTTGTCTTCATGCACGTCAAGAAGTCGAGACAGCTCGCCGAAGACCTCGGCATTCGAACGCGCCTCACCCACTGCTTCGATGACCGGTCGCGCCAGGCGCAGACCAATGGGTCCATATGCCCGGGCGATGTCGTAGCCTTCGAGGAACGTGGTTGCCGGCAACAGGACATCCGCATAGTGGGTGGTGTCAGTCATCACCTGTTCGAAGACGACAGTGAACAGGTCGGTGCGTTCGAGACCGCGCAGGATGCGACGCTGATCGGGTGAGGTTGCCGCAGCGTTCGAGTTGTAGACGAACAGCACCTTCACCGGTGGGTCGCCCGCGGTCAGAATTCGTCCGAGCTGATTCATGTTGACGCGGCGCGTCGACGGCTCCGGTGCGCCGATCCACGTTCTCTGGATACCCCACGCCTCGGTGTTGCTCATGGCGTAACCACCGCCGCGCACGCAGAACTTTCCGCCGACCGCGGGGAGCGCCAGGATGGCCATGCTCGAGTTGCCGCCGTTGCGGTTGCGCTCCTGGCCCCACCCGCAGCGAATCAGCGCGGGCGACGTAGTCGCGTACCAATCGGCGAGTCGGGCGACGAGCTCGACCGGAACATCCGCCTCGGCAGCCGCGCGTTCGAAGGTCCACGGCAGCGCCTTCTGCCTCAGTTGCTCGGCATGATGCGTGTGGCGGTCGAGGAACGCGCGATCGGCAAATCCCCCTTCGAACAGGTGGCGATGGATCGCGAGCGCGATCGGCAGATCGGTGCCGGGACGAAGAGCGAGGTGCAGGTCAGCGTGCTTGGCCAGCGGGGTTGTCCGCGGATCGATCACAACGAGCTTCGCTCCGCGACGCTGCGCTTCGCGCAGATACGGGATCATGTGGATCCCAGAGGCAGAGGGATTCACGCCCCACACGATGATCATGCGCGCTTCGGGGTAATCCTCGTAGGTTACCGACGGCATCTTGCCGTAGAGCGCGCCGTTGGCGGCGCCGGTCGGGGCTGCGCACACCGTGCGCGCAAGGCGGGATGTCCCGAGGCGGCGAAACAAGGTGGCGTCGCCGGTATCCTGCGTCAGCAGCCCGTTCGACCCACCGTAGGAGTAGGGCAGGATCGATTCGCCTCCCCAGGTGTCGCGCGCTTCGCGCATGCGATCGGCGACAAGGGCGAGGGCATCCTCCCACGACACTCGTTCGAAACGAGCGCCCGCGCCCTTGGGTCCCTTCCTGATTGCCGGATAGAGCAGCCGATCGGCGCCGTAGACACGCTCGCCGAAGCGGCGTACCTTCGCGCAGATGTAACCATCGGTGATCGGGTTTGCCCTCGAGCCGTCGATGGCCGTGATGCGGCCGTCCTGGATCGTGACGTTGAGGCTGCAGCCATCGGGGCAGTCGAGTGGACAGGCGGTTTCAACAATGTGCTCGGGGGCGAGGGATGGAGCGGACTTCATGGATTGAAGTCTATCGCGGACCGCGCAAACCCCCGAACAGTGCGATGCTCAGCCCAACAGCGCTAATAAGGCTCCTTACCGAATTGAGCAACGGTGCCCCCGCATTGTCGGTTCAACCGTTTCCCCCGACGGGAGCGCCGATTCACATCGCCGAAACAGTGGTGCATCCGGTCTGGTCGCATGACGGCCGGACGCTCTTTTTCAACCGGATGTCCACGGGCGAGTTCTTCGCCACGACCGTGACGTCGGACTCGACCTTCACGTTCAGCGCGCCTCGCCAGTTGCCCGTTGGCTTCGCAGAGCGGGAATCGAACTCTTCGCCGACAAACCATGACATCACACCCGAGGGCCTATTCATCGGCGTGATCGCGGCAGAGCGGCCCGAAGGCGCGCTCAAGCCACAACTCAACCTCGTCTTGAACTGGTTCGAGGACCTGCGCCGGCTCATGCCGACGAAACGATGACGCTGGCGGCTGGCACGCGGCTCGGGCCCTACGAGATCGGCCCGCAAATTCTGCCACGCGGGCGTCGAAAAGCATCAGGACGTCGTGACGCTCTGGTAAGTCCCCAGTGCCTCCGCTTCCGAGTCATAGCTCTCGAACACGGTCGACAACCGGCAGATGGCCAGCAGATCCTGCACTCGTGTCGTGAGATTCACCAGCTTGATCTGGCCTCCGTTCCGAACCATCGTCGTGTGCGACGCGACCAGTTCGCCAAGGCCGTTGCTGTCGATATAGGACACACCCGCGAGATTCAACAGAATCTGCCGGGTTCCCTGGAGGATCAGGCTGTTAATCTTGTCTTTCAACTGACCCACGCCTTCGCCCGCCACGAGCCTGCCAGCCAGGTCGAGCACGACGACGGAACCTAAAGATCGTTCTTCAATCTTCATGACTAGCTCCTGACTTCACAGACTTCAACTGCACCCTATCAACGCATTCGCCCGCAAGATCGAACTCACAGCTCAGCCACCGGACAGGTATTCTTTTGGTGACGCACAGCCGACATGAAGACCCTCGCCGATTGCCGCGTGCTGCTGGTGGATGATACCAAGGCCAATCTCGACATCCTCGTCGAAGGCTTGAAGGTGGACCATAAGCTCAGCCTCGCGTTGAACGGCGAAACCGCGCTACAGGCCGCTCGGCGCGCGCCACCCGATCTCGTCCTCCTCGACATCGTCATGCCGGACATGGACGGCTATGAAGTGTGCCGCCGCCTGCGTCAGATGCCCGAGACGGCCGATGTGCCGATCATGTTCCTCTCATCGCTCGAAGACGTCCAGCACAAGACGCGCGGTTTCGAGGCGGGTGGAAATGACTACCTGACCAAGCCGTTCGACATGCTGGAAGTGAAGGCGCGCGTGCGATCTTTGCTGAAAGCGAAAGCGTACGGCGACGCGGTGAAGGAGCAGATCGCCAATGAACTGCGAGTCGCCCGTGACATTCAGATGGGCATGTTGCCGCGCGATTTCTCGGAGTTGGAGGCGGATTACGGCGTGAGCTTCGGTGCTGTGCTCGAACCCGCGCGCGAAGTGGGTGGCGATCTCTACGGCGTGTGCGGCGCCGGTTCCGAACGATTGGTCGTGTTTCTCGGTGACGTTTCAGGCAAGGGCATTCCGGCCTCACTGTTCATGGTGCGCGCGATCAGCCTGGCACGACTGCTCGCGCGCGACATTGCCGAACCGGAGCGCATCCTCGCACGCCTGAACGATGAACTCGCCGCCGACAACCCGGCAGGCATGTTCGTGACGTTGGTGTGCGCGGTGTTCGAGCCGAAGTCGCATCGGCTCACGTTGGCCAACGCGGGGCATTGTCGCCCGGTGTTGTTGCCGGCCAACCAGCCGCCACGCTGGGCGGTGGACAAGCTCGGCACGGCGCTGGGCTTTGAGACCGGCGTTCAATTCGAGCGGACGGAGCGGACATTGAACCCGGGAGACGCCTTGATCCTCTACTCTGATGGTGTGAGCGAAGCGTTCAATCAGCGCGACGAATGCTACGGCAGCGAACGATTGCTGGCCGAGGCGGCCGGATGCGCTGGCCAGTCCGCGACCGCGGTTACCGCGCGTGTGCTCCAGAAAGTCCGGGTGTTTGCCGGCGACGTCCCCCAGTCCGACGACATCGCGATCCTGACGTTGAAAGTAGATGCCAACGACTCGATGACGGTGGAACTCCACGCCACGCCAGATGAGGTCATGCGCGGCGTGGAGACGTTGCAGCAATTCGCGGCGTCACACCGTGCGCCGGACAGGGCCATCTTCGGCCTTGCGCTCGCGCTGGAGGAATGCGGCAGCAACATTATCAACCACGCCCTGAAGCGTGACGCAAAGAGGACATTTCAGGTTGTCCTCGAACGCAGGCGCGACTCCTTCGTCATAGAGTTGCGAGACGACGGCCCGCAGTTTGATCCCACTGACGTCGCACCGGGTCGTCCGCCAGCGGACGATGATGATGTGACGGGCGGGTGGGGTATTGAACTGGTCCGTCGTCACGTCGACGAAATCCGCTATCGGCGTGAAGGCGGCGAGAATGTCTTGCGGCTGACGAAGCGGATCGATTAACCGGCTGGCTAACTAGCCAAGGGCTCATCCCTGATATGCGCGAAGCCCTCGGCTAGTTGACAGCGTCTCTTTGGCGCGCGCTGCGCGCCAGCCCGTTGTGCGGTAGCGGCAACGAGTACAAAATTCCCGTTTAGGCCCGCACAACGGGCGGGGTCAGGTCAAACGAGCTTCCAGAACGGAACCCATATGCCACTTGAAATCCAAATTCAAAACGTCGCCGTGCAGGACGCTGGAGCCGTCACCGTCAAGCTGAAGGGAAGCCTTGACACCGCCACTGCTCCCGAATTGGAAAAGCGACTCGCGCCCGTGCTGACCGGCCCGACCACGGACGTCGTATTCGATCTGGCGCAATTGACATTCATCAGCAGCGCCGGCCTGCGGGTCTTTGCTCTGACGCGCAAGACGCTCAAGGAGCGCGGCGGGCAAGCGTCCTTCGTCCACATGCAGCCGCAAATTCAGGAAGTGTTCGAGATCATGAGATCGCTTCCAGGCGTGGCGGTATTCAAGGACGTGGCGGAGCTGGATCGCTATCTGGCGGCCCGTCAGCGCGCTCACACGCAGGGCGATTGACGGCCGTCCTGCGCGAACCGTGAATTGATTTGTCGTAGAGCGCAGCCTTCAGCCTGCGCAGTCAACGCGGGGGCTTCCACCTTCGCCGAAGGGCTACGGTGGACAGGAAAGCCCCCGCTCTACGTCGTTCTGAAAATGCGCTAACGCCGTTCGGGCAGCGCAAACACGTACAGCGCTTGTCCAGTCGTGGGCACCCGGATTTCGGGAGCGATTGTTGTCGGCACCAGTCGAGGGCTGCCACCACCCAGCCCGGTAGTGACTGCGACGTACTGCCGGCCGTCGATGGAGAACGAAATCGGGAAGCCCTGCACCGAGGTGCTCAGGCGAGTGCGCCACAGCACCTTGCCGCTTCTGACGTCCACGGCCTTGAATTCACGATCGAGGTCGCCAACGAAGGCGACGCCGCCCGCCGTCGACAGCACCGACGTCAGGAAGGGCGCGCGCTGTTGCAGCGCCCACATTTCCTTCAAGCTGTTGACGTCGAACGCAGCGAGCTTGCCGATGTTACCGTCGGTGCCTGGCATCTCGTAAAAGCGGCGATCGGCGCCGCCCCCGCTGCCACCGCCCGCAATCTGCTCGATCTTCTGTGCGCGGATGGCGATGCAGCTCTGGCTGATCGGAATGATCAGTTGGTTGGTGGCGCGGTTATGGCTCATGGCCTGCCAGTTCTTCCCGCCTTCGGTGCTTGGGCATCCATCGATCCACTGGCCGACCTCGTGGTCGATGATGTCAGCGCGATAGCGAGGTTCGCCCGTCTTCGGATCGAAGCTCTCCCAGACGTTCTGGAACGTGGCTTCCTTGTGCGCGAGGTACTTGCCCGTCTTGCGATCGAGCTTCCACAACACCGCGTCCTTCCCGATGGTGAACACCAGGTTCTGCCCGCCGCTGTCGACGAGCACGCGCTCGAACACGATATCGAGGTCGAGTGCTTCACCGGGCGCGTGCGAGAAGTACCAGGCCAGCTTGCCGGTGTCGACGTCGAGCGCGAGAGTCGAGCTGGTATACAGCGCCTTGTCGAGCGTGTACATGCCGCGGCTGACGGGCATCCACGGCTTGGCCTGCGCCGTGCCCCAGTACGTCAGGTTCAGTTCTGGATCGTAGCTGCCCGTAATCCAGCTCTCGCCGCCAGCTCGGAACAGATTCGATAGGCTGCCCCATGTGTTTCCACCGGGCTCGCCGTCGCGCGCGACGGTGTGGAATCTCCAAAGCTGCTTGCCGGTCGCGGCGTCATAGGCGCTGATGAAGCACTTCTGCTCGACGTACTGTGAGCAGCCGCCCATACCCTGAATGACTTTCCCTTTCGCCACGAGCGGACCGCTGGAGCTGCCGCGGCCGTCAGGCATCGCCACGTCCCAGACGACTTCTCCAGTGCGCGCGTTGAGCGCGACGAGATGCGCGTTGCTCAACGCCAGGAACAGCTTGTCGTCATAGAGCGTCATGCCGCGCATCGCGAGGTTGACGCCAAGGCGCTGCTCCCAGATCAGATCGCCGGTCTTGCCGTCGAGCGCCTGGACGATGCCGCCGGTGTTGTTGAGGAAGATGGTGCCGTTATACGCGAGCGGTGAGGGTTGATTCGTCCCACCCTCGTTCATTGGCCAGATCCACTGAAGCTGAAGATCCTGCGCGTTGTCGCGCGTGATCTGCGTGAGCGGGCTGTAGCTCGAGGCGAACTGATCGTGCCGGATCATCGGCCAATCGCCCGGCGCCGGGTTGCGCAGCATCTCGTCGGTGACACGTGCGAAGTTCTTCACTTCGCCTTTCACGGTGAGACCGGTGGGCGCTGGTTCCTGCCCGCGTCCACGTCCGCCACCCGCGGCAGCGCCTTGAGCACCCGCGCCCCGTCCCGCCGGCGCCTGGGCAGCCGCCGCTGGAGGCGCGGCGCCGCGCGCGGGAGCAGCAGCCGCTGGTGCGGGTCCACCAATCCTCACATCGGTCGTCGGTGTCAGTGGGGTCGTTCCCGCCGCGACGCCGTTGTATTGAAGGATGTAGGCAACGATGTTGGCGTAGGTCGGTTCGGACAGCCCGCCAGGATTGTCCGCGGGCATCGTCGTACGAATCAGTCCATACATGTCCCGCGTCGTGCGCGTGCGCCAGCCGCCAATGAAGCCTTCACCCGCGAGCGGAGGGGCTCCCATCAGATCGGAGCCGTGACAAGCCGCGCAGCTGGCTTCGTATGCGGTTTTGCCGGCAGTGGCTTGCTCCGCAGTATATGGCCCGCCAGTCGGCTGCTGACCGGTGAGGAGCACACCAGAGGCGACAAGACTCACAAAGGCAGCCAGGAGTGCAGTGTTCTTGCGAAGCATGATGGTGACCTCGATCGATGTCCGGGACTCGGGATCCGGGACTCGGAATTCGCGGGTTTCAGCTCATTTCAGAAACCAACCCCAAAGCGTGCTTCCATCAGGCGGAACGCCTTTGGCCGTATGCAGCTGAATGTACAACTTGCCTTGCTTCAGCGATTCAAGCTGTTGAGGCGTCAGGTCGAACGAACCGGACAGCTTTCCGGCCGCCGCTTGGGTGACCGTGAGGTCTCCGATTGCCGCGCCTCGAGCGCCCTTGGCGATACCGCCGTGGAGCCGGGCAACTGTTGCCGGCGCCGCCAATCCTTCAAACGACCCCGAGATCGTCAGTTTCCGTCCGGCTAGCGTGGCAGTCGCCGAACCCTTTCCGGTGACGTTGGGCCGGTCCGTGGGCGTCGTCGGAACCCATCCCAGCCGTGCTGTGTAGGTATCGCTTTGCGCAGACAAAGAGAGCGGGACTACGGCGGCTATGGTGATCGCGACAATAAGAAAGCTGCGGGTCATCGTGTACCTCGGGACGTCCGTCGCCATCACCCGAGACTCCCCGAGCGACGGTCAAACGGCGCGCGTATCTTACAATGTTGCCGCCCGTAATCCGTAGTCCCCAAAGCCTGTAAGCCCTATAAGGATCACGATGACGAAGAATCCTTCATACCAGCTCGATCGGCGGTCATTTCTGCGCGTCTCGGCCCTGGCCGGAGGCGGCATGCTCGTGGCCGCGTACCTTGAACCGGTCGCGCGGGTGGTGGCGCAGGGAACCGGGCAGGCCTTCGTCCCGAATGCCTTCATCAAGATCACGCCTGATAACGTCGTCACGATCGTTTCGAAGAACCCCGAGATCGGTCAGGGCATCAAGACATCGCTGCCGATGATCCTTGCCGACGAGCTCGGTGTCCCGTGGGCAGGTATTCGCATCGAGCAGGCCGATCTCGACGAAACGAAGTATGGACGGCAGAACGCGGGCGGCAGCACGGCCACGCCGACCAACTGGGATCCGTTGCGGCGGGTGGGCGCCACGATTCGCGAGCTGCTCGTTGCCGCGGCCGCGCAGGAGTGGAAGGTGGCGGCATCGGAATGCGTCGCCGCCGACGCTCACGTATCCCATCGCGCGAGTGGCCGCACGATGACCTACGGCGAGCTGACGTCTCGTGCCGCGACGATGACGCCACCGGATATGCGGACGGTGAAGCTCAAGCCCGCGGCCGACTACAAGATCATCGGCAAGTTCACGAAGGGCGTCGACAATGCGCGGATCGTGACCGGGCAGCCGACGTTTGGAATCGACTTCACACTGCCAGGAATGCTGTGGGCGGTATACGAGAAGTGTCCGGTGTACGGCGGCAAAGTCGTGAGCGCGAACTACGATCAGATCAAGGCGATGCCCGGTGTGCGTCACGTGTTCGCGGTTGCCGGTACCGACGATCTGCGTGGGCTGATGCCGGGCGTGGCCATCGTTGCCGACAGCTGGTGGCAGGCGAAGACGGCGCGCGAGAAGCTGCAGGTCCAGTGGAACGAAGGTGCCACGGCGCAGCAGAGCAGCGAAGGGTTTGCGACCCGCGCGAAAGAGCTTGCGACCCAGAAGCCCGGCTTTCCGCTGCGTGTCGATGGCAATGCCGATCAGGCGCTCCAGGGTGCTGCCAAGGTGATCGAAGCGGCCTACGACTATCCATTTATCTCGCATGCGCCGCTGGAGCCGCAGAACTGTACTGCGCACTGGAAGGACGGCGAAATGGAGATCTGGGCGCCCACGCAGACGCCGGCCAACGGCCGTCAGCTGGTCGCGAGCGCGCTCGGGATTCCGGAATCGAACATCACGATCCACATCCAGCGCGCTGGTGGTGGATTCGGCCGGCGATTGACCAACGACTACATGGGAGAGGCGGCGGCTATCACCAAGCAGATCGGGGTTCCGGTCAAGGTGTTGTGGACGCGTGAAGATGACATGCATCACGACCACTATCGTCCGGGAGGCTTCCACTTCCTGAAGGCTGGTGTCGATACGTCCGGCAAGCTCGTGGCATGGCGCAATCACTTCGTCAGCTATGGCGACAACTCCAGGGGTGAGCAGGGATTCTCCAACTCGGCCAACATCCCTGGCGTCGAGTTCCCCGCGCGTTTCATCCCCAACTACGACTTTCAGGCGACGCTGATGGCGTTGGGCGTACCAACTGGTGCGCACCGCGCGCCGCGCAGTAATGCGTTCTCGTTCGTCTTCCAGTCGTTCATCGACGAGATCGCGATTACCGCAGGCAAAGATCCGATCGGGTTTCGCCTGGAGATGCTGAACGGGCCGGCGATGCCGGAGCCGCAGCAGGGTGGCAACGGATTCGACGCCGGACGCATGGCAGGTGTGCTCGAGGCCGTGCGCGACCGATCGGGATGGGGCAAGCGCCAGTTGCCGAAAGGCACAGCGATGGGCGTTGGTTTCCAATACAGCCATCGCGGTTATTTCGCCAACGTCGCCGAAGTCAGCGTTGACTCACTCAACCGCGTGAAAGTGAACAAGGTATGGGTCGTCGGCGACGTCGGACGTCAGATCGTGAACCCGAGCAGTGCCACCAATCAGAGCCAGGGCGCCGTCGTCGAGGGCATGAGCCACCTGATGGGATGGGAGATTGCCATTCAGGGCGGCAAAGCCGTGCAGAGCAATTTCCATCAGTACCCGACGGTGCGGATCCCTCAGGCACCCGACGTCGATGTCCACTTCCTGACCACCGACAATCCGCCGACCGGTCTGGGTGAGCCCGCTCTTCCGCCGACGATTCCGGCGCTGGCAAACGCGATCTTCGCCGCAACAGGCAGGCGGATCAGGTCGCTGCCGATCTCGAAGCAGGGTTTCCGATGGGCTTGATAACTCCTTGTTGAATGGCTGATCTTTGATTGTTGAAACGTTGTTGATTGTCGATTAGTGATTGTTGATTTCCAATCGTCAATCAACAATCAACAATCAACAAGGAATCAATAATCAAAGATCAACCCTCAACAATGCTGTGACTCCTCACATTGTGATTATCGGCGGCGGCTTTGGCGGCCTGTCCGCCGCGCGAGCCCTCCGCAACGCGGACGTCCGCGTCACGCTGATCGATCGGCGCAACCATCACGTCTTCCAACCGCTGCTCTACCAGGTCGCCACGGCGACGCTGTCTCCCGGCGACATCGCCGCGCCGATCCGATGGATCCTTCGCCGTATTCGCAATGTGCGGGTCCTGCTGGCGAACGCCACTCGCATCGATGTCCAGGAGCGACGCGTGGAATTGGCCGAAGGCGACGCTCTCGACTACGACTGGCTCATCGTCGCCACCGGATCGCGTCACGCGTACTTCGGCCACGCGGACTGGGAGCCCAACGCGCCTGGATTGAAAACACTGGAAGATGCCATCGCCATCCGGCGGCGCATCCTGATTGCGTTCGAGCGCGCCGAGCGGGAGGAAGACACCCGCCGTCAACGCGAGCTGCTCACCTTCGTCATCGTTGGCGGAGGTCCGACCGGCGTCGAGCTGGCCGGAACGCTCGCCGAGATCGCGCGGCAGACTCTGCGTGACGAGTTCAAGTTGATCGATACGGCGCGCGCGCGAATCCTGCTCGTCGAAGCGGGCCCGACCATACTTCAGACGTTTCCCGAGAAACTTCGCAACGCCGCCCGCCGCTCGCTGCAGCGGCTGGGAATCGAGGTGCGTGAGAACACCGCAGTCACTGCTGTTGACGCACGCGGCGTGATGGCGGGTACCGAGCGTATCGACGCCGGGACGGTGTTGTGGGCCGCAGGCGTCGCTGCCTCGTCGCTGGTCAAAACACTGGGCGTGCCGCTCGACCGCGCCGGACGAGTGATCGTTGAGCCGGATCTCTCAGTCCCCGGTCATCCCGAGGTGTTCGTCGTCGGCGATGCTGCAGCCGCTTATCAAGGGGGCAAGCTGCTGCCCGGCGTCGCGCAGACCGCGATGCAAGGCGCCCGTCACGCCGCGAAGAACATCCTGCGGCGGCTGCGGGGAGAGCCGACGACGCCGTTCGTGTATCGCGATTTGGGGAGCATGGCGATTGTCGGCCGGCGGGCGGCCATCAGCGACCTCGGATGGG
>Ga0075428_100001329_pt1 | contig 26195 bp, 15 predicted proteins | sample RhiMetdeltSRZDD2_FD_75291 | JGI IMG/M metagenome (GOLD analysis project Ga0075428, IMG submission 75291) | Populus rhizosphere microbial communities from Tennessee, USA - Rhizosphere MetaG P. deltoides SRZDD2 | ecosystem: Host-associated > Plants > Roots > Rhizosphere > Soil | place: USA... | reverse complement strand
TAGGAGATAACATTACCATCAACATCACCCCATTTATTTTGTTTGAAGATAACTTGTTTTTCATTCCAGTCGAACATACGAACTTCATAAAGACGGCTTGTGTACTCACCGATAAAAACAAATTGATAAAGACTTCCCTGGTTCAATGGAATGATCACTGGCATTTCATATTCACTTTCCATTGTAATCGAAGCCTCCTTCATCAGCACAAAACCATCATCTGAATATAATTTTTTGAGACTGTCAACCTGGTGTGAGATCAATACATCACTACATGATTGAACCTTGAGCACATTTGATTGCGAATTTGCCGAGAGAACAGTCAGCATTAGAATAAGAATTACCAGGTACGGCTTTTTCATAAGGGTTCTTAACAGGTATTGAAATAAAGACAATATAAAAATAGAGTCTCTCAACTTTGGTTCTAAATTTTTGATTAATTAAATTCAAAGCAGGGTACAAATTCCAAGTCATCCTACGGAAGTTTAAAAAGGCGGATCACGTAAAAAGGATTAGTAGTTCGCGGTGGGATAATCAGCAATAATCGTAATTCTACTAGTAGAATGCAACTTATTGAAAAAATGTTGATTATGGTCAAGCCCAGCAATGTTAGGTCCTGCTGTGCCACGTTTATTTACGATTAAAATAAATACCATTAGCTTGTTGAATACAAGTTAAAACAAGATCATTGATACAAACATGAGCAGGAAGTGTAGTACAGTAGTATATTATATCGGCTACATCTTCTGCAGTAAGTGGCGTTAAGCCGTCATAAATTTTTTTTGCGGTAGATTCATCACCTTTAAAACGCACAAGTGAAAATTCGGTTTCCGCGGCACCCGGATGTATCGCAGTGACTTTAATTCCATGTCTTAAAAGATCAACACGCATGGATTGAGAAAGAATATCAACCGCAGCTTTTGTGGCACAATAAACATTTCCTTTTTCATATACTTCTTTTGCTACCGAACCAAGATTTATGATATGAGGATGAGGGCTTTTTTTAATAAATGGAAAAAGGGCTTTTGTAGTATAAAGCAGTCCTTTCACATTTGTATCGATCATCGTATCCCAATCATCAAGATCACCATCGTCAATATAATCGCGGCCAAGGGCAAGCCCGGCATTATTGATCAATATATCAATATGCTGCCAATCTTCCGGAATATTACCAGCAGCCTCAAAAACTTCATCCCTGTTTCTTACGTCAAAAGGAGAAACCAATACGGCGGTATTGAATTTTTTTTCAAGTTGTTCTTTCAGTTCAAGCAGTCTTTCTTCACGGCGGCCATTTATAATTACATCATATCCATGACATGCAAACTTTTCTGCACATGCTTTTCCAAATCCTGAAGAAGCGCCGGTGATGAAAACGACTTTCTGCATTTTTGAAATCTTTCTGCAATATTATTGATTATTAATTATTGATTATTCAGCAAAATCAGTATAAACCCGGTTCGGTTTGAAATAATAATTAGTAATCAATAATTAATAACAGGAATCAAAATGAGCGTCACCTGATCAGTGTCGAAGTTCCCTTTTGAAAGACAGGCTTGCCTAAATAATCTACAGCCTTAACCATCCATACATAGGTATTCGTGGTTTGAGGCTTACCACCGATTTGACCATCCCAACCATGGCCGTTTACAGCCGTACTAAAAACTAATTGCCCCCAACGATTGTATACTCTGAAGTAATCCATTCGTTGAATACCTACAGCAATTGGCTTTAATACATCATTCAATCCATCACCATTTGGAGTAAAGCCTGTAGGAACAAATATCTGGGGATTGGTTCTGAAAATCTTTACAAGCATTGTTGCCGAATCAAGACAGCCTTGCAAATCGGTTACATAAACTTTGTAACGAATACTATCCAGGCTTGCCGGAAGCATGGATACCGGATTTGCAATGGAAATATTGTTAAGGCCGGTTGGAGGAGACCATTCATAATTTTCACCACCGCTGCCATTCAATTGTAATGGTTGCCCCGCGACTATCATTGTATCTCTGCCTGCTGATGCTTTTACTTTTGGAAGTACTGTGACTAATACAGAATCATAACCCGGCTTGGGGCATCCCAAAGTATCTGTTGCAGTCAGAACATAATTTGTTGTGATGTTTGGCTGCGCAACAGGATCTAAAACATTTGGATTACTTAACGAGCCCTGTGGTTTCCAGAAAAAATTTGAAGCCACTACGTTTCCGTTAAGTTGGGTCTGAGTATTATAACATATCATCTGGTCAGGCCCGGCATTTACAAATGGATAAGGAACCGGAAAGAGGGTTACCTCATCAGTTGAAGAACATTTGCCAATCCTTGCTGTAAGCTGGTAGGTAGTGTTGCCCAGTGGATTTGCAAGTGGATTTACAATATTCGGATCACTCAGATCTGTATTAGGTGTCCATGAAAATTGTAGACCATCGGTGGTAGCATATAATTGTACCCCGTCTCCTGCGCAATAAGTAGTATCAGGTCTTACAACTAATGTTACTTTACTAACTACTCTTATTCTTACCGAATCAGAATTTATACATCCATTATCATCCAGCTGAACTTTATACCAGGTTGTTGTTTTTGGATACACAAGTGGTGTAGCTGTATTTGCTGAAATGATATTATAATTTGGCGCCCATGAAAATGCTCCTGAACCAGAAGCCGATAACTGCAACGTATCTATATCACAAATCAAGGTATCGCGGAATGGAAGCGTAATGGGAGGCCTATCAATGATCGTAATAGCTTTTATTACGGTATCAACACAACCTTTACTGCTTTGAACGATCAATCGAGCACTCTTTACTCCAATGGCGGGATAGCTATAAACAGGATTTTTCAGTCGTGACGTATCATTGATCGCCGTCGATTCCCCAAAATCCCATCGCCAACCGTTAACAACTCCATAAGCCGTTGTCGTGGCATCAGTAAATGAAGTTGGTTTATTTACACAAATACCTGAGGAAACAAAGTCCGGAAAAAATCCGGGATAGAGACCAATTTGCATAGAAGCAGAATCGGAGCAGGGATCACCGGGATTAACAACGAGTTTTACGGTGTAAATCCCAGTGTCAGGATAAGTGAATGAAGGGGTTTCAATATTTGATGTATCACTTAAAGTACTGATAATACCAAAATCCCAATGCCATGCATAAATAAGTGAAGTTGGTGTTTGATTTGCAAAACTAACATTGAAGTCGTCGCAAAAAACAGCAGACAAAGGCAATTGAGCAGCGACAAAGTCACAATCGGCAATTTTTAAAATAAAATCTTTCCGGTGAGTATTTATAAGATTACCATTTCTCCATTCGGTTACACAAACAGTAATAACATAAGATCCCGCGCCAGGCGCTATACCGGATATAATACCCGTTGTAGAATTGATAGTAACTCGGGGACCCAATGGGGAAAATGCATTAAATCCATTACCATAAGGCACCATTGCATACGGTGGCGGCGGCGGATTCGGTACTACCGGGCTTCCTTCATCACCGCCATCATAGGCTTCGCAAAATTCATACTTGAGCACATCTCCATCAGGATCAAATGCGCTAAAATCAAGAGTGAAATTCCTGTTTTGGCAAACCAGGGCAGTATCTCTCAGATAAAATTTCGGACTTGAATTATGATTACTGCTCATGTTGCCGATTGTGTTGCTGCCGGCAATGCTGCCAAGATAAGTGGCACCAGTACCAACGGCAACGGACAGGTTTGTTATATTATCAACACGGCAGCAGCGCTGAAATGTTATCCAATATCCCATTTGATTATTTGGTAACGTAACAGTGAAATAATAAAAACCAACCTGGTAACAAACAATAGGAGCATTGACGATACAGGGAATATTTCCGCTTTTTTGGATCTCTTGTATATGATCAAGGTTAACATTAAAAGGCGACCCGGTAACGGCTACGCCGGTAAATTTATCAAATATGCCAATGTTTACGATGGGATCAAGTGCTGCACCTGTTGACTGACAATCTCTGAAAAGACGCAAAGTAACTCTGTATTCACTCGTACCAGTTGTCGCGCCTGGACGGATCCATTCATAAAAAATTTCACCGCCGGCAATATGGCGTGCAAAAGATGACGCCGAATAAAAGATAAAAAGTATTACAAAAATTTTTTTCATGCCGGGTGTAGGGCGGTTGCTTAATTTATTTGTAAATCAACTTGATTCGATCAGAACAAAGCACAGCCCGGGAATCGTTTCCACCGGGCCAGGATCCGATTTGAAATTACTAAAAATTTATCTGCATCAATAATGACCCCGCCGGCAGTAACAAACAATTAAGACTTTGATAGATAAACGAATGCTGCACAATAAAGTTGCTTGGTAAAAAGAAAAATCCCTCTTAGCAGAGGAATGGCAAAAAATATTTAATGATAAACTTACCGGATGAGTAATACCGTTCCTTTTTTGAAATGAACCTTGTCGATAACATCGGTGGCTCTTACCATCCACACATAAGTGCCGGTGTTTTGTTTGATCCCATTAATTGTTCCATCCCAACCTTTTCCATCACTTTTATTATTACTGTAAATAAGTTTGCCCCAACGATTATATACTTTGAAGTAATCAATTGTTTTCATCCCGACATAGATAGGACGGAAAACATCATTACGAGCATCTCCATTTGGCGTAAATCCTGTCGGGACAAAAATTTCAGGACCTGTTTTATAAACCTGTATAGTGATACTTGATGTATCAAAACAACCGACCTGGTCAGTAACCGTTACCATATAAGTTACGTATTCGGGATTACCATCAAGAGTTGCTATAGGGCCAGCAATGTTTGGATTACTCAAACCCGTTGCAGGAGACCATTGATAATTTACGCCACCTGTCGCTTTTAATTGTAATGGAAGACTGGCAATGATCACAGTGTCGTTACCCGCAAATGCCTTTACTTTCGGTAAAACTCTTACAAGCACTGAATCAGATGATGGCTTAGGACAACCAGAACCATTATCAGTTGCAGTTAAAATATATGTTGTCGTGTTTGTTGGACTGGCAATTGGGTTAAGAACAGCAGCATCACTAAGGCTTGCAGCATTTGACCAGGTAAATGCAGTGCCATTTGTTTGCGCATTTAGTTGCGCTGTTGAATTGAAACAAATATCTACATCGTTACCGGCATTTACGGTTGGCCTTGGGACAGTTGTCACAAGAACATTTTCAGTTGCGGTACATCCGCCAATAATGGCTGTTATCTGATAATTTGTAGTTGTTGCCGGAGTTGCAATAGGATTCAAACTATTTGGATTGCTTAATGAGGGATTTGCCTGCCAGGAATATTGAAGCCCATCCGTACTTGCATTCAATTGTACAGCGTCGTTGGCACAAATGGTGGTATCATTACTTACAGTGACATTAACTGAATTGACTACCCGGACCCTGACGGAATCCCTATTGCGACATCCATTGTCATTAAAATCTACAAAGTACCAGGTAGTGGTTTGCGGATATACAGACGGTGACACTGATGTGGAGTTAGTAATATTATAATTCGGTGTCCACGCAATAGCTCCGCTTCCTGTTGCATTCAGTTGTATCGTGTCATTACAAATAAGTGTATCACGAAATGCCATTGTGATCGGAGGTTTATCGATAATATCTACTGTTTGATAAATAGTATCACGACAGCCTTTGCTGGTGCCCACAATAAACTCTGCGGTATTACTTCCAACAGTTGTATAAGTATATTGTGGATTTCGTAGTCGGGATGTATCGCTTAAAATTGAAGTAACACCAAAATCGTATCGCCAGAAATTTACAACACCATAGGTAGCATTGGTAAGATCCTGGAATTGTACAGGTGTGTTGATACACATTCCTGTATGACTAAAATTTGGAAAGAAGCCCGGATATACTCTTACTTCTGCCGTTGTAGAATCAGAGCAAGGCTGATTACGATTAGCAACAATTTTTACAGTATAAATTCCTGTATCGGGATATGTATAGCTTGGCGATGCCAAACGTGAAGTATCAGCCAGTGTTGCCAGGTTTCCAAAATCCCAGAAATAATTATTGATAAGAGAACTGGGAGAAAGATTAACAAATGAAACTATGTGATCATTGCAATTAATATAACCATTGGGTTCAAGCGTCACCGTTGCTACATCACAGTCAGCGACTTTTACCTGCAGATCCTTTCGCTGGGTAGCAATTAGCACTCCATTCCGTGACTCCCTTACATAAACAGTAACAACATAAATGCCTGCCTGCGGAGCAGTGCCACTTATCATCCCGGTATTTGGATCAATGGTTACCAAGACTCCCATTGGAGAAGTTGGGCCGTACGGCGCGATATAATTAAGAGCAATATATGGTGGTGCCGCTGGTGGATTCGGAACGGTACCTCCTGTGTTTGTATATGCTTCCATAAATCCATAGGTGAGAACATCCCTATCCGGATCCGTTGCGCCAAAGTTGTAGGTAAATGGATAACCAGCACAAATAATAACAGTGTCGATACCAAGAAACCGGGCACTATTATTTGCAGGGCCAGTTGGTTCCGGTGAGTTACCGGGTATCTCGGCTGTGTAAGTTGCTCCATAATTTGTAGATGGCGCAGCTACATTGGTAATACCGGCCACTCTGCAGCATCGTGCATAAGTGATCACATAGCCGAGAGCAGAACCCGGGAGTGTCACTGTAAGATTATAAAATCCCACCTGGTATGAAACTATTGGTGGATTAACAATACAGGGTCCCGGTGTTGCAGTAAGTATCATACTTGATGCCATAGCAATGCCGCCTGGCGGCGTCGTACTGTTAGGATAAATTAAAGCATTAGTTGCCTTACTATAGATAGCAATATTTACAAAAGCATCCAATATAGTTGCACTGGTTGCATCTCTAAAAAGTTTTAGCGTAATTGAATAAGTGTAGTTACCACCTGACTGACTCACGAGGCTATAAGACATTTCGCCACCGGTAATATGATTAGCATAGGAAGATAATGCCAATGACAGAGCTGCGATAAGACTTAAAAACTGACACTTCATTTTTCTCAGGCTGACTTAGTTTTCACTTATTTTCCAAAAATTCTTCCAGTATTCGGTTGGCATTTTCAGGTTCTTCCATCATTCCCATATGGCCGGATTTTTTCAAGAGATGAATGTAAGATTTTTCAGGCAGATGGCATTGCTTGAGAATATCATTTAACGGTATGGCATTGTCATGCTCGCCGGCAATAAAAAGCACGGGTTTTTCCGTTTTCTTAAGTAGATCCGTTCTGTCCGGTCGTTTCATCATGGCTTCATAATAGGATACGAGTGCATCAGTTGAGAAGTTGGATAAGCTGGAAATTAATTCTTGAATTGAATTTGGTCCCGATAGCAATCGGGATTGCGTTTTGGAATTTGGAGAGAAAAGATTAGGTGTCGCTGTTTTCAGAAATTCGAAGGCGCCATGTTGTTTGGCAAATTCAATCCCTTTTTTACGGGTTTGTTTTTTCTCTTCTGTATCAGCAAAAGCGGAGGAATGAAAAAGCCCAAAAGCATTTACGTGGTTCCAATAGCTTTCAACAAGAGCTAAAGTAATATAACCACCCATACTATGGCCAATTACAGTACACTTGTCAATATTTTCTTCATGAATGATTGTATGCAATACTTCTGCCATTCCTTCCATGCTCATATCATTGATCATTTCTGATCGTCCTGAACCGGGCAGATCAGGAACTATAAGATGATACTTGTTTTTAAAAAACTCAATCTGGTTATTCCAAACTTCTCCATCCTCACCAAAGCCATGAACAAACATTACAGGATCGCCTTTACCAATGTTTCGGTAAAATATTTTTTTGTTTTGATATAATATTTTTCCTTCCATTTACTAACATTGACAAGCAAAGATATAATCGTAAGTCTGTTCAAAAATCGAGAGTAGCACCAAGAACGCAAAGCAGGCACAACGAACACAAAGAATTTAAAACTCTTTCAACACGTTGTGTTCTTTATGAAATTCTTCGTGCCCTTTGTGTTCCTAAAATTCTATTTTTTAGAGAATTTCACGATTTCACTTTGACTGGGTTTTCGGGACAACTCTTTTACTTAAGAAAAAACTCCTGATTAAAATAATTCCAACGATTGGTAAAAAAGCTGTGTTGAATTGTTGGGGCAGAAAGAACCATGCCAGCAATAGAGCGACTGTAAAAAAAAAGATAAAGCGGAAATAAGCATTTACCAATTGCTTCCTGCTAAATAATAAAAATGCAACTGGCAAGTGGGTTGGTAAAGCCCAAAGCAAGTTGAAATTGTTCTTGCACATTGCATGTTCGGTCCCAAACCACATGAATAAGATCAACAGGCCAAGAAGACCAAGAAAAGTAAAAAAGAAAAAATCAAAAATTTTGAAAAATAAATTCCATTTATTGCTGCTAAGAAAACTTATTACTACGATAAGTAAAAACAAAACACCAAAAACAATAAAAGGAGTAATGCCGGATTTTGTTTTGTAAGCATCAAAATAGTTGAGCAGGATCTTTTTTTCATTCACAACCGGCTTACCATTCAAAGCAGAGCTATCAAAAGCCATCAGTAAATAATCAGGCAGAAACATAGCTTCACGATTGGTAACTTTTTTATCCATCGGATTACCCAGAAGCATGTCAATGCCAAATTTGCTCCATTGCTGTCCTCCGCGGTCAAGATATATATGAATCAGATTTCTGAATGTGGTGTTCGGTTTAGGAAAAATATTTTTTGTTTCTAAGTGTTTACCCGCAGCTTTCTCAAGGATATCACGCAGTCGGGTTGTGCAGTTGTCATAATTAAAGTCGTAGCGATAATACTTATTTTCTTCTTTTGCATTTTCAAAAAGCAGTGCAACCAATTTTTGTTTTTCATCGCAAGAGATATTTATTGCCTGTTCGGTTATTCCCCTTTTGTAATAGTCATATTCTGCCAGGAAGGAGGGTATAGTATCTATAGAAACAAAATACAGGAGCTTACCCTTTACGAACTTGTTATAAAATTTTGGGTCATCAAAATCAAATGTGCCGTAATTGAAGACAAGGTCTCTATTATTAATGCTGTCGAATACTCTGAATGCGCTATGACCAAATGTGGAATAGAGCTCTGTGCCGGGTGTGCAGGTAAGTAAGCTGATGCGAATACGACAACTATCTTGTGCTGATGATGAAAGTGAATAAAGGAATGAAAGAACGATTAGCAGTTTTTTCACCGGCGTTGTTTTGGTAAAAATAAAAGTTTATTTCACGCAAACCTGCCTCCCGGCAGGCAGGGACGCTTAAAGAAAAGCTAAGTACGCAAAGTGATTATTTCTGATATGCTGAATAGAATTAACGGACGTACAAGGGAGTGACACAACGAACGGTGATAGTAGTAATGAAGATGACTACATAAACCTCATCATCCATCTTCTTCTCATTAAGGAGAAGAAGCGGTGCTTCAGTACAAGTCCAGGCTATACATCTTCCATATCGTCATTATGGCAATACCAAACTAATGAGGAAAGATCTTATCTAAGTCCCCCTTTAGGGGGACAGGGGGTTTGAGACAGGGAGTTTGTTACCTGCTATAATTCGGCGCTTCCCTGGTTACTTCCACATCATGCGGATGACTCTCTTTCATTCCGGCATTCGTTATTTTGATAAATGTTGCCTTCTTCAGGTCTTCAATACTTCCTGCACCGCAATATCCCATACCGGCACGAAGTCCGCCTGTATACTGATAAACAATTTCTTTTAAGGTTCCTTTGTAGGCCACTCGACCTTCGATCCCTTCAGGAACAAATTTCTTTACATCATCTTCCACATCCTGGAAATACCGATCGCTGCTGCCGCCACTCATGGCGCCCAGCGAACCCATACCACGATACTCTTTGAATTTTCTTCCTTCATAAATTATGGTTTCACCGGGACTTTCTTCAGTGCCGGCAAACACACTTCCCATCATTACACAATCGGCGCCGGCAGCGAGAGCTTTCACCATATCACCAGTATAACGAATACCCCCATCAGCGATCAATGGAATATTTTTTTGTTTTAGCTCGCGATATGCTTCCATCACTGCAGTCAGTTGCGGTACACCAGCACCGGCAACAATTCGGGTAGTGCAAATTGATCCGGGGCCGATTCCAACTTTGACAGCATCAGCACCGGCTTCAGCAACAGCCTTTGCACCCGCCGCAGTTCCTACATTACCGGCAATGACATTTATCTTTTTAAAATTCTTTTTTACATCCTTTAATGCACTGATCACTCCTTTGCTGTGACCATGTGCGCTATCCAGGCAAATAACATCCACACCTACTTTTTGTAAGGCATAAACACGATCAAGCATATCACTTGTAATGCCAATGCCAGCGCCCACTAACAATCTTCCAAAAGTATCTTTAACGGCATTGGGATGACTTTTTAATTTTAAAATGTCACTGTAAGTAAAAAGACCTTTTAGTTTTCCCTGCTTATCAATGATCGGAAGCTTTTCAACTTTTGTTTTCTTAAAAAGCTGTTCTGCCTTTTTCAGGTCAGTGCCTTCTGGTGCCGTGTATAGATTTTCTTTTGTCATCACTTCGCTCACTTTTCTTTTCGGATTGTCTTCAAAACGCAAATCACGGTTGGTAAGAATTCCGACAAGTTTACCGGATTTATCAACGATAGGAATTCCTCCAATTTTATTTTCCCGCATTAATTTTAAGGCATCACCGATGGTAGCATTTGCAGGCAGCGTTACCGGGTCGAGTATTAAACCGCTTTCGCTTCTTTTTACTTTACGTACCTGTGCGGCCTGTTCTTCAACGCTCATATTTTTATGAAGTATACCAAGACCGCCTTCTCTTGCTAATGCAATGGCAAGATTTGCTTCAGTTACTGTATCCATTGCAGCGGACAGCATGGGAATATTTAAAGTGATATCCTTGGTAAGTCTTGTTTTTATTTCAACATTTCGCGGAAGCACCTGGCTGTAGCCGGGCAGTAATAGTACATCATCGAATGTGAGTCCTTCGCCGAAAAATTTATCGCCTCCGCCGAGGCTTCGGTGATTAAATTGGGAATCGTTGTTTGTAGTGGAAGTAATTCTTGTTGCCATGTGCAAAGATAGGGGAGCAGTCAGAATTGATAAAATGGATTTTTTATTACCAACTTTTGTAACGCCATTCGGCTTTCGTTGTGTCACTCACTTGTACGTCTTGTTCGTTATTCACCTATTCTTTTTATATTTAGATACCATCTTCTATTTCTCCTTTATTTAAACCACCACAAATGAAAAAGAAACTTGTTACAGTAGGATGTTTGTTAGGCACACTGTTTTCTTTTAGCCAGGTAAATTCTAAAGACTATAACGACCTCATCACAAAAAGCAGGTTGCTTTATCAGGCAAAAGATTACCGGAATGCAGCGATTACAGTTTCATCGGCTGTACGAATGGGTGGTGACTCAACACCTATTATTGACAGGGATCGTGCCGCCTATACCTGGTCTTTAGCCGGTAATGCTGACAGTTCTTTTTACTATTTGAACACGATAGCTGACATGGAAAACCTGACATTCGAAAATTTCAGATGGGTTACGGAAGATGAAGACTTTACATCCATACACAATGATCCAAGGTGGAAAGCAGTAACAGATAAATTATTTGACAAAGCCCGTAATACCTTTTACATTTCAAAAAAAACGATTGATGGAAAAGCTGCTGTTGTTCAGAATTACAATGCTGGATTCGCATGGGTTACTCATGAAAATATCGATAGCGCAAATTATTATTTAAATGCTGCAATAGATTCAAAAGATTTTAAGTTTGAAGACGCGTATAATATAGTTACTGACAATATCTTTAGAACACTTGAAAAAGATAACCAATCGAAGACACTAAGGGACAAAATATTTTCTAAACTCAACAAAACATATATTCCTGCATCAGCTTTTGTTAAAACAATAAAGTCACCCAGGCGATTATTGATTGATGGCGGTCATTATAATCTCCACGAAATAAATGGAACTTATGCAACACTTGCAGGAACACTTCGAAAATCTGGTTTTGAAGTATCAGGATTTGAAGGAAAATTTGACGAGAAAAGTTTGGCAAATATTGATATGTTAATTATTACAAATCCGCATCCGGACAGAATTGACAGTATAAATCAAAGAATAAGAAGAAGCAATGAACCACCACGGTGGGCTGCTGCTGCTACGTTAAGTGCATACACTGAAATGGAAGCGTCAGTAATTGAGAACTGGGTAAAAAAAGGAGGATCATTGTTACTTATTCTTGATCATGCTCCATTTGGACAAGTTGGAAGAATGCTTACAGCAGCATTTGGGATTGAAAACAGGTTTGCCAGCACGTATGATTCGCTTTCAAGAGACCCTGCTGTTGATACCTTGACGGCCAAAACAATATTATTTACCCGAAGCAAAGGTTTAATAGGAAAACATCCGATCATGAATGGAGTAGATAGTGTGACAACCTATACCGGTGAGTCATTAATAGGTCCATCCGGATCTGAGGTATTATTACTTCTCCCATCTACTGCAACAGATTTAGATTGGATACCTGAAACAAAACAATATCGCAATCGCTCTGCCGCCGGCCGTTCGCAAGCTGTTGCGTTTGATTATGGCAAAGGAAGAGTTGTTATGCTGGGAGAAGCAGCGATTACCCGGCCAAGTGGTTTGTCTGTTGCAAATCGGGGCAACTGGAAATTTATTTTGAATATTCTCAGATGGCTAGCAAGAGAAAAAATGGATTAAAGAATAAAAACCCTAACGAATCAATGTAACTGTTCCTTTTTTAAAGACAGGTTTCTTTGTATCACGGTTTGTGTAGCTCAGCATCCAAACATATACACCGGTTGCTTGTAATTTTCCTTTCACTTTCCCATCCCATCTTTCTTTCCAATTGGTTGACTCAAAGATCAATTGTCCCCAACGATTATACACTTTGAATTCATATTTGTCTGCTTTCAGTGCATTGTGCGGACCAAACTTATCATTGAGGCCATCGTTATTGGGTGTGAAGGCAGTAGGCACATCGATATTACAATGATCAAATACCGTAACTGTTTTTGTTGCTACATCAGTACAACCAAGTGCAAGATTTGTTACTTCAAGTTTTACAGTATAGATCTTTTCCCGGCTAATTGTTGGAAAAAGAAACGGTGGAGGATCTTTTAATGAACTGTTTCCAATAGACCCGTAGCTCCATTGCCATGTATCAATTAAACCGGTGCTTGTATTTGTAACGGCAACTTTATCTTCAGGACAAGTAAAATCTTCCATATCGAAAGATGCTTTTACTTCATTATCCAGGGTAATTACTTCGCTTGTTGAATCTCTGCATACTCCATTCGTCACAGCTAACTGTATATTATTAATACTCGAAGCTGAAAGTATCAAAGAAGTATTTTGTGTTGTGATTGGCGGAAGGCTATTCATCATCCATGTCCAGCTATTTACATTATGTGCACCATCATGACTAAAAAATACAGTGTCTTTTAAACAGCCATATAAAATGTTGTATTGAAAAGTTGCCGAGACAGTATCCGCGGTTATAAACGAAAGTGTCTGGGTCGGCGTTTCCTGTCCGCATTCATCAATTACAACATTGCCATCGGTTCCTGCTTTTAATGTAAGCGTATAGTTTCCTTTTGTATAAATAGGCGCCGAAAAAGTTACATTGATATAATCCGTTTTACCATTTACACAATTACCGGCTGCGGCTGTTACATTAACGGGAGTAGGCCCGGAAACTGAAAAATCACTGCCATTGGTTGCTACACTGGCACAATTTATTTTTTTAGGAAAATAAACTCTAATTGAATTGGGAGAACAAGCTGGTTTGCGAATGCTATCTGCAAAGATCGGCTGCGGTTTGTTATATGTAAATGAAACAAGTTCGCCTTGCGGAATAAGATTATCACAGTTATCACGAAGCGTATTACCGTCAGTTCCATTGTTGATGATAATACTGTAATTGCCGTTATTAAGAGGTGCCGACAATGTCAGAGTGATCTCATCAAAATCAAAACCAAAAGCACAGGAGTCAGGTAAAGCTGATGTTATTGTTGCTGCTGCAGGCGATAAACTAAATTCCGTTCCACTTGCTGTAAGACTGCTGCACTTCACTTTTTTATTCAACTTCACTGTAATTTTCGTTCCGTCACAATCCGATTTTGCATTGCCTAAATGGGGCACGTTAGGATCAGTAATAACTGCAGTGCCGCCACCAAACGAAAGATCATATCCACTTTGTCCGTCTGTAAAGTGACTTACCATCAAAATATATTCATGACCAGCGATCAATGTTGGCATTGCAGCAAATGTTGGAAGATTTGCTGAAGGATTAGAACCACACTGAATAAAATTAACACCAGTTGCAGATGCACCCGTTGGCCCATACGTACCCACCCAGTTAGCCGTGACAACCAAAGAATTGTTTGTAAAAATAGCATCGGGGTTTTGTCCTGTTATATCCCACAGCTGCCAATCATAATCTTCATTTGCAGCCAAAGGGGAAATTAGGAAACCAAGGGTACCGGATTGATAACAGGTAAACTTATAGAAGTAAGGGTTTTTATTTTGGTATGATGCACCACCCGGTACACTTGAACAACCGGGAACAAAAACGTTCACAGTAGCACAAATAGGTACTGAAGCCTGGTGAAAAACGGTAGTGCCGCAAACGGGAAATGCAGTTGAAGGAGTTTGACCAAGATTCGTACAAGGCTGCGCAAATCCAGTTATTTTTTGTAAAAAGACTACTGATAAAACAAGAATATATTTTCGCAGCGGTTTTAAGGGCATAAAATAGGTCCGGTCAGTGTTTATGGACAAAGACAACCATCCTGTATAAAACGTTGCCCCGTTCATCAATCGTATGCGATTTAACTTTAATGATATACAATTCATTAAAACGATCCGGGGCGCAAAAGTAAAGTAACTATCGTCGAGTTATCGTTTTTCCAGAAATATTTATGTGCGCAAATTGGGGGATGTTTAATTCAGCTTATAAAGTTTCCCGGGTAGCGTAGAAACTACTCCCTGCAATTCAAGATTTAAAATTGCAGCCGCCATCGAACTGCTACTTAAGCCGCTTTTAAAATTCAATTCATCTACATGGACAGCACCTTTTTCATTTAAAATATCAACGATAATTTTTTCCTCCTTGGATAACTCAATAAATAATTCTTTCTGACTCCTGACTTCTGACTTCCGACTTTTCTCCTCCCATCCCATAATTTCAATGACTTCTTCAGCATCGGTCAGTAACATGGCCTTATTATTATGAATTAAAAAATTACATCCTGCACTTTTGTTATCTGTTACTCTTCCAGGCAATGCAAACACATCTTTATTATATCCATTCGCCAGTTCTGCAGTGATCATACTTCCGCCTTTTTCTCCAGTTTCAATAACTATTGTTGCATCACTCATACCGGCAACAATTCTATTACGAGTTGGAAAATTATGTTTGTCTGGTTTTGTATTGCTTCGAAATTCTGTAAGCAAGCCGCCGCCATGCTTCAGCATATCTTTCGCAAGATTGGAATGATCCGGTGGATAAATTTGATCAAGCCCATGACCTAAGACCCCAACGGTTGCCAAATCATTTTTCAAAGAAGCTTTATGTGCAATTGCATCAATCCCATATGCCATTCCACTTACCACGAGAACATTTTGTGATGAAAGTTCTTTGATCAGTTTTTCAGTTTGGTGTTTCCCGTATTCGGTATAGTTCCTCGTGCCAACTATTGCAATGACCTTTGATGTATTCAGATCAGCATTGCCTTTATAAAACAGAAGAGTAGGAGAGTCGTAACAGTTCAATAAACGCTTTGGATAATCTTGATCGGTAAGAAATAAAGGTTTGATCTTATATTTTTCGATGAATCTTATTTCTTCCTCTGCTTTTGAAAAATCATTATAGGTCTTGATTGATCTTGCTCTTATCGCACCAATGCCTTCAATTTTCTCAAGCAATTGTTGTTTTGCTTTAAAGATTTTTTCGGCTGAACCAAACTCCTGGGCTAGAATTTTTGCATGAACACAACCAATGTTTGGAACTTCGGTGAGAGCAAGCCGATAGATGAGTTCAGAGTTCATAATCAAGAGTGCTGGGTCAATGTATCAAATATAGTTCGAACTGCGGACTCCCCACTCATGACTATTGACTGATAACTTTCATTTCTGTTCGCCGGTTCTTAGCCCGGCCTTCCTCCGTCTTATTGTCGTCTATCGGCTGTGTTTCACCAAAACCTTTGGATGAAAGTCTTGTGGCGGCAATACCTTTTGCCACTAGGTAGGTGACCACAGCTTTTGCCCTGTTGTTTGATAAAGTAAGATTATCCGCAGGCTTTCCAACATTATCAGTGTGTCCACCGATCTGGATTTTTAAAGCCGGATTTTCATTTAATAATTTCACGAGTAAATCAAGTTCAGCTTCGGATTCAGGTTTCAGATCAAATTTATTTACATCGTAGAAAACATTTTTTAATATAATGGAGGCATTGGCCTCTATTGGCTGGAGGGCGATATCCTTTTCATAAATTGAATCAATAGAACGATCACTGAGGAAAAAATTATCGGAATAAAACAAATACCCTTTTCTATTTACATTAAACGCATAATCTTTTCCGACAGGCAGCGTGATTAGGTAATTTCCTCTTTCATCAGTTTGCACTTGTGATATCAATTGTTTTGTACTCAAGTCGATCAATTCAACTGAAGAAGGTAATCCTTTTGTTGTTCTTTTATCAAACACCTTTCCTTTTACCCAAAGCGTTCTGTTAGGTCTGATGTTTTCGGGCAGTTCAAAACTATAAATGTCCATTCCACCTTTACTATCGGTTCGATCACTGGCATAGTAAGCCGTTTTTGCATTTGCAGCAATGAATAAGGTGCCTTCATCATGGACAGTATTTATTGGATAGCCGAGATTTTCGGGAATACTCCAATCATTTTTTGGACCTTTTCTTGAATAAAAAAGATCAGTGCCTCCATAACCGAGCAATCCATTTGAGGTAAAAAATAAAGTTTGATTATCTGCATGTATAAATGGACATTGTTCGTCAGCTGATGTATTAATAGCTGGACCGAGATTTTCTGGAGTACTCCAGGTGCCATCCATTTGCAGGTGCGATACATAAACATCACTGCCGCCATAACCGCCACGTCTCTTGCTGGCGAAATAGAGATCTCTCTTATCAGGAGAAAGACAGGGTTGTGATTCCCACTGTTCGGTATTTATTTTTCCTCCGAGGTTGATCGCTTCACTCCAGCCTTTTGGTGTCAGGTAAGAAATATAAATATCAAAACCACCCCAGCCATCTCTTCTGTTACTGGCAGCAAATACAAGCCACTCACCATCCTGTGAGATCATTTGAGCGCCTTCGTTCTCATCAGTATTTACATTGCCGCCAAGCGGAGCGGAATTATTCCAATCAGTATTTCCTTTCTTGGCTGAAAAAAAATCTTCATCATAGCCACGAACTTTTCGTGTAAAAAAAAGTTCTTTGCCATCGATAGATAATGAGGGAAAATATTCCGAAACGGGAGTATTGATTTTATCACCGAGGTTTTTAAGTTCAAGATGCCGGCTACCGTTTTTCTTTTCTTGGGCTATGGCAAATTCAAAGGTTCGTTTACGATATTCACCTGCTTTGCGACTGGCTTCGCCCAATTTAGGATTCGATAAATACTCATTGACAACCTCTAAGGCTCTATGAAAGTTACCCATGCCAGCGAGGTTATTTGCAAGCGGTAATTTGAACAATTTCGCAGCAGAATCTTTTTTTATTGCTTTTTCATAATAGTCGACTGCCAGATCATTCTTCTTAGTTTGTCCATACACACCGGCTAATGATAAATAGGCATCCACATAATTTGTATCAAGATAAATAGCTTGTAAAAAATAGGCGATCGCATTATCATATTTGTTGTCAGCGGCAGCTTCTATGCCCTGGTTATAAAGTTTTGCCGCTTTGGGATTGGTTTTAGCAGGATCAGAAACTTGTGAAAACGAGCGATCGGCAATTAATAATTGGCAGACCGTAAAAAATAAGATGTACAGATATTTTTTCATGAATATTGCAGAGATTCTATAACGAAACTAAAACTTTTTTATTCCCCTTAAAGTAAATAAATGTTAAGAGGCAAAGCAACGATTTTTGGTTGCATTTGGTTTATAATCAATCTTAAGGAACATTGATATACTTATGTATCTGCAGGCTTAATTCCCATTTGGGATTTGCTTTTATGTAATCAATGATCAGCGGGGTCATTTCTGCAGCTTTACTCCATTCGGGCTGTAAATAAAGTTTACATGTTGTTGAAACCTGTTCTGCATATTTTTCAGCCCAATCAAAATCACTTTTATGAAACACAACGATCTTCAATTCGTTCGCACGAGGAATTATTTCAGTCAATGGCGCCTTGAATTTTTTTGGTGATAAACATATCCAATCCCATTTGCCACTTAGCTGATAAGCACCCGACGTTTCAATATGAGTTTTTAATCCTGCGGCTTGTAACTCTTTGGTTAATTCATCAAGGTTATGCATCAAAGGTTCACCGCCAGTGATCACTACGATTTCAGCGGGGGTTTTCAATACTTCCGACTTCAGACATCCGACTTCAAAAGCCGGATGTTTATCTGCATCCCAACTATCTTTTACATCACACCAAACACAACCAACATCACAACCTCCTAATCTTATAAAATAGGCAGCTTTGCCCTGGTGAAATCCTTCACCTTGTAAAGTATAAAAGTGCTCCATCACAGGAAGTGATGTTATTTCAGATTTTAGATTTAAGATTTCGGATTTCATTAAGTGTAAAGTTACTAAGCAAGCGGTTGCTTTTTTATTATTGATTATTAATTATTGATTTATTCAGCTTACTGTGAGGAATTCTCTTTTTTGCAGAGTAATAATTAATAATCAGTAATCAATAATTGGCCAATAAATTAAATTCAACCCTGATTATTGTTAATTCTTCATCATACAAGATCTGTAAGTATTATTCAATAATGCAGCAATTGTCATGGGTCCAACACCACCCGGCACAGGCGTTATCCATGAACATTTTGGGGCAACACTTTCATAATCTACATCACCTCTTAATCTAAATCCGCTTTTTTTGGTTGCATCAGCAACACGGGTTATGCCTACATCAATTACAATCGCTCCTTCTTTTACCCAATCTGCTGTTACAAATCCCGGTCGTCCTAATGCGGCAACAATTATATCTGCATTGCGACATAGCTCCGCAATATTTTTTGTTTTTGAATGACACAGTGTAACTGTACAATTACCTGGATTTTTATTTTCACTTAATAATATGCTCATGGGTCTGCCCACAATATTGCTGCGCCCAATAACTACTGCATGCTTTCCGGCAGTAGTTATTTCATAATGTTTAAGCATCAGCATTATTCCATGCGGTGTTGCGGGAATGAAAGTTGGTAAACCCTGTACCATTCTTCCGACACTTACAGGATGAAAGCCATCAACATCTTTATCGGGGTCAATAGTATTGATCACGTTCTCATCCGAAATATTTTTGGGCAGCGGAAGCTGTACAAGAATTCCATCGACATCAGGATCCTGATTTAATTCTTGAATCTTTTCGAGCAAGAGATGTTCAGAAATAGCCGCTTCAAATCTTATAAGCGTTGATTTGAAACCAACTTCTTCACACGATTTTACTTTAGAAGCCACATAGGTTTCACTCGCTCCATCATTTCCAACCAATATGGCTGCAAGATGTGGTACTTTTTTTCCTTCAGTAAACAACTGCGCTACATCAATTTTCAGCTGATCTTTTAGTGCCTGTGATACTTTTTTACCATCTAAAATTTCCATGGCGCAAAGGTAGTCCTGCACTATATCTGCCCCAAAGAGTAATTATTAATTATTTTGATAGGAAACATGCAGATTTTAACTTACAGAAAAATTAACTGCTTGAAGAATATTGGCCTTATCCTCTTGCTCACCTTTTTCAATTCTTTTATTTACGGACAAACTGTTCGCCGTCCTGTGGCAGCATTGTACACAGGACTTGGAGCTTATAGTATTGATCATGCTGATGTTTTTTCCTTTAACAGTAATCAGGCTTCACTTGCACAAATGAAAAATGCTTCAGCGGGAGTTTATGGAGAAAGAAGATTTTTATTAGATGAATTAGCGCTGTATCACTTAGCGGTTGGTATACCAACCAAGTCGGGAAATTTTGGCGTGAAAGCAGGTTATTTTGGATTCAGTGATTATAATGAATCACAAATGGGTTTGGCTTATGGAAGAAAGCTGGGAAGCAAAGTGGATATTGGCGTACAATTTAATTATAATGCAATTCGTATCAGCAGTTATGGAAATTCTTCAGCTATCAATTTTGAATTAGGAACCGTTCTTCATCTTACCGATAAGCTTCATGCAGGTGTACATGCCTATAATCCTGTTGGAGGAAAATTTGGAAAAAACCAGGAAGAAAAACTTGCATCTGTATACACGGCAGGATTGGGATATGAAGCTTCGGAGAAATTTTTTGTAAGCGCTGAAATAGAGAAGGAAGAGAATCAGCCGGTAAATGTAAACGCAGGAATGCAATACAAATTTTTACCTCAATTTATGGCTCGTGCCGGTATTGCGACAAATACATCCAATATTTATGCAGGAGTTGGATTGAGTTTAAAATCTTTTCGGCTTGATGTAGTAGCAGGTTATCATCCGCAGTTGGGAGTAACTCCGGGTTTACTATTGTTATACAATTTCTCAAAAAAGAATAATGAATAAGTAATGTGTCTTCGATTATTTATACTGTGGCTATTCATCATTCACTATTTAACATTCACGATGAATGCCCAGGAAACTCCTGTATCTACAACAGAACAGCAACTGGAAAATCTTACGGACGCTGATCAAAGTGAAACGGAAGATGATAGTTATTTGCAACAATTGGAACAGTTCAGAAAACATCCTGTTAACCTGAATACTGCAGACGAAAACGATCTAAGAGAATTAAAAATTCTTTCAGGATTACAAATAGCAAATTTTATTTCCTACCGAAAATTGTTTGGAAAATTTATCAGTGTTTATGAATTACAGGCAGTTCCTTCATGGGATATTCAAACAATAAAAAAACTTCTTCCCTTCATTACACTGGCAGAACCAATAAGGATTGCTGATGTATTTAAAACAAGATTCAAAAATGGCGAGAATACTTTTCTGATTCGCTTTTCACAGGTGCTCGAAAGAGCAAGAGGCTTTGATAAGGCAACAACAGGAACAAAATATCTTGGCAGTCCTCAAAAAATATTTTTTCGTTATCGTTACCAGTATAAAAATCTATTACAATATGGAATAGTAGGAGATAAGGATGCAGGTGAACAATTCTTCAAGGGAGCACAAAACAAAGGATTTGATTTTTACTCGTTTCATTTGTTTGCCAGAAAGATGGGAGCTGTACAATCATTGGCGCTTGGCGATTTTACAGTAAACATGGGACAAGGATTGATACAGTGGCAAAGTCTCGCCTTCAGAAAGAGTGTTGATGTATTGGGCTTAAAGAGACAATCACCCGTATTGCGGCCATATAATTCGGCAGGGGAGTTTAATTTTCATCGGGGCGGAGGTATTACAATTCAAAAGGGGAAACTGGATGCAACCGCTTTTGTTTCTTATCGAAAGCTTAGTGCAAATTTTGTGGCAGATACAGTAAGTAATGAAGAGTTTATTTCCTCTTTTCTTAACTCAGGCTATCATCGAACAGAAAGCGAAATTGCGGACAGAAATAAACTAGGCCAGTTTGCCTTTGGTGGAAACATAAAATATAAGAATGAAAACTGGCATGCCGGAATCAACTCAATTATATTTAAATTCTCCTCGCCCGTGCAGAAAAGACAGGAGCCGTATAATCTTTATGCAGTAAGCGGAGATGGATGGAGTAATTACAGTATTGATTATAGTTACACATTTCGCAACTTTCATTTTTTTGGTGAGGCGGCAGTTGATAAGAATTTCGGTAAAGCTTTTCTGAATAGTTTATTAATAAGTGTCGACCCGAGAGTTGACATATCATTTTTACATCGGAAGATAGATCCCCAATATCAATCGATTAATGGAAATGCCTTTACAGAAAATACATATCCAACAAATGAGAATGGTTTTTTTTCTGGTATCTCAATAAGACCCATACCAGCATGGCGGTTTGATGGGTACATAGACGTTTATAAATTTCCATGGTTAAAATATCTGGTGGATGCACCGAGCAAAGGAAAAGATTTTCTTGCTCAGATAACTTTTACACCTAACAGACAGATGGAAATATATACGAGGTATCGTAGTGAGACAAAACAAGCCAATCAACCTGATAATATCGGAACGACAAATTATTTGGTCGATTTACCAAGGCAAAATTGGAGAACTCAAATAAGTTTTAAGATCAATCAGTCAATCACACTAAGAAGCCGTACTGAATTGTTGTGGTATGATAAGAATGGCGAAAATAAAGAGCTGGGCTTTCTTACATTCTTTGATATTGTATACAAGCCATTACTTAAAAGATACAGCGGCAATATCAGGCTGCAGTATTTTGAAACTGACGATTATAATTCCAGGATCTATGCCTATGAAAATGATGTACTTTTTTATTACTCTATTCCTGCTTTTTTTAATAAAGGATACAGATATTATTTGAACATACACTATGATCTTAACTCCAGGGTATCCTTTTGGTTGAAATGGTCCCAGACCATCTATAATGATAATGTAACCTCGGTTGGCTCCGGGCTTGATGAGATACCAGGTTCCAAAAAATCTGAAATAAGGCTCATGGGCCGAATGATTTTTTGATAATAACATTCGTTAGCTTTTTCTTGATCGTTTGTTAAAAATTTGTTTACCTTGCGGCAGCTTTTTTTAAAAATTAGCTGTCTTTAGACGTAATTCCTACCCATGAGAATTTGCTTTTCGGCTCAAAATCAAGTATTTATTTAATCAAAAATTGATCTCCACATGAGAAAATTTGCATCACTTTTTGTGATGGCGATACTGTGCTCAGTGCTGGTATTCGCCCAAAACCGTGTTGTTTCGGGAACAGTTACCGATGCTAACGGGAAGCCCGTACCGTTTGCTTCAGTAACACTTAAAGGCACCAAAAATGGTGTTACTTCCGATGCGGAAGGAAGATTTACAATAAGCAATATTCCCCCAAATGCCACTTTGGTTATAACTTCTGTTGGGTTTGACAACCGCGAAGTTTCTGTCGGTACGTCAAATAATGTAAGTATAACAATGGTTGCAGCTGGGTCAGGTAATCTTTCTGAAGTTGTTGTGACAACTGCCTTCAATATCAAGAGGGCGCAACGAAACGTATCTTACACATCACAGACCATTAATTCCGACGCATTAAATACAATTCGTCAACAAAACCTGAATTCGGCACTTGCTGGTAAAATCGCCGGTTTACAATTAAGAGAACAATCTTATGTAAAACTTGGTTCAACAGGTAGTGTTCGTCTTCGTGGTGAGATTGGCGCGGCCGGTGCATCAAGCGGCTCCATCCTTTATGTTGTAGATGGTACGCCGATGAATAGTAATGACATCAATCCTGATGATATTGAAGATGTATCAGTTTTACAGGGTGTAGCCGCAACAGCTATTTTTGGTGACAGGGCGTCAAGCGGTGCAATTGTAATTACGACAAAGAAAGGTCGCACCCGGAAAGGTGTAGGTATAGAAGTAAATACAGGTGTCAGGTTTGATAAAGTTTATATTTTACCGAGATATCAAAATGACTATGCCGGTGGCGCCTACGCAGATTTAGCCCGTTTCGATTATCAGCCAGGTATGCCTACCGAATGGCAGGCGCTTGATGGCAAATATTATCATGACTATACTGACGATGCCAGCTGGGGACCTCGTATGGCAGGCCAGGAATATATTCCCTGGTATGCCTGGTACCCTAACACGGCTTATTCTTATAAAACTGCTTTTTTAACTCCTCAACCTGATAATATTCGTGATTTTTACGGCACGGGCGTTACCACGAATAATAATATTAACTTTTCAAGAGTCGGCGACGGTTTTGCATTAAGAACATCTTATACTTATTTACATGTGGATGGTTTGGAACCGAATTCCGAGCAAGCAAAACATACACTGAATGGTTCGATAAGATATGATCTCAGTAACCACTTTACAGTATCCACGAATTTCAACTATGTAACTGAAAACCTGAAAGGTGAGTTCAATGATGGTTACGCTAACCAATCTACCGGTTCATTTAACTCATGGTTTCACCGTAACCTTGATTTAGAAATAATAAAGGAATTCAGAGGTTACAGGGCGCCGGGAAATCTTTTACCGAGCTGGAATCACCTGAACCCCGGATCTTTTGGTGAGCCAATAAAGTTTTATTCCGGACAATACTGGTTTAACTTTTATGACTACTTCGATAATGTGGGAAATGATCGAAGAAGAGACAGGCTGATAGGTGATGTTGCATTTACTTACAAAATGAACAACCATTTCAATGTTTCTTTTACAACACGTAAAAACCAGGTTACAGCTTTTAATGAGGCATGGAGTACCAGTTCACTTGACCCAAGAAATGCGAACGGCTCAGCTGTTAATAATGTGAGTATAAAAGCCGGTTATTCTACTGGTAGCTCATTCGCAAGAGAGGATAATTATGAGTTACTAGGAAGTTATAACAATAAGTGGGGTGATATCGCACTTAATGCCAACGCAGGCGGGAGCTGGAGGAAAAATCAAACTAAAGCCGTTGGTTTGAATACCCGCGACGGATTGAATGTTCCTGATCTGTTTTCACTGAGTAATTCAGTTAGTGACATTGGTTATTCTAATGACCGGGTGGAAACACAGGTTCGCTCAATTTTTGGACGTTTTGATGTTGGGTACAAGAACTTTGCTTTCCTTGAAGCAACACTTCGCAATGATTGGTTTTCTACTTTGGACCCGGAAAACAACAATATTCTCTACAAGTCATTTGGCGGTAGTTTCGTTTTCACTGACCTGATGCACGGAGCTCTTCCCTTCCTGAATTATGGTAAAGTAAGAGCAAGCTGGGGACAGGTGCCAACTTCTCTCGGTGCTTATGCTTTAGGGTTTACCTACGGCGTTGGAGCTGATCAGTGGAATGGTAACTTCCTTATGGGAACACCAAATACTCTTGTTGATCCGTCCTTAAAAGGAGCAACAAACTCTACCCTTGAGTTTGGGCTTGAGTTACGATTCCTGAAGAGCAGAATTTCTTTAGACCTGACATATTATGATGAAGAGAGAACAGATGAACCTATCAGTGTAGCTGTCACAGGTACCAGTGGATTTACAAATAAACTTGTCAATGTTGGTAAAGCTGAGAGAGAAGGGATCCAGGTTGCTTTAAATACAGTGAATATCAGGAAAAGGAATTTTACCTGGAACACAAACATCAATTTCAGCTACACAACCCACAACGAGGTTATCGATATTGCACCTGGTATTGATAGAATTGTTATATCACAAGGTGCCAACTTTTCTGGATTTACTTCCGGGTATACTGCAAATTTCCCGGGATATAGCTGGGGTCAAATGGTTGGTTATGGGGTTAAGAAAAACGACCAGGGAATTCCGCTTGTTGTCCCGTCTTCAGGACATTTTGTGAGAACTGATGAACCCGTGAAGTTCGGTAGTGTATTGCCAAAATATACCGGTGGATTCCTTAACCAGTTTACTTACAAGAATTTTGTTGGCAACGTCAATGTTGACTTTCAGAGTGGCGGTAGGTATTTCTCTTTATCTGACCATTGGGGAGCTTTCTCAGGTTTACTTGAGCGTACAGCCGAGTTAAATGATAAAGGAGTTCCGGTACGTGACCCGGTAAGTAATGGAGGTGGCGTGCATGTTGTCGGCGTTTCTACTACAGATGGCCGTCCAGTTGATATGTATATAGATGCACAAGATTATTTCCATCAATTCCACTCAGCCAATATAGTTGATCAAAGTATTTATTCTCTTACCTATGTTAAACTGCGTGAGGTAAGTGTTGGTTATAAAATCCCTATTGAGAAATTGGGCAATATGGGAAAGGTTGTGCAAAACGCCACTTTTTCAGTTGTTGCCAGGAATCCATGGTTGATCTATACACCAAACAGGAATTTTGATCCGGGTGAAATTTCCTCTGTTTTTGGAGAAAATGGTCAAACTCCCGGAACCCGTTCACTAGGTT
>Ga0075428_100001327_pt1 | contig 26214 bp, 22 predicted proteins | sample RhiMetdeltSRZDD2_FD_75291 | JGI IMG/M metagenome (GOLD analysis project Ga0075428, IMG submission 75291) | Populus rhizosphere microbial communities from Tennessee, USA - Rhizosphere MetaG P. deltoides SRZDD2 | ecosystem: Host-associated > Plants > Roots > Rhizosphere > Soil | place: USA... | reverse complement strand
GTTCGCGATCGTGCTCGCCCGCTTCGTGCCGATCGTGCGGACCCTGGCGCCGATCACGGCAGGCGCCGCCCGGATGGGCTACGGCGCATTCACGCTTTTCAATGTCATCGGTGCGGTGGTCTGGGGCGTCGGCCTGACACTCCTCGGGTACGGGCTGGGCCAGTTCGAGATCATCCAGAAGCTGCTCGAGCCGATCTTCATCCTCATCGCGCTGGTGTCCGTGATGCCGATGTTCATCGAGTGGTACAAGCGGCGCCGGGCCGCCAAGAGAACCGCCGGGGAGCCCGCAGCCGAGGCCTAGCTGCCCGCCTACTGGTCGGCAAGCACAGCGAACAGCTCGCGAAGACCCGTCACCGAGTGCGCGGGCATGAACACGTCGCAGTACGGCAACGCCGCCGCCATGGACGCGGCCAGCGGCCGGAAGTCGGGCTGAGCGGAGCGTGGGTTGAGCCAAATCAGCTTCTGCGCCCGGCGACGCACCCGGATCAGCGCCCGTTCGAGCACGTCGGGCGGATCGCTGTCCCACCCGTCGGACGCGATGATCACCACCGCGCCACGCAATGCGTTGCCGTGGGATGCCGAAACGAGTTCCCCGACGCAGCGGCCCAGATGCGTTCCGCCGTAGCGGTCGGTGACCTTCGCATTGGCCTTGGCCAACGCCACCTCCGGTGAGCGATGCGACAACGCAGCGGTCAGCCGCGTCAGCGACGTCGAGAACGCGAACACCTCGGGGCGAATTCCATTCTGCCGCAGGGCCGCTGCTCGCATGAGATGCAGATAGATGGTGGCGTACGGTTGCATCGATCGACTGACGTCGCACACGAGGACCACCCGGCGGGGGTACTCGCGGTTGCGGGTGCGCGCCACCCGCAGCGTCTCCCAGCCGGTCGCGCGCGACGCCTTCATCGTCTCCCGGAGATCGACCCGTTTGCCGTGCCGGTGCAACTCTCGGCGCTGGCTGCGTCGCCGCGGCCAGTGGGCCGCCGCCTGCTCCAGCCATTCGCCAAGCAGGCGGAGGTCGTCGGGATCGAACCGCTCAAACGGTTCGTCCGCGCGTGCGACGATCCGGCTCGGCAGGGCGTCGGGGATCCCGATGTCGGCGGTACGGGCGTCGACGGCAGTGACCGACGCCGGGCGCGTGGTCCACGGCAGGCCACCGTCGGCCAGGGTGCTCGCGCGGCCGGGCACACCAGGGTGGACGGCGGCGGCCGTTCCCATGCTCTGCTTCAGGCCCGGTGGATCCACACCCAGCACGGCGTCCGCGAACACCGACTCGAACACCGCATCGAAAGCGGCCAGGTCCTCCACCCGGTTCACCAGCGTCAGCCGCGCCACCCAGTAGAGCTGCGAGCGCGTTCTTGGCCAGTTACGACGCAGCGCGTCGACGAATCCCGTTGGGCCGCTGGCGGACACCACCACACCTCCGGAGTGCAGCCGGTTGACCAAGGCAACGGCGAAGGCGGCCAGGTCGACGCCACGAAGAAGGAACGGCGCGGTCATCGCTTCCCGCGCAGCGCCTTTCGCGCAATTCGCAGCCGACCCAGCGTGAAGACGACAGCCGCCAACAGGAAAGCGCCGAAAACCGCCGGGCCGTAATTCTTGATCGCACTGCCGCCCGCCAGCTCGATCAGGTCGATCGGCGCCGGCTCCGGCGCCGGCCTTGCGACCTGCCCATTGGTCGGTGCCGTGCGCGCCGCGTCTTCTTCGGCATCGCCGGCGGCAAGCTTGGCTTCCAACGAGTCGACGAACTCGCCCAGCAGCTTCTCCGATACCTGCTGCAACATGCCGCCGCCGAACTGGGCGAGCTTGCCGACGATCTTGAGGTCGGTGTCGACCGTGACCCTGCTGCGGTCCCCGGCCTCGTGCACACCGAAAGTGATGGTGGCGGCGGCATTTCCGGTCCCGCGCGCCTCCTTGCCGCGGGCGTCCACCACGCCGCGGTGCGTCTTGCCGTCTCGCTCCACGAAGTGTGCCTTGCCGCTGAACTCGCTGGTCACCGGTCCGACCTTCACCTTGACCTTGCCGAGGTAGTCATCACCTTCCTGGCCGACCAGCTGTGCACCCGGCATCAGCGGAACCACCTGCTGTAGATCGGTCAGCACCTCCCAAGCCTTTTCTGCCGGGGCACTCACAGTGAACTCGTTGGTGATCTTCATCGGCAGATTCCTTCCATGTAGTCAGCGAATGCCTCGGCGACGACGCCACGGTCATCGGGCGTCTTGGCCAGCGCGCCAAGGCTGACGACCGCCGAAGTGCGCGCGTCACCGGCAACCAGGTCGGCGACGCCGAGCGCAACCAAGGCCGCCACCCAGTCGATGGTCTCTGCGATCCCGGGCGGTTTGTCCATGTCGAGAACCCGTGTCTCGCCGACGAACTGGGCGGCGTGCTGAATCAGTGCTGCCGTCGCCCCCGGCACCGTCCTGCGCACGATCGCTGCCGCTCGCACCGGATCGGGATAGTCGATCCAGTGGTAGAGGCATCGCCGCCGCAGTGCGTCATGCAGATCACGGCTTCGGTTTGAGGTGAGCACGACGATCGGCGGGCGCTGGGCCACAAAGGTGCCCAGCTCGGGAACCGTCACTGCCGCCTCGCCGAGAAACTCAAGCAGCAGCGCCTCGAATTCGTCGTCCGCACGGTCGATCTCGTCGATCAGCAGGACCGGCGCGCCGGGCCCGCGGTAGCGCACGCATTGCAGAATCGGCCGGTCCACCAGGTATGTCTCGGTGTAGAGGTCGGACTCGCCGATGGCTTCGCCGCGCGCCTCGGCCAGCCGGATGCTGAGCAGCTGGCGCTGGTAATTCCAGTCGTACAGTGCCTCGGCAGCGGTCAACCCCTCATAGCACTGCAATCGAAGCAACGGCGCATCAAGAACTGCTGCAAGGGTTTTCGCCGCAGTGGTCTTGCCGACACCGGGTTCTCCTTCCAGCAGCAGCGGACGGCCGAGCACTGCGGCGAGGTAGATTGCCGACGCCGTGCCGGCGTCGAGGAGGTAGTCGTGTGCATCGAACCGGCTGATCACTTCGTCGACATCGGAGAACAGACCGGCGACGGGCTCGGTCATCGTGCCACCGACCCAAGCAACCGCTGGTAGTCGTCCCAGGTGTCAACGTCCAGCGGAACTGTGCCGTCGGTCGGGACCTGCCGCACGTCGAACCGGCCTGACTCGATCAGTCGCCACACGCCCTTGTCGCCGTGCAGTTCGGCGACTTCGCCGAACACCGGGCGGCCCAGCCAGAACGGATGGCCGATCCCGTCGGAGTATCGACACACAGCGATCGGGGCACCGCGGCCTGAATCGATGAGTTTGGCCACCGCTTCGCGCGATACGCCGGGCTGATCGCCCAACATCACCACGATCCCCTCGGCACGCAGATCCACCCGCGACAGAGCGGCCCGCAGGGACGAAGAACAGCCCGATTCGTGGTCATCGGCGATCACGGTGTCGATGCCGTCGAGATTCACCGCCTCACGCACTGCGGTGGCGGCACCGCCGAGCGTCACGATCAACTGGTCGAACGGGCAGCCCCGGGCGACCTCTATGGTCGCGCCCAGCACCGTTGTTTCGTCAAATGGCAGCAGCTGTTTCGGCGTGCCCAGTCGGCGCGAGTTGCCGGCGGCCAGCACGACACCGGTCACCCGTGACCGTGGCATGCTTTGTCTCTCGGCATGTGTGCCGTGGCCGCGTTGCGCGCGGGTGCGGCAAGGCCTTCCACCCGGATGGCGCGGACAACCTCGGCGAGGATGGACACTGCGATCTCGGCGGGCGTCTTCGCGCCGATGGGCAGCCCGACGGGGGTGTGCACGCGTCGCCGTTCGGCGTCGGTGAGCGCCAGCGCGTCAACGATCGCACCGCCGCGGACCTTGCTGGCGACCAGGCCTACGTAGCGCACGCCTGCGTCGAGTGCCGCGCGGATGATCTCGGCCTCGGGCCCGCCGTGAGTGGCGATGACGACGGCGGCGGCCTGTGTCACGTCGGCGTCACCGTCGCATCGCACCTCGTAACCGAGAGCGGCGGTCATGGCGGCCAGCGCCTGTGCGATCGGCGTGGCACCGCAGATGCAGACCAGCGGCGCGGGTACCTGCGGTTCGAGGAAGATCTCCAACGCACCGCCGGACAGGCATGGGTTGACGACCACACAGGCGCCCGGCGCCTCCGGAAAGTGGACGTCGCCGTCGGGCAATACGCGCAGCAGCACACTCTCCCCTGCTTGCAGCGCGCCGAGTGCCGCCTTGCGAACCGAGCTCTGCGCGCATTGGCCACCGACAAAGCCTTCGATGGTGCCGTCCGACAGCAGGATCGCTTCATCGCCGGCATGCGCGGAGGCCGGCTGCTGTGCGCGCACCACGGTGGCGTGGACGAACGGCGTCCGCGACCGCCGCAACTGCTTGGCCCGTTCGATCATCGTCATACTTGCTCCTCTAGATCGGCGGTGTGGCTCTGCCCTGCATGGCCTCCCACACCCGCGACGGGGTCAGCGGCATGTCGGCGTGCCGAACCCCGAACGGCGCCAACGCATCCACCACGGCATTGACGACCGCAGGCGGCGAGCCGACCGTTGCCGATTCGCCGATGCCCTTCGCACCGATCGGATGATGGGGCGACGGAGTGACGGTGTAACCGGTCTCTAATTGCGGGACCTCCAGCGCGGTCGGTATCAGGTAGTCCATCAGCGACCCGCCGAGGCAGTTGCCTTCTTCGTCGAACGCGATCATCTCCATCAGCGCCATCCCGATGCCGTCGACGATCCCGCCGTGCACCTGTCCCTCGATGATCATCGGATTGATCCGTGTGCCGCAGTCGTCGACCGCGAGGAACCGCCGCACCTTCACCACCGCGGTGCCCGGGTCGATGTCGACCACGCAGAAGTACGCACCGTACGGGTACGTGAGATTCTCCGGGTTGTAACAGATCTGGGCGTCCAGGCCACCCTCGATGCCCTCCGGCAAGTCGCCCGCGCCGTGTGCACGCATCGCGATGTCCTGGATGGTCACCGACGCCGACGGATCGCCCTTGACGTGGAATGACCCCTTCTCCCACTCCAAGTCGGCGACCGACGCCTCCAGCATCCCGGATGCGATGATCTTCGCCTTGTCCCTGACCTTGCGCGCGACCAGTGCGGCGGCGGCCCCAGACACGGGTGTGGACCGACTGCCATAGGTGCCCAGCCCAAACGGCGTCTGGTCGGTGTCGCCGTGCACGACGTCAATGTCGTCGGGCGGGATGCCGAGCTCCTCGGCGACGATCTGCGCGAACGTCGTCTCGTGGCCCTGGCCCTGCGTCTGGACCGACAGTCTCACAACGGCCTTCCCGGTCGGGTGCACCCGCAGCTCGCAGCCGTCCGCCATACCCAGACCGAGGATGTCCATGTTCTTGCGCGGCCCTGCGCCGACCGCCTCGGTGAAGAACGACATACCGATGCCCATCAATTCACCACGCGCGCGCCTCTCCTTCTGCTCGGCGCGCAATGCATCGTAGCCGATCATGTCCATGGCCTTGCGCATGGTGGTCTCGTAGTCGCCGGAGTCGTAGACCCAGCCGGTCTTGGACTTGTACGGAAACTGGTCTGGCTTCAAGAGGTTTCGCAGTCGCAGCTCGGCCGGATCCATCTTCATTTCGTGGGCCAGGCAGTCCACAAGCCGCTCCACGAAATACACCGCCTCGGTGATGCGGAACGAACACGCGTAGGCCACCCCTCCGGGCGCCTTGTTGGTGTACACCGCGGTCATGTGACAGTAGGCGGCCTCGATGTCATAGCTGCCGGTGAAGACGCCGAAGAACCCAGCCGGATACTTCATCGGCGCGGCCTGCCCGTTGAAGGCACCATGGTCAGCGAGCACATTCGACCTGATCGCCAGAATCTTGCCGTCGTTCGTGGCGGCGATCTCGCCGACCATGATGTAGTCGCGGGCAAAGCTGGTGCTGGTCAGATTCTCACTGCGGTCCTCCATCCACTTCACCGGCTTGCCCAGCAGCAGTGACCCGACGATCGCGCACACGTAGCCCGGATAGATCGGCACCTTGTTTCCGAAGCCGCCGCCGATGTCCGGTGAGATCACCCGGATCTTGTGCTCGGGCAGCCCGGCGACCAACGCGTACAGCGTGCGGTGGGCGTGTGGTGCCTGCGAGGTCGACCAGAGTGTCAGCTTGCCGGTGACCGGGTCCAGATCGGCGACCGCTCCGCAGGTCTCCATCGGCGCGGGATGCACTCGCGGGTACACGATTTCCTGCTTGACGACGACATCGGCCTTCGTGAACACCGCATCGGTCGCGGCGGAGTCACCGGTCTCCCAGTCGAAGATGTGGTTGTCGGTCTTGCCGTCCAGGTCGCTGCGGATCACCGGGGCTGACTCGTCGAGCGCGTGCCTCACATCTATGACGGGCTCCAACGGATCGTACTCGACGTCGATGAGCTCCAACGCATCACGTGCGGCATAGCGATCTTCGGCGACCACGAAGGCCACCTCCTGGCCCTGGAAGCGGACCTTGTCGGTGGCCAGCACGGCCTGCACGTCGTTGGACAGGGTCGGCATCCACGCCAAACCTTTTTCCGCCAGATCGGCGCCGGTCACGACGGCCTTTACCTTCGGATGCGCCTGTGCCGCAGTCGTATCGATGCTCACTATGCGGGCGTGGGCGAACGGTGATCGCAGCACCGCCAGATGCAACATGCCGGACAGCTGCACATCGTCGACGTATGCGCCTTTGCCTCGGATGAACCGTGGATCCTCCTTGCGGAGCATCCGGCCATGGCCGCACGGCTTTTGGTCGTTGTTGACGATGTCTTCCGGGCTCGGCCCGGTCATCTCGCGGGTTTCGACAGTGGTCATGAGCTGCTCCCGGCCTCCAGCAGCGGCTCGGCACCCTCGCCGCCATGAGTGGTCTCTGTCTGCGACTCCGGCGCGAATTCGCTGTCGGACGGCCCGGATTCGACGGTGCGCCCGTCGGAATGGGTGGCTGCCCACTGGATGGATCGCACGATCGTGGTGTAGCCGGTGCAGCGACAGATCTGTCCGGAAATGGCCTCACGGATGGTTTCCTCGTCGGGGTTGGGTACGCGATCGAGGAGGGCTCGCGCCGTGATCATCATCCCTGGCGTACAGAATCCGCACTGCAGCCCGTGGCAGCGCATGAAGCCTTCCTGCACAGGGTCGAGGTGGCCGTCGACCTCAAGGCCCTCCACCGTGAGGATGCTGCGGCCAGCGGCCATCGCTGCGAGCACGGTGCAGGACTTCACTGGTTCGCCATCCATTTCGACGACGCAGGTGCCGCAGTTACTCGTGTCGCAGCCCCAATGTGTCCCGGTGAGCCGCAACTGATCCCGCAGAAAATGCACAAGCAGTGTCCGGGGCTCGACCTCGGCGGTGACCGGCTCGCCGTTGACGGTCATGTTCACTTGCATCGCTAGTTCCCTTCCACAGCCGTGGCGCTGCGTACGCGCTCGACCGCAGTACGCAACGTTCGGACGGTGAGTTCGGAGGCGAGGTGGCGCTTGTATTCCGCGCTGCCCCGCATGTCGGTTACCGGGCTGCAGGCCTGTGCGGCGTCCCGGCCGGCCTGCGCGAAAGTCTCTTCGGTGGCGGGCCGCCCGGCAAGGCCCCCACCCACCGCTGCCAGCGCGGCAGCGTCGGTGTTGACCGCCGTGAGACCCAGCCTCGCCGCAACAATGGCGTCGCCGTCGAGTCTCACCGCGGCGCCGGCTGCCGCCACCGCCCAGTCGCCGACTCGCCGCTCCACCTTGGCGTATGCGCTTGAGGCATTGTGCCGCAACGGAATTCGTATCTCGATGAGCATCTCGTTGTGGGCCAGTGATGTCTCATACGGCCCGGTCAGAAAATCGTCGATCGAGATTTCGCGCTCTCCGGAGGGTCCCCGGGCGAGGCACACCGCGTTCAGCACCGTGCACACGGTCGTGAGATCCTCGGCCGGGTCGGCCTGACAAAGCGATCCCCCTACAGTGCCGCGGTTGCGCACGACGGGGTCGGCGATGACGCGTTCGGCGTCGCGGAAGATGGGGCAGACGGCCGCCAGGTCCTCCGACTCCAGTGCTTCGCGGTGACGCGTCATCGCACCAATACGCACGAGCGTCGGATCGACGACGATATATCCGAGCTCGGGAATCAGGTCGTTGATGTCGACCAGGTACTCGGGGTTGGCGATGCGAAGTTTCATCATCGGCAACAAGCTGTGGCCGCCTGCGACGAGCATCGCTCCGTCACCGAGCCGGTCGAGCAGCCCGATGGCGTGATCGACGCTTGTGGCGCGTTCGTACTCGAAAGGTCCAGGAACCTGCATATGACTGACCTCACACTCGTGTGCTGAGGACGCCAGTGTTCGCCCGCACGTCGGGGCCGTCAATAACGGGTTAAGCAATCACTTAAGTCAGTCAGTAGGCTCGATCCGTGACACCGGCTCAGCTTCGGGCCTTTTCCGCCGTGGTCCGCCTGGGTTCGGTCCATGGGGCGGCCGAGGAACTTGGCATGTCCGACGCCGGGATCTCCATGCACGTAGCTCAGCTGCGCAAGGAACTGGATGACCAGTTGTTCTCCCGGACCTCGGCGGGACTGGCATTCACGCCAGGAGGGCTGCGCCTGGCCAGCCGCGCCGTCGAGATCCTCGGCCTGCAGCAACAGACTGCGATCGAGGTGACCGAGGCCGCGCACGGGCGGCGCCTGCTGCGCATCGCGGCGTCCAGCGCATTCGCCGAGCATGCCGCGCCAGGGCTGATCGAACTGTTCTCGTCACGCGCCAACGATCTCTCGGTCGAATTGAGCGTGCACCCGACGAGCAGGTTCAAGGAGTTGATCTCCTCACGCGCCGTCGACATTGCGCTCGGTCAGGCCAGTGACGACCGCCAGGCCACCGACAACGCGATCGTCGTCCGGCCATTTCTGAACTATCAGATCCTCACCGTCGCGGCACCGGGGAGTCCGCTGATCACCCATCCTCCGACACCCGCGTTGCTGCGCGAACAGCTATGGATGCTGGGGCCGTCAGCCGGCAGTGTCGACGGTGAGATCGCGGCCGTGGTGCGGAACTTGGCGATTCCGGAATCCCACCAACGGATTTTCCAAAGCGATGCCGCGGCGCTGGAAGAGGTCCAGCGCGTCGGCGGGGTCAGCCTGGCGATCGGCTTCACGGTCGGGAAGGACCTGGCAGCTGGCCGGCTGATTCACGTCAAGGGGCAGGGGTTGCAGGTGCCGGGCGAATGGTGCGCATTCACGCTCACCCCGGCCGCCCGCCAGCCCGCGGTCTCCGAACTTGTCCGGTTCATCACGACGCCGCGGTGCACCCAGGCCATGCTGCGTGGCACGGGCGTCGGCGTCACGCGATTTCGACCCAAAATCCACGTCACGCTGTGGAGCTAGCAGTGGCGGCATACGTGAAACAGCCCCGAAGCCCCTCGACCCCGGGGCTGTTTCGACTTGGCGGATTTACTGCGCTCCGCCTTCCCCCCCATCGCCATTGCCGCTACCGTCCGAATCCTTTTCGCCGCCAAAGGCTTTCTTGACCTGGTCGCGGACACTAGTGACGGTCTTCTTGATGTCACTGTTGGCCTTCTGAAGCGCATCCTTGACCGGCGTCTTCCGCGTGGTGCTCGGTGTGTCCCCGTTCTCGCCGCCATCACTGGTGTTGGCGGTCGTGGCGGTGTTGCGCCCGTTACCGATCACCGACTGCACCTTGGTGACGGTTTCGTTGATCTGATCACGTGTGTCCGCGAGCTGCCGACCAACCTTCCGCTGGCCCTCCTCCAAATCGTCCTGGGTGACCGCGGGCGCCTCCGGCAGCTCCGACTCGACAGCTGTCAGTACCTGCGAGACACCGTTGCCCACATCGTGACTGGCGTTCTTGATGGCGGTGCCGGGAGCCGAGAGTGCCTGCTCGACGGCCTCATCCTGTTCGTCTGTCATCTCGACTTTGAGCGCTTCTGTGAGCTGACCCTTCGTCCGCAGCAGAACATCGGTCATTTCATCCCCGAAGCCCCGACCAAGAGCTGCGATCAGATCACCAGGCACCAGTGCCATCTGCTCACGAGTCAGCGTGGGTGTTCCGAACAGCGTGGGTTCGCCGAACCTGTCCAGCGTCCGCGTGTAGGTGCCATCGGGGTTCCGGACGACATCGGTGTAGCCGAGGTTGACGAGCATCTTCAGCGCCGGCTCGATCGCATCCGCAAGCGGTGTGTTGACGTCGGGATTGCCTGTGACCAAGCCGATTGCCTGCGCCGGCAACCGCATCGGCGCCAGCAGCGGCAGCTCATCGACCGGAAGGGTGTAGTAGAGCGTGCCATCCGGGCCGATGGACGCGCCGTCGCCGAGATCTTGGAAGTCGACCCCGGTCAACAGGTTCGTCAGGAAGATGGACGACGCCACCGAGTTGGCCCACGCGATCGGGTTCGCTGTCGCCGGGGCATCCGACAACAGGTCGTACTCCCAGCCGATATCGGCTTTCAGCGTGACGATGATCGGCTTGCCGTCGGCCGATTCGATCACAGCTTGCAGATCGCCGACGTCATTGAGGCTGATGTCACCGGCGTTGCCGGTGAGCAATTTCGTGATCAGCGCTGGGTCGACACCCGCCGGCAGCACGTCCTGACGCTCGGGCGTCACGGGGTTGACGCCGGTCAACTCCTGGTAGATCGGCGCGAACCGGGCATACAACCCGCCGTTCGCGCGGCCCGGGTTACGCACCAGCACAAGCGAAAGCGCCGTCAGGTCGAGGACGCCACCGTCCTGGGCCGACTCATAGTCCGGCATCTCTCCCGAACCGGGATAGATGATCTCGGGGAGGTCGAGTGGGTTATTTGTCTCGTCGACGCTGATCAGTGTCACCTTGCCGGTAGGATCGATGATGACGATCTTTCGCGGTCCGGTCAGCGCCGCACCTACGGCGTACGGATCGTAGCCCTCGTGGGTCTCGCCCTGTGCGCTGTCGATGAACGCCTGGTAGGCCAGCCCGGCGGCGATGGCGCCGTCGCCGTATGCTATGAGATTGACGTTGGTGAAGTACGCCGTCCAATTCAACAATGGCGCAAGGGCACTCAGATCGCCATTCTGCAGAACGTAAGCGGCGTAGGCGAGTTGAGCCGCGGTCGGCAGATCACCTACGTCGGACGACGTCACCCACTGGCCTGCCGTGGTAGTGGTCCAGTAGCCGTCGTCGAGGACTCCGTAGTCGGGCACGGTGATCGTCTGCGGTATTCCCGAGACCGCGCTCAATGCGGCATTCGTCGCACATTGAGCACGATTCGATCTGCCCTGGCAGCCGCCGAGCCAGGACCATAAGTTATATGCGGCCCAATAAGCCGCATCGTATGCGGGTTGGTAGGCAGGATTCGTCTCCGGATGCGATCCCGTCTGGCCCACGACTGGCAGCGTGTATTGCGGCACCCCGTCGACCCACCTGACCCATACCGGTTGCAGGTTGACGCCGCCGGTCCCCCAACCAATGAGGGGGTTGCTGTCCTTGGCTCCGACCATCGCATTGTTGATGGCGACTGGGTCCGTCGGAAGCGTCGCGCCTTCACCGATCGGGAGCCAGTCAGGGAACCCGATGAAGTAGGTCTGGCTCGATGCCGCATTGGCCGTCGCCGGCGTTAGCCCCACGGCCACAGCAGTCGCTGAGACGGCCCCCATCATCGCGACCCGCTTTGCTCTAGCAGCACGGCGCTTCTTGGCCCTTACAGCTTTGTTGCTCATTCGCCCGATCCTTCGGAGAGATGCTCGGATTGCCATCCGGGTCGGACAGCAGCCTGGTTGGATGTTGGTTGTCAACCTCTTCAGAACACAATGTTTCATACTCGTTGACGAAGCGTCAACAAGTTACCTCGACTTGGTACGCCAAGTCGCAGGTCAGAATAGGCGACGGGATTGACACGAAGTCGCGTAGTCGTAGACCATTACGGATTGACGGCACTCGATCAGTGCCGTGGACACCGAACGCAAGCGACGGAAGGCTCGTTTTCGTGCACGAGTACCGAAGGTTCGTCCAAGCCGAGCTCGATGCTCGCGGCTGGACACCCGCCGACCTTGTGCACCGCTCCGGGCTAAGCCGGCAGCTCGTTTGGAAGATCCTGCACGACGACCGCCCGACACTGGGGCAGATGCCGGACGAATCCACCTTGGAGGGAATCGCCAACGGATTCGGCGTCTCTGTGGAGCGTGTGCGCGTCGCCGCGGCCCGCTCCCTGCGGGGCTACGAGGACGACGACACCCCGTTAATCACCGACCTCAGGGAGGTCTCCACCGACGCACTGCTGCATGAGATCAGGCGGCGGGTTGCGGGAGGTGATGAGTGGCGTGATCGCGAAGACGCTCCACCCCTGTAATGGTTTGTAACCCTCCTGCTGAAAGTCGTTCTCGCTCAGATGTTTGTCGCTCTGATCTCGATCACCCTCGCCTGCATCGCGTGCTCACTATGGGTGCGGCGTCACACCTGGCTTAGCCGGTGGGAGGTCGCGGGCACCCTCTGCATCGCCTTCCAGGGTTGCGCGGCGCTACTGATATCCCCGACGGCATCCGAATTCCTCGGCCCTCCCTTGCACGCGATCAGCGGCATGAGGAACGTCGAGGACTACCTCGGGCACGTCAGCTACCTGCTGGCCGCCGTCGCTCTCGTGCAAACCGTGCTCAGCAGGGTCATCGACGACGACCGACTACAAGCAATAGGGACGCAGTGGGTTGAACGTCCGGCCACCGTTTGCATCCCGCTGATGTTCGCCGCGTGGGCGTCAGGGAACGGGTCCAAGGTCTACCGGTCTAACTTTTACGAGGTGCCCGGCGACGCCTGGTCGAAAATCTACTGGTTCCTGTTCTGCGCCATGTTGATTTATCTGCTCGCGTGGACCCTATGCGGGCTGCTCGTCCTGCGGCGAATTCCGCGGCACCGGCCAACCGCGACCGTGTACCTGGTGCTCGTCGTTGGCGGCATCGCTGCCTGCACCGCCCGGATCGTCACCCAGTGGTGTTCGTGGTCCGACCGTGGCGCGGTGGGGTGGTTGTCGACCTTCGCCGGTGGGATCATTTTCGCGGTCGCTGCGGCCCGCTCGTGGCGAAACAAGACCAGATGGTTTAAGCGCCGGCCCGATCCGGGCTCGCCACACCCTACTCCAGCAGGACGCTAGTCGTGTGTCTCCCAAATAGTAGGCTAGATGTGCGATAAATCTCGCGAGTGATGACACCGGCGGATGACTTGGTCATGTCGGACGGTCAACGAGAAGCGTTGCGTCGCACTCCAAGCAGTCAACCAATGACGAGACACACCACTAGATCCTGCCGGCTTCCAGCGCTCGGATCAGGCTGGCCGCATCCCACGGGCCCTTGTGCCGCTTGCCGTTGACGAAGAACGTCGGGGTCGAGTTGAGGTCCATCAGCTCCGCGTCCTGCGCATCGTCCTGCACCCGCTGCAGCACCTTCGTCGGATGCACACGCACGTCTTGGTCGAACCGTTCGAGGTCGAGCCCGATCGCGTTGGCGTAGCGATAGATGTCGGACCACTCCAGATCGTCCTGATGTGCGAACAGCATCCGCCCCATCTCGAAGTACTTGCCCTGCAGCCCCGCTGCTTCGGCCGCCCTGGCGGCGTCGAACGCGCGTGGGTGTACCCGCTCCAGAGGAAGATGGCGCCACACGTACCGCAGATCGTCGCCGAGGCGTTCGAGCACCTCGTCGATCCCGCCGGTGGCGCGGCTGCAGAACGGGCACTCGTAGTCGCCGTACTCCACCAGTGTCAGCGGAGCGTTCGGGTCGCCCCGGATGTGATCGCGGTCCGGGTCGATTGGCCGGATCAGCTTGAGCCCTACCGGTTCCGGCGGGCTGATCCGGTCCGTGATCCGGAATATCCCCCAGCCCGCCAGGAACGCGACGACGGATGCGAGGAGCACGCCGATGCGCGCCTGATCCTGACGCCCCGGATCGCTGATCGCGATGTCCACGATGAAAAGTGCGATGGTGAAACCGATTCCGGACAACGCGGCGCCGCCGGCGACCCGGCGCAATGTGAGTCCAGGCGCCAGCTGCCCGAGACCGGTGCGCTGCATGATCCACGTCGCGCCCGTGATGCCGATGAACTTTCCGACCACGAGGCCTACGACGATGCCCCACGTCAGGGGCGACCGCATGGCGGCCGACACGCTGTCCATGTCGAGCCGGACCCCTGCGTTGGCCAACGCGAACAGCGGCAGCACCACAAACGACACGTAGGGCCCGATCTCTGCCTGCAGCCGTTCGTTGATCGAAATCGACTCCCGCAGACCGCGAGTGGCCGCGCGGGCGTACTGGGAGTTGGGTGACTGGCGGAAGGCACGGATCATGTCGACGGTCTGCTCGACCTGCCGGCGGTCGGGTGTGAAGACAGGGATGAGGAGCGCTACCGCGACGCCGGCCAGGGTGGGATGAATCCCGGCCGCGGACAGCGCGACCCACAGCGCAAAGCCCAGCACGGCGTAGGCCGGGCCGCGGGCCGCGGGCAGAAACCGCACCAACGCGATCGCGACGATCAATGCCACCGCGACGACCAGCGGAGCGACCTGGATGCGCTCGGAGTAGAAGAGCGCGATCACGCACAGCGCGCCGATGTCGTCGACCACAGCCAAGGTGAGCAGGAAAATCCTCAGCCGGGCAGGGTATTTGGGTTTGATGATGGCCAACGCGCCGATGAGGAACGCGGTGTCGGTGGAGATCACCACGCCCCACGCCCGCGCGTTCTCGCCCGACGCGTTGAACAACAGGAAGATGACGGCGGGGACGGTCAGACCCGCGATCGCTGCGACGACGGGTACCGCCGCCCTGGCGCGGTCGGTGAGACCACCGATGGCGAACTCGCTGGTGACTTCGAGGCCGACGATGAAGAAGAAGAACGTCATCAGGCCGTCGTTGATCAGATGCTGCACCGTCAGTTCGAAGGTGTGCCCTGCGAACATGATGCCGACGTGGGTGTCCAGTAGCGCCCAGTACGTCTGCGCCCAGGGCGAATTGGCCCACAGGATCGCTGCCACGGTGCACGCGAGCAGCAGACCTGCCGCACACTTCTCTTTCGTGCCGGGCGCCTTGGGGTCGCGGCTGAACCTGCCCGGCAGCAGGCGAACGATCCGCGGAAGTGGCTCGGCGGTCACTCGTCCGTGCCGGTGTCGCCGCTCGCGGCGGTGACTGCGTGGGCGGCTTCCATCAGCATCCAGCCCGACAGCTGCACCGACAGGTCACGTTCGGGCACTGCGGAGGCGTTGACCGCGCCCTCGACGAATTGCGCTTCTTGCCCGCCGGCAGTGGGCATTTCGGCGGTGCGGTCCCAGAACGCGGCGAACAGCGGCAGGCCGTCGACGGTTTGCCGGTTTTCCCAGGCCGATTCCGCGGACGTGACCACCAGCGATCGGGCAATGTCGCGGGCCTCGGCGTCCGCAGGCCCGTTCTGCGGCAGTGTCGTCACCACTAGCGCGAGGTAGCGGGCCAGGACGCCGTTGAACAATCCGCCGTCGCCACCGCCCGCGCCCTTGATCACGCCCTCGGGCGCCATGTTGTCGCGCACGGCCTTGACGAGACGGTGCACCCGCGCGGCGTGCTCGGGGTCCTTGGTGCGCGACGCCAGCTCGACGTCCAGCCCGATCACCACGCCCTGGCAGTAGGTGTACTGGGCACGCACCAGCGAGCCGGCCTTGATGCCGTCGAACACCAGATGGGTTTCCGGGTCGATCAGCGTTTCGTCGATCCAGTCCGACATCTGCTGGGCGCGCCGCAGCCGGTCTTCATAACGGGCGAGAAAAATGGCCGCTGGTCCGTTCGCCGGGGCGTTGAAGAACTGGTCCTGCTTGCGCCACGGAATGCCGCCGCCGTCCTCGGGCACCCACGCATTGAGGAACTGCTCGGACAGTTTCTTCAGCGCGCCGGGTGTCTCGACTCCGGCCAGCCGGCCGGCCCGCTCCAACGCCAGCGCCAGCCACGCCATGTCGTCGTAGTAGTCGTTGACCCAGGATCCGTTGTTGCGCAACCGATGTCCGCGGATCTGGCGTGCGATTTGCTTCAGCCGGTCCGGCTGTGGGTCGCGCACGTGCGCGTCGACCAGGTTGTCCAATAGGTGCGCCTGCCACCAGTAGTGCCAGGTGTCGAAGTTCCGGTACTTCCGCGCGGCCGGCCATGCGACAACGCCCAGCTGGGTTCCAGGCAATCCCCACAGCCGTTTCAGGTGTCGCTTGGCTATCGCGGCCTCCGCGCTTGCCGCGCGGTTAGCCCATACCTGATCCATCGCTACCTTCCGAGGAGACTTGCAGAGTCATCAAGCACGTCAAAGCTGGTGACCAGGGCATGCAAGCGAGATTTGTCGGTCGTGCTTAGTAGTCTTCGGAGCATGCTGGTGACTCGCTCTCGTCGTTGTGCAGGCGAACTGAGGGCACTGGGCCAACGAGTTGCCCACTGCCCCAAGCACCGGCGGCGATTTCGGGACGCCCCGCCCGCGCGAATCCGTGTCGAGTGGGTTGATTTGACTCTTGACAACATCACTTGGTCCAAGCCGTACTTTGACGGGACGATATTGCAGGCGTCGAAGTCAACCGCGTGCCGCGCACGATCCGATGTGGTCTCGACGTGAGGCGAACCTACAAGTTCCGGATGCGACCGACGGTACGCCAGCATCTCGCACTGGCGACGTGTTTGGAATCGCATCGGGAGCTGTACAACGCGGCATTGCAGGAACGCAAGGATGCGTGGCGGCATAGCCGCACGGCCATCGACTACCGCACCCAGTCCGGTCAGCTCAAGGACATTCGGCGAGATCGTCCCGACGTGGCGATATGGTCGTTTTCTAGCCAGCAGGCCACGTTGCGCCGATTGAATCGCGCCTTCGACGGATTCTTTAGACGTGTGAAAGACGGTGCGGCACCAGGGTATCCGCGATTTAAGGGCCGCGGACGGTTCGACAGTGTGGAGTGGCCCAAAGACGGCGACGGCGCCCGTTGGCATCCCGACACCAACCGGGTGTATCTGCGCGGGATTGGGCAGGTGAAGGTCACTGCGCACCGACAGGTCGTCGGCCTGGTCAAGACAATTCAAATCCGCCGCGAGGGTCGGCGGTGGGCGCTGATCCTGTCTTGCGACGACGTCCCAGTTGATCCTCTGCCAGGCACTGGGCGGCAGGTCGGAGTCGATTTGGGAATCGCTAGTTTCGCAACCACCTCCGACGGAGTACACATCAGTAACCCCCGCTGGGAGCGCCGAGCGGCCGCGCGTTTGACTCGCGCGCAGGTTCGGTTGGCCCGGGCGAAGCGTGCCTCGAACAACCGGCGGAACCGGCGAGAGACAGCCGCTGCTCGGCACCGCAAGATCGCCAACCAACGTCGCGACTTCCACCACAAAACCGCCCGGGCACTCGTTGCGCGCTATGACCTGATTGTTGTGGAGGATCTGGCAATCACCAACATGCGCCGTCGTGCAAAACCCCTCCCTGATCCCGACAAACCCGGAGCGTTCCTGCAGAACCGGGCCGCCGCCAAGACCGGACTCAACCGAAGCATTAGTGACGCTGCGTGGGGGCAATTCGTCTCGATTCTGCGCGCCAAAGCGGAAGACGCTGGACGCAGGTGGATCGAGGTCGACCCCAAGCACACCTCCGATGGCTGCGAGAACTGTGGTTACGCAGCAAGAGGGAACCGCGTCAACCAAGCTGTGTTCGCCTGTCAGGCATGTGGTCACACTGCGCAAGCTGACGAACACGCTGCACGCAACATCCTGCGGGCTGGACTGGCCCTTCACGCGCACGCTGCGTGAAAAGAAGCTGGCGCTATCTCCCGTCAGTGAAGTCACGCTGTCGATCCTGCCCTACCAGGCCTTGGAAATGTCCCCATGTTGAGTGATCCACGCGTGCATGGCGATGCCCGCAGCAACGGCGGCGTTGATGCTTCGGGTCGATCCGAACTGCGCGATGGACACGGTGACGGCGGCGCCGGCCTTCGCGTCGTCGGTGATGCCCGGCCCCTCCTGGCCGAAGATCAGCAGGCACGCCCGCGGCAACGGCGTGTGTTCGATGCGTACCGCACCGGGGATGTTGTCGACGGCGACGACGGTCAACCCGGCGGCCGCGGCGAAGGTCAGCAGTTCGGCGGTGGTGTCGTGGTGGCGCAGGCGCTGGTAGCGGTCGGTCACCATGGCGCCGCGCCGGTTCCAGCGTCGTCGGCCGACGATGTGCACGGTGTCGACGGCGAACGCGTTGGCGGTCCGCACCACTCCGCCGATGTTCGCGTCGTTGCCGAAGTTCTCGATCGCGATGTGCAGCGGATGCCTGCGCTGGTCGATGTCGGCGATGATCGCCACGCGCGTCCAGTACCGGTATGCGTCAACGACGTTGCGTGTGTCGCCGTCGCGCAGCAGCGCGGGGTCGTAGCGCGGATCCTCGGGGTGTGGACCTTCCCAGGGCCCGACGCCGGGGGTGTCGCCCCATTCGGTCGGGCCCGGAGCCGCTGCGGCGGCGACATCAGGGCGATGTCCAGTCATCCTTTTTCCCACAATCCGGCGTGGGTGCCGACCATCGACACCGTCGCGTAGAGCAGTGCGCTGTTGATCTCCCCCTGTGTGCAGAGCGACACGCGGACCTGCACAGCGTCGCGCGATGCGTCCGGCAAGACGAGCACCGAGGCGCCGTAGATGTCGCAGGCGTGGCTGAGGCCAGGCGCGGGCAGTGTCGGCGCGGCCAGCACCATCATGGGGCCGCCTCGGCGGGCCGAGTCGTCACGGTATCGTGCTGCGAGGCCTTCGATTTCGAGGCCGAGAAGCATATAGCCGTTGCCGGAAAACGCATTTGGATCGCCGACCGCCGACGGGTCGAGCTGCGCGCCGTCGGCACTGAACGCGTCAACGCTCGTTGTCCTGAGCATCAGCCCGGTGTCGTTCTCGTTCGTCGGCGGCACGCCGACAGGGAACGCCGCTGGGTACGCGGCTGCGGTGTCCGGAATACGTTCGCGCGGCGAGTACGCGTACACACCGCGCACCTGGGACTGGTCGCGCTGTGGGCCCAAGCAGACCGTGCCGGTGAGCCGGTCCGGAGAAGGCGCCGATACTGGTTGCAGGGCAAGGCTTGTCACGTCCTTGCAGCTGCCAAGAGCATTTGCCTCAATCGGGTGCGCCAGCGCGCCGTAGAGCCCGAACCGGATGTCCTCGGGTTTGGCGTGCGGGGCGTCCTTCTGCGAAGGCGAGGCATCCACGTCGACGAGGACATGCTCGGAGTCGAACCGCAGATTAGTCACCGAGATGTTCCAACCGAGGATGGACAGCGATTCGCCGATGGCTGCGGATTGCGTGGAGTACGGATTCGGGTGGCCGTCGTCACCGGAGCAAGCCGAGGCGACCATGATGATCGCCGCGACGACGGCGACTAGGGCACGCGGCGACATCTAGGTGCGGCCGCGGCCCTTGCCAACGACTTTCGACACCGCCCGCACCAGGTTTCGCGGCACCATCCGGCCGCCGGTGGTGAGCGCCTTGTACTGCAGTCCGGGAACCATGACCACCTTGCCTTTGGCGACGTCGGCCATCGTTTCGCGCACCACGTCGTCCACCTCGAGCCAGAGGAATGACGGGGTGCCGCTCATCTCGATGCCTGCGCGGGCGTGAAACTCGGTGTGCACGAAGCCGGGACACAACGCGTGCACCCCGACACCGGTGCCGGTGAGCCCGTTGGCGAGCCCTTCGGAGAACGCGATCACCCACGCCTTGGATGCCGAGTACGTCGATCCGCGGCCGGGCAGCAACCCCGCCACACTGGCGACGTTGATCACCGTCCCTTCGTGGGCAGAAAGCATGGGCGGCAGCGCGGCGTGCGTCAGTTGCATCACCGCGGTGACGTTGACGTCGAGCTGGGACTGCAGCAGCGCCAGGTCGGCGGTCCAGAACTCGCCGGAGGTGCCAAACCCCGCGTTGTTCACCAGAACCCGTACCCCGGCGGCGAGTCGATCCGCCACCTTCGCGCGGTCGGCTTCGACGGCCAGGTCGGCGACCAAAACCTCTACTTCGGCGCCCGCCTCGTCATGCAGTTCCGCGGCGAGGCGCTCGAGTCGTTCGGCGTCGCGGGCCACCAGCACCAGGTCGTAGCCGTCGATGGCGTAGCGGCGTGCGAATCCCGCGCCGAGCCCGGACGTCGGTCCGGTGATCAATGCGACGGGGCGTGCCATGCCCTAGACACTACTTAGCGCTGGTAGTGCGGAGACTGCCGGCCGTTGCGTGACGGCGGTGGCGGCGGGCGGCGCACCGGTTCCGATCGGCCGGGCTCGGGGCGCGCCTGCGTGTAGCGGCCGACGTCGGCGCGGCCCGGCGGCATATCGGCCCGGCCGGTCGGCAGTTCGGAGCGGGCGGGCGCGGGGCTGAGCGGCCGGCTTGGCGAGCCACCGCGGCGTGCGACGGGCTGGCCCGTCGTGGCCTGCGGGAGCGGCGGCAGCACGCGCAGCAGGTCGTTGAACTGGCGCACGGTCCGTAGGCCTTCGTCCCACTGGGCGCGGGTGCTGGTGACCGGCATCGATACCAGCGTCCAGTTCTGTTCGTTCCACATGATTTCGGCGCAATCCGGCGCCGTGTGGGCGAACGTCACCATCCGCCGGTCGCAGGCCCGGCGCGCGGCGTCGAGGTTGGTGGAGTACACCATCCGCGGGCCTATCGCGCCGAGCAGCCAGATGTCGTTCTCCCGCGGCTCCTTGATGCCCTTGAGCCGCAGGTCGACGACGACGTTGGTGCCGACCTTGCGGTGCAGCGCGATGACCGTCGCGACGTCTTCGAGGTCGAAGATGAACACCGCCTCGCCCCGGATTTGCCCGAGCACGACATTCTTGGCGGTGATATCGCCGACGGTCGACATCACGCCGCGCTTCCAGCGCTTGAGAATGTCGGCCGATTCGTGCTCGTAGTCGAAGCCGTGTGACTTCGCCCACGACTTCCGCCGACGGCCCAGCCCACGTCGACGGTCGATGTCGACGTACAGCAGCACCGCCGCACCCACGAAACAGAGTGCAGACAGCGTGAACCAAAGGGGAACCATCGCGCCTAGCCTACTTGCTGGTACCTCTTATACCCGAACGCAAGGACGTCACAACCGGGTCACATACCGTTTGGCCGGGACCAACGGGCCGGTCAGGGCACGCTCGCGTGCAAGCACCCGGGCGCGAGCGGTGGGGCCTTGACGATCAGGTCTTTCAGCGACAGCGTCCCGTCGACGGCCCTCAGATCGGGGACCGGGGGAAGCGACAGGTGTAGCTCGTAAGCAACGCTACCGACTCCGGTCATATTGCGACAACTGAGACGGACGCGATCGCCCGCTCCGGCGCCGTACACCTGATTGAGCTTGTCCTGCACGTCGCTCAGCTGTATCCGGCCTTCCTCGGCATCTGCGAACATCGGATCGAGAACCGTACGAGCCTGCTCGACGAGTGTCACGGCGTCGCCGAAGAACACATCCGGTGTCACGCCGGAGCAGGTGCCGTGCGCGTACCACTCGTGGGGACCCATGATCGAAGCGTCCGACATCATCGACTGAAGAGAGGCCCGCACGTCATCCCCGATATCCACGGGCGGCAAGTCGCTCCTGCGGATGTCGCGGGCGCGGTCGAGGAGGCCCTTCGGGACGCCGCAGTACTGATTGGCGGCCGGCTGCGGCCACAGCCCGTGCAGGATCCAGGTGGGCCCCATCTTCTCCACCCGACCGGACTTGCAACCCGGACTGGTCGGCTCAGCTCTGCACAGACTCGGGCCCCACGTCATGACGAGCCAGGTCGAGCTGGTGTCGACAGGTTCGAATTCCACGGTGACCGGCGTGCGGTCCAAAACGCGAACGCTGAAGGTGATGGCCGCGACGACAATTGCTGCTAGAACGCAGGAAATCGACAATACGGCTACATCGCCTCGCCGCATGGTGCACCCTTCTACATTGGGAGAGCGAACTTCCGGGCTCGCCGTGATGCGCAACGGACTACAGCTTCCCACCCCGCACCGGTCCCCGTGATTTGTTCGCTAGCGAAAGGCCACACGAGTTTTGCCGCCACCGACGAGCGCATCTATGAACGATATAGACCGGTGGTTCGAAAAGGCGGCGCGCAAGGAGAATCGTTCTGTCTCGCTGTACGCGAGCCTTCTCACCGGCAGGGTCGTCGCGTACTTCGTCTACCGCATGCGCTATGCGCTGCTGCTCGACGGAGCCCGCTACGCGATTCACGTCGCCGAATTCCTGATCATCCTCACCAGCCTCGGTGGGCTGGCGGCATTCACCGTCATGATGCTGCGAGTGGGCAGCCTCATCATCAGCGGCGCGTGGTGGGGGCTACTCGAAGTGATGCGCGAGCGACTCAGAGCCCTGGCTCAGGCCGGGGACCGGGACGCAATCGAGCGCGAGATCGGCAGTTGGCTCACGCTATCGGCAGTCGTGGCAACGGTTGTGACAGTCGGCGGCACAGCGGCCCTGGTCCTTGTGCTCCCCTCCGACCACGATCCCATCGGGTCCTTCTACGCGTTTCTCATCCTCATCGAACTCGCCTGGCGCATGCCCGTGCGGGTGCTTCATTCCGGCATGTTCGCCACCCGGCGCATCTACCGACCTTTGTGGTCCATGTTCGCGCCGACTGCCCTATCAGTTCTCGTGATCGCCGTTGGCGTCTTTCTCTATCCGACCGCCGCAATTGTCATCGCGATCATCTTGTCGAACGCGCTCAGCATCTGGATCTCGGTTCACTACACGGTGCGCGCCTACCGGCTTACCGGGCTGTGGCCGCAACATGGCGGTCGTTCATTGCGGCGGGTACTCCCGTCGATCCCGCCTCGACTTGGCATCGAGGCAACCCTCTCGGGTCTGGGTCTGCGACTGGATGCGGTGGCGGTTCTGCTGATCGCCGGCATGTATTCGATGAACAACCGGGCTTTCGATCTAACCGCCGGCTATTCGGCATGGCGCAATGTCGATCCCTTTCAATTCTTCTATCTGGTGCTGCCGCTGTTACGTGGCTCATATGAGGCGACGGCCGTTTTCTACTTCGACTTCGTTCGCCTGCGACGCATTCCGGCATTTCGTCAGTTCCGTATGCGGTTCTTCTACGATTTGTTGTGGACCACGCCGATCATCACCCTGTTCTTCTGGTCGCTCTCAATTCCGTTGGGACTCTTGGTTCTGCCCGGGATACCGTTCAGCTTCCTGCTGGCGCTCCTGCCGCTCTTCGTTGTTCGCAGCTTGATCGGCGCATACCAGATCCGCTTGTTCGCCGAAGGCCAGTTCCGCGCCCTGAACGCGACCATCTTGTTCTCAGCGGGGCTGTTCGCCCTCGTGTGGTTCGACGTCAACCCAGCCTCGGATCTCGTCCAGATCACCGCGGCCATGATCGTGCTTCTCATCGTGCACATCAATCTGCAGCACCTTCAAGACCGCGTGACTGTGCTGCCGACGCTGCTGTCCCTTCCAGACTGGATCCGCGCGCTCACCGCCGAGTCGGGGCCGGTGCAAGTGGGCAGAATCTCGGTGCCCGACTGGATCGACTCACGGCAGAAGGCCAACGCGATCACGCTGATGCGGGAAACCTTCGGCAGTGAAGGCCATCTGGCGTTCCGGTCGTCATCGAACCTGGTGTTCTACGAGCGGATGACAACCAAGAACACTGGGAGTCAACCGCATCTGGCGCTTCAAACTGCTACCGGAGGCGCAGCGAATCGTGCCGAAATCCTCCCGACAGCGATGGAAAACGGCGACCAGGCGCTTGATCGGATCGTCTCAGAGGAGTGGATGGCACCAATCGATGACGCATTGTCGAATAACACGGAAGTCCTCGAGTCAGACTTTCGTGCGATCTTTCCCGACGGCATCGTCGTGGATTTGCAGAAGCGGGAAGGAAGGCGGGTCGCACGTGGCCTCGAGCAGAATCTCCTCGTGGGACTCCTGCCTATGGCGATGAAGAGCCTCGACCAGGGTGCCGTCGTGACTTCGGTGTCAGGGCGCTGGGTCTCGCCGATCTTCTACGGAGGCGGATTACGCCTGATCTTCATCCTGCCGTCCGAGGTCGACAGCGATCGGTTCCGCCGCTGGCGCCGAACCGTGAACACCTGGCACGCCGGCAGCCGCCTTTCGGAGGTGAGCCATGCTCACTGAGGTTGAACCGGTCGACATCGAGGAACGGCTGGCCGACCCCAAGACCTACGAAGACACCATCCTGCGGATTTTCACCAAGAGAAGCGAACGCGGTTCGGGATTCAGTGAGGCGCACTGCGGTGTCTCGTATTTCAGTACCGCGGCCGAACGGCAGGGCCTGGCCAAGGCCATCGCCCGCAGTGTCACTGACGGCGAATTCCGGCCACGGCCAGTGGATCTCTGGATCCTTGAAACCAACGGTAAACGTCGCGAGGCGCACCTGGCAGACTTTCCCGATCACGTCGTGGGCTCTGCGCTCTTCAAGCTCCTCACGCACAATGCGCGGTGTTATGGCCTGCCCGGCGTCTACTCCTATCTGTCCGGTGTGACGAATGTCGTTGCAATGCAGACGTTCGCCGCCTTCATCCGCGCCCACCGCGACCGGGTCGGCGTCAAAGGGCCGCCGTTGTACGTCCTGCAATCCGATTTCGAAAAGTACGGGGACAATCTTCCGGTCGGTCGTGACGCGGCCCTGTGGCGCATTCTGAAAGAAGTCGCCGCCCTTGGCAGCCCGAACGGCGAAATCGGCTCGAGCACATGGGATCTCATCACCGGGCTGGTTCGTCCCGTAGTGCGGGAAACCGACGGCACCGAGTTCACCCGGCTCAAAGGTGTCGCGATGGGAACCCCTCTGGTCCCACTGCTAGGTAACCTCGCGGTCGCACCAATGGATGCGGCGATCACATCGATCGACGGAATCTTCTACGCGCGCTACAACGACGACTTCATCGTCGCCCATTCGGATCTCGCCGCCCTGCATGAGGCGGACGCGAGGATCGATTCACTAATCGACGAATTGGGCGTCAAACGCAAGCTGTCGAAGGAGCTTCGCACCGCACTGAGCGGAACCGGTCAACCGTCGACGCGGGATCCCGCCTATCGCGGCCGCGACCGCATCGACTGCCTGGGGCTGACCGTCAGCCACGCCGGCACGCTCAGCCTTGGTCCACACAGGCTGAGCCGCTTCATCGCCCGCGTAGCGCGACGCCTCGACGCCGCCGTACCGGCGCTATCGCAAGCGTCCGTCGACGAGCGAGCACGTCACCTCGTCGCGGCCACCAACGTCATGCTCGACGTGACGAGCCCCTTCGCTGTCGCGGGCTTGTCCTCGATCCTCGACACGACCACGGATCGGGGATCGCTGAAGGATCTGGACTTCCGGATCGCGCGCAAGATCGTGCAGGTGGCCACGCGGAGGTCGGGGGTTCGCGGCTTTCGGCAGCTGCCGCCCGCCGTGCTGTATCGCGACATGGGATTGGTGTCGCTAGTGCATTTGCGCAACTTGCGGTGACTTGCACCGCGCACCTACAGTTCAGCAAGGCGCGGATCCCGCCTTCGGGCGGTCACCGCGAAGGGCTATAGAGGTTGCGGCTTTCGGCCCTTCAATTTTGGCGTTTTACCCCGCGCCTTCACACTTCCGCGCGAGCGCTCATCCGAGGACCAGCGAGTCGCCGTCCGCGCTGACGTTGACCGGCACGACGTCGCCGTCATGCACCTCCCCTGCCAGCAGCATCTTGGCCAGCTGGTCGCCGATGGCCTGCTGAATCAGCCGTCGCAGCGGACGGGCACCGTATTGCGGGTCCCACCCGCGTTCGGCCAGCCACTTCTTGGCGGGCAGCGACACCTCGAGCGTCAGCCTGCGCTGCGCCAACCGCTTGTCCAGCTGCGCCAGCTGGATGTCGACGATCTCGACCAGCTCCTCGGGGTTGAGCCCGTCGAAGATGATCACGTCGTCGAGCCGGTTGATGAACTCCGGCTTGAACGCCGCGCGCACCGCCGCCATCACCTGCTCTTCCGACCCACCTGCACCCAGGTTGGACGTCAGGATCAGGATCGTGTTGCGGAAATCGACCGTGCGGCCCTGACCGTCCGTCAGCCGGCCTTCGTCGAGCACAGCCAACAGCACGTCGAACACGTCCGGATGCGCTTTCTCGATCTCGTCGAACAGGATCACGGTGTACGGACGCCGCCGCACCGCCTCGGTCAGCTGACCGCCCTGGTCGTAGCCGATGTAGCCGGGAGGCGCACCGACCAGCCGGGCCACCGAGTGCTTCTCGCCGTACTCGCTCATGTCGATGCGGACCATCGCG
>Ga0075428_100001325_pt1 | contig 26235 bp, 24 predicted proteins | sample RhiMetdeltSRZDD2_FD_75291 | JGI IMG/M metagenome (GOLD analysis project Ga0075428, IMG submission 75291) | Populus rhizosphere microbial communities from Tennessee, USA - Rhizosphere MetaG P. deltoides SRZDD2 | ecosystem: Host-associated > Plants > Roots > Rhizosphere > Soil | place: USA... | reverse complement strand
ATCTACGCCGAGCGCGGCCCGCACGGCGGCATCCGGCTCGTCGACGGCTACCGGACGCGCCTCACCGGTCTGACCGCGGACGAGGCGGAGGCGCTGTTCCTGTCCGGGATCCCGGGGCCGGCGGCGGAGCTCGGTCTCGGGACCGTTGTGACGGCCGCCCGGCTCAAGGTCCTGGCTGCCCTGCCCGCGGAGCTGCGCGGTCGCGCGACGCGACTTGTCGAGCGCTTCCATCTCGACGCCGCGGGCTGGTTCCAGACAGGCGAACCAGTGCCGCACCTCGCCGCTCTGTCCGAGGCGGTCTGGGGAGAGGGTCGCGTCGAAGTGGACTACGAGCGCGGTGAGGGCCAGGTGACACGAACGCTGGATCCGCTCGGCCTCGTGCTCAAAGCCGGTGTCTGGTACCTGGTCGCCCGAGCTGACGGCGAGCCGCGCACGTATCGCGTCTCACGGGTCGCCGCGGTGCGGCCGCTCGAGGAGCGCTTCGAACGCCCGCCGAAGTTCGACCTGCCGTCGTTCTGGTCGGAGTCGTCCGCCGCCTATGAGCGAGAGGCACCGCGGATCGACATCAAGGTCCGTGTCAATCCCGAGCGAATCGACAACCTCCGCGGTGCGGTCGGCGGGCGAGTCGTTGACGCAGCCGAGCACCTCGACGAGGCAGATTCCGAGGGCTGGCTGCGCTTGCGCCTTCGGCTCAAGTGGCCGGACGAGGCGCCGGCCATGCTGCTCGCGGCCGGCGCCTCGGTGGAAGTGCTCGAGCCGGTCGAAGTACGCGACCGGCTCATTCGAGCGGCGAAACGAATCGTCGAGCGCTATGAGGCTGCGCCCGCCGCTTCGTGACGCGAGCTCACGCGCGTCAGCTCGTCGCTCGTGGTCCGTGTCTCGATTCGATTCCAGGGTGTCTCGTCGGCTGGCTCGAGGAGCCGGCGCATCTCGAGCTCGTGCTCGATCTCGCGCTGTCGCTCCTCGTGGATGAGTTGACCGATCGCCAAGTACAGCATCCGTTGACCTCATCTATGGCGATCATCTGACCGCGTTCCTGACACCCGAACCATACCGCTGATACATGCCAGGATTTGTCATCTAACAGCCAAGTCGCCGACCGTCGAACTCGTTTCGTAACGCCTGTGAAAGGTGACTCGGCGACCCGTGATGCGACCGCTGCGTTCGATCCTTCACGGTTGGTGCATGGCTGACGAACCACGACGTCCCGAGGCACCCGAAACGCCGCAGGATCTGCCGCCGGGCGAAGGCGCAGATCACCCTGAGCCGGCTGCGGCCGATCACTGGATCCGGCTGCCGAAACTATCCGTGCCCCGAATCGAGGTGAGCGACGTGCAACTCCCCGACATCCGCCTGCCCCGGGTCGTTGGACCCGCCGTTCGACCGGTGCCCGATGAGACGCGCCGTCGATTCGACGCGCTGATGAGTGCAGCGGCGGCCGGTGCGCTGCAGCTCAGCGGCCGACTGGCGAAGGCCGGCGGCCGGGCGCTGCTCATCGGTCCGCGGAGCCCCGTGACCAGGTTTGGCTTCGCCGTTCCGGTCGTCGGCCTGGTGGTCATCGCCGCCGGCACCGGAGCCGCGCTCGCCTACGTCTTCGATCCCATCTCCGGTCTCGAGCGACGCACTCGCGTGCGCCGTCAGCTCGCGATGGGCAGCCAGCGGATCGGACTGGCCCTTGGCCAGGCCAGGCGCCAGGCGTCCTCCGCGATCGCAGCACGCCGACCGCAGACACGCGAGCCCCGCGCGATCGCCGAACCGGAGCTCATGCCTGCGTCACAACCCGCATCCCGCTCGGTCGTGGCGGCGAATACCCGGGCGATGTCGATGGTTGGGGCCAGCTCGACCGACGCCACGTCCGGCAACGGGATCGGCTGAACCCCGGGTCGCTCTCCGATCAGCTCGCGACGTATGCCGCGAGGTGCTCGCCCGTGAGGGTGGACCGAGCGGCGACGAGGTCCGCTGGCGTGCCCTCGAACACGATCCGGCCGCCGTCATGGCCGGCACCGGGACCCAGGTCGATGATCCAGTCTGCGCGCGCCATGACCGCCTGGTGATGCTCGATGACGATGACCGTCCGGCCACCGTCGACGAGCCGGTCCAAGAGCCCGATGAGGTTGTCGACGTCCTGCATGTGGAGGCCCGTCGTCGGCTCGTCGAGGACATAGACGTCCGTGTCGGTCGACATCTCGATGGCGAGCTTCAGACGCTGGCGCTCGCCGCCTGACAGCGTGTCGAGCTCCTGCCCGAGCGAGATGTAGCCGAGCCCGACGTCCGCGAGCCGGTCGAGCATCACCCGGACAGGCTTCTCGGTGAAGAAGCTCGCGGCCTCCTCGACGGACATCGCGAGAACCTCGACGATGTTCTTCTCGCGAAGCCGGTAGCCGAGGACCTCGTCAGTGAACCGGCGGCCCTCGCAGACCTCGCAGATGCTTGCGAACGTCGCCATGAAGCCGAGGGTCGTGTAGACCTTGCCAAGGCCGTTGCAGGCCGGACAGGCGCCTTCGGAGTTCGCGCTGAACAGGGCCGGTTTGACGCCGTTGGCCTTCGCGAACGCCGAACGGATGGGGTCGAGGATGCCGGTGTACGTGGCCGGATTCGAGCGCCGCGAGCCCTTGATCGCGGATTGGTCGATCACGGTGACGGACGGGTCCGTGCGCGGCAGGCAACCGTGAATCAGCGAGCTCTTGCCCGAGCCGGCGACCCCGGTCACCGCGACGAGCACGCCCAGCGGCACGTCGACTGAAACGTCCTGGAGGTTGTGGAGCCGCGCGTTCCGGATCGGGATCGCGCCGCTCGAATCCCGAGGCGCCGACTTCAGACCCTGCCGGAGATCGAGGTGGCGGCCGGTGGCGGTGCCCGATGCGACGAGGCCATCGACGGTGCCTTCGAACACGACGGTCCCGCCGTGCGGGCCGGCGCCCGGCCCCATGTCGACGACGTGGTCGGCGATCCGGATGACCTCCGGGTCGTGCTCGACGACGAGCACGGTGTTGCCTTTGTCCCGCAGCTGCCGGAGGAGCTGGTTCATGCGCTCGACGTCGTGCGGATGGAGGCCGATCGTCGGCTCGTCGAACACGTAGGTGACGTCGGTCAGGGCCGAGCCAAGGTGGCGGATCAGCCGCGTCCGCTGCGACTCGCCGCCTGAGAGCGTCCCGGACGGCCGATCGAGGCTCAGGTAGCCGAGCCCGATCTCGACGAACGCTTCAAGCGAGTGCCGGATGTTCGAGAGCAGCGGCCCCACCGTCGGCGCATCGAGGTCGCGGATCCAGCCGGCCAGGTCGCTGATCTGCATCGCGCAGGCGTCGGCGATGCTGAGACCTTCGATCTTCGACGACCGCGCCCCTTCCGACAGCCGGGTCCCGCCGCACTCGGGGCAGGTGGAGAAGGTGACCGCACGGTCCACGAAGGCCCGGATGTGGGGCTGCATCGCCTCGCGGTCCTTTGACAGGAACGACTTCTGGATGCGGGGCACCAGGCCTTCATAGCTGAGGTTGAGGTTCTCGAGCTTGACCTTGCGCGGCTCGCCGTAGAGGAAGTCGTGGCGTTGCTTGTCGGTGAATTCGGCGATCGGGACGTCGATCGGCACGACGGACCCGAAGATCCGCACGAGCCAGCCGTCCGGCGTGTAGCCCGGAACCGTGATGGCGCCGTCCGCGAGCGAACGCCGCTCGTCGAAGAGCTGGCTCAGGTCGATGTCGTTCGCGCTGCCCATCCCTTCGCAGTGCGGACACATCCCGCCGGCGAGCGTGAACGCTCGCTCGATCGTCTGGCCGCCACCCCGGCTGACCGTGACGGCCCCCGTGGCCGTGACGGACGGGATGTTGAACGAGTACGCCTGCGGCCCGCCGATGTGCGGCTGGCCGAGCCGGCTGAACAGGATCCGGAGCATCGCGTTGGCGTCCGTGGCCGTGCCGACGGTCGAACGGGCATTGGCGCCCATCCGCTCCTGGTCGACGATGATCGCGGTCGTCAGTCCCTCGAGGCCGTCGACGTCGGGTCGGGCAAGGGTGGGCATGAAGCCCTGGACGAAGCTGCTGTAGGTCTCGTTGATCAGCCGCTGCGACTCCGCGGCGATGGTCGCGAAGACCAGCGAGCTCTTGCCGGACCCCGAGACGCCGGTGAACACGGTCAGCCGGCGCTTCGGGATGTCGAGGCTGATGTTCCGGAGGTTGTTCTCTCGGGCGCCCCGAACCTCGATGGCGCCCCAGTCGCCGGCCAGGACTCAGCCCGCGGCTTTCTTGATGAGGCCGGCGATCCTTGCCTCCGCGCCCGGGGTCAGCTTGGTTACCGCGAACTCGGTCGGCCACATCTCGCCGTCGTCGAGCAGCGCGTCGGGCTGGAAGCCGAACGTCGAGTAGCGAACCTTGAACTTCGACTTGGGCTTGAAGAAGGCGATGACCTTGCCGTTCTTGCCTTCGGTCGTGTACGCCGGCATGCCGTAGTAGGTCTTCGGAACGAGCGTCGGGGCGGCGTTCGAAACGATCTCGTGGATCCGCTCGCCCATGGCCCGGTCGTCCGCGGGCATCTTGGCAAGGGCGTCGCGGAGGTCCCGGAGGCCCTCGGCGCGCTCCTCTGCCGGGCTGCGGCCGGAGGCCGCCTTTCGCTCGCGGGCGGTGGCCGCGACAGCTGCGCGTTCCGCCTCGGAGAACACCTTGTCCTCGTCGCGGCTTGCGTACTTGCTCTTGGCCGGTGCCTTGGTCGCCATGTCAGGCTTCTCCCTTCAGGTGGGTTCGAGGTCAGGCGGTCGTCTTCTGACGGGCTTTGCCCTGCTGGAGGATCCGGATCGGGTTGCCGAACGGATCCCGAAGGCCCATGTCCGTGCCGTAGAAGTGGTCCGTCGGCTCCTGCGTGAAGTCGGCGACGCCGCGCTCCCTGAGCATGTCGTAGAGGCCGCGGGCATCGTCGGTGATGAACACGAGGCCGCCCAGCGCCCCCTTGGTGATGAGCTCGCGGAGCTGGGCTGCCGTGGCTTCGTCATGGAGCGGCGGACCCGGCTGCTCCAGCGAGACCTCGGTCGCCTCTGCCCCTCGCTCGCCGGGCACCCGGATCGTCAGCCAGCGGTAGTCGCCCTGGCGGACGTCATTGCCCTTCTCGAGCCCGAGCTTGTTGACGTAGAAGTCGAGCGCCTCGTCCTTGTCGAGGACGTAGATCGAGGCGACGTTGAGCCTGGTGATCATCTCGGTGGGTTCTCCCTGTCGTCTTAGTGGACGTGCCTCACCCTAGGCCGGGATTGCCGGAAGGTCTTCTCCGAAACTGCTCGATTGCAAGGTTTCCGCAAATGCCAGCCGCGGCCGCATCGCCGCGAGCTGAACGCAGTGCGGCGCGACGATAGGTCCGTGGCCCCGGCGGTAGCCGGATGGCGTCTCGCCGACGATCTCGCGAAAGGTCCGGCTGAAGGTCCCCAGGCTCGTGAAGGCGACGTCGAAGCAGATGTCGGTGATCCTGCGGTCGGTCTCACGCAAGAGGAACATTGCGCGCTCGACTCGTCGGCGCTGCAGGTAGCGGTGCGGCGTCTCGCCGAACACGTCGCGGAAGCTGCGGCTGAAGTGCGAGGGCGAGACGTGGGCCACGGCGGCGACGGCGCGGACGTCCAGCGGCTCGGCGTACGCCCTGTCCATGGCGTCCCGGGCGCGCAGCAGTCGTCGGTTGAACTCCTCGACCTCTCGGCTCACCCCGAAACGCTACAAGATCAGGAGGATTTGACTGGTGAGCTCGGAGCGGGCCAGACCGGGACCACGCCGTTCTTCATCTCTTCCTCAACGCGGAACCGGTCAATGAAGTTGGCGATCGCCTGGGGAACCCAACGCGCGAGGCGCGCGGGGCTGACATCGGTGACCTTGCCTGCCTTCCGATCCCGCTCCGCCAGCTCGTCGACCCAGCGCTCCCAGTCCTTCCAGAGCCCGGGATCGTTCGCTCGAAAATTGGGGACCAGCGGCAGGACGAGGGCCCAGTAGATCTGGGCCGCTTCTCCAAGATTCTCCCAGGCGATTCGAGGATTGACATGGCCGTTGTATCGGGCGGCCGCGCTTTGATCGAGCCATCGGCCGACGAAGACGCGCGCGGGCGTCAGATCGCGACTCCCCTCCGCGTTCTGGATACACCAGGCGAGCCTGGTCCGCACCATTCTTGGCGACGCCCACTCGTCGGCCCACTTGCTGAAGATCGCGAACTGGTTGGCCCAGGCCTGGGCCTTGAGCTGGCGAAAGATGGCCAAGCCGGTGACGGTCAGCGCCAGGAACTGAGCCATGGTCCAGAGCCACTCCGACCCCGGCCCGAGCACCACCACGTCGCCGATCGTGAACATGGTCAACCGTTCCCTTCCTCTGCGCCGGCCGAGTGTACGGTGATGCCCGACGCTAAAGAGGATCGGGGAGTTGGCTGGCGAGGAAGGATTCGAACCTTCAATCCCCTGATCCAGAGTCAGGTGCCTTACCGTTTGGCCACTCGCCAGCGACCGGGAGGAGTCTATACCGCCCTCCCGATCGGCTCAATTCGCGTCCAGGCCCTCCAATCGGAGGCAGGCCGCGTCACATCACGACGATTGCGACCTTGGGTTGCGTCAAAACTCGGACTTCGTCCGCAGGATCTTGTCGGCTTTCCGGTTGATCCGATCGAACTCGTCCTGGGTGAGGTTGCCTCCGTCACGCTGCAGGCGCGAGAGCCGCTTGGCGCTGATCGCGTGGCCTTCGTCTGGCATCGGGTAGTTTCCCGTCTCCTTCTTCGCCTCCGCGGAACGCGCCTTTTCGGGCAGACCAAAGTCCTTCGCTGGAAGCTCGGCCCGCTGCTTCGCGTCGAGTTTCGCCATCATCCAGACCTTCCCAATTTCGGGAGCAAATGTGGCCCGCATCCCGAGATCGAGCGCGCGATAGAGTCGACGCGTCCGATGGCTAGAGCCTGCCGACGACGAAGAGGACGATCAGCACGATCACGATCACGCCGACGATCCCAATGCCACCGCTTCGATAGTTCATCTTCATCTCCAGATTCGTCACGACCCCCAACGCCCGCGGAACTGAGGGCCGTGATCGTGTGACCCGCTACGGGCGCTTCTCTTCCGTGGTGACGACGACCTCGTCGGTCTCGTCCTTCTCCCGCGTATCGACAGCGCCAACGGTTGTGCCGGACGCAGCGCCGATCGCGCCTCCGACAACGGCACCGACTGGGCCGCCGACAACGGCACCGACGGCAGCTCCGGCGACACCGCCGACAAGGGCGCCGCCCACCATCTCGTCGCCGTGGGGCGGGGTGCTCGACACGGTGGTCTTTTCGACGGTCGTGGGGGGCGTGGGTCTGTCCTCTGTGACGGTCTCACGCACGATGGTCGTCTGATCGGTCATGGTCTTCTCCTGCGCCTGTGGCGCAAACCCGGGCCGCGCATGACTGCCCAATCCCGGACTCTGGCGCTACTGTCGTCGTCTGCCACCGTCGAGTCATGACCAAACGTCATCCCGCCGAGGTCGGCGCCTTGCGATCACGCGCCGCGGGGGGCTGGACATGACGACCGCGAGGACGATGAGGAAGATCGCGGCGAGGGCGAGCGATGCCAGCACAGACCCGCTTGCGCCGGTCGCCGATCGCGTGTCGGTCGGGGGCGGAGCGGGGGCCGAGCATGTCGATCTCGTGATCGTGTCGTTGATCAGCGTAACGTCGCCGTTCCGGGCCAGGGCTCGACCGTTGAGTGTCACGCCGTCGGCCATCGTGATCGACGTCAGTGCCAGGATCGTGCCCACGAAGCTGGAGCCTGACCCGAGCGTGGCCGAGCTTGTCACCTGCCAGAACACATTGCAGGGCTGGCCGCCGTTGACGAAAGCGACCGTGCTCGACGACGCCGTGACGAGGTCGGAGGTCGCCTGGAAGATCCACACGGCGTTCGGGTCGTTCTGGCCGTCGAGGGTGAGTGTTCCTGTGAGATCGAGCGTGACGCCGCCCGCGTTGTAGACACCGGCGACGAGGGTCTGCCCGCCGAGTGTCCCGCCGGCGACCACTGTTGCCGGGGTTCGAGACGCGGCGTCATCATAGGCAATGACCAGGTCGCTCTTGGCCTGCAGCGCGACGCCATCGGCAGCATGGATCGTCCCGTTCACGACGCCTGGCGGGAAGCCCGTCACGGCCGCGGCCGGGTGGATGCCGAGGTCCCCTGTGATCGTTGTCGGGCCCGTGTTGGTCACGGCCGGGGTCCCTGCGAGGACCGCAAAAGCCCCAGCCGTTCCAAGGCCGACCGCCGCCGGGCCGGCAGCCAGTGCCGTCGGGGCGGCGGCAAGGATGCCGATCGCCACTGTCATCGCAAGCGCGGCCCCCAGGCGCGAGCTGCCTGTGCGAATTCGTGTCGTCATGTGCGTCTCCCAGGTGGGCCGTCCGAGGCCCGCGTACGCCGAACAAAACGTGCCCGGCTCGTTGGATCGTGGCCTCTCGAGGGCGCCGCGTCATTACGGGCCGTCATGGGCTGCCGTCTGGCGAAGTCGTCCTCGGCGACGCTCACTCCGCGAGTCGAAGTTGGGCAGGACCCCGTCGCTCTCGTCTGTCGGTCGCACCACCTGCTGCCCCCAGGCCGCAGATGGTTCCGCTACCTATCGACCGTGTGCGACGGGGTCCTGTCTGCCGGCCGACCCGTCACGGGCCAGCGGCGGGTCGACGACGGGCTCCGCGGCCAGTCGTCGCCATGCGCCCCGGCCCTGGGGCTCGAGACGGTTGGATTCGAGCTCACCCCGTGGCCGCCCCGGTGAGGGCTGCTCCAGCGAGTGCCGCCGGAAGCAGGACCAGGATCAGCAGCCAGGCGATCGAGGCGAGCGCAGAGATGCGGAGGAACGCCAACGCGACAGGCCAAAGATCATGGCTCGTTGGCCGGCGAAACGCTCCAAGTGTTGGGTCAATCGGCAGGATCGCGCTCATGCGCGGGTACCTCATTACGCGCGCCAGGTTGGCGCTGAGCTGAGTGTCTCCGCCCCACCGCACGACGTCATGACCATCCGTCATCCTGAGCGCCCGATCGACGGACGGCCGTACGGACGTCAGGGCTTGCCCCTGAGGTCTCGCACGCCGTCCTGAACATCGCCCAGCCGTTTCTGGGCGTCGCCCTGGACCTTCTTGATCGTGCCGCGGGTTCGCAGCTTCCTGTCGCCCGTCAACGTGCCGAGCGCTTCCTCGACCGTGCCGACGGTCTTGTTGATGGCGCCTTGCGCATGCTCTTTGTTCACGTTGGTCATCCTCCGCCCGCTCTCGGGCCCAGGGCCGTGCTCCATCGTTGTCTACCGGACGACCACGGCGTCGCCGCGGGGTTGTTGGAGGCATTGCGCATCGAGCGGATCAGCTCGCGATCGCGTTCGTGGACGGACGTTCGATGATGGCGACGCTGAAGACCAGCGCCGCAAGCGCTGCGGCAACCGCGCGACGTGGGGCGCGAGCGACGAAGAGAGCTGCGCCAAGCGCAATCGCCAGGGCCGCGAACCGCCGAAGCGTCTGGTCGGACAGGGACTGCAGCGCCTTCGTGACGGACCGTGCGCCGGCTTGCGTCGCGTGCATGGCGTCGGGCACACGCAGCATCAGTGCCGCCGAGACCTGGTGAGCGGCGGCCGAGGCCTTTTCCCGGCGGCTTCGGGCCGGCCTGAAGGGCAGGCTTATGGTTTGCTTCGTGCGGGTCATGGCTCGCTCCAGTTCGAATCTTCACGAATCGGACAGGACCGATCCGGAGGGACGAATCGGTCCTGTCGGAAGAAACCAGGGACCCTGCGCCCCGCAGGACCAGGTCAGCTCATTCCGCGGCGAAGTCCCCCACCGCGAGTCACCAACCTCGCGAGGAAGATGACCAGGATGGCGCCCAGAGTCGCGATGAAGATGGTCTCGATGTTGATGCCGTCAACCGAACCCATCTTGAAGACGCTGGTCGCCAGGAACCCGCCGACGAGGCCGCCGACGATGCCGAGGACGACCATCATCAGGAGGCCTTCACTCGAACTCATGATCTTGCTTGCGAGAAAACCGGCGATCGCGCCGACGACGATCCATGCGATGAAACCCATTGGTCTCATTCCTTCCCTTGGGTCGGCCGCGCTCCGGCCGACGCGCGTGCGGGCAGCCCCGAGGGGGCCCGCCCCGTGGTGACGTCGGTGTCAGGCCGGCTCGCGCCGGAAGATGCCGACTGCCCACAAGACGATCACCTCGAGCACCGTCCAGCCAACGAAGGCGACGATGGCGGTGATGTCGAACGTCGACCCCGCCGAGTGGAGGGCGTCCGTCCGGAGGATCCCCTCGAACGGCGCGACGAACAGCTGGCTGAAGGTCAGGATGCCGGACACGAGGCCGTTGGCCTCGCGCGCGTCGAGCAGCAGCAGGACGAAGCGCAGCCCGATCACGAGCTGGACGAGGCCGAACAGGAGGACGACGACACGCCGGGTCAGTTCGGAACCCCCGGTGGTCGGGCCGCTGGTGTGGCGACTTTCGGACCGCACCGTTTCACGGACTGCGGCGTCCGCGGGTGCGTCAGTGACGACCGTTCGGTCGACTTGATCGATGGCCATGGATGGCTCCTTCGCGTTCGTCAGCCGGAACGGGCGAGGTCTCAGGACCCGCCCACCGGATGGCCCCGCCAGTGTTCGCCCGCCATCGGTGCGTGTCATGACGATCCGTCATTTTCTGGCCATCTCGCGACGCACCGGCCGTCTCAGGTGGGCGCGTCCTCGCTCCGGATGGCGCCACCGCCCCAGCCCACGTTCGTGAACACCGGGATGAAGCGGTAGCCGCGACCAGGGACGGTCGCGATGAAACGCGGGTGGCGATAGTCGTTCTGGAGCTTGATCCGGAGGCTCCGGATGTGGCGATCCACGATGTTGCTCTCGGCAATGAAGTCGGTGCCCCAGATCGCGTCGAGGATGTCCTCGCGGCTGACGACACGCCCGCCCCGGCTGGCGAGGAGATACAGGAGGCTCTGCTCGATGCCGCTGAGGTGAACGATCGATCGACCTGCGCGCACCTGGCGATGGAGGATGTCGATCTCGATCTCGCCGAGGGTGATCGTCGGCACGATCGGTCGATCGGTCCCGGATGCACGTCGCGTGACCACGATCGATCGCGCAAGCAGCTCTTCAGGCGAGAACGGCATCGTGAGAATGTCGTCGACCCCGAGATCAAACGCCTTGAGCTTTGTCTGGAGGTCGCCGCGCCGAGTCAGCCCGAGGACCGGCGTGAAGCTCCGGCTCAGGGTGTTGGAGACCCCCAATACCTGGAGCAGCGCCGTACTGTCGTCGTGGTCCATGTCGACCACGGCCAGGTGCGGCCGCTCCTGCGCGAGGATCGCCTCCGCCTCGGCAAGGTCCCGCGCGGCGCTCACGACGAAGAGGCCGTGGTTCAGCGTGGACTCGATGAGGTCAACGACCACGGGCCGGTCATGGAGGACGAGCGCCCGTCGCGCCTCGGTGTTCTGTGGGCTCGCCTGAGTACCGATCATCGCTCGACTGCGCCTCGTCCCCGGCTACTTTGCGTCTGCCACCGCATCTTGACCGAATTCTCGTCGAGCTTCATGTGTTCCCCTCGCCCACGTGACGCTCGCGCACAGCCGGGCCTCAAGACTCCTCGCCGCCCGCGACGACCTTGGGTCGAGGAACTCGAACCTACAGCCGTTCCCTGCCGGGGCAATGTCAGAGTTCACATTCCGGTCACCGGACCGGCAGTACGATCGGACGGCCGCGAAGGGGCCTGAATGGGCGCGATCGATTCGGTCGGTTCACACCTCGAACGTCTGCTGCCAAGCGCAAGCGCTAGCACGCTGCATCGCCTCGAGCACGTGGCAATGCAGCAAACCTTCAGCCGCCGTGCGCTCCTGCACGCGCGCGGGATCCTCCTGCCGCCATTCGTCACGCTCAGCGGGCACGTCATGGCTCGCCGCGTCGCGGAGACAGGACAGGTGCGCGGAGCGCTGATCGCTGGACCGGGCTATCTCGGCGGCCTGCGATCGATCAGCGAGCCTGACGGCGAGGCGTTGTACGAGCTCGTCGCCCTAAGCGACGGGACCTGGGCGACCTGGGACCCGCGATTGGTGCGCGAGCTGGCGCTTCACGACGCCGGGTTTGCCGTCGGCCTCCTTGACCTTGCCTCAGACTTTGCCGTCGTTCTCAACATGCGGCTCGATGAACGGTCGTTCGAGAATGCCCGGCAACGAATGGCTGCGATCCTCACCCGGTACGGGAAGGTGATCTTCGATACGCCTCATCCGGTCGCACAGCGAGCCGACCTGGCAGCGATGATCGGAACGAGCCGAGTCATGATGTACCGAGCGCTGCGCGAGCTTGAAGCCGGCGGTCTCGTGGAGCGCCAGCGAGGCGGTGGTATCAACGTCCTTGACGAGGCGGGACTCGCGCGACTGATCACCGTTGCCGCCCCGGAGGGCGCGCCGGCTCTCTGACCACGCGCCGTGGGGTCAGTCCATCGCGGGTGACTTGTCAGCGACGCGCCGCACAGACGAGCGGGCATTTGCAGCCACCCGGCTCCAGAAGTCGACCGCGGCACCCTCGTAGAGGAGGCCCATCGGCAGGGTCTCACCACGCCAGTGCTCGACGGTCCGCTGGCCCCGGCTCGGTCGATCCGCCCGCAGTTCCAGGCGCTGGCCTTCCTCGTAAGCCGCGAGCTTGGCGCGATGCACTGCGAGCTGTTGCTCGGCGAGGCGAAGCCGCGCTTCCGCCGACGTCAGATCGGCGAAGAAGAGCTGGAGGAGCCCGAGGTCGCGCAGCTCGGTCGGCGCGCCGGACGGTTGGTCGAGCCACCGGCTCAGCGCCTTGATGCCCTCGTCCGTGATCGTGAACATGCGGCGACGCCGGCCGTCAGTCTCCCGTGTCTCTGTCACGAACCCGATCGTCGCGAGTCGCGCTGGCTCGGTGTAGAGCAGGGTGTGCGGAAAGGACCAGAAGTTTCCAAGAGTCGCTCGCACGTGCCGTTCGAGCTCGTACGGCGTGGACGGGCCCTCGCGTGCGAGCAGGCCCAGGACCAGATACGAGGTCGGCGTCAGGCGGTTGGTTGACATACTACGGATCGTACCATACACTACGAAGTATTCCGCTCTGTTTACACACAGACCGACCAGTCGCCGGGGAAATTCACACCCGGTGGGCACCAAGGTGGAGCCCCAGTCCTGGACCCGTCACGGCGGTGCGGACACAGAAGGGTGGTTCCAACATGACCACAACGAACATCAAGAAGCTCGTCGAGCGACTGCCGCTCGAAGTTTTCAACCAGGGCAAGTACGAGCTCATCGATCAGCTCGTCGCCTCGGACCTCGTCGAGCACTTCGTCCAGCCGGGCTTCGCGCCGACGCGTGAAGGCTTCAAGCAGGCCGCAGTTGCGCTCAAGACCGCGTTCCCCGATCTCCACTACGTGATCGAGGACACGATCGAAGACGGCGACCGGATCGTCCATCGAGCCACGGCCAGCGGGACGATGAAGGGCGACTTCATGGGCATGCCTGCCACCGGCAAGCGCGCCTACTGGACCGAGATCCACATCTCGCGGGTCGTGAATGACCGCATCGTCGAGCACTGGGCCCTCGCGGACCAGCTCGGCATGCTCGTCCAGCTTGGCCTCGTCCCGGTCCCCGGAAAGACTCCCGTCACCGTCTAGTCGTCCCTGACGACCCTGACGCAAGGCCCCCGGCGGAAACGCCGGGGGCTTTCTCGTGTGCGAGCGATGGAAAACGGACAACCATGACTGTCTTGACAACTTTTCCTGTCGGCTATAGATTCGGACCATGTTCGACGTCGCCGTCATCGAATCAGCAGCTGCTGCTGAGAGCTCCCTTGACCCGATTCGGAGCCGCCTGCTGGCGGAGCTCGCGGAGCCGGCGTCGGCAAGCGGACTGGCGCAGCGACTCGGGATCCCGCGCCAGAGGCTGAACTACCACCTCCGGACGCTCGAGCAGCACGGTCTCGTGGAGCTCGTTGAGGAGCGACGCAAGGGCAACGTCATGGAGCGCCTGCTCCGAGCGACGGCCGCGTCGTACGTGATCTCGCCGGCCGCCCTGTCGGCGGTCGCGCCAGACCCGAGCCGGTCCCCGGACCGTGTCTCGGCGTTCTGGCTGCTCGCGCTCGGCGCGCGGCTGGTCCGCGAGGTCGGGTCCCTGCTCGTTGGCGCGAGAAGGGCCGGCAAGCGCATCGCAACGTTCGCGATCGATGGCGAGGTCCGGTTCGCGACGGCTGCGGATCGAGCCGCGTTCGCGGGAGAGCTCTCGGAAACGGTGGCCAAGCTCGTCGCCAAGTACCACGACGGAGCCGCCGTGCACGGGCGAACCCATCGCTTGCTCGTCGCCATCCATCCCAGCGTGGCCCCCGACACCAAGGAGTCCTGACATGGCCAAGCCGTTCGAAGTCATCGTCGAGCAGCCGCTCGACGCCACACCCGAGGAGGCCTGGCAGGCGATCACGACGGGCGCCGCGATCGACAGCTGGTTCATGGGCACGAATTCGATCGAACCCCGTCTCGGCGGTGCCCTCAGGACGGAGCTCGGCGGCTTTGCCCTCGAATCGACGATCACGGCTTGGGAGCCGCCATACCGGTTCGTCCACACGACGCCCGAGGGTGACGACGGCCGGCTGATGACGTTCGCGTATGAGATCGAAGGCCGCGGCGGAACCACCGTCCTGCGCTTCGTCCACTCCGGCTTCCTCCCGGATGCGGAGTGGGCGGATGAGTTCGACGCCCTCAAGATCGGCGATCCGGCGTATGTCGCCAAGCTCGCCGAGTACCTGCGCTACTTCAAGGGCCGGACCGCGATCCCGGTGGGCGCCGTCGGGCCGCAGGTTGATGCGGAGCGGGCCTGGTCGACGTTCACGAGGGAGCTCGGCCTGCCGCGCCACCCGTCCGAGGGCGATACCGTCCACGCCAGGCTCGACGGCCTCCCGGCGCTCGATGGCGTTGTGGATTACGTTTCGCCCGAGTTCCTCGGAGTCCGGACGAGCGACGGGATGTATCGCTTCATCCACGGCCTCGGAGGCGCGATCGTGCTCGGCCACCACGTCTTCGCCGATGTCGATCGGGCCGCGACCCAGCAGGCCTGGCAGGCCTGGGTCGACCGGGCGTTCGCATGACCCGAACAGCAGACGGAGGATTCCGATGACCACCTCGACGCTCCAGCACGTGACCTCGAAGGACGGCACGTCGATTGCCTTCGACCGCCTCGGCGACGGCCCGCCCATCGTGCTCGTCTGCGGCGGCTCCACCGACCGGATGGCGAACGCCGGGCTGGCGGCCCAGCTCGCTTCGGACTTCAGCGTCTACAACTTCGACCGTCGCGGTCGTGGCGACAGCGGCGACACGCTGCCGTACGCCGTGGAGCGCGAGGTCGAGGACATCGCCGCCGTGATCGATGCGGCCGGCGGGCGAGCCGCGCTCTATGGCACGTCGTCCGGCGCGGCGCTCGCGCTGACCGCGGCTGAAGCCCTTGGCGACAAGGTCTCGAAGCTCCTCCTGTGGGAGCCGCCGTACTTCGTGGATCCCGCGATGCGGCCGCCGCTCGACAGCGTCGCGCAGTACGAGCAGCGGATCGCCGAAGGCCGCCGCGGCGACGCGGTCGAGTACTTCATGACGCAGGTCGTTCGGATGCCGGCCGAGTTCGCGGCCTTTGCCCGCACACAGCCGTGGTGGGCCGGCCAGGAGAAGATCGCCCACACGCTCGCCTACGACGGCCGTTGCATGGAGGACTACCTCCTGCCGGCGAAGCGAGCCGAGGCCGTCACCACGCCAACGCTGGTGATCGCCGGCTCCGCGAGCTTCCCGGCGCTGCCGGAATCCGCAGAGGCCCTCGCGAAGCTCCTCCCGAACGGCCAGTTTCGACTCCTCGAGGGCCAGGAGCACAACGTCTCGCCGGAGGTCCTCGCGCCGGTCATGAAGGCGTTCCTGGATGCCTGAGCAGCGCTTCCGGACGACGATCCTCCAGGGCGACAAGACCGCCACCGGGATCGTCGTCCCGAACGAGGTCGTCGAGGCGCTCGGCGCCGGCAAGAAGCCGCCGGTGCGGGTGACCCTGAACGGCTACACGTACCGGAGCACGGTCGCGACGGTCAGCGGCGCGTTCATGGTCGGCGTCAGCGCCGACGTCCGCGCCGCCGCCGGCGTGAAGGGTGGCGACGAGCTCGAGGTGGCGATCGATCTCGACACCGCCCCGCGCGAGGTCGACGTCCCGGCGGACTTCGCGACGGCCCTCGCCAGCGAGCCCGAAGCGCAGCGCTTCTACGAGAGCCTGTCGTACAGCATCCGGAAGCTCCATGCCGACTCGATCTCAGGCGCGAAGACACCCGAAACGCGCGAGCGCCGGCTGGCGAAGGCGATGGAGCTGATGCGCGCCGGCCGCGCCCGCTAGGGTCGCGGCCAGCGCATTCGAACGCCGGATCGAGCGCGCGTCAGGAGACGCGCGTCGTCACGCTCGCGGTGTTGTTCGCCGGCACGGGATCCGTCGGCGACGTCAGCGTGACCGTTGCCGTCTCCGTGAAGTCACCCTTCTTCGTGGGCTTGAGGACGATCGTGATCGTCACTGTCGCTCCACTGGCCATCGCGCCGATCGAGCAGGCGACGACGCCTTGCTGCGGCTTCGGCGCGCATGTGCCCTGGGTCGAGCTCGCCGACCCAAAGCCCGCGTTCTTCGGCATCGTGTCAGTCAACGACACCCCGCTCGCTGTCGACGGGCCATTGTTTCGGACCGTGATGGTGTAGGTCAGGGCCTGTCCGACCTTGCCGGTCGCCGGGCCGACCTTCGTGACGCTGAGGTCCGCCGATGGCGGGGCCGTGACGGTGATGTCTACCGCGCCGACGTTCGAGCTCTCCTTGCCGTGCGAGTCGGTCACGGTCAGCGTCGCGTGATACGTGCCTGCGGATTGATACATGTGCCCGATCGTCGCCGTGTTCTGCGTGACCGGCGGCGTGCCGTCACCGAAGTAGAACGTGTAGGAGGCGACCGAGTCGCCGGGATCGGGATCCGAAGACCCGGCGCCGCTGAAGCTCACCGCCAGCGGAGCGTTGCCGCTAGTCGGATTGGCACCGAGGACGGCCGTCGGAGCGGTGTTCGGCGCGCAGGCGCTGTTGCCTGCGACGACGTAGCCGCTGCCGGCGGTGGTGTCCGCGAGCGCGAGCAAGACGCCGACGAGCGTGCGAATCTCGCCATGGACCCCCGCCACGAGCGAACCGGCGCTCGGCGGCGTGCCGTTCGGCGGTCCCGCGGGATCGGGGTTCTGGACGAGGTGCGACTCGTCCAGGCCGATCGTGATGGTCCCATCAGGGGACCATGTCATGACCTCCGGCGTCCCGAGGACCTGGTCGGTGTTCAGCCCGGTTGTCGCATCGACATCGAAGCGACCCCAGAAGAACGAAGGCGTGGTCGGGTCATCGCCGGTCTGCATGTCGACGTAGTAGCTGACGCCGCCATACGAGAAGTGGGTATACCAGTACGTATTCGGCTGGGGTAGCGGGCTGAGGTTTTGGACCTTCATCGTGAACTGCAACCGCCCGCCGCCTGTCGCCTGGTATGGCTCGTAGACAGCGACCGAGGTCAGGTCCTGCTGCGCTGTGCCGGTCTGGTCGCCGGAGGGATCCGTCGCCACGACGGCACCGGGCGCGAGGCACGGGTCGTAGACGCTCGCCGCGAGGCTCGCGACGTTGTTCGAGGTGTTCGGGTCCGGGCTCGAGGTCGACAGGGTCACTGAGTTGTTGACCGTACCGGTGGCGCGGGCGTGGACCGTGAGCGTGATCGTTGCCAGGGATCCGGCGGGCACGTCGCCCAGGTTGCAGACGACCGTGCTCGTGCCACTGCACGATCCGAGGCTCGACGAGACGGCCAGCAGGCTGACCGACGGCGAGAGGACGTCCGAGACCGTCATCCCGGTCGCGGCGCTCTGGCCGGTCGTGACGCCAATCGTGTACGTGAAGTCGCTGTTCACGCGAAGCAGCGAGGACGACTGCGAGAGGCTGACCTGCGGGTCGCCGCAGGCCGGCAGCGTGAACGCGCCGATCCGGGTGCCCCAGTTGAACTCACCGGTGCCGAGCTGGTGCTCGGTGGTGAACCAGAACGTGCAGCCGTTCGGATCGATGGACATCGAGCTGTAGTCGCCCCAGCGGCTGTCGGTGGCGGTCTGCGCGCCGAGGCCCTGGAACATGACTGCCTCGCCGAGGGTCATCTGACCGATTGGGTCTGTGGCTCGGCGGGCCGTGTACGCGATGGCCGGGTTCCGGGTAGCGCTCGAGAGCGAATAGCCGAGCGCCATGTTGCCGGCAGAGTCCATCGCGATGCTGCCCATCCAACGGCTCTCGCTGTCAGGCGCGTACGTCGACTGCTGGTGGACGACCGGCGTGCCGTTCGGATTGCGGACCTCGTACCAGCGGATGCCCGCATGGTTCGACGGCGCCGCGTCCGCGTTCACCGTGTGCTGGAGGACGAGCGACTCGTGGTCGCTGAACCGGCGGTAGGCAAGCCGGTACATCAGGCGATCGGAGATCGCGTCGAGGCCGTCCGGGCTGTCCTTCTGGCTCACGCAGCTCCGCTCGTAGTTGCAGATCGATGAGTCGAAATCGGCGACCGGGATCTCGATGGCGGGTCCGAACGTCGAGTTGACTGGGAGCGCCCAGTCGACGTGGAACTTGAACTCGAGGAGCTTGTCCTGGCCCGCGGTCGTGCTGTCGAGGAACTGCATGAAGGCGTTCGGCGCGCCGGCCGGCGGCGCACCCGTGAAGCTGCTCCCGAAACCGACGCCGTCGAGGTCGGCCGGCAGCTGGCCGCCGTACACGTAGTTTCCCGCGCCGTCCGTCGGGTCGATGCCTCGCTCGTCGAAGCAGACCTGGCGAGCGCTCGGGTTGCCCGCGATCATCGCGACGCGCTCGAACGCGCAGGCACCCGCGCTGAGGAACGGGTGCTCCGGATCAAGCCCGTCGAACTGGTTGACGGACATGTAGTACGCGTCCGGCCAGACGCCGAAGTGCGGATAGTCGTTGAAGACCGTCGCGCTGTAGCGGAAGTCGTAGAGGTAGTAGGCGCCCAGCGGATCCGGAGTCGTCGAAATCGCGATGCACTCGTCGAACGGCGGCGCGATCACGGCAGCGCCTGGGAAGTTGAACTGGGTGATCAGCCAGCGGTCGGCCATCGGGTCGTACTGGACGACCGGGTCGCCGCGGCTTTGGGTTTCGCAGTTGAACTGGCCCGACGTGTCGCTCGCCCAGAGGTTGTCGAGCGCGACGGGGCCCTTCAGGCGCTCGCCCGTCTTCGAGTAGATCGAGAAGACCGTGTTCACGGACTGGACGTAGTGGTTCGGGCCAACGTCGCCGTTCGTGTCCGGCGGAGCGCCGACGAAGACGCCGTCGCTGCTGCTGTCGCCGATATCGTTGCCCTCGAAGTTCTGGCTCGTCGGCGGGATGCCGCTGCCGCTCGACCCGGACTGGAGCGCCGGGTCACCGAGCTGGCTGCCGTTGCCTGTCGGATGGACGAGCGCGCCCTCCGATTCGGCCAGCCACTCGAAATCCGCCGGGATCGACGGCGGTTCGGCGTTCGGCATCTCGCTCACCGGGATCGAGACGCCGAAGCCGACCGCCTGGCTAACGGTCGGGAGGAGGAGGTTCGGGAGCGCGTCCTCGGCTGCGGCCGCGGCCGGCACGCCAGCGTTCGACGCAAGCGCGACGCTCGCTTCGCTCGCGATGAGATTGGCGACGACGAAGGCCGCGAGGATCAACCGAACCGATGACCGCGACATGCTCCAGCTCCTTCGTGACTTCTGCTGAGGGAAAGCTGTGGCGGGCGGCGTCACGAGGACGCCGCCCGCCAACGGTCCGGCCGGGGGACGCTTCCGGCCGGACCGTGCGTCAACTGAGGCGGAGCCTCACGGAGGTCCGCGCGGTCTCGAGGCCGCCTTCGACGAGGCGGACGACGAGCGTCCGCTGGCCGTTGCCATAGCTCGACGTCGCGAACGAGAAGCTCCACGTTCCGACGCCGCTCGCGGTGTGCCACGCGGACGGATCCGGCGCAGCGTTCTGCTTCACGATCTGCCACTCGACGCGCGCGTCCGGAGCGACGCTGAAGGCCACCGAGGTGACGGCCGATGTCGTCGCGCCCATTCGGGCCCGCGCGTAGAGCGTGTGGTCGCCGTTGGCCAGGACGCCGAGGTTGGCGCTCCAGCTGCCGCTGGCCTCGTCGAGGTCGGCGGTGGTCGCCTGGCTGAAGGAAGCGCTGTCGAGGGAGACCTCGACGTAGTTCTCGGATGGATGGTCGCCGGCGCCGGTCGGGTCGGAGCCGAGGTCAGGGAACGTGGCCCGGCCGCCGGCGACGACCGTCGAGCCGGAGTTGACCCGCGAACCGGCGGCCGGCTGGTCGATCGTCACGCCGAAGTCCAGCCCGGTGGGCGGCATCGGCGCGGCGACGATCGCAACCTTCGAGGCGTGGCCGGCCTCGTGGCCGAACGCCCAGCCCTGTGCGCCGAGGAGCTGGAGCTGGAACGTCAGCTGCTCGCCGGTGAAGGCCGGCCGCGTCGTCTTGAACGACAGGTCGAACTTCGTCCAGCACAGCTCACCGAGCGCCGCGCAGGCGCCGCCGTCCGGCAGCTCGTTGCCCTGGGCGTTGTAGCCGGGGCCAGGGCCTGAGCCGAGGACAGGCGCAAAGGCGCCCGAGCCGGTGCCGATCTCGCGATCGGTCGCCACGAGCACGCCCGTGGGTCGGATGACCGCCGGGCTGACCGAGGCGATGTAGATCGTGGCGTAGACATCCGAGCCGGCCGGCAGCGGTGCATCGAGCACGTTGCTGGAGGCGTAGATCCCGAGTGGCCGGTACGCGGCCGGGACGCTCGTGGCACGGGCATCGAAGCACTCGAGGTCGCCCTCGGTGTTCGAGTTGTCCATGTAGCGCTCGGTGTTGTGCGCGGCGCAGCTCTCCTCGACGCCGGGCTCCGCCGTGAAGTGCTGATGGAGGTAGTAGGTCAGCGAGTTCTGGCCGACCGCGTACTGCGGCACCAGCGGCTCGACCGCGTAGGCGGGCTGAACCGCGTAGGAGGCGAGCTTCAGCGCGTAGACCGCGTAGTCGAGGCTGCTGAAGTCGGCCTGGTTCAACGTCGTGCCCGCGAGGCCTTCGAAGTCCTCGTCACCGTCGCCATCCCGGTCGAAGCCGCCGTAGAGCGTGTCCTTGACGGCTCGGCTGGCGGCCATGAACTGGTCTTCGAACGAGCGGTCGGGCATGACCGCCTTGCCAAGGATGACGTCCACGGCCCGCTTCGCGCCTTCGGGCGTTGCCGCGCCGTAGCCCTCGAAGAGGACGTTCGTCTCGGCATTGATGTACGGCGCCGTCAGCGGGTAGGGGAACATCGACGCGGTGTTGTCCTGGTTGAGCGGGAAGGCGGTCTTGAGGACGGCATCGCGGAGCTCGGCGCGGGTCAGCTTCCCGTCGTCGAGGAAGATGCTGCCGGGAATGGCCGTGCCCTCGGCGACGACCTGTCCGGGCCGCTGGCCGACGAGCGGGTCGCCGATCGCCTGGCGCACACGCGTCAGGACGGTGCCGAAGATGCCGGCGGTGTAGGGCGTCGCGGCGGACGTGCCACCGAACGCGCACTGGCCGACGGTGCCGGTGCGGCAGGCCGACGGCAGGTTGCCGTCGCCCCATGCGCTGATCTCGACAGGAATGCCGTCACCGACGATCGCCCGCTGGTTGTCGCGCCGGATTGCGCCGACGGTGATCGTCCAGTCGTTGCCGGTGTCGCCGGAGCCATACGTGATCTGGGGGACATCGAAGGCGTTGCCGACGCCGTTGCCGGCCGCGAAGAGGACGGTCTGCCCCCGCTCCGCGGCCGCCTTGGTATCGAGGTCCTCGCCGAAGACGAGGCCGAGTGGCACGCCGCCCACGGTTCCGAAGCTGTGGGACGTGATGTCGACCCAGCTGAAGCTTTCGTTGTAGGTCGTGTCGAGCGACTCGGTGAACATCAGCAGGCAGGTCGGGCAGTAGCCGTAGCGGTTGCCCGTCGAGACCGAGCTCGAACCGGTGCCGTGGCCGTCGTCATCGACGATCCGGGTGTTGTCCGGGTCGGCGTTCACGGCCGACGAGTCGCCGGCGTCGATGGCGCCGATGATCTTCGTGCCGGGGATCCAGTAGAGCTTGCCGACCTCGACGTTCGACCAGACGGCCTGGTCCTTCGCCGGGTAGTAACCCTGACCGAGCGTGATCGGGAGCGCGGTGGCGCTTGCCGGGTAGCCGGTGATGTACTCGGACGGATGACGCGTGAAGTTGCGGGTCAGCGCGAGGACGTCCGGATCCGGGTACGTCGCCGCCGAGAACTCGAAGTGATACGGGTTGATGCCGGAGTCGGCGACGCCGACGACGGTGATCGCGACGGTCGACTTCGCGAGCCGGTCCGCATCACCGACGAGGACGGAGGTCGTCTGGCGCCGCTCGAAGCCGGCGGCGTCTGTCGCCTTGAAGGTGACGAGCGTCCGGCCGGCGGGCAGGTTGGTCGTGATGGAGTTGCCGCTCTTGTCGAGCGTGCCATCGCCGTCCGTGTCCCAGCCGGTGCTGACCGGTGTCGTTCCACCGCTGACCGAGCCCGTCAGGCGCTGCGTCGCGCCGGTCAGGAACTTGTAGGGGCCGGTCGTGGACGCGGTCGGCCGCGGATCCCTGGCCGTGAACGTCGTGACCTTGACGGTGACGGTGTCAGTCACGACTGCGTACTTCTCGAGGATCGCCTTCCAGGTGCCCGGCATCGGGCTGCCGACGCCGATCGTCTCGAAGTTCCCCGGGAGCGAACCGGGGCCGTCGATGCCGACGCCCGTCGGGTCGACGAGGCGCATGTCGTAGTCGTTCCCGGCAGCAACAGGTGGTTGCGCTTGAGCGGCGAGGGTCCAGCTGGCGGTGACATCCATGCTCGGCAGGCCGGCCGGCACAGTGAACTGGAATTCGACATAGCCCTGACCGTCGACACCGATCGACAGCACGCCAGGCAACGCGTCGTTCTTCGACTGGTTGAAGATCGTCACCGGGACGGGGTCGAAGATCGAGATCTTGACCGTGTCGGTCGCACTCACGCCGCGCTGGTCGGTGACGCGCAGGCTGACCGTGTAGGTACCGGCCGCGAGCCCGACCGAATTCCAGGATGATGTCGGCGCGTCAGCGCCTTCGATCGTGCCAGCGGCCGCCGTCCACGCGAACGTGTACGGCTCGACGCCGCCGAAGCCGGCACCGACGAGCAGGGCCGGCTGGCCGATCTTCACGAACGAGCTGTCGCCCGCATCCGCGACGAGCGGCTTGGCCGCCGGTGTCGTGGCGCCGTTGGGCGAGGTCGTGCCCGTGACGTTGACGGTGCCTGAGACGGGGTTGGCGATCGAGCCGTTCTGGACGGCCTGGCCTCCAACCGTGGATACGGCGATCGAAGGCCCTGCGGCGCTGACTGTCGTCGCCGCCAGGGTGATCGCGGCCAGTCCGGCAGCGACCTGCCGTACGAGCCGACGTCCCACGAACCGAACGCGCATCTGCGTGCTCCTCCTCGATGGCGCTGCCCCCAGCGCGCCGAATGCCACCACTAAGGGTGGTTCGCGTCCCGTGTGGAGCGAGGAATAGCACACCACTGGCCGGGGTGTCAAGTTTCGGAGGCCGTGCCGCCCGGGTCGCACCGTTGGCGAGTCCCGTGATCAGCTGATGAACATTTCCTGGCTAAGCCCGCGCTCTAGGCCGTTCGGCTGAGGCCCGGATGTCTGCGGATGGCCACGCTCACGCACGGGACATTCCTTGGGGGTCCGAACGGCAGCCGTTGTGGCGCCCGAAGCCCGGGAAATGATCATGTGGTGAACAAGGCAGTCGACAAGGCGGATGGACCCGCCCGCCAGGGGTCGCGCCCGCGCGCGGATCAGCCTGCGGCGACCTGCAGGTTGCCGCCGCCGAGCGTGCCCGAGCGGTCGTAGGAGCCGTCGAGGAAGCGCAGCCGGATCGTGTCGTGATCCTTGCCCGGCTCGCCGGCGTCGTGGACCGTGACTTCGATGTCATGGCTCGTCCCTGCGGCGTCCACCGCGCTGCCCAGCAGGGTCGCGCCGTCGCCGGTGACGAAGAGCAGCCGCCACGAGGCGAGACGCAGGTCGAGCTCCGAATCCCGGTCCCGCCAACGGAGCTCGCCAGTCGCCGTTGCGGCATCGCCTCGCGCATGCAGCGCCACGTGGATCCGCCCTTGATCGCCCGGACCGTCGACTCCGCCGTCTGGTACGAACCAGCCACCGCCGGAGACGGTACCGCCGCCCACCGGCGGAGGCGTCGGACCACCGCTGGCGACGACGAGGACGAACGCGTCCGCCGCGGACGGACCGACCGCCGAATCGCCGGCAAAGCGAGCGTGGACTTCGTGCACGCCGGTCGCGAGCAGGCTCGCGTCGAACGCAAGCTGCGCGACACCGTCAATGTTCGTGACGGCCTGGCACCCGCCGGCGCAGGCCGTCACGGAGTTGTCGTCGAACGTGAACGTGATGGTCCGGCCGCGGATTGGCGCCCCGGCCGCGTCGGTGAGCGTCGCCGCGAGCCGGCCCGGCTGTCCAGCAACGAACACGTAGTCGCCGGAGTAGGCGAGCGCCGTCGCCACGGGCGTCGACGTCGGGCCAACCTCGTCGAGCGTCAGCTTGAATGATCCGAAGTCGCCGATTGGATCGATGGGCAGGCGCCCGATTCGAGCCCGGTTGACCGCCACGTAGTGCCGACCGCCCGGCGGCGCGACGAGCGTCACGGTCGTCGGAGCGGCAGCCGTCGACGGGCCACGTTGGGCCTGCGCGCCGGCGTCGGATACACCGTCGGCGGCGAAGGGGTGCGAGCTGTCGATGAGGTCGAGGTGCGCGTCATAGACATAGATGTCGTAGGTCTCGTTGCCGGCATCGGTGTCCCAGACCGCGAACGTCGCCGACGCGAGACCCGGCGCCAGGTCGACGCCATATACCAGCCAGTCGGCGGTTGCGCCAAGCGCCTGACCGGCGGCCGACGGCCAGAGCGTGTCGTCCTTAGCGAAGACGTCGCGGTCGGAGATGACCGCGGCCTGCGGTCCCGGGGTGTTGCCTGCGGCCAGGTTGGGGTCGTGCATCGTCACAGAGGCGAAAACCGGCACGCGGAGAACGGTCCCGTTGGACAACGTCACGATGACGGCGCCGGTGTGAGCGCCGACCTGCGCCGAGGCCGGGGCGGAAACGCTGAACGTCACGACTCTGTCGGAGCCGGAGGTGCCGCCCGCGTACAGGCTCGTCGCTCCGGGGAGCGTGACGCTCCAGCCGGCGCCCATCGAGTGGCTGCCGTCGGACGGGTTGCCGGACACGAACGCGAAGCTCGCGATCGTCGACGGCGCGCCTGGCGCGTTGTGGAGGACGAACTGCTGGGTGTTCGAGGCGCCAGCCGCGATCGCGCCGACCTGCCACGTCCCCTGCAGATCCTTCGGGCCGGTGCCCGCGTCCAGGCCGCTACCGGACGCCGCGCTGTAGATGACGACGCCGTTGCTGAGGGCTGCGATCGCGCGGCCGATGTTGATCTTGCCGGCGCCTTCAGCCAGCGGGCCTACGTAGGGATCGGCGGCACCATTGCGAACTTCGCCGACCGTCGACGAACCGACGATGTCGATGAACTGGTTGCCGATGAATTGGACGGCGTCACAGATCGTGAACAGCAGCGGATCGAGGTCAGCCGGGCAGCGGATCCGGGTCGCGCTGTCGACGGTCAGGATCCAGCGGGCCTCGTACATGTCGCTGCCCGCCGTGTTCATCATCGCGGCGCGCACGAGCGTCGATTCCTTCGCCGTCAGCCCGGTCAAGCCCGCCGAACCGGACGGATCGGCACCACCGTGCGCCTGGCGGTAGGCATCGAGCACGAGCGCCGCCGAGCCGGTCGTGGCCGGTGCGGCCATCGACGTGCCCGACGCGGTCGCGTAGAGCGGGTCGCTCCGCGTATTGACCGCGTAGTCGTTGGCGGCGATCAACACTCCGTGCGTCGCCTGTGCCGAAACGATGTTCACTCCCGGCGCGACGACGTCAGGCCGGAGCCACAGGTCGCCAGACGGGCCGCGCGACGAGAAGGTCGCCACGGATGGGCGCTGCGTTCCCACGCCCGCTCGACAGTCGTTGTCCGCGGGCGACGGCGAGCGCGGGTGTTGCCAGCCCGAGCACGTGTCGCCTGAGAGCGTGTTGTCGTGGTTGAGGTCCCAATCCTTGGCCGACGCCCCGACCGCGATCGCGTGGTACGCGGAGCCGGGCGCCTCGAGCGCGCTGCCGATGTACGGCCCGCTGTTGCCCATC